>Ga0068859_100000999_pt1 | contig 28968 bp, 30 predicted proteins | sample KBSSwiS22_FD_66585 | JGI IMG/M metagenome (GOLD analysis project Ga0068859, IMG submission 66585) | Switchgrass rhizosphere microbial communities from Kellogg Biological Station, Michigan, USA - KBS Switchgrass S2-2 | ecosystem: Host-associated > Plants > Roots > Rhizosphere > Soil ...
GATGCCAGGCGGCGTGCTCCTCGTCCTCGCGCCGTCGCCTTGACAGCGGCGTCAGGTGCGTTCGCGCCAGATCCGCAGCGCCAGGCGCGGACGCACCAGCAGGAGGCCGACCCAGATCGTTCGGGCCAAAAGCCGGCGCAGCCGCCGGCCGGGGCGGAAATGGCGCTCGTAGAGCTCGGCGTAGTCGCAGCACGCGGTCATGGGGGGCTCCTCGTTCACGAGGAACGGGTCTAGGCGCCCGCTACGTCATTTTCGGTCGCATGTGCGCTACGCGCGATCTCGATCTCCTGGACGAGGGTCTGTCGCAATAGGGCGGGAGCCTCGATCCGCACCCGGTCTCCCCAGGTGAACAGGTGCCAGGCCAACTCGCGCATGCCGCTCGCCCGGAACCGGACGATGACGCTGCCGTCGTCCTGGGGCTCCACCGACTGGTTGGCGTGGAAGCGCCAGCGCAGGGCGTCCTCGGCGCCTTCCGGCGTCACCCGCAGCACCACCTCCTGGGCCCCGTCACGGTAGATGCCGAAGCTCTCGTCGGCGTAGTCCGCCAGCGAAAAGCCCTCTGGACGATCGGCCGGGCGGTCCAGCACCTCGACGTCGAAGATGCGGTCCAGCCGCCAGTTGCGGGGGCCGGCCTCGGCGTCCTCCTGGGCCACCAGATAGTTGGAGCGCCCGAATAGAAGGCCCAGAGGCGAAACCTCGCGGATGCGGCCCGGCGTGGAGCCGCCCTCATAGCGGAACCTGAGCGCAGACACCGCCTTCAGCGCCTCGCGCACCGCCGATAGTACGCCCTCGTCCTCGAACGGCCGCGGCCCGGCGCTCACAGCGATGGTCTCGGCCTGCAGCAGGGCCTCGAGATCGGGCGCCAACCGCCGACGAGCCGCGGCGCGCGTGGCCGACAGCACCTTCTGCTCCAGGCTCCGCAGCGCCCTCGCGCGGGCCTGGGCGCCGGCCGCGGCCAGCATCTCCGCCGCCGCCGACAGGGCCGCCAGCTCCTCGGCGAGGGGGGCCTGGAAGAGGCCGTCGAGCCCGGCCGGGATGCGGAACCGACGGCTGGGCGGGTCGTCGACCTCTTCGAGCTGGGGGAAGACCTCGCGGACGGCGTCGCGCATCCGCTCGGCCGTGCGCCGGCCGACGCCCAGGCGCTCCGCCATCTCGTCAAGCGTCAGCCCCTCGGCCGTGCCGGCCAGCAGGCGCGCCAGCTCCAGCAGCCGGCCGGCTTTCTCATGCCTCATCGCGATGCGTCCGATTATGTCGTACCCGAGGATCAGAACGGAAACATCGCCGAGCCGCAAGGGAGTTTCCGATGCCCTACACCTTCCAGCCCCGCCGCGCCTTCGCCGCGCGTGGAACGCGTCCGCCCGTCGCCGCCGGCCCCGTGCCCGCCTGCGTGGTGAACGCCGTGCTGCGCTACCATGACGAGGCGCACGACCAGGGCGGCGGCCGTAGCCTGCTGCGGCTGAGCGCCCGTCGCCTGAGGGACGCCGAGGTGGTCCAGGCGCTTGGCGAGCTGGCGCGGCGCGCGGTCGGCGTCTCCATCCTGTGGAACGAGCGGGAGGAGGAGATCATCCGCGTGCTGGAAGCCACGCCCACCTCCCTCGCCGCCTGAAAGCGGAACCAGCAGCCACGCTTGCGGGTTCCGGCGCTGGATGAGCATCCGGGGTGGTGTGATGGGTCAAGCCGTCAAGGTCGATGTGGGCGTCTGCACCTTCCGGCGGGAGTCGGTGGCGGTGACCCTGGCCTCGCTCGGCGCCCAGCAGCTTCCGCCCGGAGTCACGCTGCGGGTCATCGTCGCCGACAACGAGCCGGAGCCGGCGGCGGAGCCCAGGATCCGAGCCGCCGCCGCGGCGCATGGCTTGAACCTCGCCTACGTTCACGCCCCGGCGCACAACATCTCCCTGGCCCGCAATGCCATCCTCGACCATCTGCAGGGCGATTGGCTGGCCTTCATCGACGACGACCAGCTCGCCGCGCCGGACTGGATCGCCGCCCTGCTGGCGGGCGCGGAGCGCGAAGCCTGCGACGCGGTGCTTGGGCCGGTCACGGCGACCTATCCGCCGGGCACGCCCCGTTGGATCGCCGAAGGGGACTTCCACTCCTTCCAGGCGGTGCGGGTGAACGGCCGCATCCTGAAGGGCTACAGCTGCAACTGCCTGATCCGCGCCGAGGCCATCCGGCGGGCCGGGCTGCGCTTCGACCCGCAGTTGGGACGCATGGGCGGAGAGGACGACGACTTCTTCTATCGGCTGACGGACGCCGGCTACGTCATCGGTTTCACGCAGGACGCCCACGTCCACGAGCCGGTTCCAGCCTCGCGCGCGAACCTGCCTTGGCTGCTCCGGCGCGCGTTCCGCTCGGGCCAGAGCCACGGGCGCCGTCAGCTCCGTCGGACCTTCGCCGGGCGTATCGCCCAGATGGGGCTCGCCGGCGCCAAGAGCGGCGTCTGCCTGCTGGGCGCCGCGGCCACCGCCTTCTTCCCGATCAGGGGGCGCAAATGGCTTGTGCGCGGCGCGCTCCACGCCGGCGCCGCGGCGAGGATCGCCGGCGTGCAGGAGCTGCAGCTCTACTGAGCCTAGGCCGCGGCCTCGTGGGGGCCGTAGAGCTGGTCGAACACCCGCGGCAGGGCGTCGGGCAGGCCGAGCAGGGGTCCGGAGGACAGAAGCAGCACCACCTCGCGGCCCGAAAGCACGCTCAGCCGCCCCATCGCCTCCTCGGCGCTGCGCACGGCCTCCGCCGCGACGCCGGCCGATCGGGCGCGGTCAAGGATTTCCTCATAGGCGGACTGATTGTGGCTGGCGGCCCCGTGGCTCGGCGGCGGCGCGATCAGCACCCGGGCGGCGCCGGCGAAGACGGTGTCATACCAGGCCAGGGCCTCGCGGCTGCGCCAGGAAAAGGCGTGCGGCTCGAAGACCACCGTCAGGGGCCGGTCCGGATAGTGCAGAAGCATGGCCTCGATGGCCGACCGCGCCTTCTCGTACGACGAGCCGAAGCCCTCGATCAGGGGAACCTGGCTGCCGGTCGTCAGGCGGTCGAGGCGGCGGCGGATGCCGGCGAAGCTCGCCACCCCCTTGACCAACTCGGACTCGCTGACGAGGCCGCGTTCCAGCAGATAGGCGGCGACGCCGACGATGTTCTCGATGTTGTGCTCGCCGAGCAGACGGGTCGCCAATTGCAGGCGCCCCCCGTCCGGGCGGACCAGGACGAAGCGCGTGGTCTCGCCGAACGCCAGATCCTCCGCACGCCAGCCCTCCAGACCGCCGTACCAGACGACACGCGCCTGGCATTCGCCGGCGATGGCGCGGATCGCCGAATGGTCCTTCGCCACCAGCAGCCCATCGCGCGGCGCGAGCCGCAGAAGCTCGCGGAACGGCGCCTCGTAGTCGGCGAAGGTTGGGAAGACGTTGACGTGGTCGTGGACCAGCGAGGTCAGCAGCACGTCCCTGGGATGGTAGAGCACGAACTTCGAGCGGCGATCGTCGGGCCCGACGATATACTCGTCGCCCTCCAGAACCACCTCGGGCGCGGAGCCCCAATGGCCGGTCGCGGGCAGGGAGGGCGAGATGGCGCCGATCATCCAGCCCGGGTCGCGGCCGGCGCGGTGCAGGACGTGCGCCATCAGGGCGGTGCAGGTGGATTTGCCGAAGGAGCCCGCGACCACGATGTTGCTGCGCCCCTCGGTGGCGGCGCCCACCATCTCGGGGAAGGTGGCGACTCGCACCTGCCGGCGACGCGCCTCGCGGACCTCGGGGTTGGTCTCGCCGCCCAGCTTGGCGCTGGCGCCCAGCACCAGCACGTCGAGCCCGTCAGGCAGGTTGGCCGCGTCGAACCGGCGGCTGAAAGGAAAGCCCAGGCTTTCCACATAGGTGGACATGGGCGGGAAGACGTCTTCGTCGGAGCCCGAGACCTCATGGCCGGCGCCCCGCATCATCAGGGCGGCCGCGCTCATGCCTGCGCCGGCGATCCCGGTGAAATGGATGCGCATCGTTCCCTGTCCTGTGACCGATGACGGACGATAACCGATTCAAGCGCGCCGCTCGCCAGCAGATGCTGTCCGTACCGGCGAAAGGTCCGCCTCGCCAGGCGGCAAGGCGCCGCCGTTCCGTCAGCCTTAGGCGAGCAGGCTATCGACGAAGGGCGGCAGCCACGGATTGCGTCCGGGCTTCATCCGCTCGGCCCGGTAGATGTGGACCAGATCGGCGTAGGCCCGGTCGAAATCCTTGTTGACGATGACGTAGTCGTACTCGGCCCAATGGGCGACTTCCTGGCGGCCGAGGTCGAGCCGCTGGCGGATCACCGTCTCGCTGTCCTGGGCGCGAGCACGCAGGCGGCGCGAAAGGTCGGACCAGGACGGCGGCAGGATGAAGACCCGCACGCTGTCCTCAGGCGCCTTGTCCGCGATCTGGCCGGCGCCCTGCCAGTCGATGTCGAACATCACGTCCTTGCCGGCGTCCAGCGCCGCCATGACCGGCGCCTTGGGCGTGCCGTAGAGATGGCCGTTGACCTGGGCCCATTCCAGCAACTCGCCGCGCTCGGCCATGGCCTCGAAGTCCGCGCGTGACTTGAAGAAGTACTCCCGGCCTTCCTCTTCGCCCGGCCGCGGCGGGCGGGTGGTGGCGGAGATGGAAAGCGTCATGCCGTCGAAATCCGCCACCAGGCGACGCGAGAGCGAGGTCTTGCCCGCGCCCGCCGGGCTGGAGACGAGCATCAGCAGACCCCGGCGAACGGTCTCCCAGGGCTTCAGGTGATGGTCGTCGCCCAGCGGGTTCACCAGCGCCTACTCCACATTCTGCACCTGCTCGCGGAACTGCTCGATCACCGCTTTGAGATCGAGACCCACCCCCGTCAAGGCCGGCAAGGCCGACTTCGAACACAGGGTGTTGGCTTCGCGCATGAATTCCTGGGTCAGGAAGTCCAGGCGCCGGCCGACCGCGCCGGCGTCCGCCAGCAGGGCGCGCGCCGCCTCGATATGACCGCCCAGCCGGTCCAACTCCTCCCGGACATCGGCCTTCACAGCCAGGGCGGCGGCCTCCAGCAGCACCCGTTCCTCGGTCACCGCCTCGGCGGCGAGCTCGGCCATGCGGCGCTCGAACCGGTCCTTGATGACCGTGGGCTGGGCCGAGGCGTGGGCGTGGGCCTGGCCTACGAAGGCCTCGATGCGGTCGAGCAGGCCGGCCAGCACCCCCTTCAGGGCCGCGCCCTCCTGGCGCCGCGCCTGCCTCAGCCCGTCCAGCGCCGTGGCGATGGTGGCGGCCATGGCCGCTTCAAGCGCCGCCTGGGCCTCGGGATCGTCGGCGACGTCGGTCCCCTCGATGACGCCCTTGAGCGAGAGCAGGCCGTCCAGTGTGGGCGGAGCGGCGAGGCCCGACGCCACATAGCTCGCGCCTGCGGCCAGGTAGCGCTCGAGCTGGGCGATGTTGATCCGCACCGCGCCTGCGGTCTCCGCCCGGCGGGCCTGGAGCCCGACCGTCAGCTGACCGCGCTGGAAACGGGCGTGCGCCCCGTCCCGCGCCGCCCGCTCCAGGCTGTCGAACCCGGGCGGCCCGCGGAAGCGGACCTCCAGATTTCGGCCGTTGACCGAGCGCGCCTCGACGGCCCAGCTCCATTCGTTGAGCGCGCCTTCGGCGCGGCCGAAGCCGGTCATGCCGGAGAGCGGTTGGTCGGGCGTGGGCATCAGCCTGGCCTCCCTGGAGTTGGCGCGACCGCAGCCGCCGAGGCGCGTCTCTGACGCTCGATCTCGCGCCAGCGGGCGACGTTCTTCTGGTGCTCGGCGAAGCTGGCCGCAAACGCATGCCCACCCGCGCCGTCGGCGACGAAGAACAGTTCGTTGGTCTGGGGCGGATTGAGCACCGCCTCCAGCGCCGCGCGGCCGGGATTGGCGATCGGGGTCGGCGGCAGTCCGGCCACCTGATAGGTGTTGTAGGGCGTGACCTCTTCGAGCTCGGCGCGGGTGATCCCGCGCCCCAACGGCCGTCCGCGAGACAGGCCGTAGATGACGGTCGGGTCGCTCTCCAGCCGCATGCCGGCGCGCAGCCGGTTCACATAGACCGCCGCGATCCTAGGGCGCTCCTGCGGCAGCGCGGTCTCCTTCTCCACGATGGAGGCGAGCGTCACCGCCTCCTGCGGCGTCGTGAAGGGCAACCCGGGCCGGCGCGCGGGCCAGAGCTGCGCCAGCAGCCTGGACTGGGCCTCGCGCATACGGAGTAGCACCGCCTGCCGCGGCTCGCCCCGGCGGATCTCGTAGGTCTCCGGCAGCAGCGTCCCCTCCGGCGGCGCCACGACCGGGCCGGTCAGCACCGCCTGGCGGGCGACCGCGTCCGCGGCCATGCCGCTGGTCCAGCCCTCCGGCACCGTCACGAAGCGGCGCACGACCCTGCCGGCCCGGAGGTCGGACAACACCCTGGCCATGGAGGTCCCCGGCCCGAAAGCGTACTCGCCGGCCTTCAACGAGCCGCCGCCCAGCTTGGCGGCGAGGATGAACAGCAACTGCGAGCGGATCACGCCAGCCTGGGCGAGCTGGTCCGAAATCTGCGAGGTTCCAGCCCCCTTCGCCAGGATGACGCTGGCGACGCCCTTGCCGCCGGGCGCCGGGCCGAAATAGGTCCAGCCGGCCCATCCAAGCAGAGCCATGCCGATCAGAAGGAGCAGAAGGCTGGCGCCGCGGCGGCCTCCGCGGCGTGCGGGCGGCCTTACTCGGGCGCGGCGCCTCGGGCTCACGCGACCTTCTTGAACACCACGGAGGCGTTGGTGCCGCCGAAGCCGAAGGAGTTGGACATGGCCAGCTCGATCCGCATCGGCTTGGCCTGATGCGGCACGAGGTCGATGGGCGTCTCGACCGAGGGATTGTCGAGGTTGATGGTCGGGGGAGCCACCTGGTCGCGGATCGCCAGGCAGGTGAAGGCCGCCTCGATCGCGCCGGCGGCGCCCAGAAGGTGGCCGGTGGCCGACTTGGTCGAGCTCATCACCATCCCAGAGGCGGCGTCGCCGAGGATCCGCTCCACCGCGCGCAGCTCGATCTCGTCGCCGAGCGGCGTCGAGGTGCCGTGGGCGTTGATGTAGTCCAGGTCGCCGGGCGCGATGCCGGCGTCCTTGATCGCCGCCCTCATCGCCCGGTAGCCGCCCGATCCGTCCTCGGCGGGCGCAGTGATGTGGTAGGCGTCGCCGGCCATGCCGTAGCCCACCACTTCGGCGTAGATCTTCGCGCCGCGCGCCTTGGCGTGCTCGTATTCCTCCAGCACCAGCACCCCGGCCCCCTCGCCCATGACGAAACCGTCGCGATCCTTGTCGTAGGGGCGGCTGGCCTTCTGCGGGGTGTCGTTGAAGCCGGTCGACAGCGCCCGGCAGGCGATGAAGCCGCCGATGCCCACCGGCACCACCGCCGATTCGGCCCCGCCGGCCACCATCACGTCGGCGTCGCCGTAACGGATGATCCGCGCCGCGTCACCGATGGCGTGGGCGCCGGTGGCGCAGGCGGTGACCACCGCGTGGTTGGGCCCCTTGAAGCCGAATCGGATGGAGACCTGGCCGCTGCCCAGGTTGATCAGGGCCGAGGGGATGAAAAAGGGCGAGATGCGGCGAGGCCCCTTCTCGTAAAGCTCGATCGCGGTGTCGGCGATGGGGCCCAGTCCGCCGATGCCGGAGCCGATCATGACGCCGGTCCGCTCGCGATTCTCTTCGTCCTCGGGCATCCAATCGGCATCGCGCACCGCTTCGTCGGCGGCGGCGAGGGCGTAGAGGATGAAGTCGTCCACCCGCCGGCGGTCCTTGGCCGACATCACCTGGTCCGGATCGAGCGAACCCGGCGCGTCCGGGCCGCCGCCGCCGCGGCCGTCCACCCGCGGCACTTCGCACGCGACCCGGCAGGCGTAGTCGGCGGCGTCGAAGGCGGTGATCGTCCCGGCGCCGGACTTGCCCGCCAGGATCTCTTTCCAGCTGTGTTCGCGCCCCACGCCCAGGGGGGTGACGAGTCCGATCCCGGTGATGACGACGCGGCGCATGGCGGCCCTCAAACGAAGACCGCCGCGGCTAGGGCGTTAGCCCGAGCGACGCGGCGGCCTGAAGCTTCAAAATGTGCAGGCGCCGTCAGGCGCCCAGACGCTCCTGAATGAACTTCACGGCGTCGCCGACGGTCTGGATGTGCTCAGCCGCGTCGTCGGGAATCTCAATGTCGAATTCTTCCTCGAAGGCCATGACCAGCTCGACGTTGTCGAGGCTGTCTGCGCCCAGGTCGTCGATGAAGCTGGCCTTCTCGGTGACCTTCTCCGGATCGGCGTCCAGGTGTTCGATGACGATCTTACGGACGCGTTCTAGGACGTCGGACATTCTCTAGGCCCCTCAGGCTTGGTCGTCAGTTGCATCGGCGACGCAGACGGTGAAGTCAACTGCCGCCTTCGATGCGCGCTTCGCCGCCGCCTAGCATGTTCCTTGGGGCTAGGCGAGCGTCTGTTGGCGCGTCAGATCATGGCCATTCCGCCATTCACGTGAAGCGTCTGGCCGGTGACGTAGGCGGCCTCGTCGCTGGCGAGATAGACGCAGGCGGCGGCCACGTCGGCGCCGGACCCGAGCCTGCCGGTCGGAATGGTCCCGAGAATCTGCGCCTTCTGCTGCTCGTTCAGGGCGTCGGTCATGGGACTTTCGATGAAGCCCGGCGCCACGCAGTTCACCGTCACGCTTCGGGTCGCCACTTCCTGCGCCAGCGCCTTGGAAAAGCCGATCATCCCCGCCTTGGAGGCGGCGTAGTTGGTCTGGCCGGCGTTGCCGGTCACGCCGACGACGGAGGTGATGCCGATGATCCGGCCGGCCCGCCGGCGCATCATCCCCTTCAGGGCGGCGCGGGCGAGACGGAAATAGCCTTCGAGGTTGACCCGCATCACCTGCTCCCAGTCTTCGTCCTTCATGCGCAGGAGGAGGCCGTCGCGGGTGACGCCGGCGTTGGCGACCAGGATGTCCAAGGGCGTGCCGGCGGCGGCCTCGGCGGCTTCGACAAGCCCGTCCACGGCGGCGGCGTCGGAGAGATTGGCGGCCGCGACCGAGGTTCGCTCGCCAAGCTCGGCCGCCAGCTCCGCCAGCACCGATTCGCGGGTGCCGGAGAGGACGACGTGCGCGCCCTGGGCGTGCAGGGCGCGGGCGATCTCCGCGCCGATGCCCCCAGTGGCGCCGGTGACGAGCGCGGTCTTGCCGGTGAGGCTGAACATCGCAGCTGCTCCTACAGGCTCTTGGCGAAGGCTTCGAGATCGGCCGGCCCGTTCAAGGGCGATGCCTCCGCATCGGGCGCCAGCCGCTTGGCCATGCCGGACAGCACCTTGCCGGCGCCGGCTTCGGCGAAGCGGGTCACCCCGCCCTCGCCCGCCATCCACAGCATGCTCTCGCGCCAGCGGACCCGGCCGGTCACTTGTTCGACCAGCAAGCGACGGATCTCGGCGGGATCGTGGGTCGGGCGCGCTGTGACGTTCGTCACAACGGGCGCGCGCGGGGCCTGGATGGCGGCGGCGGCCAGCGCCTCGGCCATCTCGTCCGCCGCGGGCTGCATCAGCGGGCAATGGAAGGGCGCCGAAACATTCAGCGGGATCGCCCGCGCGCCCAGCTCCTTGGCCTTTTCGATGGCGCGGTCGACCGCGGCCTTGGCCCCGCTGATCACCACGTTGCCGGGGTTGTTGTCGTTGGCCACCACGCAGACGCCAAGTTCTGAGCCGACGGCAGCGGCCGCCTCGGCCAGGGCGACGTCGGTCTTGGGGCCGATCAGCGAGGCCATCGCGCCGGCGCCGACCGGAACGGCCCGTTGCATCGCCTGGCCGCGCAGCTTCAGGAGCCGCGCCGCATCGGCCAGGCTGATGGCTCCGGCGGCCGCCAGCGCGGAATATTCGCCCAGGCTGTGGCCGGCGACGAAGGCCGCGCGCTCGACGCCCACGCCGAAGTCGCGCTCCAGCACCCGCATCACCGCCATGCTGACCGCCATCAGGGCCGGTTGGGCGTTCTCCGTCAGGGTGAGCTGCTCCTCGGGGCCCTCCCGCAGCAGGCGCGACAGGTTCTGCTTCAGCGCCTCGTCCACCTCTTGGAACACCTCGCGCGCGGCGGCGAAGCTGTCGGCGAGGTCGGTTCCCATGCCCACGGCCTGACTCCCTTGACCGGGGAAGATGACGGCGAGGCTCATCGGCGGGGTTCCCTCCTGATGCCGAATCCCGAGGCGGCGAGGGTTAGGCATTTCGCGCCATCGCGGCAAGGCGCGGGCCAACAGTCCCTCCCCCCGCGGCCCGGGCGGGTGTAGCCTGCCGGGGTTCATGGGAGGAACTAGATGAAAGCCCTCGCCGTCGCCCTCGTTGGCGCTCTCCTCGCCGCGGGCCCCGCGCTCGCCGACCTGAAGCCCGGAACCCGCGCGCCCGACTTCAGCGCCCAGGCCTATATGGCGGGGAAGCCCTTCACCTATCGCCTCTCGGAGGCGCTGAAGAGGGGGCCGGTGGTGCTCTATTTCTTTCCCGCGACGCACACCAAGGGCTGCAACCTCGAGGCGCACCTGTTTTCCCAGGCCGCGGACGATTTCAAGGCCCAGGGGGCCAGCGTAATCGGCGTGACCGCCGGCAAGACCGGCGAGCTGGCCGAATTCTCCAGGGAGACCGAATATTGCGCCGGGCGCTTCCCCGTCGCCGCCGATCCGGGGGCGAAGATCGCCAAGCAGTATGACACCAGGCTCGAGCTGGCGGGCGTCACCGTGCCCGGCGACCTCTCCGGGCGGACCTCCTATGTCATCGCCCCCGACGGCAAGATCATCGCCGGCTACACCAAGCTCGATCCCAGCGACCACGTGAGCCAGATGCTTGCGGCGCTGAAGGACTGGCGGGCCAAGCGGCGCTGAGCGAGGCATCAAAAGCTTGCCGTCACAGGTGTTTTCGCGTAATCGGCCGCCTCTTTGACGGGGAGCGGTCTCCCGCGGAACGCAAATGGGTCGGGAACATCCCGGCCGCCGCGGCGAGAGCCATCGTATCCGGCGGTCTTCCGTCGCCGGTCGCGCCGCCCTCCATGACGGAAGAAGGAACCGATGCCTCTCTACGAACACGTCGTGATTTCGCGGCAGGACATCTCGCCGCAACAGGCCGAAGCCCTCAACGACCAGCTTAAGTCCCTGATCGAAGGCGGCGGCGGCTCGGTCGCCAAGATCGAATATTGGGGCCTGCGCAACCTCACCTATCGGATCAAGAAGAACCGCAAGGGCCACTATTCCCTGCTCGCCATCGACGCCCCGGCCGAGACGGTGAAGGAGATGGAGCGGCAGCTTTCGATCAACGAAGACGTGCTGCGCTACCTCACGGTCCGCACCGACGATCTCGACCTGGAGCTCTCCCCCATCCTCGCCCGCCGGGACCGCGACCGTGAACGGCCGCGCGAAGAGGCTTTCGCCCCTAAGGAAGAGAGGTTCTGATGACCGACGAAACCTCCGCCGCTCCGGCATCCGCCGCCGCGCCCCGCCGGCCTTTCTTCCGCCGCCGCAAGGTCTGCCCGTTCTCCGGCGCCAACGCTCCGAAGATCGACTACAAGGACGTCAAGCTGCTGCAGCGTTACGTCTCCGAGCGCGGCAAGATCGTGCCCTCGCGGATCACCGCCGTGTCCGCCAAGAAGCAACGCGAGCTGGCCAAGGCCATCAAGCGCGCCCGCTTTCTGGCGCTCCTCCCCTACGTCGTGAAGTAAGGGGGACCCGCACATGAAAGTCATTCTGCTCGAACGGCTGGAAGGCTGGGGCGTGCTCGGCGACGTGGTCAACGTCAAGGACGGCTTCGCCCGCAACTACCTGCTGCCGCGTCAGAAGGCGCTCCGCGCCAATGCCGCGAACCTCAAGGTGTTCGATGTCCAGCGGGCCGAGATCGAGGCGCGCAACGCCAAGGCCAAGGAAGCCGCCGGCCGCAACGGCGAGAAGCTCGACGGCTCTTCCTACGTGCTGATCCGGCAGGCCGGCGAAAGCGGCCAGCTCTATGGCTCGGTCTCCGGCCGCGACGTCGCCGACATCGTCAACGCCGAGGGCGGCGCCAAGCTGGAACGCTCGATGGTCGTCCTCGACAAGCCGATCAAGACGCTCGGCCTGCACGAGGTGAAGGTCCGCCTGCACCCGGAAGTCACCGTGTCGGTGACGCTCAATATCGCCCGCAGCCAGGACGAAGCCGATCGTCAGGCGCGCGGCGAGAACGTCATCTCGGCGCAGTTCGAGGAAGAGCGCGTCGCCGCCGAACAGGCCGCGGCCGACCTCCTCGAAGGCGGTGCGGGCCAGCAGGACGCGGAGTTCGCCTGACGCGCTGAGCGCTTCTGAACGAACGAAGGCTGCAAGCGGCGCGGGAGCCTCTTCCGCGCCGCTTTCTTTTTGGGGTCAGCGGGCGTCCCAGAGCCGCCGCAGCACCGCCGGCGCGAGGCCTGGCAAGTCCTCGGAGATCAGGCCGGGCCCAAACGCCTCGCCGGCCTCGGCGTGGATCCAGGCCGCGGCGCAGGCGGCCTCGAAGCTCTCCATGCCCTGGGCGATCAGCCCGCCGATGAAGCCGGCCAGCACGTCGCCGGAGCCCGCCGTAGCTAGCCAGGGCGCGCCGTTGACGTTCACCGCCGCCCGCCCGTCCGGCGCAGCCACAACCGTGTCCGGTCCCTTGAGCAGCACCACCGCCCCCGCTTGCTCGGCGGCCTTGCGCGCCGCGGTGATCCGCTCGGGGGAAGCCGCCAGCAACCCGCGGAACAGGCGGTCGAACTCGCCCGGATGGGGAGTGAGCACGTCGTCCCGGTCGAGCACCGAGAACAGCTCCTCCGGGTCGTCCCGGAACACAGTGATGGCGTCGGCGTCGAGGACCAGCGCCGCCCCGGTGCGGGCCAGCGCCAGCACGTTCAGCAGCGTGGTCTCAGAGACGCCCGCCGCCGGCCCGATCACCGCGGCGTCGACGGCCTCCGCGCCGGTCTCCAGCTCCAGGTCGGTGTCGAAGCCGCGCAGCATGACGGCCTCCAGGTGGGCGGCGTTCACCGGCAGGGCGTCCCGCGGCGAGAACAAGGTCACCAGACCGGCGCCGACGCGAAGACCGCTGCGCGCCGCAAGACGGGCCGCCCCCGTGCCCCAGGCGTCGCCGCTGACCACGATCAGGCGGCCGCGGGCGTGCTTGTGAGAATCCACGGCCGGCCACGGGAACCGCGATCCCCAGAGTTCCGGTCCGTTCTCGAACAGCCGAGCGGGCGCGGCGCCCAGACCGATGTCGGCGACCTGCACCTCGCCGCAGAGGCTGCGGCCAGGCTCCAGCACATGGGCCGGCTTCTTGGCGTGGAAGGTGACCGTGAGGGCGGCGCTGACGCAGGGGCCGAGCGGCCGCCCGGTGTCCCCGGGCAGCCCGCTCGGCGTATCCACCGCCACCACCTTGTCATGGTCGGCCGCCAACCCTTGCGCCGCGACAGCGGCCGCGCCCGTCAACGGCCGGTTCAGCCCCGCGCCGAACAGGGCGTCCACATAGACATCCGCCTGCATCACGCCGTTCAGTTCGCGGACAGGCCCATCCCAAAGTGCGCGCGCCGCGCTGGCGTCGGGGGTCGAAGGCTCGGCCATAGCGAAGACCTCGACTGCGCAGCCCCTGGCTTTCAGCAGGCGCGCGGCCACATAGCCGTCGCCGCCGTTGTTTCCAGGCCCGCAGAGCACCGCGACCTTTTGCGGCCGAAAGCGAGCGACGACAGCCTCAGAGACCGCCGCGCCGGCGCGCTCCATCAGCACGACCCCCGGCGTTCCGGCGGCGATCGCCGCGGCGTCCGCGGCGCTCATTTCGGCCACGGTGAGGATCTGCCGTGCGGCGGTCATCGGTACGTGCCTCTCTCCCCGGGCATGCCGCCCCGTCCTTGCGCTCTCGATGCCACCGCCGGGAGGGGCGGAAAAGCCCTGTCCGCAAGGCGCGAACCCTTGCTTTCGCCGCAAACTTTGGCGCCACAACCCGGGAAGCGATCATCGTTGCAGGAGGTATCTGAGCGGAAACGTCGATTTTCCGACGATTTCGCACCTGTCACGCGCCCGATCCTCGCTCAACGGCCCGAAGAGGCGTCGGCTGCCCCTCCGGCGGTCATCTGCAACGCTGCGGAGAACCGATGGTGAGTTTTTGATCACCACTCGCCTATTTTTTGAACTTCCTCCCGATCTTCCCGCGTGCAGGCGCAATTGGCGCGCCGATGGCCTTGTCCCTGGCCTCCCCGCCGTGCTCCGTCGCGCCGCGACCGCGTGGGGCGGGTGTGCAGTTTTTTCGAGCGCCCATGAAAAAGATCGAAGCCGTCATCAAGCCGTTCAAGTTGGACGAGGTGAAGGAGGCCCTGCAAGAGCTGGGCGTCCAGGGCATGACGGTGATCGAGGCGAAGGGCTACGGCCGTCAGAAGGGCCAGACGGAGCTCTACCGCGGCGCGGAATACGTGGTGGACTTCCTGCCCAAGATAAAGATCGAGGTCGTGATCGGCGACGATCAGCTCCAGGCCGCCATCGACGCGATCAGCGGCGCGGCCCGCACGGGGCGTATCGGCGACGGCAAGATCTTCGTTTCCGACATCCTCGACGTGCTGCGGATCCGGACCGGTGAATCCGGACCGAGCGCGATCTAAGACCCAACCATCATCGAACAGGACAAAAGAGGGATCAGACCATGCCCACGGCCAAAGACATCCTGAACCAGATCAAGGAGAAGGACGTCAAATACGTCGACGTGCGCTTCACCGACATGCGCGGCAAGATGCAGCACGTGACCTTCGACATCGACCTGGTCGACGACGACTTCCTCAACGACGGCACAATGTTCGACGGCTCCTCGATCGCCGGCTGGAAAGCGATCAACGAGTCCGACATGAAGCTGCGGCCGGACCTGAACTCCGCGATCATCGATCCCTTCTACCAGCAGACCACGCTGGCGCTGTTCTGCGACGTGGTGAACCCCGACACGGGCACCCCCTACAACCGCGACCCGCGCTCCATCGCCAAGGCGGCGCTGAACTACGTCAAGCAGGCCGGCGTCGGCGACACCGTGTTCTTCGGCCCGGAAGCCGAGTTCTTCGTGTTCGACGACGTGCGCTGGAACACCGCCCCGCACGACACCGGCTATTCCTACGACTCCAGCGAACTGCCGGTGAACACCGCCAAGGTCTACGCGGAAGGCAACATGGGCCATCGCCCCGGCCCGAAGGGCGGCTACTTCCCGGTCAACCCGATCGACAGCGGCCAAGACCTGCGCGGCGAGATGCTGGCGGTCATGGGCGAACTGGGCATGCAGCCGGAAAAGCACCACCACGAGGTCGCGCCGGCGCAGCACGAGCTTGGCCTGAAGTTCGCCGAGCTGATCACCATGGCCGACCGCCTGCAGCTTTATAAGTACGTGATCCACAACGTGGCCCACGCCTACGGCAAGACGGCGACCTTCATGGCCAAGCCGATGTTCGCCGACAACGGCTCGGGCATGCACGTGCACCAGTCGATCTGGAAGGACGGCAAGCCGATGTTCGCCGGCGACAAGTACGCCGGGCTGTCGGACACCTGCCTTTGGTACATCGGCGGGATCATCAAGCACGCCAAGGCGATCAACGCCTTCTCGAACTCGACCACCAACTCCTACAAGCGCCTGGTGCCGGGCTACGAAGCCCCGGTGAAGCTGGCCTATTCGGCTCGCAACCGTTCGGCGTCCATCCGCATCCCGCACGTGGACAGCCCCAAGGCCAAGCGCCTGGAAGCGCGTTTCCCCGATCCGATGGGCAACCCCTACCTGACCTTCGTGGCCCTGCTGATGGCCGGGCTCGACGGGGTGATCAACAAGATCGACCCGGGCCCGCCGGCGGACAAGAACCTCTACGACCTGCCGCCCCGCGAGCAGAAGAAGATCCCGGAAGTCTGCGGCTCGCTACGCGAAGCCCTGGAAAACCTCGACAAGGACCGCGCCTTCCTCAAGGCCGGCGGCGTCATGGACGACGACTTCATCGACGCCTACATCGAGCTGAAGATGGAAGAGGTCATGCGCCTCCAGCTCCACCCGCACCCGGTGGAATTCGACATGTACTTCAAGTGCTAGTCGAAGGCGCTTAAGGCAAAGAAAGAAGGGCCGCGGATCACTCCGCGGCCCTTTTTCATGGCCCGAACCCAGCCCGCGTCCTTACTGGCAGCGCAGGCGTCCGCGGTCGATCTCGCGGCCGAGCAGCCCGCCGCCCGCCGCGCCAAGAATGGTTCCCAGCGTGCGGTCCCGGCCGCCGGCGAGTTCGTGGCCGACGAGCGCGCCCGCCGCGGCCCCCACGACGAGGCCCGTCGTCCCGTTGGAGCGACGGCAGTAGTAGCGGCCGTCGTTGCCGCGCCAGACATGGTCGCTGCGGCGGATCTCGCGTGGCTCGTAATATCGGCCCCGCCCGTCGTAGATCGCCGCCTCCTTGGCCCGCCGCCCGTGCGCGGGCGCCCACGGCGGCGGGTCCGCCAGGGCCGCGGCGGGGATGGCGATGGCGCCGGCGACGAGGGCGAGCAGCAGTTTACGCATATCGAAATCCTTCGCGTGTCCGTGGACGTCTGAATGCGTAACGAGTCTGGCTTAACAATGGCGCAGACGGCCCTTGCGCCGCATTGCGTTCGTGTCGGCGCGACCCCATACGAAGCGGCAGAATCGAGCCAAGCTCCGGGCGACATGTCCAACAAGTCCACCGCTCAAGCCTCGCTGTTCGACGACGCCCTGAACCCGGCGCCCGCGGCCCCCCTGGCCGAGAGCCATGAGCCGCGTCCCGATCCGGCGGTGATCGGGCTCAAGGCGCCCGCCGGCGGCTACTCGGCCAAGGACATCGAGGTCCTGGAAGGCCTGGAGCCGGTGCGCAAGCGCCCCGGCATGTATATCGGCGGCACCGACGAGCGGGCCCTGCACCACCTGTTCGCCGAGGTGCTGGACAACGCCATGGACGAGGCGGTGGCCGGCCACGCCAAGGTCATCGAGGTGCGGCTGGACGCCGAGGGCGTGCTGAGCGTGCGCGACGACGGGCGCGGCGTCCCCGTCGATCCGCACCCCAAGCATCCCGGCAAGTCGGCGCTGGAGGTCATCATGACCGTCCTGCACTCCGGCGGGAAATTCTCCGGCAAGGCCTACGAGACGTCCGGCGGGCTGCACGGCGTCGGCGTGTCGGTGGTCAACGCGCTCTCGGAGCACGTTGAGGTGAACGTCTGGAAGGACGGCTTCGAATGGCGCCAGAGCTTCAGTCGGGGCAAGCCGCTGGGGGCCATCGAAAAGCTGGGCCCTACGCGGAAGAAGGGTACGGCGCTCAGCTTCCGGCCCGACCCGATCATCTTCGGCGACGGCTGCGCGTTCCGGCCCGCCCGGCTGTACCGGATGGCCCGCTCCAAGGCCTATCTGTTCGGCGGCGTGGAGATCCGGTGGAGCTGCGACCCCGCCCGCATCCACGACCAGACGCCGGCCGAGGCGATCTTCCGGTTCCCCAACGGCCTGGCCGATTTCCTGGCCGAACGCGTCAAGGACGTCGAGACGGTCACCCCTGAGCCCTTCGCCGGCCGCTACGAGCGGCCCGGTGAGACCGGCAAGGTGGAATGGGCGGTCACCTGGACGCCGGCCGGCTTTGGCGAGGCGGACGGCTTCATGCAGTCCTACTGCAACACCGTGCCGACCCCCGAGGGCGGGACCCACGAGGCCGGCCTGCGCGCCGTGCTGACCCGCGGCCTCAAGCAGTACGCCGAGTTGGTGGGCGACAAGCGCGGAGCCCTGATCACCGCCGAGGACGTTACCGCCCAGGCGGGCGCCCTGATCAGCGTCTTCATCGCCAACCCCGAGTTCCAGGGCCAGACCAAGGAGAAGCTCTCCAGCCAGGACGCCCAGCGCCTGGTGGAGAAGGCCCTGGCCGACCCCTTCGACCACTGGCTGACCGCCCAGCCCAAGGCCGCCAACACCCTGCTGCAGTTCGTCGTCGAACGCGCCGAGGAGCGGCTCAAGCGCCGCCGCGACAAGGAGGTCGCCCGGGCCAGCGCCACCCGTAAGCTGCGCCTGCCGGGCAAGCTGGCGGACTGCGCCGGCAATGCGGTGGACGGCGCCGAGATCTTCCTGGTCGAGGGCGACTCCGCCGGCGGCTCGGCCAAGCAGGCGCGGGACCGCAAGACCCAGGCGATCCTGCCGCTTCGGGGCAAGATCCTAAACGTGGCCTCCGCCTCCCTCGACAAGGCCGGCGGCAACAAGGAACTCTCCGACCTGATGCTGGCCCTGGGCGTCCAGGGCGGATCGAAGTTCAGGGAAGAAGATCTGCGCTACGAGCGCGTGATCATCATGACCGACGCCGACGTCGACGGCGCCCATATCGCAAGCCTGCTGATCACCTTCTTCTACCGCACCATGCCCGATCTGGTCCGCTCCGGCCGGCTCTATCTGGCGCTGCCGCCACTCTATCGGCTCAGCCATGGGGGCAAGGCGGTCTATGCGCGTGACGACGCCCATCGCGACGCCCTGCTCGCCAGCGAGTTCAAGGGCAAGAAGCCTGAGATCAGCCGCTTCAAGGGCTTGGGGGAGATGATGCCCCAGCAGCTCAAAGAGACGACCATGGACCCCGCCAAGCGCACGCTCGCGCGGGTCACCCTGCCTCGCGCGGAAGAAACGGTGGCCGAACTCGTCGAGGCGTTGATGGGGCGCAAGCCCGAGCTGCGCTTCCGCTTCATCCAGGAAAACGCGGAGTTCGCCGCAGCCGACATCGACGTTTAGGATTGCTTTCGCAAGGAGGCCGAATGCCCGCGGAGGAGCACAGCCGTTGCGTCATCGCCGGCGGCGGGCCGGCCGGCGTCATGCTGGGCTACCTGCTGGCCCGGGCGGGCGTGGACGTCGTGGTGCTGGAGAAACACGCCGACTTCTTCCGCGACTTCCGCGGCGACACCGTGCATCCCTCGACGCTTGAGGTGATGGCCGAGCTCGGCCTCCTGGACCGTTTCCTCGCCCGCCCGCACCAGGAGCTGCGATATGTGGAAGGGCGCATCGGCGAGACGCTGGTGCGCATGGCCGATTTCTCGCGCCTGCCGGTCGCCTGCCGGTTCATCGCCTTCGTGCCCCAGTGGGACTTCCTGGATTTTCTGGCGTCCGAGGGCCGGGCCCTCCCGGGCTTCCGTCTGCTGATGAACGCGCAGGCCGAGCGGCTGATCGAGGACGACGGCCGCGTCGTCGGCGTGGAGGCCGTCGTCGAGGGCCGGCGCACGGTCTTCCGCGGCGATCTGTTGGTCGCCTGCGACGGGCGCGACAGCGAGATGAGGCGCGCCGCCGGGCTGGAGGTGCGCGAAATCGGCGCGCCCATCGACGTCCTCTGGTTCGGCGTCTCGCGTCGGCCCGACGACCCGGACGTCGCGCTCGGGCGCATCAACTACGGCCGGATGCTGGTGACCATCGACCGCGGCGACTACTGGCAATGCGCCCTGGTGATCCGCAAGGGCGGGTATGACGAGGTGCGTCGCCGGGGGCTCGAGGCCTTCCGCGCCGACGTGGCCAAGGTCGCGCCCTTCCTGGGCGACCGGCTGGAGGAAGTCTCCGACTGGTCGAAGGTGAAGCTGCTGACCGTGCAGGTGAACCGGCTGAGGCGCTGGTGGCGGCCGGGCCTGCTGTGCATCGGCGACGCCGCCCACGCCATGTCGCCCGTAGGCGGGATCGGCATCAATCTGGCGATCCAGGACGCCGTGGCCGCCGCCAACCGCCTGGCCGCCCCGCTGCGCGAAGGCCGGCTGAGGAACGCGGACCTCGCCGCCGTCCAGTCGCGCCGGGGGCCGCCCACGCGGCTGACCCAGGCCGGCCAGGTGCTGATCCAGGACAGGGTGATCGGCGCCGTTCTTGGCCGTGAAGGGCCCGTCCGCCCCCCCGCGGCCATCCGGTTTGTGGCGCGAACGCCGGCCCTGCAGCGATTGCTGGGTCGTATGGTGGGGATGGGGGTGCGCCCCGAGCACGTCGATGCGGCCATCCGCTCCGCGCCCGCGGTTCTCGACATCTAGTCGTTCACCCCGACCGCATGCCGGGCGGCGAGGTAGGCGAAGGTCATCGCCGGAGCGATGGTGGCGCCGCCCCCCGGGTAGGCGTGGCCCATCACCGAGGCGCTCGTGTTGCCGACCGCGTAAAGGCCGGGGATGGGTTCTCCCCTCTCGGTGAGAACCCGCGCCTGGTCGTCGGTGACCAGACCGCCGTTGGTGCCCAGGTCGCCCGGATAGAGCGCCAAGGCGTAGTAGGGCGCCTCGTCCAAGGCTCCGAGACAAGGATTGGGCGCGACGCGCGGATCGCCCTGGGCGCGATCGAAAGCCACCTGCCCGCGACCGAAATCCGGGTCCTCGCCCCGCCGGGCATGGGCGTTGAAGCGGGCGACCGTCTTGGTCAATGCTACCGCCGGAACGCCGATCTTGCCGGCCAGCTCTTCCAGCGTGGCGGCCTTGGCCAGGATCTTGCGGGCCTTGGCCGGCAGCATCCAATCGGGGACCAGGGGAAGCGCCGGTCCCACGGGGTAGCGCCGCCGATAACGCGCATCGAAGATCAGATAAGAGGGGATCGTCGGGGCCTCCGGGGTGTCCCGCTCGATCATGGCGCTGGCGACGGCATGGTAGGACGACGCCTCGTTCAGATAGCGGCGACCGGCCTGGTTGACCATCAGGGAGCCGGGCCTGGATCGCTCGAAGATGGCGCTCCGTGCGCGCGCTTCGCCGGGGACCAGGTAGACGGTCATTCGCCAGGCGCTTTCCATATTCATGACAGCGCCGCCCGCGGCGACGCCCGCCGCGATGCCGTCGCCGACGTTGTCCCCCAGCGCCGCGCTCCAGGCGGGCGTCGGCGTCTTCGGCAGGTGATCGGCGCGCCAGTCCGGGTTGGACTCGAAACCGCCCGTCGCAAGGATGACCCCCCGCGAGGCGCGGATGGCGAACCTCTCGACGGCGCGACCGCGACGCCGCTCGACGATGGCGCCCGTCACCCGACCACCCTCGGAAGTCAGGCTGACCAGCCGGGTCCGGAGCCAAAGAGGAACGCCACGGTCCCGCATCGAAAGCCGCAGGCGGCCCATAAGGGCGTTGCCCCACGACAGATTCAGGTCACGCCGGAACCTCAGCCTTGAGCCAAGGTCGAGATAATACCGCGCCAGGACGCGCAGCAGCGCCTTGCGCCAGCCCGGCAGCCGAAGGCTCAGCACAGCGCTCTCCTCGGGCCCTATATTGATGCGTCCGCCAAGGCTGAGCTCGGGCGCGGTGAAGCGCATGGACTCCACGTCCTTCCCGAGCCGGCGCCCGTCGAGGGGCAAGGGCAGATAGGTGCGGTAGGTGTCCCGGCCGCCCGGCAATTCGGAATGGTAGTCGGGGTAGGCCAGGCACTGGAAGCGCACGTGGCTGTTCGTCTCCATCCAGTCCAGCATCTGCGGTCCCGCTTTCAGGAAAGCGCGGATTCGACTGTCGGGCACATTGGCCGCGGTCAGCCCCCGGAGATACCGGAACCCCTCCTCCTCGGGATCATCCTCCCCCTGCTCGCGCAAGGCGCGTCCGCCGGGTATCCACACCCCGCCGCCGGAGATGGCGGAAGTCCCGCCCCACTGGTCGCCTTTCTCGATGACAAGGGCTTTGACGTGGCCCGCCGCCGCCGTCACGGCGGCGGTCAACCCGCCGGCGCCGGAGCCGACGACGAGGATGTCCGTGTCCACGGATCGCGGCTCCCGGGTCTCGGCGACCGGCATGTTCCCCCCCGCGCTTCTTGCGAACAAGGTCGCCAACCCCTGCGCACCGATGTCAAGCGCTTGTCCGCCATGAGGGCTTCATCGGATCAGCCCGTCGCCGATGGACCTCTATTGAACCCCAAGTTCCACAATACGTTGACTTGAGGAGCGCCGCCCGTATCTTCCGCGCGCGTGGCGATCTCCGTCCGCGCCGCCGCGGTACGCCAGCCTTCCCTTTCGCGAGGATCCGGCGGGCCCCGCCTCCTTTCGTACCAGATGACTGAATTCTCAGAACTGGGCCTCTCAGGGGCCACCCTTCAAGCTGTCGCCGAGACGGGCTACACCACCGCCACGCCGATCCAGGCGCAGGCCATCCCCGTCGCCCTGCAAGGCCGCGACGTGCTGGGCATCGCCCAGACCGGCACGGGCAAGACGGCCGCCTTCACCTTGCCGATGATCGACCGCCTGGCCGCGGGCCGCGCCCGGGCGCGCATGCCCAGGGCCCTGGTGATCGCCCCCACCCGCGAACTCGCCGACCAGGTGTCCGCGTCATTCGAAAAGTACGCCAAGGGCCAGAAGCTTTCCTGGGCGCTGTTGATCGGCGGCGTCTCCTTCTCCGACCAGGAGTTCAAGCTCGATCGCGGGGTCGACGTGCTGATCGCCACCCCCGGCCGCCTGCTCGACCACTTCGAGCGCGGCAAGCTGCTGCTCACGGGCGTGCAGATGATGGTGGTCGACGAGGCCGACCGCATGCTCGACATGGGCTTCATCCCCGACATCGAGCGCATCTTCAAGCTGACGCCGCCGAAGAAGCAGACCCTGTTCTTCTCGGCCACCATGCCGCCGGAGATCACCCGGCTCACCAAGCAGTTCCTGCACGATCCCCAGCGCATCGAGGCGACGCGGCCGGCGACCACCGCCGAGACCATCAAGCAGCATATCGCGCGCATACCCACCGCCGACCACAAGGCCAAGCGCACCGCGCTGCGGACGCTCATCGAGCGCAGCGAAGTGAACAACGGCATCGTCTTCTGCAACCGCAAATCCGAAGTCGATATCGTCGCCAAGTCATTGAAGAGACATGGCTTTGACGCCGCGGCGATCCATGGCGACCTTGATCAGGCGACACGGATGCGAACCCTGGAAGGCTTCCGCAAGGGCGAGCTGAAACTGCTGGTGGCCTCGGACGTGGCCGCCCGTGGCCTGGACATTCCCGCCGTCAGCCACGTCTTCAACTACGACGTCCCTCACCACGCCGAGGACTACGTCCACCGCATCGGCCGCACCGGCCGCGCTGGACGCAGCGGCGAGGCCTTCATGATCGCCACGCCGGCGGACGACCGCAACCTCGACAAGGTGCTGAAGCTCATCGGCAAGATCCCCGAGGACGTGCAGCTTGATCTCGACTGGAGCTCCATCAAGGACGAGCCCCGCCGCGAGCGATCGGATCGTTCGAGCCGCGGCGGCCGCACACGCGACGGCGACCGTCACCGGGAACGAGGCCGCGACCGCGGCGGCGCTCGCCACGGGCCGTCCGCCGCAGAGGCCACAGCCAAGCCGGTCGAAGCCACACCCGCTGCGCCGGAACGCGAAGAGGCGCCCCGCAACGAGCGCCGCAGCAAGCCCGCCGACGCACCTGCGCCCGCGGCTCGCGAGATGCGCCGCCCCGAACCCCCGCGTCGCGAGCGTCCGGAGCGCGAGCCGTCCGACCGACATCGCGATCGCGATCGCGATCGCGAAGACCGGGTCGTGGGATTCGGCTCCGACGTCCCGGCCTTCCTGACCCGCGCGGTGGCCCCCCGTCCCGAGGGCGATTAGCGCCCGCCTTAACTTGGTGTTTGCCGGCGCCGCCTAGAATGCGTCCGACAGCAAACGGCCGAGCAATGGCGTTCGGCCGAGGAAGAGGCCATGTCCGCCGACCTCGAAATCCTGATGCGCGGCCCACAGGCCTTCACCCTCGCGCGGCAGGCCATGGCGGCGATGGAGGCGCACCAGGTCGCGCCGACCCCGCAGAACTTCGAGCTGTGGCTGCACTATGCGGCGGCCAAGGACAGCCCCCTCGGCCAGGAGCTTTCCGAGATCGTGGCGCGCCGAGCGCCCTTCACCGCCGAGGTCGCGAACCGGCTCGCTGCGGGCCACCTCCCGCGGGCGCGGCTGAACGGCGAACTGCTGACCGCTGGCGACGCGCTCTCGAAGGAATTGGACAGCGTCTCCAGGGCGATCGAGTCCGCGCGCGAGAGCAACGAGGCCTACGGGGCGGAGCTGGCCAGCGCCAGCCGTTCGCTCGACAGCCGCGAGCCCGCGGCGATGAAAGCCATGGTGGAGACCCTGACGCTCGCCACCGAGAAGGTGCAGCGCGAGAACCAGACCCTGGAATCCCGGCTGGCGGACACCACGGCCGAGGTGACCCGGCTGCGCCAGCATCTGGAGGTGGTGCGCCGCGACGCCTCGACCGACGCCCTGACCAACCTGGCCAACCGCAAGGCTTTCGACGAGGCGCTTGGCCGGGCGGCCGAGGGCGCGGACCGTTCAGGCCAGCCTTTGACCGTGGCGATCATCGACATCGACCACTTCAAGAGCTTCAACGACAACTGGGGCCACCAGACGGGCGACCAGGTCCTCCGCTATGTGTCCAGCGTGATCGGCCGGGCCGGCCAGGGCGCCCGCACGGCGGCTCGCTACGGCGGCGAGGAGTTCGCCCTGATCTTGCCCGCCGAGAACCTGCATCAAGCCTACGCCGCAGTGGAGCAGATCCGTGAAGAGGTCGGCTCGCGCGTACTGAAACGCCGCTCCACCAATGAGGACCTGGGCGCGGTGACCATCTCCATCGGCGTGGCTGAACGCGCTCCGGGCGAACTCACCACGAGCTTTCTGGAACGGGCCGACGCCGCGCTCTATGCGAGCAAGCGCGCAGGGCGCAACCGCACCACCTGCGCCGATCCGATCTCCGCCGCCGCTTAGAGCCCCGCGCCGGTCAAAGTCTCGCTGAGAGCCCAGAAGTCCCGGGCGAGGGCCCGATCCGTGCCCCACGCAGCGACGCCGCCATCGCGTCCCGGAGCGGCGGGCATGGCGATGTCGCAGTCCTCGCAGTAGACGCCGCCTTCGCCTGCCAGCTTGGGGCTGACCGCGCACCACGTCATGGTCGCCGCGCCCTGTTCCGGCGTCTTATGACCGCTGGCGGGGTCGATGACCCGTTCGCCGCGCTCGTCGGTGATGAAGATACGCTTCGTCGCGCTCTCGTCGAGGTGCCGGGCGAGGTTGGTCATGATTATGCCCGGGTGGACCGAGAAGGCGCGCACGCCCTCGGCTTGCCCAAGGGTGTCGAGATGCAGGGCGAAGAGGATGTTGGCGGACTTCGACTGGCCATAGCTCTTCCACGGATCGTATTCACGGCGCTCGAAGTTCGGATCCTCGAGGTTCACCGAGGCGAAGCCGTGTCCCTTTGAGGATACGGAGACGACCCGCGCGCCGCCGGCCTTCCGCAACGCCGGCCAAAGCCGCGCGGTGAGCTGGAAATGCCCCAGGTGGTTGGTGGAGAGCTGGCCCTCGTAGCCGCGGGAATCGCGGATCAGCGGCGTGGCCATCACACCTGCGTTGTTGAGCAGCATGTGCAACGGCCGCCCGGTGGCCAGGAAGCGCTGGGCGAAGCCGTCGATGGACTCCGGGTCCATCAAGTCCAACGTCTCGAGCTCCAGCCCTGTCACATCCCCAATCGCTTCGCGCGCCTTCTCCGCGCTGCGCGCCGGCACGACGACCTTGGCGCCGGCCTGAGCCAAGGCGCGCACGCCCGCCAGGCCTAGCCCCGAATAGCCGCCGGTCACGATGGCGACCTTGCCGGAGAGGTCCTGGCCGCCGATCACCTCGGCGGCGGTCGAGGCGGCGTTGAAGCCGGAACCGATGGGACTTTGCTCAGTCACGTCCTGAAATCCTACCCTCCGGCCCATGCGTCAGAGCCGTTGGCGGGGACGTAAAGCATGCCGTCCGATCGGCGGCAACCGTGAAGGCCTGGGCCCTTCCCCGGCCACCGGGGAAGGGCTGACAAGGCTACTTGGTCGAGCCGCTGGCCTGGACGTCGGCGTTCGCGCCGAGACCGGCGGACGCCGCCGGCGTATTGGCGCTGGCGCCGCCGGATGCGGCGCCGCTGACGCTGCCGCCGGCTTGGGTGTCGGCCTTCGCGCCAAGGCCCGACGACGCCGCAGGCGTGTTGGAGCTCGCCCCGGTCGAGGCGTCCGCGGCCGAGCCGCCTGCGGCGGCGGCGCTGGATTCCGTGGCGCCCTTCGCCTTCTTGGCGGCATGGCCGGCGCGGTGAGTCACGCCCGTGTCAGCGGCGCCCCCGATATCGGCTCCGCCCATCGCGGAAGCCCCCGAGGTCAGTCCGCCGGCGGCCGCGCCGGCAGTCCCGCCGACCGCGCCTCCGACCGATCCGGCGAGGCCGCCAAGCTGGGCGAAGGCGGGAGCCGCCGCCGCCAGAGACAAGGCGCTGGCCGCGATTAGGATGGTTCGCATGTGATCTCCGTCTGGTCTTCCCCGACGGAATCATCACAGCGGGGCAATGAGGTCTCGGCGTGGCGCAACCACGGCGGGAATCAGGCCTGGTCAGGCGTCGCGGGCTCGATGGTTACGCTTTCGCCGCAACCGCAGGCGTCGGTCTCGTTGGGATTGCGGAAGACGAACTTGGCCGAGAGCTTGGTCACCTCGTAGTCGATCACCGTGCCGACCAGGAACAGCACCGCCTTGGGCTCGACCAGGATCTTCACCCCCTTGTCCTCGACCATTTCGTCGAGAGGACCGGCGCTCTCCGCATACTCCAGCACGTACTCCTGGCCCGCGCAGCCGCCGTTCTTCACCCCCACGCGCAGCCCGGCGTAGGGCTTCTCAGCCTTGGCCATGATCTCGCGCACGCGCTCGGCGGCGCGGTCGGTCAGGCTGACCACCTTGGGCCGGGGCCGGCGTTCTCTGCGGGAGACGGAGAGCTCGTTCATCTCAGAACATGTTCAGTTGCAGCTTGGCCTCGTCGGACATCCGCGAGGGATCCCACGGGGGATCGAACACCAGCTCGACGTTCACCTCGCGCACGCTGGGAACCTCCTTCACCGCGTCCTTCACCCAGCCCGGCATCTCGCCGGCGACCGGACAGCCCGGCGCCGTCAGCGTCATCTCGATGAGCACGTCGCGATCATCGGAAATGTCCACCTTGTAGATGAGCCCCAGCTCGTAGATGTCCACCGGGATCTCCGGGTCGTAGACCGTCTTCAGGCGCTCGATCAGCTGGTCGGTCAGCTGATCGAGCTCCGCTTGGGAAAGCGGCGTCGCGGCGGTGGGCTCGATGTCTGCGGCGTCGTCCATAAGCTTCATGCAAAGAAGGCCTGGGTGCGGGTCAAGGCGTCCACGAACGCGTCCGCCTCGGACTCAGTGTTATATAGGGCGAAGGAGGCCCGCGCGCTCGACGTCAGGCCGAAACGGCGCATCAGCGGCTCCGCGCAATGCGTCCCGGCCCGCACCGCCACCCCGTAGCGGTCGAGGATCTGGGCCACGTCATGGGCGTGGGCGCCCTCGACGGTGAAGGAGAGGATCGCGCCCTTGTCCGGCGCCTCTCCGATGACCCGGAGCCAATTGGCGCTGGAAAGCGCCTCGCGCACCCGCCGATACAGCCCGGCCTCGTGGCGGGCCACGGCATGGCGGTCCAGGCGCGAAAGCCAATCGATCGCGGCGCCCAGGCCGATGGCCTCGACAATGGGCGGCGTACCGGCCTCGAACCGGTGCGGCGGCTCGGCGTAGGTGATGTCCTCGAGCCTCACGACGCCAATCATCTCGCCGCCACCCTGGTAGGGAGGAAGCTCGGCCAGGCGGTCGGCCTTGCCGTAGAGGACGCCGATGCCGGTGGGTCCATAGAGCTTGTGGCCAGAGAAGACATAGAAGTCGCAGCCGATGGCCTTAACGTCGAGGGGCGTGTGCACCACCCCCTGGCAGCCGTCGATCAGCACCTTGGCGCCGGCTGCCTGGGCCATGGCGGTGAGGCTGGCGATGGGGTTCACCGTTCCCAGCACGTTGGAGATGTGGGTCAGGGCGACAACGCGGGTGCGCGGGCCCAGCAGCCGCTGGAAAGCCTCCAGGTCGAGGACGCCTTGGTCGCTGACGGGGACGAACTTCAGCACCACGCCCTTGCGCTCGCGCAGGAAGTGCCAGGGGACGATATTGGCGTGATGCTCCATCTCGGTCAGCAGCACCTCGTCGCCCTCGCCGAGCGACATGCCGATTCCGGCCGCCACCAGGTTGATGGCTTCGGTGCCGCCCTTGGTGAAGACGATCTCCGACGGCGTCGCGCCTATGAAGGCGGCGACCTTTTGGCGGGCGGCCTCGTAGGCGTCGGTCGTCTCGTTGGCCAGGGTGTGCAGGCCGCGGTGCACATTGGCGTAGGAGTGGGTCATGGCGCGGCTCATGGCCTCGATCACGGCCATGGGCTTCTGGGCCGAGGCGGCGCTGTCGAGATAGACCAGCGGCTTGCCGTGGACCTGCCGGGACAGAATCGGGAAGTCGGCCCGGACCTGCTCGACGTCGAAGGCGGCGGCGACGTGTTGCTGGATGGTCATGCCTGCAGCCTTTCCGCCGCCCAGGCGCGGGCGATCTCGCGCGCGCCATCGTGGCCGATCCGGTCGATCACCTCGCCGACGAAGGCTTCGGTCAGCAAGGCGCGAGCCTGCCCCTCGGGAAGGCCCCGCTGTCGCATGTAGAACAGCGCTTCCTCGTCCAGAACTCCGATCGAATTGCCATGCGCGCAGGCGACATCGTCGGCGTAGATCTCCAGCTCGGGCTTGGCGTCCACCTCAGCCTGGTCGGACAGGATCAGGGCGTGGTGGCCCATACGCGCCTCGGTGTGATCGGCGTGCTCGGCGACGACGATGCGGCCCTGGAACACGGCGCGCGCCTGGTCCCTGACCACTCCCTTGGCGAGTTGGCTTGTCGCCCCGTGCATCGCCGCGTGGGTCACCACGGACGTCAGGTCGGCGTGGCGCTTGCCCGCCAGCAGATAGACCCCGTCCAGCCGTGCCTCGGCTTGGCCGCCAGCATGCCTCAGGCGGGTCTCGATCCTCTGCCGGCGCGCGCCGCTTGTCAGCAGCGTCTGGGCGAAGGCCGCGCCGGGGGACAGCGCCACCTCGGCCTGGCTCACCTCGACCGCGTCGGCGGAGGCATCGGCCAGCACCACCCGCTCGACGCGGGCGCCCTCGCCCAAGGCGATGCTCAGCGCGGCGTGGGAAAGATAGCCGCCCTCCCCGCGGTAGCTTTCCAGCAGGATCAGCGTCGCGCCGGGCGCGACGGTCAAGGACAGCG
>Ga0068859_100001003_pt1 | contig 28933 bp, 38 predicted proteins | sample KBSSwiS22_FD_66585 | JGI IMG/M metagenome (GOLD analysis project Ga0068859, IMG submission 66585) | Switchgrass rhizosphere microbial communities from Kellogg Biological Station, Michigan, USA - KBS Switchgrass S2-2 | ecosystem: Host-associated > Plants > Roots > Rhizosphere > Soil ...
CAGTGGCTGCAGCGTTCGAAGGAGCGAAGCAGCTCTTCCCGAACGAGCAGACGCCGCAGGCTGGGGCTCCAGGCGCAGACGTAGACGCGGGACCGGATAGTGGTTCTGCTGATACCGGCAACGGCACTGCGCCTCCGGGAGAACAACCGCCAGGAGCTGCAGGCCCAGCGCCGGAGCCGGCCGAAGCTCCCGAAGCGGAACCCACTGAAGAGGAGGCAGCGCAGTAATGGGCATGTTGGAAATGGCCGGAGCCATCGGCGGGATCGGCCGCGGCATCGAGAAGAACGTCGATTACGATCGGCAGAAGGAACTCATGAACCTCGAAGAGGCGCGCGAGATGCGTCTGCGACAATTCGAGGCGGAGCAAGCGGGCAAGCGGCAGGAAGCCGGCTTTGGCCACGAAGAGAAAATGCAGTTAGAACAGCAGGGCTTCGCGAAGGGCCAGCAGGAGAAAGGCTTCGCCCACGAAGAGAAGATGCAGGGCGGAGAATTCGGCGAACGCGAGAAGCTGCAGAAAGGCACGCAGACGTTCGAAAGCGGCGAGAAGCAGAAGGACCGCGCGAGCCGCGAGAAGATCGCAGGCATCGCAGCGAACGCTGCGACAAACAAAGCGCGCAACTCGGCGCTGGCGAAGCGGTGGGAAAGCAAGGTTGTCAAGCAGACTACGATGGGCCCCGACAACGTACCGACGGAAACCGAGCAGCTTACGCTGTTCGATAAAAGCAGCGGGCGCGCGTTCATTCAGCAAGGCAATAAGTTCTTCCCGCAGGGCGCGCCGCGCACGACGAAAACTCCCGGTACGGGCAAAGGCCAGCCGGCAACAGAAAAGCCAATTCGTGACGCCGCGCAAAGCGAGATCCAGAAACTCAAGCAGAATCCGGATCAAGCGGACAACTTCCTGCGCACGTATGGGTACTTGCCGTACGAATTCTTCGACGGGATCGGCGGCAACGCGGGTGCGTACGAACCCGACACGAGCACAGACACATCCGTCGACGCTGACGAGTAGCTGACACAACAACCGGATTCGGGCGGCCCTGCGCCGCCGCATCCTTGGAGGATTGATGGCGAACATGTTTGAAGCGCCGGTCTACGCTGACGATGAGAAGCGACCGACTCCCTACCGCGTCACTGAAGAAGATCGCAAAGATCCAACGCTCGCTGGGCTCACCGACGAAGAGATCGTCAACACCAAAACGCCCGTAAGCGGCAACATGTTCGAGCAGCCGGTGTTCGAAACGCCGGAAGAGCCTGAGGCTCCGCCGCAGGAAGAGCAGCCCGGCCTTGCCCGGCGAGCGCTCGGCTATGCTGGAACGCTGGGCTACGAGACGCTGAAGGGACTTGGCGGCGCGACGAACCGAGCTGCGCAAGCGCTCAATACGACTGTCGGTGCGCTGCCTGTTCTGTGGGACAAGGCAGTGAGCGTAGTCTCGGGGCACCAGGACACCACTGCGCAAGATGCGTGGTTCCGCGCGTTCGTTGATCCTACGATCAGCAACGAAGAAGCATTCGCACCGGGTGAAGACTTTGGCAGCAAAGCTGCAAACGCGATGGGCAGCACGCTCGGCACGATCTCACAACTCGTGCTCACAGGCGGCGAGTCTGCCACGGCTGGAGCTGCGAACGAGGCCACTGGCACAGTAGTGCGCGGAGCCGTCGAGCACGGCGTCAAAGCCATGACCGTGCCGGCAATCTCCGAATCGGTCAACACTGGCCGCGAGGTGTACCAGAAAACGAACGACGCCTCTAAGGCCGTTGCGGCCGCGCAGGCGAAGTACTTGACGACCGCGGCGTCTGGAATCATTCCGCTGTCCGCCCCCGGCGGAGTCGGCATGCGTGCGCTGACCGGGGCGGTATCGGGTGCGGCCACGGGCGAACTGGACCGCACCACGCAGAGCGCGCTTGTGCCCGAGACGGCACGTGACTTCTCCGGCGAGGAGACTGCGCTGAACGCCATGACCGGTGCCGTAATGGGCGTCGCGATCGGACCACGTGGTGCTCCGCGCCCCAAGAAGGCAGGGCCGCTCGACGCGATCGACGAAGGGCAGCAGCGCGCTGCAGAAGAGGCAAAGGCGAAAGGCGGCGACGCGCTCGATCAGGTGCTCGCGGCGGCGCGCGCCGGCTCCGAGCTATCGGAGACCATGGCCGGCGCGCATTACGAGCACGCCAATCAGATCGAGCGGCTTCGGATGGCCGACGAGGCGGCAGCGGCCGCGCAGGCAGAGGCGGAAAGCACCGCGGCCGAGCAGGCAGCCCAGCAGAAAGCCATGGCTGAAGAGGCTGAGCGGCAGGCTGCGACGAGCGACGACCAAGCAGCGGTCAGAGCGCCGCGCACCGCCGACGAGCCTGTGTACCAGCCGCCCACGGGACGGAAGCTGGCATATGAGCGCGGGTTCGATCGGGCGGAGGCGGAGCGCGCTGCCAAAGCGCCGCAAGAGGCCGCTGCCAAGGCTAAGGACTACGACGAGGCGTTGGTGCAGCGGGAGCGACAGACGGCAGAGAAGCCGGCTCTGGAGCCTGCTGAACCGCTCGCGACGCTGGCCGACGTGGCGCCGAAGAATCTATTCGAGAAACCAGTCCACGCCCCCGAGCCCGTGAAGCCGGCCAATCTGCGAGAAGCCCGCAGACTGAAACGACTGGAGGCTGAAAAGGCGGCGGCTGAAGCGCCGGTGGAACAAAAGCTTCTGCCGGGGCCGGAGACGACCGGCCGGATTCTAGTCGACAAGGAAGGCACGGCGCGCCCCGAGACAGGGGCCGACGTCCGCGAGCGCACCGCCAAAGAGCCCACCAACCTGACGCTGCGCCGCGAGCAGGTGAACCGGGAGCCCCTGGCGCTGAAGGAAGTCAACCCTCGCGAGGCCACGCTGAAGCGAGCTAACGGTGAGTACGCCAAGCAGCTCGTGGCCGAAGAGGCGCGGCATACCGTCGAGCGCAAGGGCCCTGAGAAGGAAGGCACCACGCCGCCGGACGTCGTCGCCGAAGCAAATCGGAGAGCGGCGGAGGAGGCGCGCAAAGAGCTGGACCGCATGGCGCACGAGGCAGCCACCTCGCCAGAGAACGACCTGCCGGCACCGACGGAGGCGCAGGACCGCGCCGGCAACTTCAAGATGGGCCACGCTGAGGTGCACGGCATGGACGTCAGCGTGGAATATCCACGCGGCTCGAAGCGGCCGTACACCACGCGCGAAGGCGTCAAGGGCGAGCGCGAGATGCCCGACCACTACGGTTACTTCAAGGGCACCGAGGGCGCCGACGGCCAGCACGTCGACGTGCTCATTGGCGAGCATCCGGAGAGCGAAAAGTCGTACGTCGTTGACCATCTGGACACCGACGGCAACTTCGAGCAGCACAAGGTGCTGAGCGGTTACCGCAGCCAGCTCGAAGCAGTGCGCGCGTACAAGAAGGTGTACCCCGAGCGCAAGGTCGGTCCGATCAAGGAGATGAACCCGCGCGAGCTGAAGGACTGGCTGAAGAACGGCGACACGAAGAAGCCGCTGCAGCCAGAGAAGCTCGGCCGCGCCGCTGATCGTAGCGAGAAGACGCAGGCGCGTGGCTCGAAACTGCGATACCGCGAAGGCGATCTCACAGTGCACGAGAACCCACCGGACAACGGTCGCGGGTACTTCATCAGCGTGGAAGGACCGAACGGAAAAGAAGGCGGCCACGTACAGGCGCCACAGCGCGGCGACGCATTGCAGGTCAGTGACTCTTTTTTAGGCAAGGGCTTGCGCGGCAAGGGCTTCGCGGTGAAGGCATACGAGACCGTAATTAGCAAGGCCAAAGAGAAAGGGCTGCGCTTCGTCAGCGACACAGTTGTATCTGACGACGCGCATCGGGTGTATGACGCGCTGAAGAAGCGCGGCTATGACGTTCGCAAGAATCCAACGGCCGAGTTAGATCCCGAAACTGGCAACTGGCGCAGCACCGACACGCGTCCGGTGTTCGAAGTGACGCCGAAGCAAGACGACGCACTGCGGTATTCGCGCGCAGAGTGGTTTAAAGGCTCGAAAGTGGCGGATGCGGAGGGCAAACCGCTGCGTGTCTATCACGGCACATCGCGCGACTTTGCCGACTTTTCAAAGTCTAAGCAGGGCGCAGCGTGGGAGAATGACGACGGCGCGTTTCCACGCGACGGTTTCTGGTTCTCTGAGGATCCAAACGACGCCTCCTTCTATGCAAAGAAAAGCGCGCGGGAACTAGGGGGCGCTCCAAATGTGCGACCTGTTCACCTCGCACTCAAAAACCCGTACGAGGTAACGGCAGAACGTTTTGCGGATGAAGGCGAAGCGGCCATCCCCACGCAGTCGGAGCTGGAGCAGCAAGGCTACGACGGGATAATCGTTAACCGCGCGGAGTGGACTCCAGAGGCATTCAAGGATCGCAGCGTCAAGCCGCGGCTAATCAAGAGACACTTTGTTGCGTTCCGTCCTGATCAAATTCGCTCCGCGGTTGGCAACATCCGCGAGCGCATGGCTGATGCGTCGGTCTCTCGCGCTGAGCCGCGTGGCACTGACGCGCTGAACGAGCGCGAGATCCACCGCACCTCAGTGCGCAAGGCGCTCGACGCATTCAACAAGGAGCTGCCCGGCGCAGAAGTCCAGGCGCACGACAGCGTCGACGATGCGCCGCAGGCGATCCGCGCCCGCATGGAGGCCGACGATCAGCTCGGTGCGCGAGCGGTGTACGATCCGGATACGGACACGGTTCACGTGTTCGCCGACAATCACGCATCGCCTGAAGACGCCGTCGTCACGGCGGTGCACGAGGCAGTGGCGCACAAGGGATTGCGGCATCTCCTCAAGGAAGGCTTCGAAACGACGATGCACGACGTCTTCGACAACGCGGCTGACAAGTCCTGGATCAAAGACTTCATGGCGCAGCACGGTCTCGACAGCAAGGATGCCAGCCACCGCGTTATTGCTGCTGAGGAATACGCGGCGAGCATCGCAGAACGCATGGACGCCGATCCGACCGTGTGGCGCAAGGTAGTCGACACAGTGCGCTCTGCGCTTCGTAAGCTCGGGCTCGTGAAGAAGTGGACGGAGAACGACATCCAGGCGTTGCTGCGCAAGTCGCGCTCCGGATTGCGCGAGGCCGTGCCGCGGCTGCGCGAGTCGGACAATAATAGGCTGCGATATGCGGGCGATTCGCGCCCGCCTCCAGGGCTCGACGACGATCACCCGCTGTCGGTGGCGTTCAAAGCGGGCGCTACGGCGGAAGAGCAGGCCAACTACAACCCTGGCTTCGTGCGCTCGCGCGTCGATGCACTCAAGGCATTCGGCCAGAACAACCTCGACAAGCTGCTCGGCGCGATGCCGCGCGACAAGCTGCGCGACTTCGTGGCACCCGGCAAGATGCCATCGCTCGACGCGTACACCCGCGAAGTGCAGAAGATGGACGGCCGGCGCAATGAGCTGCAGGTCGAGTCGGAGAAGATCGCGAAGCGCTGGCTCAAGTACAACCGCAAGAACCGCGAGAACGGCAAGACACTTGCCGAGCTGATGCACGCGGCGACGCTCGCCGGGGTAGAGCCCTCGAACGAGTACCGGCCGCTGCACGAAAACCCGAAGGGCGAGCAGGTCGAGATCGAGCGCCAGCGCAAGGTGCAGCACACTCGGTTGCGGAAGTTCTGGAACTCGCTCGACGGCGAGGGCAAGGCGCTGTACATCGATGTGCGCGACGCCTACGCGAAAGACCGCGACCGCATCATGCAAGCGCTGGAGCAGCGCATCAACGGCGCAGAGGCCGAAGGCCGCACGAAGGTGCAGCTCCTGGCCGAGCTGCGCCAGCAGTTCGAGAAGGGTCGCGTTGCGGGTCCGTACTTCCCGCTCGCTCGCTTCGGCAAGCACTGGGCTGTGGCACGTGACGCTGCCGGCGAAGTCGCTTCGTTCGTGCGCTTCGAGAAGCCATCCGAGCGCGACGCATGGCGCGAGGAGATGGAGAAGCAAGGCTTCAAGACGGACGGCGGCCAGAAGTTCTCCGACGACATGGCGATGGCCAAGGCGCTCGACCCGAACTTCGTGTCGAAGATCACCGACCTGCTGAATCAGGTAGACAAGGATCTTGCCGACGACGTCTGGCAGCACTACCTGCGCACACTGCCCGAGCTGAGCATGCGCAAGCACTTCATTCATCGCAAAGGCCGACTGGGCTTCACCGGCGATGCGCTGCGCGCGTTCGCGTACAACAAGTTCCACGCCTCGCATCAGATCGCGAAGCTGGAGCACATGGCGAAGCTCGAAGGGCATCTCGAACAGATGGCCGTCGAAGCGCGCAATCTCGAAGAGACCAAGGACAAAGAGGCGAAGTGGGCAGTGCCGATCATGGAGGAATTCCGCCAGCGGCACGAATGGGCGCGCAACCCGAAACTCTCGTCGCTCTCGCGCACGCTTACGTCGCTGGGCTACGGCTACTACATGGCGGCTTCGCCAGCAACGGCCTTCGTGAACCTCACGCAGACCGCGGCTGTGGCGCTGCCCGTGCTGTCGGGTGAATTCCACTCGGTGAGCGCAACGGGTGAGCTGATGAAGGCGACGGCGCAGTGGGCGGGGAGCCGAGGAGACTTCGGCAACCGGCTGCGCGGCGACGAACGCAAAGCGTTCGATGAAGCGGCGGGCCGCGGCATCTACGAGAAGACGCAGGCGCATGACCTTGCCAGTATCGGCAACGAGGGCGCGGACTTCGGCAGTGTGCGGCAGCAGACGATGGAGGTGGCATCGTTCCTGTTCCACCACATCGAGCGCTTCAACCGCGAGGCAACGCACATCGCGTCATACCGGCTTGCTCGCAAGCGCGGAATGAACCACGACGCGGCGAGCGAGCTGGCCATCCGGCTCACAAATGATGCGCACTTCGATTACTCGAATGCCAACCGGCCGCGGTACATGCAGGGCAACGCTGCGCGTGTGCTGCTTCTCTTCCGCAACTACGCAGTGAACATGACGTACCGGCTCGCGCGCGACTTCCGCAATGGCGTGATCCGCGTCGGCAAGACGCCGGAGGAGCGCCACGGAGCGTTCACCCGGTTCGCCGGAATGCTCGGAGCCACCATGCTCCAAGCCGGCGTCACTGGCATGCCGATGTGGTTTGCGGCGAAGAAAGTGCTAAACCTGATCTTCGGCGACGAGGACACGCCGTTCGACGCGGAGGCTGCACTGTACGCGCACCTGACGCATCAGTACGGTGAACGTGTTGCCACGACGATCATGCACGGCGCGATCGACGCCAACACCCCAGTGACGCTGTCGTCCCGCGTGGGACTTAACAATATGTGGCTGCACGACCCGCCGCCGAATCTCGAAGGCCGAGACGAAGGGCTGTTCTACCTGCAGGAAGTCGCCGGCCCTGTGGGTGGGCTCGTGGTGAAGGCGGCGCAGGCCGCGGCACCAGCTCCAGGACAGGCAGACAAGGCACTGGAGCTGGTTGCCCCGAAGGCCGCGGGCGACGTGCTCAAGGCCATCCGGTACGCCCGCGAGGGCGTCACGGACGCACAGGGGCGCACCGTCATTCCGCCGGAGGAGATCACGAAGGCAGACCTGTTCGCGCAGGCCGTTGGCTTCAGCCCCGAGCACATCACTCGGGTACAGGAACAGAACCGCAACATCAAGGCCGCAGTCAACAAGATCGGAGATCGGCGGCAGGAATTGGTGGACCGGCTCTTCTTGGCGGCGCACGCCGACGATGCGCAGGGCGTCAAAGAGGCGTACGAGAAAATTGCGGCTTTCAACGCGAAAAACCCTCGCGTCGCGATCAAAGCCGGGAATATTATCTCCAGCGCCAAGGCTCGAAACAGGTACTCGCAGCAAGCCATCGACGGACTGCGTGTGGATCCGAGCATGCGTTATCTGCAGGAAGAGTTGCGCATCACTGACCGGGAGAACAAATAGTGTACGTCATCACAGCAGAACAGCTTCGCAAGGCCGAGCCGCGCTGTGTGGATCCAGTCAACTGGGTTCGCTCACTCAACGCTGCAACGGCGGAATTCGGCATTGCCGACGACGGCGACGTCTATGCCGAATGGCTCGCGCAGGCAGCGCATGAGAGCGAAGGGTTCACGCGACTCGAAGAGTGCCTGAACTACACCGCAGAACGCCTCGTCGCCGTGTGGAAGAAGCGCTTCCCGAGCGTGACGGTAGCAGCGCAGTACGCCCGCGCTCCGCACAAGCTAGCCGATTTTGTGTACTCTGATCGCATGGGCAACGGCCCCGCGGAAAGCGGAGACGGTTGGCTGTATCGCGGTCGAGGCATCGGCATGATCACTGGCCGCAAGAATTACGAGCTGGTGGCGAATATCCTCAAGGACCCCATGATTCTGTCGTGCCCCGATCGCCTGTGCACGAAAGATCTAGCCGCGCGGGCGTTTGCCGCGTGGTGGAAGAGCGACCGGCGCCTCAATGCGCTGGCGCTCGACAGGCTCGACGACGATGACGAGGCGGACTTCGTTTCAATTTCTACGATCGTGAACGGCGGAACGGTAGGGCTCGAAGCGCGAAGGAAGTTGCGCGATCGGTTCAAAGCCGCAATGGAGGTGTGAGATGGCGATTCCTTTTATCGGAGACATCATTGGCGGCGTGATCGACATCGGCAAGAGGCTGGTGCCGGATCGCGCTGCGAACGATGCCGCCAAAGCCACGCAGGCGCAGCGCCAGCAAGAGATCGAGGGCGCGCTTCATCAGAAGCAGGTGGAGCAGATCGGCAAGGCGGAAGACTACGCGTCAGCGTGGAACCTTGCACAAGCCAATGCGGCGCAGACGAGTTGGAAAGATGAGTACTGGACGATCGTGCTCAGCATTCCGATGATCGGTGCGTTCGTGCCGGGCTTTGCGCCGTACATCAAAACAGGTTTCGACAACATCGCCGAGATGCCTTCGTGGTATCAGGCGGCGTTCGGTGTCGCCATATCCGCTGCGTTCGGGTTCCAGCAGCTCAACAAAGCCTTCTCATGGTGGCAGAAGCCGTGAGCACTGACTCTCTGGTGTTGGAGACGCTGCTCGAAATGAAGTCGCATCTCGGCGAGATCCACGGCACGATGAAGTCGCTCGACTCCAAGCTAGATAACCACATAGCGGATGACAACGCTACCGCAGAGAAAGTGCGGCAGCTTGAACTGGCGCAGGCCAAGGAGCGCGGAGCGCGCAAGGTTTGGGCGGCCGTGGCTGGTGCTATCGGCGGCGGGCTCGGTCTCGCAGTTACGTGGTTCTCCGCCAAGCCGTGAGCCATGCGCAAGACCGCAAAGCTGCAGGCGTTGTGGGCAGAGCTTAACGCCGCGCATTTCGATGGCGCGTTGAAGCCCGTACCCATACGCATCACGCGTTCGCGCTGCACGTATGGATACTTCAACGGGCCTGACAATGGCGGGCAGCCCAGTATTCGAATCAGCAAGGTGCTCGCAGACACGGCGCAACTGCTGCGAGACACCTTGCTGCACGAGATGATCCACCAGCGGCTCTACGAAGACGGCCATCCCGAGTGGGAACACCACGGCCCGGACTTCCAGGCGCACCACGTGCGTCTGTTCGACCACCACTACGTCGAAGTCTGACTTCCTGACACGGTTGGATCAGCTCGCGAGATGTGCTCGACCTTCGAGCGGCAGACTCTGCATCGATAGCCGATCTGCGCCTGAACGTTGCCTCGCTGGCATCGGCCGCATTTCCATCGACCTTCCGCCGGCATGCACAGGAACCGCAGTGTTTCGCGTGGCTTCCGCACGGCTACCTGAATCACGGCGTACGTTCTCCTGCGCTGAGAGGTTTCAGATGCTGCTTCGGCAACCGGCGCGCCTCATGCACTTTGCGCACTGGCGGAGTGCGTAGCTTGGCAAGGCCACACTGACTCCAGTCCACCGTGTGCAGCCCGCTGGGCGTGACGTAGTTGTGGAACTGCTGGTACACGGGATCTTCGTTAACTTCTAGCATGCGAGAACCTCCTTAGCATAGTCGGCGAGTGCGCGCGTCAATTCGCTCTGCGTAGCGTCTTTGCGATTGATGAGCCCCACGAGCTTCACGTCCGCAGTCTCCTCACAAATCAAATGATGGATCATCATGTTCAGCCCGCGCCGGTGACCGCCGATCAGGCGTGCATTGAGCTGTGCGTACAGCTCCAGGTTGTTCGTGCCGCCGAACCATATCAGGTCTTTGCATCCGCTCTTGTATACGTCGTTGAGCCCATGGCCGGCGCTGGCCGGATGCAGAACGCCGTAGTCGAACTCTCCACGGGCCCACGCCGCGAACTGCGCATCGGTACGCAGCATAGTCCACTTCTTGCCGCTGAGCTTGCAGTACGTCGACAGCTCGCGCTCGATGCGTGGAATGTCGTGCTGGAACGCGTAGGCGATGACGGCTTTACCCGAGATGCAGTCTATCACATCGAGCAACGCGATGAGCTTCTCGGCGTGGACTTCATGCGCATTGCGGCGCTCGTCGTAGACCGCGCCGTTCGCCATCTGCAGCATCTTCGTGCCGGCGGCGCCGCTGTTGACGATAGCCAACGTGCGATCGGCCAGCTCCAGAAGCATCTGCTTCTCCAGCTTCTTGTACTTCGTCAGCGTGCGGTCGTCGAGCACCACCTTGACGAAGTTGTGAGCCACTGGAGGCAGCTCCAGGTAATCTTCGGCGCGCATCGAGAGCGTGATGTCGCGGACGAGTTTGCGGATCTCCTCCTGTGCACCGGCCCGCGGATACCACTGCGGGTAGCCGTCTGCATTCTGCACGCAGTCGAAGAAGCGACTGCGGAAGTCGCCGATGCCGTGGCCGAGCCGGACTCCGCGATCGAGCAGGAAGTATTGCGCCCATAAGTCGATGTACCCGTTCGGAGCAGGAGTGCCAGTCAGGCAGTACACGCGGTCCATCAGCTTGCCGAGCCGTCGAGCGGACTTGAACCGCTGCGAGTCACAGCTCTTGTAGCTCTGGCTCTCGTCGTGTACGACGACGTCCCATTCCCATTTGCGAATCTGCTTGCGGCCGCAGATGAACTGATCTTCCAACCAAGGCATCTGCTCGCGGTTGATGGTGTAGATGTCAGCATCGCTATTCAGTGCGGCGAGGCGCTCTTCAGGTGTTCCGACAATGCGCGCGACGCGCAGGTGGCGTAGGTGCTCCCACTCAGCCACTTCGTCGCTCCACACCTTACGCGCGACGCGTAGCGGGGCGCTGACGAGCAGCCGCCGCGCGTCGAAGCGGTCTCGCATGTCGGCGTATGCGGTGAGCGTCGAGACAGTTTTGCCGAGCCCCATGTCGGCGAAGATCATTGCGCGATCGTGATCAGTGATGAAGTTAGAGATGCGTCCCTGGTAGGGGTACAGATTGGAGCGGTTCAGCATTATCGGTGCAGCACAAAAAGGTTGACTCCGATCTCGGTCAGAAAAGCGCCCAACGCGTAATGCTGCGCGTAAAACCAATTTTGCCGCACGACGCAATCGTACCTTCCTGAATGCCGCAAGCAGCTAAGGATTTTAGGTATGGCCGGCTCGTGGCAACTGTACTGCCTCAGCACCCGCACAAGACGCTCTTCGTCCAGCGTATCGAAAGGAGTGCGCAGTGAAATATGCACGCCTTGTCCATAACCAAATGGTTCAGGTAGTAAAAGCATCAGCCGTACAGCCACGCCAGATGCGCGATCTCCGCATTGATGCGCTGGAACAGTGTCTTGAATTTCTCCACGTCGTCGATCACGTATACTTCGGCCCCCGCGGCGCGCATCTCGTCGTGGTAGATGAGCTGAGGGTCAGTGGCCTCTTCACCCTCGGCCTTGAACTCTACGAACACGTGGCGACCGTACTTGATGAACTCGTCGTCTGGAGCCGAGCGCTTGCCGGGGCTCTTGAACTTCGCCCACCACCAGCCGTCGTTCGTCGCCCACCGTTTGCACGCCTTTTCGATGGACTTCTCTAGCCGTCGGCGCATATCTCGAAAGCCCCCGGCATGCGCCGGTGCGTTGCTCTGTATGCCAGCGCCCACCTGTCGTAGTTCGCAAAGCGGAACATTCTGCGAATGTCTTCTAGCGTGTCCTTCAGCACCTGATCAGCGTAGAAGTCGATGCGTGCAATCTCGATGTTCGGCGCGTATCGGCATGGCAGACTGGACACCGCTCGCCAAATCTGCGGAGCTTCGAACCACGTATCGTCGTAGAAATTGCGCTGAAAAAGCGCTTCCCCATCGTCGGTGTCGTAGTAATGCACCGACTCCTGACCGGGGTAGACGAACAAGACCGCACCGCGCGGCGTGCATACGTATTTGTTCACGAGATATCCTCGAACAGCTTCTTGGGATCGGGCGGTGGGCACACGTGTATGTTGCCGTCGTCATCAACGAGTCGCCACTGTGGATCGCTCCAAGGGCCAAAACGCTTCCAGTCGAATGGCCCGCTGCCACAGCGCTTGCAGCGTATCGACGTCGGGTATTCGCGACCGTACGAGAACAGCCCGCCTAACTCATGCTCGTTAGACAGGATGCGGTCGATCTCCAAGTCTGCGAACTCGCCCATCACTTCACCCTGTGCGGCATGCGGCCCAGCCCGAAGCCCAGAACGTACGGCGTCCAGCTTCCAGGCATCGGCAGCCACTCAGCGTCGAACCACCAGATTGCGGCCATGCGTAACGGATAGAGCGCGTCGTGCCATCTTGTTGCAGGGATCATTTTCGATACCTCTTACCTACGTGACCTTCGAACGCGAGCGGCAAGCCTGGAGCCCAGACGCGCGGCCGGCAGATGATGCCGCCAGCCTCCTCCACTGAGCCGAAGTCTTCGTCACATTCCACCACGGGCTCGTCGTGCACATGCCCGACCGGATCGTACCCTGCTTCTTCGAGCCAGTACAAATCCTCGCGCAGCAGACATGCCGCCATGCCCTGAATGAAGTTCTCGTCCCACTTCCCGCCGTACGATGTCGTCCAGCCCCACTTGCGCGTGAACGTGTCGACGCCAAGGAACCGGATCGTGCCATCGTCGGCGATGCGCGGCTTGTAGTATGCAATTCTGCGGCCAGAGGGCAGTCGCATGTACAGCCACTTGCCCTTAACCATGAACATGCACTTGCCGTCGGCAACTGCAAATATTTGACCAGGGTTCTGCACTGCCATCACGGCAGCGTTTTTCAGATCCTTCCAGCCCTGCACGATGCGCGGATGCGCGCGGCGCCACAGCCGCTTGAGCGCATCGATCGTCACCCACACCTTCTGCGGCAGATCGTGCGTGCGTTTCTGGCTTACTGCCCACGCCCATGAGTCAATCGCTTCGAGCATGACGTCGCGAGGGATTGTCGGGAACGCGGCCTCGGTGATCTTCTCCAGGTCGAGGCCGTACGTCTTCGTCATCGTAACGAATGCGCCGACGCCGCCCTCGTACCCCAGCGCAAGTTCCATCACTTTGCCGATCTGACGCATCGCCTTGGTGACGTCTTCAACCGGTATGTTGAAGGCGCGCGCGTATGCCAGAATGTACAAGTCCGGACCCGCACGCAGCGGCTCCAGCTTGCCTTTCTTATCGGCGACCATCACCGGATTGCCGCGATCGTCAGTGACGATAGTGTCGTATGCGCGGTACGCCAGCAGCTTCCATTCTTCGTTCCACGCCCACGCGTTGAGCCGCGCCTCGATGCCGGAGTGGTCAGGGAAGATGAGCTTCTTGCCCTTGCGGGCGACGAGCATGCCGCGCACGCACGAGCCGAGCACGACCATGGGGTTCAGGTAGTGCCGCTCGTCCGTCGTCTTCTCGCCGTCGTACAGCGCTTTGAGGAAGTCGAGGTTGCGCAGCCAGAATGCCGCAATGGCAGTGTCTTGATCTTTGATCTTCGGCCGGTACAGGTTGTGGAGCTGTACGATCTTCGACGACCACCGGCCAGGGCCCGCCGCGTGAAAGCGGAACATGCCGCGCAGCACGTTGTCATCGCACTTCGAGCGCAGCATGGCGGGGAACTTCGACACCGCCTTCATGTTGTACGTTGAGTAAAGACGCAGCACGCGGCGCACGTGCTCAGGGCAGTTCCTGTCCTCCATTGCGTCGTTGACGGTCTCCGCCTGGAGGTTCTGCAGCGTCAGGAAGCCCTCGTCGCGGCACCACTCGGCGAGCTTCCCTGTCTGACTGGGCGAGACGCCAGTGGCCTTGATACACTCAGCCTTCAGTTCGTGCTTGTACTGCTCGACGAGATCCTGCGCGCACTCTATCGAATGCGGGTCGACTTCCCAGCCGCGATCGTTGATGCGCTGGTCCATCGGGTAATACTTCTGCTGCTCATCCTTCTGCAGGTCAGGGATCGCATCGTCGACGCCGCGCTCCGCATAGACGTCGTCCATGCAGTACGTGTAGAGGCTGATATACCGGTCGGGCTCTTCCTCGATCTCTGCGAATGTGCCGTTCTGGCGTGGCTTGCAGAGGTAGCGCATGTCGTTTGCGCCAGTCTCGTCTTTGGGGTACGTGCCGAGCGCCTTGGCAGTGTCTTCCAACGCCTCCGGCATCGAGTGCGCAGCGGCCTTGGCCATCGTGCACACGGTCTGCTCGATGGTGATGCGCGGAAAAGCGATTTTCATGCCGGGAGCGCCGCTGAGGTTGTTGCGCTCGAATGCGGCATTGTGAGCGCGCACCTCGCCGCGAGCGTTTACGTGATCTCGCAACCGTTCGGGCATGTCGTACTGGACAACGATGTCGGGGTACCCATACCCTGGCGCCAGCTCGCGCAGTGGCTCACCCTTCCATTTCGCGCGCAGTTTCTCGCGATTCTCGCGCAGGCGCACTTTGATCTTGTCGACCATGCCCGCAGGCAGCGAGTCGCGGGGGATCCAGATCGTACCGGGCTCGTCGTTGAACGCGTAGCACACGACCATCACTTCGGTGCTGGGGTCACGCGCGTAGCGGTAGAGCCCCTCCGCCTTCAGGTCGCAGCGAGACCGCGTCTCGATGTCGAGGTGAACTCTATCGTTCAACCCACTCATCTCCCGGCACGTAGTCTTGCGGAGGAGCAATGCTCGCTTTGAGCTGTTCTATCACGCACCACAGACAGCCGTGGTCGATCCAGTTCATTGCGGTAAGGCGACCGTGCCCCTTCTTGCATTCTTTAAACTGAATCGTGCAATGCTCCATGCCTTTTGGAAGCTGTCCTGTTTCGGGCACCAGCACTGCCTTGCGCACCCATAGCGTCCACAGCCCGCGGAGGTGGAAGCCTGTGTACGCCACAGTCAGCACCATCACGCCCCACTGCTTCGCCTCGTAGCACGAGATGTACCACGCGGGCTGCGCAAGGAGCGCGAGCACCGGCGCCCACCGTCGCACTCGCTCGCTGCGGCAGTACACCAGGAACGAGGACATCAGGCCGAATACGGCAATCCAGATTTGCGCGATCACCGCCACGACACCTCTACGTCTGCCCACTTCTCGGTACGCGATTCTTTGCCGGTGAGCGCAAGGTCCCGTTCCGCGCTGCGTAGTTGCGCCTGGAGAATAGAGATCTGCACAGCTTTGCGGCGCTTGAACGACTCCATGGCTTCCTCCTTCGTGGGGCACGCATACCGCTTGCGTGACTGCTTCAGCACGAACCGTCCGTCCGTGAGCCGCACGCCGCAGCGCGTTTCACGCAACACGGGAAGTTCCATCAGCACCAGTTCGCGATGGCCTTCGCCACACGGTTCGTCGTATTCGTCGAGCGGTGGTGCGTAGTGCCGCGCTTCGTATCGGTACCAGACGGTCACGGATTCAGCACCTCGAAGTGACGAGCCGGGAATTGACGCCAGCCATGTGTAAGAAGCGTGGGCAGTGCCAAGTCGTCGAACTGCGTCAGCACGATGGGTTCATTGGCATACAGCCCGCCCTGCGTAGGATCGTCGGGAATGCGCAGCAACGTCGTCGTGTTGAAAATCAGCGCATACGTCGGGTTGATACACCGTGCGCGCAGCTTGCCGTTTTTGCGGCGCATCTGCCGCAGCCGACGCAGTTGTTCCTGCTTCATCGGCGCACCTTGGCCTCGTGGTCTACGCGCCAGTTCTTGTCGCACAGGTCGCAGTGGTAGTCGGTCCAGTAGCAGTCGCTGCTCGGATCGTAGTTGCCGGTGTTGGCGCCTTTCTTCTCAGTAACCGCGGCGAGCGGATGCGAACACTCCGCCTGGATGGCGTGAATTTTTGACTCCCGCTCGGCAATCTCAGCACGCAATTTCGCAATGATCGTCACCAGTAAATCCTCCTGTTGTATGCCGCATTTTCGAGACGCCCTGCCTCTGATGCTCGTGCACAGCATCCGACTATCTAGGCCACTGGCCTTAGGCAAGGCGCCTCGAAAATGCGCCGGGGCTAACCCCGGCGCAAGCTCCTCATCAATCGTCTTCGAACGGGTTCTTGCCCGAGACCTTCGTGACGCCACCGGACGAACCAGTGCCGCCCTTCGTCGGCTCCAGGGCTTCGAACTCCTCATCCGCATCAATCGGTGCGGCGCCGCCGAATGCCGGACCGTCCTTCACGTACTGCAGCGCCTTGAAGTTGCAGCTCACGCGGTTCGGGTACTGGTTCTTGATCGCCCAGAGAGACACCTTGCCGATGCAGTAGCACCCGCTATACGGAGCCTCCTTGTCGCCTTCCACAACCGGCGTGCGCGCGCGGTTCACGATCACCGGGCGCTGCTTGTTGTGGCTGGCAAGGACCATCATGCCGGCGTAGCCGTCGTAGTTCTTGCGGTCGCCCTTGGTGAGGCAGGTGGCGAGACCTTCGAGATCGTCGCCGTAGACGGCGGTCGCGACTTCGAGGCCCTTGGCCTTCAGCTCTTTGATGTTCTCGGCGTGGACAGGGTCGGAGGGGTCGAGGAGGAACGAGCATTCGAATCGAGGATCCCCGCCGTTTTGGAACGGCTTCGGGGTGTAGGCACGCAGGAAGGCAACGCGAACAGGATGATCCTTGGTGCCCAGTGTGATGGTGTCAGAAGTAACGCTTTTACCCAATTAAGTAGCTCCTTTGCAGTAGTGAAACACGCAGTATCAAATCAACCTTGGCAGTCTAGCACCGCTTTCTGCGGCGTGGAACAGCTTTGTCAGCGCGCTGCGCTTCGCGATTCAAATCGGCAATGACATTGCGGTGATGGCGCTCCAGGCGCTCTGCATCCTCGCGGGTCCAGCGTTCCCGGTCTGCGTCCGTGGCAGCCTCGCAATGCCTGCGGTGGCCGCCTCCAGTCGGACAGCTACAGCCGAAATAGCCGCTCATTGCGGCGGTTTGTCGATGCCGGGAAGGACGCGGCGCAGTGGTGTTTTCACAGATGCCGCTTCAATGATCTTGCGAAGCGTCGCCACCACGGCATCGTGTTCTCGCGTGCTCCCGCACACGTGACCTTCGCGCCACGCGGCTGGGCACCGGGACTTCTCTCCGGTGATCCACGGCAGGCATTCTCGCGCGACATCAACGGCGCCACATGACGTCTCGGGAGCGGGCGCACGCTCCAACTCATCCGCCGCAGTGGACACGGTTCGCGATGCGAGCTTGATATGAGGCGCCAGTCCGCCAGCCTGATCGTTTAGCCACTTCGCGATCTCGCGCAGCTCTGAAACGAGATTTGAGGCAAGCGGAGCAGGCATTGGCGCACAACACGATGGGCGCGGGTGTCCATTGCAGGCGTCCTTGTGCGCGTCAGGCAGCGTACAGGTGTCGTTGTACTCACTCGTCATCGTCGCTCTCCTTCTCGTCTCCAAGATCGCCGAATTGTTCGATCAGCGCCTGTTCCATCGCAGGTCGCTTGTCCTCGCCCGGAGCCAACTTCGGCTTACCCGGCGGCTTCTTCACACACGTGAGCATGATCTCGTGCTTCTTGCCGATCTTGCCTTCGAGCTGCTTCGGCGAGATCAGCTTGCGCTTGAACAGCTCGTCGTCCGACAGCAGCTCTTCCTCGCGCACCTTCGCGATCACGACGTCTTCCGGCACGCAGTAAACACGCTTGCTGCGGCTCTCGACCAGCTTCCAGGGCTTCTTGCCCGGCTCCTGCGGCGGGCGCCCTGCGGCGATCTCGCGCAACCCGTGTGCTCGGACGTCTTTGGCCCATGTCTCGATCTGGTCGAGCACAGAGAGGCAGCGCGCAACGTCGGCTGACGACATTGCGCTCGTGTCAGGATCGCTGTTTTTCACGTCGACTACAGCCGCACTGATGTCCTCGAACTCGCCCACGAGGTGACCAAGCATCGCCTTTGCGCGCGTCTCGCAAGCGTACCGTGCCGGGCAGAAGCCTTCTGTGCACCACGCGCCCGCAGTGCGCGGCGCGTTCGGGTCCAGCGTGGCCTTGTATGCGGGCGTGACGACGTCCTTGGCCCAGCTCAGCAGCTCTTCAAGTGTCGTGTCCCACTCGTCGAAGTGCCCCAACCGGGGCTGCGCTATGCGCAGCTTGAATTTGCTGAAGGAAAACCACGAGCGGAATTTCAAGTACACGCTGATGGCCTGCAGTTTGAGCTGCTCGTTATCCTTTGCGAACACCTGGACGCCCTGCCCGTCTTTGAAGTCCGTGATAACGCAACGATCATCGTCCAGGCGCGCATCGTCCAGCGTGCCGAAGCCCGGCTCGACGTACTCCGCATACGGCAGGAGTTGCTCGATCAGCACCATCTCTGCCGGCACGTCATTGCAGTAATCGACGAACTCCTGCACCGAGTCCACCATCGCCTGATTGCACTCGATGTCTTCGAAGTCCTCGCCGCGCGCGACGCGCACGGTCCAGCCTTTGTACTCCGCGGCCTTCTGGTTCTGCAGGCGGCAGACTTCGCTGACGGCATGCGCCGCCGTGCCGCTGTTGGCATAGCTGCTCGACTTGTTCGGGTGCGCTTTCGCCGCATTGACGCTGCCAGCGCAGTGGATCCACTTCTTCGCACCGGACGGGCCCCACGGAGAGTGCCTGCCGTCCTTGACGATCATCAGCTTTTTGACAGGATCCAGAATCACAGCGGTTGGATCCTCAGCGCGACCTTGCGGCCGACGTAAAACGCCTTGCGGCTAGAAGCGGTGTCCGGAACGGAAAGGACGGGGCGCACCATCGGGCGCCACTGCGCGTCCTTCTGTGCGCGGCCCTGCGTTTTGATTGATAGCGTGTCGCCGTTCGTCTCCACGGCTAGAATTTCTACTTCCAGTTTCATTGATCCTCCAGTCGGGGCGTGAGTAGTCAAGAGCGCGGCGCAGCTCGTCTCCGTATTTGAGCACGGGGCCGTAGTGGCTGGCGATTTTCTGTGCGGCGTCAGCCAGCATCTCGACGTGCTCGGGATAGTGCGCACGGTCCTGTGCGTCCATGCGCTTGAACTGGCCCATCAGCCATTCCATGTCGCGCAGTGGTATCGTGACATTCGACACGCGACGTCGTCGCGCTTCTTCCATCGCGTCGTCAAGACGTTTCAGCAGTGAGGCAAAGCTCATACGGTCTCCAGCGTGCTGCGCACGTTGTTGCGGATGTTGGCCAACTCGATCTGCACTTCCTGATCTTCGAACGGCGCGTTCTGTGCGCGCTCCAGGTGCGGCAGCAGCGCTTCGAGGGTTCGTCGACGCACTTGCCAGTCGAGCCGCACGTAAGGGCCGTTCTCGCTCACTGGCGGTCCCAGTTTTTGTGCGGCACGAACTCTGTCGGTGTGCGCCAGAAGCCCCAGTTGTTGCTGAGCGGCCCGGCAATGACGAATGTCCAGAACGACTTGTTCTTGCCGTCGGCGCGGCCAATGACGAAGTGCCGGAACTTGGCTGAGCGGAAGTGGAAGTGCCACGCCTTGACGATGCGTGTGCAGCAAATCCAGTCGCTGAAGCCGTCCCAAAGATACGATTCTGCGGCACTGGCTTCGTCCAGGCGGACCCAGTACTTCTCCACGTAAGACGTGAAGGGGAAAGTGATGAACCACCAAGGGTGGTCGTGCGGCGCGCGATCGTCGTCGCCGCGATGGAATTTGTGCAGCCTCAGTGTGCCAATGGCGTACAGCATGAGCCGCGTGAGGTAATCCGACCCGCAGAAATACACCGTGTCGAAGAGCAGGCCAAAGCGGCCGGGCGTTCGGTAGTTGAAACCGACATTCACAAATGCCTTCAGATGTGTGCGTATTGCCACGGGTCGGACTCCTGTAAAAAGCTGCCCCGATATCTCCCCTCGGGACCACGGGATTTGCGCCGGCAATGGTCCCTGCAGGGGCTGCCTGCAGGGATGCTCCACGCTGAGCGCAGGCTCGGTTGAATTACTTCTTCGTCGCCGCCAGCAGCTTACTGATGGCGTCGTACACCTTCGAGTACTCCTCGGCCTTGATGTCCGGCACCCGACCAGCCTTGTTGCTGGTGACATCGGCCAGAGCCTTCAACGCAGTGTCGTTGTCGGTGGCGTTGGCGTACTCCGTCAGCATCTTGCGCACTTCTTCCTTCGTGCGCGCGGGCGGCGTCTCGTCATCGTCGCCGAACGGATTGGCCTTCTTCTCCGGCTCCGGCTTCGGGTCCACGGCAGCCTTCTCCGGCTTCTCCTTCTTCGGCTTCTCGGTCTTCTCCGCCTTGTCGGCGACGAATCCACCACCGCCGTTGGCCGCGATCTTCTCGACAGCAGTTACGAGACGTACTAACAGATCGAACAGCTCTTTCATCAATGAACCTCCTTACTTTGTGACAGATCTATCTTCGACTCATCCTCGCCCCCGTGCGTGAGCGAGTGCTCTATCGCGGCGAGGATGGGGAATTCTTCGCGGTGGTGCGCCTTCAGGTACTCCCGCATCTGGGCAGCGACGCGATACGCGTCCTTGATCTTCTCCTCGTGCGCATTGGCGTCGATGAGCTTGGCGCACGCCGCCCAGATTTGCGTGAGCTGCGGCGACAGAGGACTGTTGCCGCGCAGGATCCAGTACGGCTCGCCTTCGTCGAGGACGATCTCAACGCGCACGGTCTTGGCCACTACTCGATCTCCTCAGTCAGCACACCGACGACCTTGGGCTCGCCGACAATCTTCGGATCGCGAACGCCGCGAGCGATCATTCCGAGCGCGGCATCGGTGGCCTGTTTCTGGATCTGGCCGACGGTGCAGTCCGGACCCCATACGTCGTGCGTCTGGATTTCCAGCGTCACTGCGACGCGGGCTCTTGCGCGTACTCGCATCAGAACTTCTTCCCGCCAGCAGCAAGGCGAGCCTCTGCGGTGTGATCCTTGCGTGTTTGGTTGTAACGCAGCTTCTCCGCCACCGCGCCGCCGATGTCGAGCCCGAAGCGCCCGCAGTAGTCGAGGATGCGAATGAGTGCGTCGGCCATCTCGACTTCCTCGGCGCGGCGATGCGACAGATGGTCGTCCATCAGCCCCTTCCGTGCGCCTTCGAGCGCCTCGGAAATCTCGGAGTGAATCAGTGCGATCTTCTCGCCCTTGTTCGGGTTCTCGATCCAGGCACCGGTCGCCGGATCGCGCCACCAGCGATCGTTCAGCGCGAAGATGTGGTTGCGCAGCGTGTTGACGTAAAGGCTGATGGCCGAGTCACTTGGAGGAAAATCGCTCATTTCTGCACTTCCTGACGCGCAACGGCAGCATCGCGCTCGGCGTTGAGCTGTCCAACAAGGCGCTGCTGCATCCCTGCGCTCTGCGCCTGAGTCATCGTCAACTGCCGGCGAGTGCGCTCCTCGATGATCTCGTGCGTGCACCACGCGTATCCGGCGAGATCGACCATGTTGTCGCGCTTCGGCTTGTGCGTGTGCCGTGAGATCTTCACCAGTGCCATGATGATCGTGACGTCCTCGGGATCGAGGTTGACGCGCAGTTTGTGCCGAAGGGCCGCATTGACCAGTGCCGCCGTACGCGTGTAGTCGTCGAGCGGGTGGCTGTAGTCTTCCTGACGCGGGCCGTGTGTGAGGCGCTGCGCTTCCTGCAGAACGGATTCTTGCGCCGCTGGTTGCACTTCGTACGGATTTATTTCCTCGCGCAGAAATTCCGGTATTTCGTTTTCCAGCTCTTTGATTTCATCTCTCACAGCCAAGGTCTCCCGTCGATGATGGTAATGAGTTGTCGCTTGCCGGCGCACAGCCCGCCGTGCACGAGACACATGGTGTGCAGCCAGTTGCTCGGGCCCTTGTTGTAGCCCTGTCGTAGCTTCGCCATGAGTCCTACGGCATAGCCGCCGAACCGAATGCCCGGCCCGTGGATGTGCCCGATGACGAATTTCACGCCGATCTTCACGAGGTTCTTGAGCGAGCCGCGCGCGCCGTTGGGGCCGCGGTGGCCGTGCATACCCAGCTCAATGCCTTTGACGGCATACGATTCGTCTTCGCGCAGGCAGCGGATGCGCGGGTGACCGAACTTGTCCACCCAGTATTTGAACGGGCTCGGCACGATCTCATCGCCCGCCTTGCTCATGTGAGTGGAGTCCCACATGTACTTGGCCAGCTCCAGGTACGTTCCGCCATTGAGCCCTGCCTGCTTCCAGTTCTTGTCCTCGATCCATCGCTTCAAGAACGCATCGTGGTTGCTGTCGACAATGATCGACTGACACCACTCGGGCGTGCGATCGACGACATACTGCACGGTCTCATTCAGTTCGTCAGCGACGTTGAGCTTCCCGGCCTTCATCTTCGCCAGCAGCACGAAATAGTCTTTATCTTCGTGCGGATTGCACGTGGCGCCGTCGAACAGATCGTGCCAGATCTGACGCTTCGGCCTCAGCGTTTCCATGATGATCTTGACGCCCTTGTCGACGTCCCAGTTCATTTTGCGCACATGCGCGTCGCCGTTGACGAGCGCCTCGGGACGCGGCGCGGGATAGACGCCCGACGGCGTAAAGATCTTGTCCTTGTCGATGAACTCGCCGAGTTTGTTCGCATTGAGGTGGCGCAACCAGAACTTGTCGCCTTCTACCTCGACGAGCACAGCTCCTGTGACGTGCTGGAACTCGCCGTTGCGGCCTGCACGGCTATCGCCGTAGTTGAGCTGCGTACACGAGCCCGTTGTCGTCATGAGCTTCGCCATCAGGTGTCCAGGCGTCGGCACGGTCGTGAATGCAAGATTAGGGTGCCCGATGACGCTGGACTCTGCGCCGGTGAACCCTTCGAAGCCCGACAGCGGATCGCGAGCGGTTGGAACGATCTTGACGTCGCCGAGCACCACGAGGTTTTTGTTGATGTTCCTGCGCGTGTTGCACAGGTACTCACGCACTTCCTGCACCCAGTACTCGGCGTTGTTCTGCGATCCTGTCCACCGCGACGTAGGATTCTTGTAGCGGTACGGAATGACGGACAGATGCGCCTTGTAGTAATCCCGACAGCGCAGCAGCGACGCCCAGAACGTCTTGATCACTGGCGTTGCGTTCTGCGCCGACGTCAGAATGAAGCGTTGCGTGCCCGGAGCGATGGGCGCGCCGGGGTAGACAGTCGTCGCGACATGGTGCTCGTACGTCGGGTCGAACTTCGCTTTGAAGTCGGCTAGCCCTTTGGTCTCCTGCCGCTGCAGCTCACGGTTGGCCGGCGTATCAGCCTTGCTGGGGCGGCTCACAGAGAGGCCCGGCCTTTCGCGGCGGCGGCCCTCGTGCCGAACCACACGCGCTTCGGGGAGCGCTCGCTGCCGACGTTGACGTAGAAGTCCACGAAGCCTTCTCGAAACCCGGCAAGATCAGTGGTGCTGAGTCCTGCGGTCTTCAAGAAGTCCAGCTCTGTCTCCCACGCATCGCCTGTTGCGCGCCGCTTGGCGAGCTTCTCCAGCCCCGCGCGGATTTTCGCAGGAACAATGACGTTCTTGTCGAACTGCGCACGGAAATCGTCAAGGCCGCGAGTCGCGGCGGGAACGGTTTTAGCCATTCGGAAAAAATCCTCCATTGAGGTTGCGGGTTTGAAGCACTGCTTCGAGGCGCTCGGCGCGCACTGCGGTGTGGAACGCGCTCTCTGTTGCCAGTTGCAGCTCTTTGTTGACGCGCGACAGTTCAGTTTCAGCGCGCGATGCTCGCTCCACCAATCGCGCTATTACGCCGGACCACTGTTCTTGCACAGCCCGGTCAGAGGCAATGCGCCCTGCCGCGTAGCCCATCGACCACGCATACGGAACGTTGCGGACCTTCGCGATGAGCGCCTTAATCACGGCAGAAGCCTCCTGACGGCATGCGAGTTTCCAGTATAGCGGCTCTGTGCGCGTAGCGCTGCCGCTCTTCCACAATGCGCCGATCGAATTGCCTGCGCAGCTCAATAGCGTTGCGCTCATTGCGCAGTCGCACAATGTTTGTCTCGTGCTCCGCCTTGCGATACCGCTCGTACTGCAGTCCTGCCTCGCGAAGTGCAGCGTGCAGTTTCTTGCGCTCATCGCGCACTCCTGCGGCGTGGCCGCGCAACCACATGCGCTCGCCGCCTTTTCGCGAGAATGAAACATACGTGCTCGCTGCACACCACGCCCGATATACAAGCGACCCTTTCTTCATCGCTTCTCCAGCCGCTGCGCGATGCGGTAGGCAATCGTACCGCACGCCACAACGATACCGACGAGACCGAACACTCCCGTGATGATCATCGCCGGAAAAGTCCACGAGGCCGCGTCAGCGTACGTGTGCCAGAACCACGAAGCGGCCCAGAAAGCCGGCACGATAGAGGCAATGCCTGCGAGTGCTGCAGCTTCTTCCTTGCCCATTACGACACGAACTCCCGCAGCAGGAATGCTGTCTTGATAATTTGGTAACACAGGTAGACGACCACCCACGACGCCAGGACTAGTCCAAGGAAAAGTGCGGCTCTCACAGATCCGCCTTCAGCACCGTCTCTTCGTCAGGGATGTCTTTCTCGTCGACAGCCTCGATCGTGATGTGCTCGGGCTTGAGGTACCCAGTCAGCGTCTCGACTGTTTCTTTGGCGTCTTCGGCAGTGTCGGCCTCGGCATAGAAACTGAGGCTATCTTCTTTTCCGCTGATCTTCCAAAACACCGTGGTGTTCTCCTGAGGAAGTGAGGGGGCTAGTCTGCGCTTGATTCGCCTTCGTGGTCAAGCACGATTTCGTCTGGTGTTCCCGCGGGAACATCGGCAACTTTCGGCGGCGAGAGAAATGCCTGCATCTCTTCCACCGTCTTGAACAGTGCGAAATTCGTGAACACCGCCATGTTCACAGTGCGCGCGAACTTCCGCGGCAAGTCGTACTGCACGAAGACGTAATCCTGGTTGATCTGCGGCCCGACGCGCCCTTGCGCAACAGGTATTGCGCGCTCGGAACCCTGCTGCATCTCGACAAAGTACATGCCCTTCACTTCTTGATCCTCCGTCTGTTGCTGGGCACTGTCGGCCCGCCTCTGAGAAACCCCGCGGTGGGCGACATGACGTATTCGCACGCCGCTCCGCATTTTTTGCACGTTTCGAATTCATGCCGGTGGTCGTAGTCTCGCTCGGCTTCCTGCCTGTGCTCGCACTCAACGCACTCATAACTGTAAATCGGCATTTAGCCCTCCAACCAAGATGTATCTTTTTCGGTGTCACTACGCAGGCGCCACCTCTTGTACCCGCCGGAAATGCCGGCTTCTTCAAACGCGCGGCCTCCGATGACGCGGCCTTTGACGGCAAGCAACCATTTACCCAGCCGCTTGTTGCTGATGCTGTGTCCGTTGCGCTGATCGGCAGCGAAATCCTGCAGTGTTTCTTTGAGCGCACGTCTCTTCTCCGTCTCTGCAGCGTCAAAGGAGTCTTCGAGCACCTCGCGGACGGATACTGCTTTGTCGCCGAACAGCGCAGCCCAGGCGTTCATGACGTCCACAAGCTCGTTGCGAACTTCGTCTTGCTGCTCCAGCTTCTTCAGCGCGTCGCATGGATTTGAGTGCCCCAGCCACACCAGCGCAGACGCTACGGTATCCGTCCACGCGTTGAAGCTGTTGAGCGGCGCGATCTTCGGTTTGTCTTGCGCAACATCATGCGCAGCAATGATGGTGTACGCGGCGCTCAGAATGGCTGCGCGCTCTCGCTGCGCGTCGAAGATGACTTGCGGCCGTTTGTACTGACGCCGATGCGGAGCTTCGCAATGCGCATCCAGACGTATCGGCAGGAACCTGCGCGCTAGATTGCCTTTGACGCCCACGTTGTTGCCATTCAAAAGCACCATCTGCGTGCACGGTACGCTCGTGACTTCAGAGCGACCGAGGTAGCGCACTTTGCGCGAGGCTGACACGAGCACCTGTGCCAGCTCCTCACTGTCCAAGGCCGAGCCGTCGGGAAGATTGTCAATGACGATGGACGCAAGGCCAGCAACCTGCGCCGCGTCGATGTTCTTGATCAGTTCCTGCTTGCCAAGGCCCGCAGTGGTTACTGCGGCAGGCTCGCCGGAGAGCACCACGTTTATCAGGTCGCAGAGCGTCGATGCGCCGCTGCCGTAATCAGGTTTCGACACCACGAAGCCGGGGGCGTGATCTAGACTCGCTCTCATTGATGCTGTGAGTAGCGCAGCGAGTGCCACGTCGCGGTCCTCCGTGGTGTCGAAAGGGAACTCTGAAATCCAGTCGTCTAGCCGAGTAAGAGCGTTTCGCGCATCCTCTTTTGACGTGCCGGATACTACAACGCCGGTGGGCGCGAGGACCCACGCCTTATGCGCTTTCGAGTATCCACGTTGCGCATAGAGCGCCCCGTCCGCGTAGATCGGCGTGAGAGCGATGCGATCAACTGCGATATCCTGGAGTCGATCAGTCCTAGTGACTGCTGCCGACGCAAGAGCTGGGGGGCAGTCAACGCGGATGTTGACGAAGTCTCCGTCTTTGGACTTCTGCTTCCTGACGAAACGAATGCGACCGTGCCATATGGCTGGAAGGTTGCCACCTGTGCACCCTCTAAGCTCAAGCGCAGTGACAGGACGATCATCGAAACCTTTACGGCTATTGCTCTCCACGGCCCACACGAGACGATTGCCAAAAACCACGAGGCCCAGATCAGGCCCGGCCAGTCGAAGCGCGTCAAGCACTCTGTCCAGAGCTGATTCCACCGCGCGAGAGGCTGAAAAGGGTATCTCCAGCGCCGGTCCTTCCACTGGCGCGGCTGGATCTTTTGCCTGGACGGGAGCAGCACCAAGATCTTCGAACAATTCAGCGGCTGACTCGGCGGCGATGTCGGACTCTTGGGCGAGTGCGACCATAGCGCGGAAGGATGGGCGCTCTGTGATAGGAACGGGCTCGCCTTCCATATCCAGAGCGTCATCAAGTGAAGCGAAACGATGCAGGCGCACAAGATCGAAAGCGTTGTGCTGGCCGCGCGCAGGATCTGTGTCGTGGTGCGAGTGGAGCTTCGTGTCGTCGTCATAGCTTATTGCGCCCTCGGGCCGCGAGCCCTTTGTGTAGGTCCAGCGCCCTTCTGTCGCGGCGCGCACGTACGGCAGCTCGAACTTCTCGATTGCCGCGCTGATCGAATAGGTCCTGCAGAACGCACCAATGATCCCTGGCTTCGTCCGTGGGTCCTCGGACTTCTCTCTGTGATCTCCGTCGTCGCCGTCTTTACGATGCGGCCACTGTGTTCTGTCGTTCCAGTTCTCGTAACTCGCGAGCACTGCATCCACGTCGATGACCGACGCGGCGTGCGAGTGGTGATCGACGAGGCGGTGCTGCATCTTCTCGCCCGGGCGCAAGCACGGCAAGAACATCATCTGAGCAGTTTTGTGGGACTCGCCCGCGGTAAGCTCTATGCCCGTTGGCCCGGCCCACATTGCAACCTTGCGGCTAACCGCCTGGAACTCATCAGCGGAGCACGGCCGTGACAGCGGGAATACGAAGCGCCAGCGCGGCTTGCTTTCCGTGTGCGAGTGGGTGGTGTACTCGACGTGAGTGACCTTCTCGTAGGCTTCCTGCAGCAGGTCGACATCGAATGGCGTGACCTTGTCGTAGTCGAACGTGAGACAGAAGCGCTGCTTGAAGTTCGCGCCGTGCCGCCACTCGTCGTTGAAGCTCGCCGGGGTGAACCAGCCGCGCGTCGACTTATCCTCGGTCTCGGGCACCTTGGTGGTGAGCAGCGCCACGAGCTGATCCCACGTCAACTCCTTGACGCGCGTGATGTCGGCGAAGTTTGTTCCGTTGCCGAACGAAACAGTGATGAGGCGGTCAGCCACGCGCGTTGCGCTTCGCTATTTCTGCGTCAATGGCTTTGTCAATGTCTTCGACGTCGCTGTAGAACGCCAGCCAGTGCCTGTATCCATCAAATCTGTCGCACGAAGTCTCGCTGTAAAACAGCGTCTTGAGAAACGCGTACCTTTGTTCCGACGTTATCTTCGGCGGGGTGTCCGTGGCGGGTGCGGTTGCCCCGCGCTGTGTTTTTTGCACGCGTGATTTCCTCAAGATGATCAGGCCGGACGCAGCGCGTATTGAGACAACGGTGATCGAGTGTGTGCCCTGGTTTCACTGGGCGCCCTGTCACAAGCTCCCATAACCAGATGTGCGCTCGCTTGCCAAACCATTTGCCAGCGATCCTCCAGGCAAATTGCCCGTACCCCTTGTTGCAGACGGATCCTGTCCAATGCCAGCAGGGCGTATCGAGAATGGCGCATGGTCTATGGATGCACCGACGCAGCAGCCTGTCCAGCAGCTTTGCTATCATCGGATCCGGCGGTGTCTTTTTCTCGTCCACAGTTGCATCCCATCGGAATAGGAGTGCGCCCTTCCCACGGGCTGTGATCCATCGAACTGCCGCACCCGCAGCGGTCAGAATCGATCTCGGCGCCGCAGCCCTCGCAGACTTCGCGCACTACCGCGCCCTTTTGAACTGCAGCTTGAAGCCTACGCCAGCAGAGCGCGGGTCTCCCTCTGTGAGCGCAGCGTCGAATGGCGAATAATCCCAGGGCTTTATCGGCCAACCGATCCATACGCGCCAGCGCCGGCCCTGGTACCAGTAGTTGCTGCGCCAGCCCTGCGAGACGAACCATTCCGTATTGCTGTTCAGGTGCACGACGACTTTGCGTGGGTCGATCAGCAAGCCCCACTTCGTATAGCGCAGATTGCTCACGCCATTGCGGAATGCTGCCCACACGACGATGCGCCGCCATTCAGACCACGAATACGTTCGCGTGCGCCATTCCA
>Ga0068859_100001005_pt1 | contig 28915 bp, 21 predicted proteins | sample KBSSwiS22_FD_66585 | JGI IMG/M metagenome (GOLD analysis project Ga0068859, IMG submission 66585) | Switchgrass rhizosphere microbial communities from Kellogg Biological Station, Michigan, USA - KBS Switchgrass S2-2 | ecosystem: Host-associated > Plants > Roots > Rhizosphere > Soil ...
CCACCCAAGTTGATAAACAGCCTGAAATCAGGCAATTACGATTGCCTCGCGATCGGCGCCGACTCTAGTCCGCCCTTACAAGGCGAATGTCGGCGGTTCGATCCCGTCAGCGCGCACTAAATCAATTCAATCACTTAAATCCGTATGAGGCCGTCTCGCAAATGGCGCTTGGCTTGTCTGCGGGAGATTTGCGGGAGTTTTCTCCTCTGGACGTCGCGCGACGAGACGCAACACTGTCAGGGTCGCGCGGTCCTTCGAGCGGACAATCAGGTTGGCGGCTTTGATGAGGCTCATCAGCTCCGCCGCGCTGTAGTCCGTCGTCACGTCCCGCCGCGCCCGCGGATTCCGGCGTTCGGTTGATGCACCTAGGGTTGGTCAGGTTATGATTGATGCGGGGGCGGTCTGGACAGGAGGCCATTAGCACGCGTGCTGACACCAGGGAAATTCAAACCTCAGCCGCCGTCCAAATTTGAGGATAACCTGGTCACTTATGCGCCTCCTCAGATTTTGGCGCTGTTTACGTTCGGGCTGTTTTCTCCAGGAGCTCTGTTCGCCTACTGGATCTTCAACGGCCACGAATACCAGCCGTTCATCTAGGCCGGTGATAGCCGCCTGGGACCATCGCTAGCTCAGTCATCGGCGACCGTGTAGGATTCCGGGATCATCGGGGGCCTGTATGGTTGACACTAATATCGGCTCGAGCACGGCTGGAATGAGCCGCCGTGCGGTTCTAACGTTGGCGGCCGGCACTTCTGCCTGCGCGGCGACGCACGCGGTTGCACAGAAGGCGTTGGCCGGCAGCCGCACGAACGACCTCGTCACGATGGATGCTACGACCCTAGCGAGTGTTATTCACTCGCGCAAAGCTTCCTGCGTCGAGGTGATGACCGCCTATCTCGATCACATCGAGAGAGTCAACCCCAAGGTAAACGCGATCGTGGCACTTCAGGAGCGCGGGGATCTGCTGGCACAGGCACATGAACGTGACGGCCAGCTCGCGCGTGGCGAATCGATGGGGCCGCTGCACGGCTTTCCACACGCCGTGAAGGATCTGCAAGCCGTAAAGGGCATACGGACAACGATGGGGTCGCCGATCCTAAAGGACTTTGTACCAACCGAAGACACGCTCATGGTGGCGAGACTGCGAAAGGCAGGCGCGATCTTCATTGGCAAGACCAACACACCCGAATTTGGGCTTGGGTCACATACCTACAATCAAGTTTACGGCGCAACGCGCAATGCCTATGACCAATCTCGTTCTGCAGGAGGCAGTAGCGGTGGCGCGGCAGTCTCACTCGCGCTTCGCATGTTACCGGTCGCCGACGGTTCGGATTACGGCGGCAGCCTACGCAACCCGGCCGGATGGAACAATGTCTTTGGCTTTCGCACGAGCATCGGTCGCATCCCTAACGACGCGCGCGATGCCTGGCTGCCTTCCATGGGCGTTACGGGACCGATGGCGAGGAATGTCACGGACCTCGCAATGTTGCTATCCGTGCAGGGGGGCTTTGATGCCCGCGCGCCGCTGTCACTGGAGGAAGATGGGACGACCTTTCAGCGGCGACTCGAGAAGGACGTCAAGGGGAAGCGAATAGCGTGGGGTGGCGACTTCAACGGCCACACGCCCTGTGAGTCGGCAGTTCTCGAGCTCGGCCGGACAGCCATGCGGACCTTCGAGTCCTTGGGTTGCATCGTCGAGGAGTCGGTGCCGGATTTTGACCTCGAAGCGGTCTGGCAGGCCGTCATGCGTCTTCGTGGCTGGCAGCAAGGCGTGCAGCTGCTAACCTATTACAACGATCCAAACAAGCGTTCGCAGCTCAAGCCGGAGGCCATATTCGAAGTAGAGATCGGCCTCAGACAATCGGCCTACGATATCTCTGCAGCCTCGATCGTACGCACCGAGTGGTACAACGCCGTGCGTCGATTCTTCGAGCGCTACGATTACTTCGTCGTGCCGACCGCACAAGTATTTCCGTTCGAGGTCGGGCTTCATTGGCCGCAGCAGATCGCGGGCAGAAAGATGCAGACATACCACGAATGGATGAAAGCCACGCTTCTCATCACGATGTCGGGATGCCCCTCACTGGCTGCGCCGGCTGGCTTCAGTGATCACGGGCTGCCGATCGGTATCCAGATCATCGCTCCCAACCGCCGTGAGCTTGATTGCCTGCAGTTGGCCTACGCATATGAACTCGCTACCAATTGGACGAATGCGCGTCTCCCGTCGCTACTCAGTCAGAGTTGACATGTGTTGATGTCGTCCCTGCCAACGTGGGAAGCGAGCCGCAATCTTGGCGCGGAGCTGATCCAGTCCGTGCGTGAGATGCAGGCCGGCAGGTTGGGCCGCGCCAGGTGAAAGTGCCGGACATCGTGGAAGCTTGCAATCGCACGGGCCTCTCCCGCCAGCAGTTTGCGGAGGTGCTCGGTGTGTCCGCCGGGACCCTGGAGGGTTGGGAGCAGGGCCGTAGGAAGCCCACGGGCGCTGCGCGCTCGCTGCTGACGATTGCCAAGCGCCGGCCGGAAGTTCTGCGCGAACTCTTCAAGGAGTAAACGAGGCCGATCGACGTTGCGCGCGGAGGCGCTACGACGTGGAGGCGATCGTCGAACCAACTAACATCGTGAAGCGCCGCATGTCTAGAAGCGCCGGACCGAACATGGCGGCGCTCGTGCTCACGCCAGCATTCCACAGTCAAGCCACAGAAAACGCCCGTGCTGCTATCGCTATGCGATGCACGCACCTTGGGCTGGCTGTCGTGGGATAAGAATCGACAGGGTTGGGAACAAACGTAACTCTCCGTTGCATTGTCCGCGGCGCGCGAGCGGCGTACCATGCATTCCTCAAAGTGACACAAAGAACTTTTCCACCGCGTGGGAGGCGTGGTTGGGTTTTCCCCTGTCAGTCATCGGACGTAATGCCGTACTGCCACTAGCGTGCGACGGCGCTTAGCTCTCTGTTGATGCTCACGCGTCTCTGTCGGTTGAAGATTCTCGCGCCGTTGAACTCAGGCAACCAAGCGAGGCGACCATGAACAGATTATCGCGACTTGTTCCGCTCTTGGCTTTATCCCTTCTGGGCTCAGTGAACACCGCGCAAGGTGCCCAACAGAGCCTGCCGGACGCACTCGACTGCAAGGATGAGGGGGGGTATCTGTGCGCAGAGGTTTTCGACTCGATCGGTTATAAAGGAGGCTACACCGGACACGACGAACCGTCTCTCCTCTTCTATTCAAACGTGCCGGGCTCCGGCAACTCGGGTAGGTACCTTCTGCGGCTGCCGAAAGACCCGCCGACGCTGCCGACGCAGAACGGTAAAGGCGGAACCTTCAACTTCCAGCTGCGTCCGGCTTTCTGGGTGAGCATGGCGCTCTGCGACGACCAATCTGCGCCCAATCCAGGTGGGTCCACCGTCTCCCGGAATATCCACTGCGTTCCAAACAGCGACAAAAACATCTTCGATGGCGCCGATCCGACCAGGGGCGACTATATCGGCAAGCATCCCGGCACCGCGTTCATGGAAATGCAGTTCTATCCGCCGGGATGGGTCAACGGCTGCGGCGACCTTATCCGGTGGTGTTCGGCTCTGAACATCGACAGCCTTTCGGAAAACATGAACACTGGCTCCTTCAACAATCCCGCCTGTGAAGCCGCGGTGGTGGGAAGCGATGAGCCAGTCAATTTCGCGTTCATCACCAAGAGCGGTAAGCCCGTAGGACCTCCAAGTCCGATACTAGCCACGGCTGCGACGTTTACGCCGAGCGGTGACACGCTGTTTTACAATTCCGGCGATCTCTTGGAGGTGATACTGGAAGATACCGCGCATGGTCTGCGAATCACCATCCACGACCTCACGAGCGGCGAAAGCGGCTCGATGACGGCCAGCGCGAAGAACGGATTTGCCCAGGTGCGCTTCGATCCCAACGGAACGGAGTGCGACGCGGCCACACACAACATCCCCGCCGACTTCCATCCGATCTACCTGACCTCCAGCGAGCACACGAGGGTGCCGTGGGCCGCGCACTCCTACAACATCGCTTTCTCGGATGAGATCGGCCATTTCGAGTTCTGCAATGGCGTGAACGTGAACGGCGTCTGCATCGACGACGGCGTGCACGATCGGGACAATGGCCTGCCCACCGGCGCCGAGGATGACGAGGGCTGCACGGACGCAAACACTGCCGGGTCCTTTGGACTGATCGCTATCGGGGGTTGCACAGCTACCGACTTCGACTTCGACGGCGTCCCGTACCTGCGGGTATGGCCCGGTACATTGCATGACACGAAGTTGGATCGCGCGCTGCATCCACAGGCAGTGGAGTTCACCAGCCCAGTTTTCACGGATGCGGATGGCGATACGAGAAATTACAGCCGCGTCGCCTTCGAAACGGATCTGCCGAGAATCGAGTCGAATACCAATCCGGCGTGTCAGCGACACCTCGCCAATCCTGCGGATCCCAAGCCCGGGCAGGATTGCGTGAATCCTCCCAAGGGCGCGGACTTCTACCCCATCTACTCGACTACCTTCCCGCGGGAAGGGCTGTGCGTGTGGCAACTGGGAGGTGCGCTTATTCCCGGGACGCATGACACGTTCGGCGGTACCTCGACCGCAGAGTACGGTTCCCTGATTACGCTCGCGTATCCGGCGGCCAACGGGGCTCCGACGCTCCGTCTGAATGATTTTCGCAACGTGTTGACGTCCAATCCTTGTCCGGCTCACGCACCGGATTGAGTCCGCCTGACTCTATGGGCGAAGGAGCACGAAATGATGCGAGCCGGGGACCGTTCCCGGCTCGCCGTCGTGTTTGAAGAGTTGCGGACTATTTGCCCTGCCAAAGCTGCGGATGCCCGTCAAGGAATCGGATGAGCTCATCCGAAACAGTCTGGTCGTCGGCCATTGAGGGATGCGAGTTACAGCTGGTCATGGTCAAGCCATTCATCGGGATGAAGGCGAGCTTGCGTTCGCCTGCGGCCTCGAGTTGGGTCACGACTCTTTTGACCTCCGACTGGATTTCGCCGTTGGCTCCGTCTGTGGCCATCAGGACGAAGAAGGCATCGGAGTTCCTGGTCCGCAGGTATTGCACGAACTTGACGTAGGCCATCTCGTAGCTTGAATGGAGCTCCTCTCGAGAGCTCCATTTCTCTCCAGGATTCAACTGGGTTGAGAAATCATTAGTGCCGAGCCCGATTACGATGAGCTGCGGGTGCCACGCCTTGTCTTCATAGGGCACCTTCTTGTCGAACTGGACGAATGGATACGCGACGGGCACGGGATCACCGTCGCGGCCGTTGTAGTTACGGACGATGCCGTGGCCGGAAATGGCGTTGATCTGGTAGTCGGCATCGTAGTGCTTGGCCGTGAGGGGACCGAAGGCGCGGGAATTATCGGTCGTGGCCCAGACCTCCTCGGGTGTGCAGGCGGTTTTTGTCGAGAGGTTGCCGTAGCCAACTGTGTAGGAATCGCCGATGAACTCAATCTGGCGGGCGCGTTTGGGTGAGGGTAGCGCCGTTGCATGCGCCGGCAGAGCAAACCCGCCGAAAACACCGGGCCCGTCCTGGCTTTCAGTCGCGACCTCGATGCGGATGCTATGGGTCCCCTTGGCCAGGCCTTTGACCTGATAAAGACCGGATGCTGGCCGGGTCAGCGCGACTGGCGGCTGGTCGTCGATTAAGACGTGGAGAATTTCGTCGCCAGGTCCTACCTTGAAATAGACACGGCTACCTTTGAAGGCGGCCTCGAAATAGGTACCGGGCCATTGGTAGCTGTAACTCCGGACGCCGTTACCGGCGCGTTCGACCAGCATCCGGCCGCCCATGGACATCGGTAGCTCGCGCAGAGTGCTGGGTGTCGTCCCCATTGGCTCGATTGATGCCCCCAGGCTCGCCGAGCTGGCGCATAGCAAGCCGAGAAGGGCTGTAATCACGGGGCCGTTACGGGTCATCGTCGCTCCATTGCTAAGTATTCCTGGTCCAGCATATCAAACGGCTTGCGCACCCCATCAGCTGCCTTGGCGGATCTGGCTGCCCGGCACCGAGCCGCTCTTGGGGCGCGGCACATTCAAAAGAAAACGCACCGTTGAGCATATCTGAGCGGATGAAGTCAGAGCCTGATGAGTTGTTGAGTTATGTTGCGCCGCGATTTGATGCCGACGACTTGGATCGGATAAAGTCACACTCCAATAATTGAACAGGGGGTCCGCAGATGAAAATCGCAACCAAGTCCGGAGCGTTGCTCGTCATATTCGCCACCTTTTCGCTTGCGGGAGCCGCAGAGCTACCGAAAGTGGGAAAATTTTCCGCACATTTTGGCTGGGTCTTCAAAGGAGACGTCCAGGAGCTTGGAGCACAGCGGACTGTCTTTGTTGGTATGGTGGATGGGGTTCTCTTCAATAACGCGGGGACGGGCGGCGTCATGCACAAAGCGCGAGTCAACTGCGCTTTGATGAACGACGTAAGTCAAGGACGGGCCAACGCGCGGGGGACATGCGAGATCATCGACGCCGATGGTGACAAGGCTTTTCTCGAATGGAAATGTGCAGGCGCGATGCCTGCGTGCCCGGGAGATCAACGTTTCGTCGGGGGGACCGGGAAGTACACCGGCATTAGCGGCACAAGCAAATTCCAGGGCAACTTCATAGGGAACACCGGCGCGGGCTGGTCTGATTGGAGCTGGGAGTACACCTTGCCATGAAAGCCGCTGGTCGAGCGGCAATCAACCTCTAACCCTCGCGCTTCATCCGTGCCTGACGCGCGCGTTCACGGTCACTCGGTGAATCGAGTGCGGTGTTGCCGATCTTGATATCGCCGGCGCGTTCGTAGTGCCCGATCATGACGCCCATGCTCGAGACGCGCGATCTGGTCAGCTTGTAGGAATGCGGCGCGGAGCCGTCTGCGAACAGCTTCTTGCCGCTGCCCAGCACAACCGGCATCGTAAAGATGGTCATAGCGTCGACAAGATCGTTGGCCAGAAGCGCGTGCACGAGTTCGGTGCTGCCTTGGGTGACCAGGTTCGGGCCGTCTTCCTCGCGCAAGCGCTTCACGTCGGCGATGTCGCGCAGAAGCACCGAGCCCTGCCAACTCGTATCGAGCTCGCCCGAGCGCGAAACCGCGTACTTCTTGACGTCGTTGAACAGCTTGGCGATGCCGCCATGAGGAGCGTTTTCGCCCTGGTAGGGCCAGTATCCGGCGAAAATCTCGTAGGTTTTGCGGCCAAGCAAGAGGTCGAACTTCTGGAAGAGTCGGTCCAGCTCTTCGCCAAACGCCTGATCGAAATAGGGTATTTGCCAGCCGCCGAACTTGAAGCCCTTGGTCGGATCCTCAGTAGGTCCGCCGGGCGCCTGCATGACGCCATCGATGGAAACCATGGCGCCGACGATAAGCTTCCGCATAGTCGCTCTCCTTGTATGACCCTAGGACGAACGGGCCGCGCCCGAGCCGACAGCGAACAAGGTACACCGCGATGCCTGACCTCAGCCCTGGCTTTCATGGGCTGACGGCGGTTCGGCCGAATGCACGTTGCTCCACGTTCGGCGGTGCGGTGCCTGCAAGTCATGCTACCTCTCGCGGTGACGCAGTGCATCACTGTGAAATGCAACGCCTGCAACTACTTGCAACATCGTTGCACCTGAAACCAACAATCCGGTTTCTACGCCATTTCCAGTAGCGTGCTGGCCGTCAGTGCGAATATGCTGGAGTTATATAATCCAAGGGACGCGCGCGCTGTTGCCACGCGCAGTGTCGAAAGTAACTTTCGCCGCAGCGCTGCATCCGGCACAGTCGCGAATAGAAGCTCCAATCACCGGAAGTCACCGTGCAGGCAGGCAATCGCGGTCAGTGCGGCCCTCGAATAGGCAACCCAATGAAGCAAGCCTTTGTTTTATCTAGCGTCTGCGTGGGATTGCTGTTCGGGTGCGCCAGTGTCCGCGTTCCCGAGTACAAGCGCCCGGAGGCCCCGGCAAAATCAACGTGGTCGCGGCCGCCGGCGGCGACCGTGGCTGCTGCCGAGGCGGTCTCGCCGCAGTGGTGGGCGCAGTTCGGGGATCCTTACCTGGATTCGCTGGTGGCCAAGGCGATTGCGGGCAACGTGGACCTGAAGATTCTGGCCGCGCGGATCACGGTCGCCAAGGCGCAGATCGCTGAAGCGCGCGCGGGCGGGTTGCCGAGCGTGGATGTCGCCACTGGCAGCAGCCTGCAGAAGACCACCGGCCAACCGTTCAGCAAGCAATTCAACGTGGGAACCCGGGTCAGCTGGGATATCGACATCTGGGGCCAGGTCGAGAAGGGCGTGCAAGGACAGGCTGCCGAGTTCCATGCGACGGAGGCGGAGTGGCGCGCGGGATATCTACAGATCGTTGCGGATGTCTCGATCGGCTACTTCCAGATTCTGCAGCTCGATGAGCAGATCGATCAGCAGCAACGTGCGTTGGCAAAAAATGAGCAGATTCTGGGCATCTACGAAAATATGCGCAGCAACGGCCTGCTCTCCGATACCGAGGTGCTGCGCCAGCGGGCGGAGAATAACCGCCTGACCAAGGACCTTCTGGAGCTACGCCGATCCCGAGACGTGACGGAAAACGCGCTCGCGACGCTGCTGGGCGTGCCTGCCGGGGAGGTCAAGATCCAACCCGACCGGCTGCAGGACCGCGTGCGGGTCCCTGCCGTACCCGCCGGGCTGCCCGCGGATCTGCTCGCCCGCCGGCCCGACGTCGTCGCGGCTGAGTTTCGGGTGCTGGAGGCGCACGACCTGATGGGCCAGGCGCGGCTCGCCCAGCTGCCTTCGGTGAGTCTCACCGGCCAGGGAGGTAGTGCCAGTTTTGCCGTCTCTGACTTGTTCAAGGCGTTCACTTTCGGACTGATGCCGAGTATCAACATTCCGGCGCTCAACCCGGGCATCAGGGCGCACGTCAAGACCACCGAGGCGCAGATCAAGGTCGCCGAAGAAGACTACCGCCGCACCGTAATCGCCGCGTTCGAGGAAGTTGAGAACGCGTTGGTCAACCTCGATGCCCACCGGAAGCAAAGGGAGGAGTTGCAGAAGCAGGTCGATCAACTGCAGGTGGTGTCGGGACAGACTCAGGCGCAACTCGAAATCGGTGTCGTGTCACAACTCGACGTGTTCGAAAACGAGCGTTCCCTGCTGGCCGCCCAGCTCGAGCTGCTGGCCAGCCACGAGCAGGTGCTGTCCGACACGGTCACGCTATACAAGGCGCTCGGGGGCGGTTGGAACCGTGTCGAGGTTGCGAATGCAGGTCGCTGACCGGTGGGAGTCTGCCGTGGAATTTGACGCAACGATATTTGCGGGCGTCAGACAGGCGCCGTCGGTTCGTCAGCTAGACGTTGTCTTGAAGCCCTTGTCCCGGCCCGAGCTGGGCGAGATACGCATCGACGACGCCGTGTTTGCTATCGGGCGGACCGAGCAGCCCTTCGCGTCCTACGGCAGCGATGTCCTCAATATGCTGTCACGCCGGCACGCGCGCATATTCCGCAAAGATGGTCTTATTTATCTAGCGGACATGGAGAGCCGCAACGGGACGACGGTCAACCGCGCCCGGGTGGGGCGCTCGCCCTGCCAACTACGTGACGGTGACGAGATCTGCTTCGGTGGCGCGCTGTCGTATCGCGTACAGATGACTCCGTGCACCCGCCCCGAAGGGAGTCTGACGCTGACGTTGACGCCCAAATCAGCCGACTCGGGTCTCGAAACCATCGCGATCACAAAATTCCCGTTCCTCGTCAGTAAGACCGACGCGACGTTCTCCAACTATAAGGGGACGAGCGAGCACGGCCGGCAGTTGGGCTATCTGTCACGGCGGCATGCGTGCATCTATCAGAAGGGCGGCCAGACCTACATTGGGGACCTCGGCAGCGGCAACGGCACCTTCATCGACGGCGTGCGCCTCCAAGAGCAGGCCGTACCGCTGCAGGATGGTGTCGTGGTGGCGTTCGGTGGCAAACATTTTGTCTACCGAGTGAGCATTACGCGGGAGGCGGGTATCGAGTCGGACCGTACCCTTGCTCGCGGGCCGGAACGCGAGTCCGCGACGAAGCGCGAGGCTGCTGCGCAACGCGGACCCGCAGCGAAGCGCGAGTCGGTGGCGGCGCAACGCGCGTCCGCCGCGAAAGGCGGGCCCGCAGCGAAAGACGAGTCCGCGGCGGAGCGTGGGCCGGCGGGGCAACGCGGGCACGCATTGAACCGCGAGTCTGTGGCGGAACGCGGCCCAGTGGGGAAGCGCGAGTCCGCGGCGCAACGCGCGGCCGTGGCGAAAGGCGAGGCCGTGTCGAAAAGCGGGCCTGCAGCGAAACGCGAGTCGGCGGCGGAACGCGAACAGGTGGCAGAACGCGGGCCCGTGGCGAAGCGCGAGTCCGTGGCGAAGCGCGAGTCCGCGGCGAAGGGCGAGTCCGTGGCGAAGCGCGAGCCCACCCCGGAACGCGAGCCAGCGGCGGCAGGCGAACCCAACGCGCCGCAAGCAGAGGAGAGCGGCAAAACCCAGTTCATGGCCGCCCCAACTTCATTCCTCAAGGTTTACTGCGGCCCCGACGAGCCGAAGAAAGACGATGTCGCGCCGGGCGGCGCGGCAGTTCCTGTTGCCGCTGCCAAGGAGCCGGCCGTCAGGCGTCGCCCGCGCGGCCGCGTCATGTTGCTGTTGTCCGAGCTTGCGTCACTCCATGCCAGCGGCCAGTCCGACAACGCGCGGCTAAGGTGGTGGAGGGCTGGAGCCATTGCGGGTGTCTTGGGTGCACTCGCGTTGACGGTGTATTTTTGGAATGCGGCGGAGCGCGACCTCAAGAATGCAGTCGCGAACGGCGAGTATGCACGGGCAGCGACTCTAGCCAGCCGGCTCCTCGAAAAGCACCCGGATGACGTCGAGCTCAAGGCGCAGGCCACCGAGGTGACCTTGAAGGCAAGTGTGCCGGCCTGGCTGGTCAAGGTCCGGGCCCGTGACTTCGACGGAGCGAAGGCCGTTCTCACCGGTATGTCCCAGCTCAGCACGCGCGATGCCGATCTGCGGCCCCTGATCGATGAGTTGGACTGGTTGGGCAACCTCGAACGCTTGGTCAGCGATCGTGGTGGTCCGCGGGCACCGATCCGAATCTACGCGGACGAAGACAGTATCGAGCACCTCATCGCGCGTTGGAATGATGACACGGGTGAGCACCAGCGCATGTTGGCCCGAATCGCATCGCGCGTGCCGCAGTTCGGTGATTGGTACGGCGAAGCGCTCACCCATTTGCGCAGGTTGCAAAGCGAATCCACCGTGTACCTGCCGGTCATCGCGCGCATCAAGGTGAACATCGCAACCGAGCTGGAGCGGGACAATCCGGATGCGTTGAAACCCATGCTGGACGAGATTGCTGAGAAGTATCCCGGTCTCGGTGGGTTGGACAGTGTGCGCAAGGACTTGGCGCGATACATCGAGATTCGACGGGAAGCACGCACCAGAAAGTCCGGACGGCTGTTCGCTTTGGTGGGAAGAGCGCGTTTCGTGACCCCACCGCTCGAGCAGAGCTTTCGCTCGCTGATCGAGAGTGGGCAGCTACCTTCCGCCGACCTCATCCAGCAATACAACACCGCGATGCAAGCCTGGAAAGACGGTAACCCCGGCGAGGCGCTTGCCAGGTTGCAGAAGATGGCGGCAGGTCGATGGAGCGAAGAGGCCGCGGAGGAGTTGGGACGCAGGCGAGGAGTGATGGCTGGGTTTGTCGCGCTGCAGCAGTCGCGCAACGCGGATGGCTATGTCGATCAGCTGTTGGCTTTCCGAGGGTCCCTCGATGCCGATGAAGACGTGTACTTCGTGCGTGCGACAGCGGCCGATTTGAACCTGCAAAAGGACAAGGTAATTGCGCGGGCACAGGACGCGATGAATCGGGCTCGCGCGTCCTGGCAGGAATATCGGAGCAGCGGCGCAATAGACGCCTCGGAGCGAATCGAGACTTCGATTTCGGACCAATTCCGGACCCGCGCCCGCTTGTTGGCCGACGCGAGCAGGTATGCGCAGCAGAGTTTCCAGATCTACTCGCAAGTCGACGCGGCCGGAGCCGCGCAGTGGACGGCGATCCGCGACGAGATTGAATCGGAAGTACATCAGCAGCGCAGCAGGCTGCATGACTTGAGCAATGTGGTCGAGCCGGCACTGCTGAAGACGAAGTTGGCTCTGCTCGGAGATTCCACCGAATGATGCACTCGAATCGACTCGTCCCGTTGACGGATGCTCTCGGTGACCACAGCTCCGAGGGCATCGCCATCCTGACCGCAGAGCCCTGGCGCGCGCTGCATGCCCTTGTCTACACAATGATCGCTCTGGTGCTGACCGGGTTGGCCTGGTCGTTCATCGGGCGGGCCGATGTGATCGTGACAGAACAGGGCGCGTTGGCGCCTGCCTCGGAGGTCAGGCGCTTTTATGCGCCCGTCGATGGTGAGTTGGCGAATCTCTATGTGGCCGAGGGTCAACCGGTGGCCAAGGGCGACGTGCTGGCCCGACTCAACGCCAGGGGAGCCATCGAGGCTGCAAGCAACGCCATGCAGGCGCAGTTGAAGCTCGAGAACGCGGAACGCGAGTGGCGGCAATTCCCGGAAAGGAGGGCGCTGCTGGAGCAGAAGGCTGCAACTCTCAGACAGGCGATGGAGCTCGAGGAGCAGCAACATCAGAAGCGCACTGCGCTCGGGACGAGCAAACTGGTGGAAGAACAGAGAGCGCAAATGGCGGAAGCCCGCACCAACGTCGAAGAGACCAGGCGGGCGCGGGACGCAGCCCAACTCGAGGCCGAGAAGTTCGAGCGCGTCCTGAAGGGTCCCGGCGGTGCCGGCGTGTCGCAGCTTCAAGTCGAGGCCAAGAGAAACGTCAGGCTGGCCGCTGAGAATACTTACCGCGTGGCTCAATCGAGAGTCAGCGAACTGACCGCCCGTCAAGGCCAGGAGCTCGTACAGGCCCAGGCCCAGCTCGAAGCGAGCGGCGAGCAGCTGAAGAAGCTGCGGCTGGATTACGAGGCGGCCGCGAACGAGCTCGCTACTGCGGAAGAAAAACTCCGGCTGCAACTCGACACCGCGCGCGTCGAGGCAGACGCCGCGGCTCGCATCCGTTTCGAAAATATCGACAAGGACAATTTTCTGCAGATTCTCGCCCCGGTCTCCGGCATCGTTACCGATCTGTCGTCTACGCAGCCGGGCGACAAAGTCCAGGCCAACGCCCCCCTGGGCGGCATCGCGCCAAATAACTCCCGCTCCGTCGTCAAGGTCGAGATCGCCGAGAACGACCGCGCCTTCCTGCGCGAAGGCCTGCCGGTCAAGCTCAAATTCAATGCATTCCCGTACCAGCGCTATGGGGTCATCAATGGCACGCTGGAATACGTCTCGCCAGCAACCAAGCCGGCGTCGCAGAGCAAGCAGCCAGTGTATGAAGCGCGGATATCGCTGGAACGCGATTACTACCAGGTCGCGGAGACGAGGTATCCGCTGCGTTACGGGATGACGGCCGCGGTCGAGATCGTCGTACGTGAGCGGCGGCTGATCGACATGGCCCTGGACCCGTTCCGGCAAATCGGTGGATGAGCCGCTTGCGCCATCCGGCGATTTCTTTCGAGTTAGAAGGAGCGAATAAGATGACGACTGTCGTAAAGATCGATGGCAACGAAATCGACATTGTTGAGTTCGTGCGGGTCCTGAAACTGACGGGGCAGTTCGAGGCACTCCTCGAGCAATTCGTCCGCGACCGGCTGGCGGCGCTGGGCGCGAGAAAAACGGGCATCCAGGTGTCGGAGGCGGAGATCCAGGAACGCGCCGACCAGTTTCGCCGCGTGCGCGGGCTGCACCGTGCTGCCGACACGAACAAGTACCTCGATGCGATGCGCATCAGTCTCGAGGAGTTCGAGGCCTTCATCACCGACAGCCTGTATCAGGAAAAGATACTGCGCAAAGTGTGCGGCGAGCAGGCCGTACAAGGGTACTTCAAGTTGAACTCGCCCAAGTTTGACAGCATCGAGGTGAGCCACATCCTTCTCGATTCCGAGGCCAAGGCCAAGGAGATGATCTCGGTGCTGCGCGACGACCCCGATAGCTTCGACGAGCTGGCGCGTGAGCATTCGATCGCCGACACGCGCGACAAAGGCGGCCTGATCGGCAAGGTACTGCGAGGATCACTCCGGCCTGATGTCGAGGCGAAGGTATTCAACGCCGCCGCCGGCGATCTGTTGGGACCTTTCGCATCGGCTGATCGGACGGCCTTCGAGATTTTCCGGGTGAATACCAAGCATCCGGCCCGCCTCGACGACGACACCGCCACCGAGGTGCGGCGGTTGTTGAGCGAGGAATGGTTGCGGGCCAGGGCCCGGGAACACGTAATCGAAGCCAGCTAGTTTATGGGAAAAATCGCCTGCGGCGCTTTTTCGGACAGTGCCTCCGTTGCCACCGGCAAAAGGCGCGACTTTTGCCGGCTGCGTCGTGCCGTCTTCGTGCACCGTAAGTCTGATAGGCTCTTAACGCGTTGGACCACTGCCCCATGAACACGCAAGAGACCCAGTCGCGCACCGAATTCCTGGCGTCCGTCGACCTGTTTTCGGCACTGACGCGCACGGCCATCGAGCGCTTGGCCCAAAGTGCGGAGTCGCGGCTGCTGGCGTTCGGTGACACCGTGTGCACTGCAGGTGAGATGGCCGCGGGCCTGTTCATTGTCAAGTCCGGCTCCATCCGGGTGTTTGCCTCTGACGGGGACAAGGAGACCAGCCTGGGCGTGCGCAAGGCGGGCGAGGTGTTGGGCGAAATGGTCATGCTGCGCGATTACCAACACGAGTGGTCGGCGCGCGCGTCCAACAAGACCGAATTGCTGTTCATCGCCCGTAGTGTCATTGGCCCGATCATCGCGGCCAACCCGGCGGCCCGCGCGCTCGTCGCCGGCCGCGTCGCCGTCAGCTCGGCGGGCGGCCTGATCAGTTACCTGTTCGACCTCAAGAGCAAGATCGAAAAAAACGAGTTGGAAGAGCTGACGCGCAGCGTCGGAGTGAAGCGGGTCGGCACCGGCGAGGAGATCCTGAAACAGGGCTCGCGGGAAGATCGCCGCCTGTATGTCGTGCGGCAGGGGGAAGTCCGGGTCGTGCGTAGCGAAGCAGGCACGGACTTTAAATTAGCCACTTTGCGCAAGGGTGAAACCTTCGGCGAGAAGGCCTGCCTGATGCGGCAGGAGCAGGCCGCCTCGGTTATCGCCAACACGGATACAACTCTACTGGTGATTCCCGAGAAGACGGTGCAGCTCATTCTCGAACGCAACCCCAAGGTGCGCGAGGCGTTGGATGAGCGGATCCGGATCGTCGAGAGGGAACTGCAACGGCAGAAGAAGGTCGCCGAGCTACGCAAGCCCGCGTTGGTGATTGACCTGAAATCCAAGCCGGAGCTTGGAGAGAACGTCATCCGGCGCTTCGCCTGGATCCAGCAGGCCGAGGAAATGGACTGCGGAGCGGCATGCCTGGCGATGATCTGCAAGCACTATGGCATCGGCATGACACTGGGCAAGTTGCGCGAACTTGCCAACGTGACGACACAGGGCGCGACGTTGGACAGCCTGGCGCGCACCGGCGAATCCGTCGGCTTCACCACGAGAGGCGTGCAGTGCACCTTCGATACGCTGCGCGGGTTCGACCTCCCGTTCATCGTGCACTGGGAGGGTTATCACTACATAGTCGTGTACGGGGTGTCGAGCACGCAGGTGTGGGTGGCCGACCCGGCGGTCGGCTTCAGGAAGATGAACGTCGAGGAGTTCGAGCGCGGGTGGAACGGCACCTGCCTGACCTTCGCCCCGCGTCAGGATGCGGCGCCGGTCGGTGCGTCACACTCGCCGTGGGTCCGCTTCGCCAGGTACCTGCTTCCCTACAAAAAGATCCTGCTGCATCTGTTCATGGCGACCTTCGTGATTCAAATGCTGGGCATCGTCCCGCCGATGATCATCCAGAACATCCTGGACGGCGTGATCGTCCATCAGAACGCGAATCTGCTGCACCTGCTGATCGCCGGCCTGATCATCTCGAATCTGTTCACGCAGCTCACGGCCACGATCCGGGCGGCGCTCGCGAACTTCATGGTCCGCAAGCTGGACTTCACGATGATGTCGCAATTCTTCCGGCACACTCTGTCGCTGCCTTACTCGTTTTTCGCCAAGCGCAAGACGGGCGACATCTTCGCGCGCTTCCAGGAAAACCAGACGATTCGGGCCTTCCTGACGGAGTCCACGATCACCACAGTGCTCAACCTGCTGATGATCTTCATCTACTTCACGGTGCTGTTCCTCTACAACGTCAGGCTGACTCTGCTGCTCATTGCATTCGTCATCCCGATCATGGGACTGACAGTGCTCGTGACACCGAAGGTCAAGAAATACGCGCGGGAGGTTTTCGGTGTCACGACCGACGCGAAGTCGTACCTGATGGAAGCGCTCGGCGGGGCGGAGACCGTGAAGGGCATGGGTATCGAGCGCCCGGTGCGGCTGAAGTGGGAAACGAAGTACGCTAAGGCGCTCGAAGTGCAGTACCGCGCGCAGTCGTTCAACATCGCGGTTGGCCTGGCCGGACAACTGCTGAATGCCGCCACGACGATCGCCATTCTGTGGGTGGGTGCCGATCTGGTGCTCACGCGCGAGCTGACCATCGGGCAGCTCATCGCTTTCAATGCCTTGATGGGCAGCGTGTTGGCGCCGTTGATGGGATTGGTAGGGCTCTGGAGCCTGCTGAACGACGCGTCCGTGGCAATGGAGCGCCTTGGCGACGTGCTCGACCTCGAGCCGGAACAAAGGCCCGAGGACCTGGCCTCGCGCGTGGTGATCCCTGAGCTGCAGGGCGAAATCCGTTTCAACGGCGTTTACTTCCGCTACGGCGAAGATGACACGCCGTATGTCCTGGAGAACATCAGTGTCGACATCAAGCCCGGTGAGCTGGTCGCGATCGTAGGCCGCAGCGGTTCGGGCAAGACGACGCTGGCAAAACTTCTCGTCGGCTTCTATCCGCCCACCGAGGGCAAGCTGACGGTCGATGGCTACGAGATCGGTGTGGTTGACAAGGAATACTACCGTGCGCAGGTCGGTTACGTGATGCAGACCAACCTGTTGTTCTCGGGAACCATTGCCGAGAACATCGCTGGCGGCAGCGATGAGCCCGACCGCCGCCGCATCGAGGAAGTGGCGAAGAGAGCCGACGCCCACGGGTTCATCAGCAAGATGCCACTGGGCTACCAGCAGGTGGTCGGCGAGCGCGGCATGGGTCTTTCAGGCGGACAGATCCAGCGCCTGTGCATTGCCCGGGCACTGTACCGCGATCCACGCCTGCTTGTGTTCGACGAAGCGACCTCCGCGCTCGACTCGCAGTCCGAAAGCAACATCATCGCGAACCTGAACGACATCCTGAAGGGCCGCACCGCTGTGGTCATAGCGCATCGCCTGAGCACCATCATGCGCGCCGACAAGATTCTGGTGCTCTACGAGGGCAAGATCGTCGAACAGGGGCGGCATGACGAGCTGGTCGAAAGCCGCGGCATGTACTACGAGTTGGTGCAGAAGCAGCTGAGTGCCGCATGAAGATACTCGACCAGGATCCCGCCAGCTCGACAGTCTCGTATGCCGGGCTGATCGAAAAGATCGAGATATTGCGCTCGACACTGCGGTGGGCTTCCAAGCTCGATCGGCCGGATATCGAGAAGCTGCTGCGGCAGGCCGGGGCACTGCGCGACGAGGTGATGCAGCTTTCGCACAAGGAGCGTTTTGTCAATGCGGCCGCGGCCGAGCCTAGTCGAAGCGACCTTGCGCCGCGCCAACGGCGCAAGGCGCTGATCGAACGCAGCTTCATCTTCGAGGGCGCGTTCGGCGACAACGCCAAGCTGCTCGAGGCGCTTGAGACGGCGGAGAAGGCCGCACCCACGGGTTTGCCCGTGTTGATCGACGGCGAGAGTGGGACGGGCAAGGAGCTGATGGCGAGGGTGATCCACGCCAACGGGGACCGGGCCAACCGGCCGTTCGTATCGGTCAACTGCGGCGCGATTCCCGACAACCTGCTCGAGTCCGAGCTGTTCGGGCATTGCAAGGGCGCGTTCACCGGTGCGGTCAGTGATCGCAAGGGCAAGTTCGAGAGCGCGCACACCGGTACGATCTTTCTGGACGAGATCGGCGAGCTGCCGCTCGCGGGCCAGGTGAAGCTGCTGCGGGTCCTGGAAGCGCACGAAATCCAGAGGGTGGGATCGGACCAGCCGATCCGCGTTGACGCGCGTGTTGTCGCGGCGACCAACCGCAATCTGCGCAAACTGTGCGAAGAGGGCCGGTTCCGCGAGGATCTCTTCTATCGGCTCGGCGTCATTCATGTCACGTTGCCCCCGTTGCGCGAGCGCAAGGACGAAATTCCGTTGTTGTTCGAATTCTTCGGTGACGAAGCGGCCGAGATGCTCAAACGCCGCCCGATCGAGATGACCCGGCGGTTACGTACATTCCTGCTCGACTACGCGTATCCGGGCAACATCCGCGAGCTGCGCAACATCATTTACCGGCTGTCGTGCCTTGCGGGGCAGACGGCCGATCTCGAGCACCTGCCCGTTGACATCCGGCCCGCGGCGCAGGCTGCGCTCGCATCACATCCGCCATCTGCCGATGACGGGCGATTGTTGAGCGGCGATGCGCTGAGCGAGGCCAAGCGTGTCGCAAGCGACCTGGCCGAGCGCGAATTCCTCGAGCGAGGACTGCAGGAAGTAGGCGGCGTCGTGGTCGAGCTGGCGAAGCGGTGCAAAATGAATCGATCGCACCTGCAGGTGTTGCTGAAGAAACACGGCATTCGCTCGAAGGAGTTTCGCGCGCGACCCTAGCTATAGCACCGCGCAGAATGAGCGTGCTACAGCACGCGCAAAATGAGCAATGCTATAGCATGCGCAGTATGGTCCGGTCCGGGCTGCCCAGATCCTCGGCACGCACCACAACGGCCGTAATGTTGTCGCGGGCGTCCCGGTCGAGCGCCATGTCAACCAGGGCGTCGCACGCCACGCTGCAAATGCCCGGCAGTAAAGCCTGCTTGATCGACACCTCACTGACTTCGTTGCTGAGCCCATCGGTGCACAGCAGGAAGATGTCGCCGTCAATCAACTCGACATTTACCCTGTCAATCTCCAGTATGTCCTCAGCGCCCAGTGCACGGGTGATCAGGTTCGCCTTCGGGCGCGCCAGCGTCTCGTCCGATCTGGAGACATGTTGCGAGCGCGCAGCCTCGAGGTGGCTGTGGTCGCGAGTTAGTTGCCGCAGGCGCCCGCCGCGGTAGAGATAGATACGGCTGTCGCCCGCCCACAGGCAGCTGCAAAGACTCCCAGCGGCCAGGAGCACTGCGATGGTGGTGCCGATGAGCGGTACTTCGCGCCGCAGCGCTTCGGCGCGCAGGCGGTCATTAACTTCCTCCAACCTGTCGAGTGCACCGTTGACTCGCTGCTCGAGGTTTCCCGCGGCGGGCAAGTCCGTCAGGCCTTGAACTGCCAGGCCACTGGCAAACTCGCCCAGTGTGTGCCCGCCCATGCCGTCCGCGACTGCCCAAAGTCGGTGCTCGGACTGCTCCAGACAGGCATCCTCATTGACCTTGCGGACGCGGCCCGGGTGGGAGCGGGAAGCTGAGGTCCAGCGAAATGAGCTGGTGTCGATGCTCATGTGATGGCCTGCGGCTTGCCTTGCCGTCGTTTCTAAGGATGTGGAGGAAGCGAACCGGGCGCGACGCTCACAGTCAATGCATTCTGACCGGCGCCGACGTTGATCGAGGCGCCGGGGGCCGAGTTTGTGACGTCGATGTTCTGTGTCTGCACCGTCAGGTTGTCGGCGATGTAGTTGGTCTGATAGAAGTTGACGATCGGCTGGATCGGGGCGGCCGAGGGACTGAAGGGCAGAAAGGCAAACAAGACCCAGTCACCGGGACCTGCGCCCCGAATAGCTGTCATGGCCTTGTAGTCCAGGGCACGGCTGCTGGGAAGATCGGTGATGGTCAGGGTTGCCATGGTGGGATCCGGGTCAGGCTATGCGGGGGTTACGATGGGGGCCCGTCGAGGCCCCCATCTTAACCGGTTAGGCCGCTATGATCTCGCGCCGGCCGGGGAACAGGGCGAGGAAGGAATCGCCAGCGAACTGGTCGTTCCAGATCGACGCATCCTGCGTGCCGTTGACGTGGACGTTGGTGTTCGACGGGCCGTACGACAGAACCGCGACCGGTACGGACAGGTTCAGCGCCTGGCCGATGGTGTTCGTGGCGGAATTGCCGTTGTCGCCGCCGCGTACCGCAGTCATGGACTTCGTGTCGAGTTCTTTGCTCAGGTCCTGGATCAGCATTTCAGTTCTCCAAAAAGTTTAAGGTAGTGAGTTGGATTGACGTTATCGGCCGCTTAGCGGACGGTTGCGTACGGGACGGGGAACAGGGCCAGGAAGGAATCGCCGGCTTCCTGGTAGTTCCAGATCGACGCATCCTGCGTGCCGTTGACGTGGACGTTCGTGTTCGACGGGCCACCCGCGCCGACAGCGACCGGTACGGACAGGTTCATCAGCTGGCCGATCGTGTTGTTGGCGGAATTGCCGTTGTCGCCGCCGCGCACTGCGGTCATGGCCTGGGTGTCGAGTTCTTTGCCGAGGTTTTCGATCTTCATTGCAGTTCTCCGCAAGGCTAAGGTTGTTGAGTTGGGTTAAAAGTTTGAGCACCTGCTCGCTGATCTATAGTGCGAGCGCCATGCCAACGGGGGCAGTGGCCGCGTGGAGTCGCAGCAAGTGATTGAAAACGAAATGGAAATAGTCTCCGTTGCCAGTTCTGCCGGCGGTTCGCGCGGTGCGTGAGTGATGGGTGTTGGGCAACAGGTGTCGGCAATTTGTTGGCCTTCACGCGACACTGCCGGCGACCCCAAGCCGGGAGCCTTCCGCTCAAGGGTGCGCATCGCCTATAGTTCGAAGGGTGCGTCGCACGCGACGCCTGCACAGAGGTTCCTATGGCTCTTGTCACCATCAAGGATTTACCGCAAAGCGATGATCTCGACCGCGAGGCAATGCGGTCGATTGTCGGCGGCGGGTCCATCGCCGCGCGGCCGCTACACTTCGATCAGGTTAAGGCCGGCAGTGGCCGTATCGTCGACTATCCGCCAGGTTTCAGCCGTCAAGGGCTGAGCTCAGCCGGGCTTGTGCGCCCGGCGGGGTAAAGCCCCGCTTGCCGGTGTCGGGGCGTGTTGGTCGGTCGAACACACCGAAGAGCAGCAACGCAATTTCCTGCGCCCACGATCTGCCTGAAACTAGTGTGGCTTGCGCCGCTGCTCTGCCCCACTGTTGTGGCTGCATGGCCCCAGCAGCCGCAAGGACCGACCAGGCCCGCGAAACCCAGAGCAATGAGAGCGCGGGCGGCGAGAAATGTCTTTGCGGCTGTTAGTGTCCATGGAACTAAAGCCTACTCCCGGGCCGCTTGCCTGACAGGTGTCAAAAGTCATGCGCGCCCGCACGCGAATGTCACATAGTTGCAATCGGCTGCCGACTGGCGTAGAGACTTTGTCCCAGGCAGTGAGTCGTGGCTCGTCAATAATCCATGAGTCCGGGAACCGACACCCTCATTCAGAATGCGGTGGACGGCCACAACATGCCTGCTCTGTTTGCGGCCTTGCCGCTGCTGCGCGACCTGGCAGGCGACCTTCTCGGTGAGATTACGAGGGAGATCGAATGGTTCTCGCTTCCGGGCGGTACCACTCTCTTCAGTATCGGCCAGGCATCCGATGGGCTCTATGTAATCATAAACGGCGCGCTCGGTGTCTATGTCCCCCGCGTGAGCGGCGGCTCTCAGCTGGTCACGCGACTCTCCGGCGGGCAGGTGGTAGGGGAGTCAGAGCTGGTGTCAGGCAGTACGCGGGCAGTCACGGTGGTGGCCCTGCGTGACACCGAAGTAGCGCGCCTGCCAACGGCCAGTTTCGAAAAGCTCGTCGCCCGCAATCCGCTCGCGATGCGCGAGATTGCAAAAGTCCTGGTCCGGCGCCTGGAATCGGCGCCTGCCGGCTATCAGCAGCCCAGGACGTTACCGAAGACGTTCGCACTGGTGCCGCAGACGGAAGGCGTGGATGCAGTGGGGTTCGGCCGCCAGTTGCTGGGCTTTCTGAAAGGGGTTGGCCGAGCAGAGCTTGTTACTCGCTCCACGGCCGGCGATCGAACCAGTCATTGGTTTCACCGCCTGGAGCGCGCGAATGAGTACGTTGTATATGTCACCGACTGCCACCTGACGAACTGGAGCAAGCTGTGTCTGCGCCAGGCGGATTCAGTCGTGCTCGTGGCGCACGCCGATACCACTGCCGGGCCCTGGACAGTCCCGCTCAGCGATATCGGGCTACCCGGCAGGCTGCAAGTCTCCGAGCTCGTGTTGCTGCACAGGAGCGGGGCGCAGAATTGTGCGACGCGGCAATGGATGAAGTTGTATGGATGTCGGCACCACCACGTCATTTCCTCCAGGGATGTCGCGCGAGTCGCGCGGCTGCTGACCGGAAGCGCAGTTGGGCTGGTGCTGTCGGGCGGCGGCGCGCGCGGATTCGCTCACATCGGGGTGATTCGTGCGCTGCGGGAAGCAAATGTCCCCATTGACGCGGTTGGCGCGACCAGTATCGGCGCCATCATAGGCGCGGGGCTGGCTGTTGGTTGGGACCATCAGGAGATGGTCGAGCGAATCCGGCGCTCTTTCGTGGACACCAACCCGACGAGCGACTACACCTTTCCGCTGGTGTCACTGGTCAGCGGACGCAAAGTCGGCCGGCTGCTCCGCCGAGAATTCGGGGCAGCGTGCATCGAAGACTCACGGCTCCCTTTTTTCTGTGTGTCCACCAACCTGACGCGGGGCCAGGCGGCCGTACATCGGCAGGGCGAGCTGTGGCTGTGGCTGCGCGCTTCAGTGGCAATCCCGGGTGTGCTGCCGCCCGTGATTGCCGACAATCAGGTCTATGTCGACGGAGCCACAATCAACAACTTACCCGTCGATGTCATGCGGGAGTTCGTGGACGGAACCATCCTGGCGGTTGATGCGGGCGCTGACCGGACCTTCGAGCCGGATATCGACCTCACGGAAATGCCGCCCGCTTGGCGGTTGGGGAGATGGCGCCGCGTACGCAAGTCCCGCATGAACATCATGCAGATCCTCTGGCGCGCCGGCATGGTCAATAGCGAGGCGAGCACCATCGGGCAGCGGGAGCTGGCCGACCTGCTGCTCAAGCCCCCCACGGACAGCATCAACATGCTGGATTGGAAGGCGTTTGAGCAGGCGATCGAGCTTGGCTATCGGTACGCCTGCGAGGTTCTCGAGAACTGGGAGCGCTCCCGCTCTGTACGCTCGCCGCGCAACATGTCCCACGGTGTCACCCCGTAACGGCCGCGGAGCAGCGCGAGTCCGTTGCGATTACAACTATGTTGTGCCGCGTTGATTGCGCGCGCACTTTTGTCACCTGCGTGGAAATGACTTTGGTAATAACAGAGTGTTTGCGCAGGTGCGTGGCAATCACGTTCGCTTTACACTGCAGCCATAACAGATGGCCAGAGGGTCATGAGATCCGTGACAGTTGGTATGAAAATCAGGAAGCAAATCGGCCTCGCAGTGTGGGCCGGCGCTGTGTGCGCGCTCTCGGTCCAAGCGGCGCCGAAGGACACTACCGAAACGGCCGCACGTGCGCAGATCGCCGCAAGCACCCTCGCGGATGCTGTTGTAGTGGACTGTCAGCTGCCCGGACGTCTGGTGCAGTTGGGCGGCATGCGCAACTACCTGACCCCTGGAGTGTTGAGCCGGCTCGCCGCCATCGACTGCCGGACGCGTGGCGGTGAATACACGGTAGGCGATCTCGCCAGCGGCACATTATCGTTGGCGCGTTGGCTTCCTTTGGCGGAAAAGGGTGATGTCCAGGCGGAGTATTACGTAGCCCGAATCTATGCCAACGGCATGGATAACGTGCCGATGGACTACTCCAAGGCCGCCGATTGGTATCAACGTGCGGTGCAGAAGAAGTTTGCACCCGCGATGCAGGAGCTCGGTTACCTGTATGAGCAGGGGCTTGGCGTTCAACAGGACCCTCTCACCGGCCTGAACCTGCAACGGGAGGCGTCCGGGCTCGGAGAGGACCTCGATTACGCGTGGAAGATTGCCGCAACGCGCGAGGAGGCCGACAAGCAGATCGCTTCGTTGACCGAGCAGCTCGCCGGAACGAACAGCGTGGTTCGTGACCTGCGCACGCAGCTGCAAGTCAAGGATGCAGGGCTGCTGCAAGGCCGTGCACAGCTCGCGAGGGACCGGCAGCAGCTCGCCCGGCTGCGCGGCGAGTTGGAGAAGGCGCAGAGCTCGAGCGGGGACTCCAGTGCGAGCGCTGCCCGCATCCAGGAGCTGCAGCAGAAGGTGGCGGCCGACGCGAGCGCCCTCACGGACAAGCAGCGGGAGATCGACGAGCTCTCCTCGAGTCTCTCAACACAACAGACACAGCTGGCGGAGCAACTGGCGAGGTCACAGGCGACCAACTCGAAGCTCAATGACCTGTTGGCCAGCGGCCGTGCCGCGAACGAGGGGCTACGTACGAATGCGGCCCAGATGGAGCTGCGGCTGAATCAGGCGGAGGCCGAGCTGAGCAAGCTGCGCACGAGCTATCTGCAGGAGACCAATGAGCTCGCGGTGCGCAGTGAGGAGCTGCAACAGCTGAAGGAGCACGGCGGCGCAGCGGCGCAGGCGCTGCTGGCGGCCAGGCAGAGCGAGCTGGATCAACAGCGCGCGCGGATCAAATCGCTGGAGGCCCAGCTGGCAGGCCGGGAGGCCGGCCCGAGCTCGAAGCAAGTCCTGGCACACAACCAGGAGCTCGAGAAGTCGTTGGCCGCGTTGCGTGCACAATATAGCCAACAACAACAGGATCTCGAGGCGCAACGCGCGCAGGTTCAGCATCTGCAGTCACAGGCGCGTGATGACAAGCAGGGGCACGACGAGAACGCAGCGCTGACGGCGCAACTGAGCACCAAGCTGGCGGCCAAGACGCAGGAGCTCGAAGAGCAGCAGCGGCGAGTTGCGCTGATGCAGGCGGAAGCTGACCGGCTGCGGGACCAGTACGCACGCGTCCGGGAGGCGAGTGACAAGCAGACGACAACGCTCAGCGGCCAGCAGCAACAGGAGCGCGAAGCGCTGCGTCTGGCGCAGGAAAAGATCGCCAAACAGAACGACCGGATGGCGCATCTGGAGGTGGAGGTAGCTGCGCGCAAGCTTGAGCTGGTGAAGCTGCGCGCGAGCCTCACACGGGAGGCGGCTGCGAACGATCTCCCCGATCGCAAGCGCATTGCCGCCCTCGAGACCGAGGTGGGCGAGAAGGACAAGCAACTGTCGGGCATGCGCGTGGCGATGGCCAAGTCAGGTGAGCCGCCGGCGCCGCGTCCCGTGGCGGCGAATCTCAGCACGCGCGGACCGCGCGACGCCGTTGGAACCGCGGATCCTGATGAGCTTCTGCGGATGGTGCGCCGCCTGGGGCCCGCCAACTACCATGCCCTGGTCATCGGCAACAGCCACTATCAGCTCATGCCCGGGTTGAAAACCCCTGTCAGTGATGCGAGCGATGTGGCCGATGTGCTCAGGTCGCACTACGGATTCAACGTCAAACTTCTGACCGACGTCACCCGCGATCAAATCATGGCGGCCATGAACGAATATGCGCGGACGCTGACGGATGCGGACCGCCTCGTGATCTACTATGCGGGCCACGGCGGGACGAAGGTATTTCCTCCTGAGCGCGCTTTCTGGCTGGGCGTCGATGCAGATCCGGAGCTGCCCTCCAGTTGGCTGTCAGCGCAGACGGTAGCCGATGCGATCTGGCAGATTCACGCCCGCCACATCCTGCTGGTCGCGGACTCCTGTTTCTCCAGTGTCATCACTCATCCCACCTCGACGACCCTCCTGCGGGCGGACGACGAGCACGTCACAGCGATCCGCTGGAATAAAGCCGCGCGCATGGTGTTGACCTCCGGGCAGAATGAGCCCGTGGTGGATGGTACGTCGGCCGATGCGACGCACTCGCTGTTTGCCGACCTTTTCATAACCGTGCTGCGCCAGAACAGCATCCTGCTCTCTGGCGAAGTTCTGGCGCATGAGCTGAACAGCCGCATACAAGAGTACGCGAGCCGCACGGGGCTGAAACAGACGCCTACCTATTCCAACCTGCAGGATCCGCAGCACAAGTTCGGCGATTTCTTCTTCGTGCCGCTGGCCACTCCCGTCCAGTTGGCGTCACGGCAGTGACGCACCGGGTGGCAGCGGCGCCTGGCGCGCGGTTGGTTCGTGTTTCGTAATTAACAGGCATCCCGAATACCAAGAACAGGAGAGGATACGTGTTCAAGATTTCGTATCGAATGATCGGATCGGCAGGTGCGCTGGTGTTGCTGCAGGTCTCCCTGACAGCTCCCGCGTGGGCACAATTGCCGCCGCCCCCCACAAATGCAACACCGTTGCAGGGCGTCATGTTCAACGCCGTGGCGAACATGTGCGTCAACGCGCTGGACACCCGCACGCCGGAGCAACGCCAGGCCGCCAACGCTCAGACCAACGATCTTCATGAACAGTGCCATGCAATTGCCGGGGCGAATCTCATCAACGGTGCCGCCACTGCCGCCCCGGATACGGCGCTCGGCGCATTGCAGCAGGTCTCCGGTAACCAGGTGTCGACGCAGGGTTCGCTGGCAACTCGGGTCAGTGCCGGACAATTTGGCAACATCACGGGGCGGTTGAATGCATTGCGGTACGGCTCGGGCGTCATGCTGTCGCAGGGCTTTACCGCGCAGAACACGGGCATCGGGGGCTCGTTCGGCTCCGGCACCCAGGCGTTCTCCTTCGATCGGCCTTCCCTCGAGTCCGCGCGCGAGGGCTATTTGCAGCCGATCACGTTGCAATCCGCCAGCTTGCCGTACGGTGGAAGTTTCATCCGGACCGGCTATGCCGACGACAGGCCTCGAAGGGTAGCCCAGGCTGGTAGTCCTTCACGGGCGGACACCGGAAGTCTCGAGTCCGGGGGTGTGCCGAATCCCTGGGGAGCGTTCCTGCAGGGTAGTTACAACTCCGGGCGGCATGACCAGACCGACAACGAAGATCCGTTCGACTTTCATGCCGTCAGCGTGACCGCCGGAGTCGACTACAACTTCGGGAATGCCGTGCTCGGAGTGTCCGTTGGGCATGACAATTATGACGCAGGCATCCGCGCCTCCGGCACCGCTGTGTCGGGTGGCAGCACGCGCCTCAAGGGTACAAGCGGGTCGATCTTCGGAGCGTGGTTCGGTCCGGCCTGGTATGTCAATGGCATCTTCAACTACGGCCGTCTCACGAGCGATCTGTCGCGCGAGGTCAAGTACACAGCGACCTATGCCGCCGGGTTCGACCCGCAGAGCATTCCCGGTGGAGCTCCATGCCCCAACACCGCCACGACCTGCTCAGCGACTGTCGACCGGATTCTGAATGCAAATCCAGATGGCACCGCGTATGCCTTGGGGGTGACCGCAGGGTATCAGTACGCGGCGTTCGGTTGGGACTTCTCTCCGTCCTTGAGTCTCAACTACCGAAGAGCGAAGTTTGATTCCTTCTCCGAGACCGATCCCAATCTGGCCACTGACGGCCTGGGGCTGTCGTTCGACGAGCGGACGATCGAGTCGCTACGTTCCATCCTGGGCGTGCAGATATCGAAGCCTATCAGCGTGTCCTTCGGCGTGGTATCGCCGGTCGTGCGTGTTGAGTGGAATCACGAGTTCAAGACCGGTGAGCGCTCGATAGCGGCGCACTATACCTTCGACCCGAGCTGCGTCAACGGCGTTTGTGACAGCAGTTTCGCTCTGCCAACCGACACCCCCGCCTCGAACTACGGAGTAGCCGGCGCGGGTGTCATCGTGACGCTGGCGCGGCGAATACAGGTGTTCGTGTTCGATGAGGCCCAGTTCGGTTATTCGAACTACCACAGCAACTCGATCTCACTGGGCGTGCGCGGCCAGTTTTAGACGGGGCTTGCGTTAGTTAGGCGGGCGCCTGCCGTGACGGAATCAGCCGGTCGGCGGCGCCTGCGCACGGCAGATCTCGGCGTCGCTGCCGCAGATAGTCCGCTTGAGCCGGAAGAGCTCGTGGGTGTGGGCAAAGCGCTGGCCTTCGATCACCAGCCGCAGGGCGTCGGCCGACCGGCCGGCGCTCTGCAGTGCTCCGGCACGATCCTCGAACAGGCTCGCCGCATCGCTCGTCAGCTGCAATGCCTGTGCATTGGCAGGATCCAGCTCGCGGACCCTCTTCAACAGCTCGAGCAGATTGTTGTCGCCTCGTGAGAGGAGGGCGATGAGCTCATCGGGTGAGTGTGTGTTGCCGGCTTGCCGCAGGGCTGCCTGGGCGAGATACAGGTAATCGTCGATATCACGACGCTGATCCGGCGTCAGCAGCTTCGCGGGCGCGTCACTGGCCGGCCACAGTTGCGAGTTGAGGGCCTGGTCGGCCGCGAAGTCCTGATAGTAGCGGACCCCAAAGTACAGCAGCGCGAGAGCGGCCGCGGCCGTGCATGCCACGATGGCGGCGCGGTATCGCTTGAGCCAGCTGCGCGGCTCGAACTGGAGCAGGAAGTCCTGGACGCTCGTGATTCGGTCACGGCGGCGTAGGGCCAGGCCGCGGCGCAACGTATGCCATTGCAGGTACGTCAGTGAGCGGATCCGCCGCGGCGGCGGTGAGTTTTCCAGCTCTTCGCGCGAAAGGATGAAGCCGCGCGGATGTTTGCGGGCGTAGATGTGATACACGAGACACGCGAAGGCGTAGATATCATCGCGTGTGTCGGGCGGTTCCCGATTCCACTGCTCCAGTGATGCGTATCCGGGTGTCATGCCGCCCAGGCGTTTGCCCGGATCAAACAAGGTGGTGTTGCTTTCGGTACCTATGTCCCGCAGGGGCCGCGCAATGCCGAAGTCCA
>Ga0068859_100001007_pt1 | contig 28890 bp, 37 predicted proteins | sample KBSSwiS22_FD_66585 | JGI IMG/M metagenome (GOLD analysis project Ga0068859, IMG submission 66585) | Switchgrass rhizosphere microbial communities from Kellogg Biological Station, Michigan, USA - KBS Switchgrass S2-2 | ecosystem: Host-associated > Plants > Roots > Rhizosphere > Soil ...
TAGAGCCAGAGGCGCTCGTTGATTTGCTCGATCTCGTCGACCACGTGAGCGACCGTGTTGATCGCCCAGAGCGCGCCGCTTTTCGGGTCGGCATGGCCGCGCACTGCGCACGTGTAGTCGAGCGTCTTCTTCAGCCGCTCCGCGACCATCTTCTTCAGCCCGTACTCCAGCTGCTCTTGAGTCTTGGAGTCCTTGTCCTGGTAGAACAGCGGCTTATAGACGGGCGGCGAGAATGCGTAGAGCGTCGGATCGGGCTTCTTCAGGTCGAACCGCTGCTCGCGAATCAGGCTGCCGACGCCGTTGTCCGGGAAAATGACTTGCCGGATCTCCGGGATCTTGGTGATCGGATTGAGCGTGTCTGTACCGAACGTCGCGAACTCGTGGCGCGTGCCCTTCACGTCGGTGTTCGGGTCGCCTGCGCGCCCGCGCGCAATCGTGACGGTGGGCACATCGGTGTAGTCGCGCGTCGCCCGTGGCGGCGGGTTGGCGATGATGTTGCCCGGCCGCGATAGCTCGTACTGCGGGTCTTGCAGGTCGTGAGGTTCGAAGACGCCGATCGTTCCGCGGTTGTCCGCCGGCTGAATCGAAAACCCGTGACGGGCCACGATCTTCTCCGCGAACTGGAACACGCCCTGGTTTTCTTCGGGCTTGAACTCGTCCGGATGCGCGGCTTTGAAGTTCTTCCGCGGCTTGCCACGGAGCGCCGAGACACCCGTCAGGATGTTGCGCGTGAGGTTGTACTCACCAAGAATTGTGACGATGCCGAAGGGGCGAAAAATCTCGAGCATCGCCGCGCCGAGATCCATCTCTTTCTTGATTTGGATCGCCGGGTCGACGGTGCCGTCTACCGCATCAGCCAGGTAATCCCGGCCGGAAACCGTCAGCGCCGCGCCGCTCTCGCCCGCGCTTTCGATCCTGTCGATGCGCCCTAAGATCTGCTGCTGCCCGTTGATCTCAAGCTTGATGGGCTGCCAGGGGCGGAAGATCGTGCGGAGCGCTGCCGGGTTCTCGTTGTCGTAAACCGTGAAGCTCCAGCCGTCGGTGGGCGTGAGCCAGGAGCTGTTGATTCGATATTCCTCGATGCCCTGGCCGGACTTGTAAACCTTGCCGCTGGCTTCGAGCGTGACGGTCAAGCCGTCTTCTTGCGGATCGACGGCCACGGGTCACTTCTTGGGAGGCAGCGCAGTATCGACGTAGCGGCGAATGGGCGTGCCCGCTGGCACGAGGGGCGACCGCGCGAGCCTGGGGTTCTCGCGGATGAACTGCTGAACGGTCATGCCCATCGACGCCGCCATGGCCGACAGCGACTTGTTCGCGGTTGTGGTCGTGCGCGTGAGCGGGTGAACCCCAGTCACATCGGTGCTGTCTTCCATGCGGAAGATCGCCGCTTGAAGCCGGCGAGCCTGCGCTCGCAGTTGGGCCGTGTCGGGGTTCTTGAGCCGGTCGATCGTGTCGACGGTCTTCTCGAGCCGAAAAGCCGTATCAGCGAGCGCCGCGGTCACCTTGCCGCCAGCTACCTCGATCTGATTGCCGATGCCGCTCACGAAATCGAGCGGGCTGACCGTCGGCTCTGGCGGAGGCAGTTGTCGCCAGTCGACCTTTTTGATCTCGTCATCGAGCCGCCGCGCGTCGTCCGCCGCGCCCTGCAACGTCTTGATTTGCGTGCCGAGGTCGTTAGCGATCTCGGACTCGAGCGGGGCAATGATCCACTCCGCTTCAACGTCGATGCCGTCGCGCTTATTGACGTCGAGGTCTTCGGCCAGTGAAACGAGCTTGCAGTTCACGTCGCCGTGCACCGGGTCCGAGAGCACGCCGCGCGTGCGGTCCAGGCATGCCGCCAAGAACTCGGGATAGACCTCGGTGAACAGGTGCTTGTACGGCCCCTTGGCGATGTCCTCGCGGAATGGGATCGTGTAGCGGTAAGTCGGGTTCTCGGTACCGAGCGACTCAATCAGCTGCTGGTCGCGGAAAATGTACCGGTGGCGCGCCTGCTCCTGCTGAAACCCGTATTTGCGCGCGGTGATCGGGAACTCGATGAAGCGCCACGCCGTGCGCTGCATCTGAATGAGTACGTCGGTCACAGCTAATTTCTGGAGACAATTGGGCTGTTGCGAGCCGGGCTGTTCGCGGCAATTTTGTCGGCGGCTCCTGAGATCTTGGTCGCGGCGATCCCGAGCTGCTTGGCCGCGTCGTCCATGATCAGGAACTTCTCGGCTTCGGCTTTGCCTTTGACGATATCGTCCCCATAGGCCTGGCTGCGGTCGACGGTCTTTTGGATGTGCCGATCGTCGAACATGGTCGGTCCAAGCAGGCCGCCCGTGTACGTATTCAGTACAGCGCGACCTGTGCTGACTCCTGCGAGCGGATCGCCTTCGTCGCTCAGGCGCTTCTGTTCACGCTCCCGAAGCTTCTCTAGCCGCGAGCGCGTTTCCGGTGATAGGCGCCCGGTTGTCCCGAGCTCCTGCGCCGCCTGAGTGCGAATTTCTTCCGAGTTCTGCGCCATCGCGCTGGCGCGCCGACCCGCATCGACCTCTTTCGAGGCCTGGATCATGTTCAGAATGCCGGCCGTCACGGCCGCAGTACCGATCACGATGCCGCCGCCCATGCCAACGCTCGTCGCTAGTGCCTTGGTAATGGCTTGACCGATGAGGGCCGAGCCGATGTCTTTCACGACGGCGGCGGTTAGCGCGACACCGATCCCAGACAGCGGATTGCTAGCCGCCCAGGTCGCTATCCCAGCGAAAGACTCGGTGACCGATGCGATCTTCGGAATGAGCGCCTCGAACTCGGGCATCATCCGCTCGATTGCCGGGAGCAGGCTGGACGAGAATGCTTCGCGCAGCCGCGTATTGATTTTCTCGAGCTTTACCGCGTCGGACTTGGCAACGTCGGCTGCATCCCGCTCGACCTCGGTGAAGTAGGCTGCCGCGTCGGAAGCGTCGGAGATGGTCTTGAGGACGGCGGCTTTGCCGGCCGCTTCCTTCTCCGCCGCCGTGCCCTTCGTTGAGTCTGCGGCGCTTCGGTATGCGCTGATGAGCGGGGATGCTGCGCGCACGCCGCGCACATCGAATAGGTTCCCGAGCTGCGTCAGGTTGCCGTGTGACTTCGAGATGATTTCCGCGAGCACTTGGCGGATGTCGCGCGCGCTCTTGGTGGCGTCTCCGCCTTCGAACACGTTGACCTGCTTACCGCCGAGCGCTTTGCCGCTCTTCAGATCGCCAGCGCTGGCAATCATCTGCGTCATCATCATCTGAACAGCGGTCGACGCTTCCGCGCCGCCACCGGTCGATGTGCGCGCCAGCTGAGCCAGCCCGCCGAGAGTCTTCATGCCGCCCACGCCGGTCATGCCCGCGCGCTGGGCCGCTGCCGCCATCTCGGGGAAGCTGTTGGCCATGTCGCGGAGCTCGAAGGCGCCGCGCTTGCCCTGGAAGGCGAGGACCGCGAATGCGTCCGCCATCTCCTTGGGCTTGGTGATGTTGAATTTCTGCGCGAGGTCCGCGGCGGTGCTGGCCACATCCTCGACGCTGGCGCCGGTGGCCATCGCGACGGTAGCGAACGTCCGAAGGTTCTCCGTGGCCGTCTTGATGTCGCCGGTACGCGCCGTATAGGTCTCGACGGCACCGACGAGGCCAGACTCCGAAGCGCCGGTGGATAGCGCCGTCTGCCGTACCGTATTGCGCAGCGCGCGCGGGTCGGTGGCCACTTCGCCCGACTGCCGAGCGTTCGCCGAGACCTGGCGGATCCGCTGGTCGATCCCGATCTCCTGCGAGACCGCCTCGCCAGCTCCCATCGCCCCGACCGCGCCGAGGATGGTGCCGCCGATCGTGGCGATGCCGCGCGCCGTGTTCATGACGCTGCTGCCAACGCCACGGGCAACGCTTTGGCCGGTCTTGGTCCAGGAAGCTTTCGAGGCCTTGGTGTCGGCCTTGATTTTCTGCTGCGCCTTTTGGTTCTCCTGGACCTCGATCTGGGCGAGCCGGCGCGCGTTGTCGGCCTTCTCCTGCCAAACCTTGCGCTCTGCCGCGAGCTTTTCGCGCTCGGTTTTCTTGGTAGCCGCCGCCTCTTCCTTGGCGATGCGCCGCTGCGCCGCGATGGCTTCGCGCTCGATCTTCCGCTGCGCCGCGATCGTCTCGCGCTCGGTCACGCGACGCGCAGTGGCGCCACCGGGCATCTTGTCGGCTTTGACGGCCGCGCGCTTGCCAGCAGCGGCTACCTCCGCCTCGACACCGCGGAATGCCCGCCGGATGTTTTGCTCACCCGTGACGGTGATATCGTACCTGAGATCCAAAGGTCACTTTTGCGGGTTCGTGATCCGCTTCGAAGCCTCTTTGGCCTCTTCCGCGGTCATGATGTGGTCGGTCGGTAGCGGCTCACCGTTTTCCGCCTGCGCGGTGGGCAGCTCGGAGAAGCTCCCAGTGATGCCAGTCGAGCTCGCCGGGTCGGATTCGGAAGAATCGGGCGAGGTCGAGAGCGGAAGTCCGAGTCGCGATCTCAAGTCCTGCGCCTCCTGCGCCAGGGCGAAGATCAGTTGTGGCCAGTGACCGGAGTCCAGCAGCGACAAAAAAAAGGGGCCGCGCAGCTGGTCCGCGAGCCGCTCTCTCCAGAGCGCAAGTTCGTCGTCTTTGAAGCTCTCGATCGCGCCGTACTTGCCCTTCACGAGCTCGTACATGTTCAAGCACTGCGCCATCTCGGGCGCCGTGAACGATGCGCGAAGTTGCTTCGGGTCGGTGAACAGCGGCGGGTAGTACCGGGTGCCATCGGGCAGCTGCTGCTCTTCGGTGCGGCAGAGTGCCAGCGTCAGCATCTCGACCGCCTGCGCCTCGCGGTAGATGTCGCCGTACGTCCCCGGCGCCTCGCCCTGAGTCTTGGCGTAGGTCTGCGCGTCGCGCAGGACTTGGTGGTTCTGCTCGAGCCGAAGTAGCTTGACGCGGATCGGGTAGTCCTTGACGGACCCGTCCGGCTGCACCTTTTTGAAGCTGAACAGCTCGCTCGGGACGCCTTTCAGCAGCCCCAGCACGAGATCGTCAGCGTTGCCGATCTGCATCGTCCCTCAAAAACGGCGAAAGCCTCCGGTCCCGAGTGGGAGTCCGGAGGCTCAAACAATCAATCGCGCGCGCTCGGTCCGCCTCAAAAACGGAGCGCTCACAGTCGGCGGCGTGGCCGCCCTACGTCACTTCGGCTTGCTGAATTCGCCGGTCCACTCGAACGAAAACTCGGTGCTTTGATTCACCGACTGGCCGATTTCGGCGGACTGGAACCAGCCATTGCCGATATACGACTTCACGCCGAACGGCACTTGGGCTTGGTGGTATCCGCCTTCGACACAGGCCGTGAAGAAGTCGAACTCAGGACCGCCGATCGGCACCGCGCACGTGCCAGTGATCTTGCACTTGCCGGATCCTGGCGTTTTGCCAGCGAGCCCTTCGAGGGTGTCGACCTCTTGGGCGCCGGAATCGAGCGAGACTTTGATGGTCGACGGCTTGACCTGAAATACACCATCGAACAGCAGCTTGAGCCGCAGGTGATCTTCTAAAGCAGGCATTGCAATCCCTTTCAGCCCGGGGTCGTCTCAGAGAAGACGAACGTCTGCTGATGCAGAATGTCGGCGGTGCGCCCGCTTGCGCTCGCTTCGTTGCGAGAGATGTTGTTCGGATCGATCGCGTCGTTGAGCGACGCCAACCAATCGTCGAGCCCTTGGAGCACGCCCGCGTCCACGAACTCCTCGATGATTTTCGCGACGAACGGCTTGTAGAGCGATGGCGTCGTGGTCTTCGGCGGAACCTTCTGGTTCGTATTGACCGAGCCGTCTGCCAGCTTCTGATCGGCTTGCAGCTTGAAGCCCGCGTACTGCTGCACGTGACGCAGCAACACGGTGTCTCCGAATTCATCCATGAACGAAACGCGGTGAGTCTCGGTCGCACGGAAGTCGTCGATGGCGCCCGTCGCGTCTTTCGACCGCGAGTTGACGCTCATCACCATGAACGAGCCGATTTGGTCGGACCCAATCTGGATAATGCCGTCCGTCACCGAGTCGTTGATTTCGGTACCAGTCGGCGCATCCGCGGTGTCGTAGACGGCCGGGCACATCCAGTCGGCGTCGCGGTAGTTGTCGTGCACGAATCCGCCGCGCACAGATTCCGCCTTCTGATGCACAGCGACCGCGTTGCCCACCAGATCGGCGACATCCCACTCGCTGTTCTCTTGGTGAACGAAGTGGCGCCGCTCGTGGTTCGCGGCGATTGCGAGCGTTTGCAGCGCCGTGAGCGTGCCGGTGTAGCCGGTGAATGCGCGGCTGCGTAGGCCCGGGTTCGCTTCGCTCTTGTTGGAGATATGGGTCTTGATGATGGCCAGCGAGGCCGAGTCCCAAGCCGAGAACCCCATGTAGTAGTAGCGAATGTTCGTGATCGTATTGAGCGCGGCAGTCAGGCCGGAGACCTCGGTCGTCGCGCCATCTGCGCCTGCGACACCGGTGCCGAGTCCGAGCGCGGCGCCGGAGGTCGCCACGGCGACGTTCTTACCCGGGTCGGGAGCGCTGCGGAAACGGAGCACGCCTACCGTGCCGTTGCCTTGCGAGGCGCCGGCGATCTTGGCCGTCAGCGTAACCACGCCGCCCGAGGGCGAAGCGGTAACCGGCAGCCAGGTCTTGGTGTTGATCTGGTCAGCGAGCGCCGACGCGATGGTGGCAATCGTGTCCGACGTGTTGAACGCGGTGGTGATGTACTCGCCGCAAACGTAGGTCGTCACGTTGCCAGTCGCGGTCGGGTTGCTGCCCGACGACATCGTGACCGTGATCGTCCCGGTCGCGGTCGCAACGCCTGAGCCGGAGCTCGCCGCGTGTGCCGATGCTGCGATCGCCCCGTTCTTGTTCGCCATCAGGTGGCGGCGACACATGCGGTGCACGGGAGAGCCCGCGCCGAACAGCGTGATCGCGTCGGATTCGCGCGAAATCGTGTAGCGCGTGTTCGCGGTGGCGGTACCGCTAGACGTCTTGGGGCCGCAGTAAAACGTGGTGCGCGGGCCGCTGGGAGCGTTTGACGGCCCCTGCCCGAATCGCAGCTCGACGGCCGCAAATGGAGCGCGGTAGCTGCTCGGATAGCCTTGGATCGACATTCAGATCACTCCGATTTGGAAGAAGGCTTGGCGGCAGACGCGGGCGACAGATCCGGGATCCACTCAGCCTGCGCGTCGTCGAACTTGAGCTTTGCGAACGGGACGCCGGCAGCGCTCGCGGTCGCTTCGTCGGCAGGCCAGAGTCCGCCCTTCGCGCAGTAGCGCAGGAGCTGCATCGCCTCCGGGCCTTCGGAATCGAAAACGGCCGGCTCTTTGAGGGCGACGTGTTGGCCAGCTTTGCCGGTCTTTTTGCCTTCCTCGTCATCGAGGCGCACGAATCGACGACCCACGTACTGATGCACTTGGCCGATCATCTTCGGCCCAGGCCGGTGCACGACGTGATCGGGCTTCGCGTAAAACTTGAGCTGCATAGTGGTCCTTCGCGTGCGCGACTGCGCCGCATGAGAGGTCCGTCTGCGCGAAAGCGCGCTTCGCTCGACGGCTAGCGAACGAAGATCAGAAACGCGCTGCGAGCTCAGTCATGCCGCGGTTCAGCTCGTGGCCGAGAACGCGATACGCAGAGTCGGTAGCGTTGTAGAGGAACTTGTAGGGGCGTGTTCCGGGATGCTTCACGCGCCGCGCGAACACCATGGCTCCGCCGCGCCCGCGAAATGCCAGGACTTGCCCGCGCACCATTCGCCCGCCAGAAAACGTCTGCTTCGGGTAAATCATGTGCGCCTTCGATCCGGTATCGATCGAAGCGGCGTAGGGCATCGGGTTGCTGATGCGCAAAAGCTTGCCGCCCGCGGTACGGATGACGCGGTAGCGCGTCCGGTCCTGGAGCTTTCCGGTGCGGCGCTTGAACTCTGAATGAAGCTGGACGTAAGTGAGCGCGTGACGCCCGGCCAGCTCCTCAGACTCGCCGATTAGGCGCGCGTTGCCGGCGAGAAATCGCTCGTGCCCGCGGCGCACTTCGTCGAGGTTGGTGATCATGGCGTGGTCTCGCCGCCACCATCAGCGGGCAGCGGAATCGCAGTATCGAGATTGACCACCACACCCGGCTCCGGCTGGTCGAGGTCTTCGCCGAAGGCGATTGATGCGCCGGTGTACAGCACGGCGTCCGCATCAGAGATCGAGTCCAGCTCGGTCGTCTGCAGCGTCATGGTCAGAGCGTGGTACTTCGGTCCGCCTTGCGAGAATGCCGCGGCGCCGCAGATGAACGACGAAATCCCGATGGTCGAGAACCCGCAGCAGCCTGTTCCTGGGCCAAGCACTTGCTTCGCGCAGGTCAGCGGGTCGCCGGTGGTGGGTGTGACGAGGGTCGTGGCCGCGTAGGCCTTGTGCCCGCCGTTGCGGATCACGGCAGCGATGATTTTGCCGGCCGCGATGAGGACGTCACCCAGCTTCAGCTGGTCGCCAATCTCGAGCGGGCCGAGCACGTAGTCGATCGACCACTTGCTGGTGATTCGATTCTGCCAGAGCGTAAATTCGTCTTCTTGGTTGGGCTCAATCGACCGAGCAACAGCCAGCATTGGCCAGGCGGCTTTTGCTTGCCGCATTGTGTCAAGGTCGGGCAGCGCGGGAAGCTTGTGGGCCACTGGGATGGGCGTGAGCAGGTCGATTCCGCCTGCGGCTGCCGCCCATGCGTCCTGCAACTCGCTGTTCAACGCCGCGGCGAAAAGCTCGAGCAGAATGTCGCGTGCTGGGTCGAGCGAGGCGAGGTCGGTTCCGATAGCAGTCGCTGGTAGGGAGAGCCCGCCCCAAGTGATGGCAAGCGAATCACTCACGGCCCCATCTCGCTCACCGGCTCAGCCGTCAGCATGTAGTGCAGGGCGTGATCGGTCTGCACGTCCTTGATCAGGAAGCGCGCCCCGTTCGGATACTCAGGCCCGGTCACCATCACGTGCACGGTCTGACCCGCTGCAACGCATGGCTTGATGCGCTCGATCGAGGTGCCGCCACCCGGGAAGTCCGGGGTGATTGGCCCGATCCGCAGCGAGCCCTTGCCGAGGTTGCCCAGCGCCAGCTCCTCGGTGTTGAGCTGCCGGACCTTGGGAGGTTGGCCCCCCGCTTCGGTGATCGGGAACTGCTCGACGAGGCGATCGCCGCGACCAGTATAGGCGCCGGTTGAGGTGCCAACGAGGATCGAGACGGTGTAGGGCCTGATCCCCAGCAGTCCAGGTATTGCCCGAATCGAGTTGATGGCAGGCAGCAGCGCGTCGCGCAGCGTCCCCATCAGTACGCCTCAAGCTGAGCACGCCCGCCGCCTTGGTTGAGCCACTGCGGCTCGAGCCGAACGAGCGAGCTCAGTTGGAGAACGATGTTCTTGTACTGCGACAGCCGGTCCTTGAGGACCTGGAAGCCGCCGAAGAACTCGATCTCGTCGACCTTCTTGATGCCCGCTGTGCCGCCGATGTTTTGGCTCAGGCACGCATCCCAAGCCTTCTCGCACTGGTGCAAGAGCTGCCTCAGCCGAGTCTGCCCGCTCGAGACGCACACTGGATAGCCACCCGAATGCGCAAGCGTAAAGCGGGCTATGAATGCTGAGACCGTAACCGCACTGACCACGACCGTTTCGGCCATGTCGCCGACATCAACCACGAGCCGCGACTGTACCTCGATGCCATCCATCGAAACTGGGGTCACGGCTACTGCCGCGCCGGCCACAATGTTCGTGGTCGCCGTGGTCTCCGCACCGATGGTCAAGTTCGGCGCTATTACGTCGCGGAAGATCTGCTTGAAACCGTCAGAAGTATAGGGATAGGCGCCAAAATCGAGGTTGCCGTAACCAAGATGGAAGCGGGTAGCCTCGATTTCAGCGTCCGTCATCGCCATTGGCGACCCCTTACTGCGTACCGCGGCGCAGGTAGCGGTAGGTTAGCGTGGCGCTCGAGCTCGTAACCGTGCCAGTGCCCTGGACGGAAGCGCGGAAGTACTTCCAACCGGCGAGATTGCCGGGGGAGTAACAGCGCGTTGCCGTAGCAGTGACCGTTTCGGTCATCAGCGCGCCCGTGTCAGCGCTGACGGGGTAGTAGTTGGTTCCGTCCATGCTCACGTAGAAACGCACCACCACATTGGTGAGCGATCCAATCGTGAAATCGAGTTGGACGGTGACTGCTGAGGCGAAAGCCTCGTTGAGGTCGAACGCCGTCGCGGCAACTTCACCCGTGGTGAGGATTGCCGCAGCGCGTGCCGCGATAGACTTGTTTGGTGATCCGCTTGCCATTCTAGCTTTGCTCCGTTTTCAGGTTGGAAGCCGGACGGCTCAGGTCTGCCAGAAGATGCGTTGGCAGCCGCGGGTGTCGAGCGTCTGGAAGGCGTGGAGCGCGTACCAGATCACCTTCGCGACGGTCCCGTAGTTGGTATCGTCCGCCCAACGGCACTCGGGGCCAACGGCGCCCGTCTGCTCGTTCGAGGCCGTACCGATGCCGACCACGCCGGGGCCAAACAAGAGCGCTTCGTTCACGGTCACGCCAGAGCCGACGGTCGAGCCATTGATAGCCGTGTCGGTGGCGCCGGTGGTCGCGTACGTGGCCAGCGTGGTGACCTCGAAGAAGTCGATGTCTTGAACCGATCCGACGTACCCGTACAGCAGGTTGCGTCGCGCGTCGTGGAACTTGGACAGCTCCCGATAGTCGACGTCGCCCAGCATCTGAGTGTTGAAGCTCGTGGGGACGAGGCACATGTAGCGCCCGTTCGCGAACTTCGACCACTCGCGGTCGCTGATGGCTTTGCGGGCCGCCATGATCTGCTCCAGCGAGACGTATGCGGTCCCACCAGAAGCGAACGCTGCGGCGTTGGCAATGCCCGTCGGGAACGTGACGTTGGTGTTCCCGCTCGTGCCGTTGCAGCGGAAGCGATCGCGCACCACGGAGTCGAGCCACTTCACGTAGTCGCGACCGAGGTAGCGAGTGACCTTGCTGGCCAGCTGCTCCTTGTTGCGGCGGTATTTGGCGTCGAAGTCCTTGATGGCGTACGGCGCCACGGCAGTCCCGGCGGCGTTCGAGGGGCCATAGAACTCCTTCAGCACGACCGCGATTTCCTCGGCCTTAATGTTCTGGCCGGTGGTCGAGATGGTTTGGTCTTCGCTCAGAAGACGACCGGCTTCGGTGTAGAGGCCGCCCTCGTACACGTCACGGAACATCTTGATCGTGTCGCCGGCGTTTTTGCCGAAGTCGTCGAACGCCTTCACGCACTCGGGGTACGCATCGGAGGCGCGCACCATTTCGTCGAGGCCCGGATCCAGGATGGTGCCGCCGCCAGCGATGGAGACGAATTGCTGCGCAGTCGGCACGCCGGCGTTGAGCGCGGCCAAGCTGATGCGCGACCCGAGCGCCATCTTCGCGAAGAAGTATTGGGGCTCGGGAGTCACCAGCCGCATGCCGGTCGACGTGGAGTCGAGGAAGTTTTGAGGTAGGGAACTACGAGAAATCAGGCCCATGATGGGTTTCCTTCCGCGCCCGGGAGAGCGCTAAATCGTTGTTTGAGCCGGGCGCGCGACGAGCGTCAGACTGACGGGCGCGTACGTTCGATTTCGGTCTTGTTGTTTTGGTAGAAGATGTCGCCGAGCACTGGGCTGCGACCATTCATCTGCTGCCACTCTTGGAACTTGGTTGCCCCACCACTCGGCGGAGGCGCGGGCGGGGTAGCGACGGTCGTTGGCGCCGGCTTCGGCGGCACAACCGGTGGCGCATTCGGATCGGGTGCCGAAGCCGCCTTGATGAGCTTCATCGCAGCGAAGCGCTTGGCGCTGTCACCCTTCGCGTCGGCGTCGATTGCCGCTTGAACATGCGCTGGCAGAGCGGCGAACTGCTCCTCGACGACGGCCTTCAGCAGCTCAGCAGTCGTGGTGCCTGCGGCGACCTGCGGCTCGAGCTCTTTGATTCGCTTCTCGAGCTTTTCCTTCTCGCTGAGCGAGTCGGTTTCGAGCTTCTTGAGCTTGGCGATCGCGCTTTTCGCGTCATCCGCTTTCTCGAATCCGAGCTCCCTGAGGAGCGCGGACATGCCGCTGTTCTTGGACTCGGCGAGGCGCTGAGCGAGCTGCTCACTCGTCAGATTCACCGGGACTGCTGGGGCAGGCGCCGGGGTCGGCGGCGCAGCGGGTGACGCGGGCGGGTTCACCGGCGAGGCCGGCGGAACGGGATCGGGTACTCCGGACATTCGTCTCCTACATCGCGATGACGGACGCGAGGGCCGATTTGGAGATTGCGCGCTGAGCTACGCAGTCGACGCGGCGCGCGGTGCGCGTCGGCTGCGATTTGCGGATCAGGATTCGTAAAACGCCACGACAATACCGAACGGACGGTCCTGCGCAGGCATCGCCGCGCCCGCAAGTTCAGTCGTCGCATGGTTGTCGGTGATCTCGAAAGTCACATCGGCGGTCGAGATCGCGACGGTCTTCAAGCCAAAGAACTTCGTTCGGTCGGAGTCCTGCGACGCCGATTGGCTAGGAGCTACGCCTAGCAGATTGACGGTCTTGCCGTTGCGACGGCTCGCGGCAATGAGCGCAGCCACACCGGTCAGAATGCCATTGTCGGCCTGCGCGTAGGTCTCCGTGGTCGGGATCGTGAACAGCACTTCAGCGAGCTGCACGGAGCCCGCGCCAAGGGCACCGATGTAATCGGACTTGAGCGTTTGCACGCTGTGAACTACTGCGGTTGAAACTGCCATGTGAGGGCTCCGTTACTTGCGCGCCGACTTGTGCGGAGCGACGTTGGTTTCGGGCGCGCTCTCGGGAGCGGCCGGTGGTTTTTCTACGTGCGGCTCGATGGGCGCAGGCTCGACGGGGGGCGCGCTGGTTTCGGGCGCGCTCTCGGGAGCGGCCTCGGGGTTCAAGCGCTCACCGGTGACTGGATGAAATTGGACTGCCGACATGGGGGTTTCCTGTTCAGCGGTGGCGCTTGGCGCGCTTTACCGCGATGACTTTCTGCTCACCAATGCCGGCTGGTCTGAGCGGCACCTCAGCCTCGGTGTCCAGCTTAATTCCGCCGCGCCGGCCCTCGACGAGCACTCTCGCTGCGAGCACTTCGTCTCCGCGCTCGCGCGCCAGCGTGATGCGATGGCGACCGTCCACGATCTGCACGCCACCGTCGGCGCGGATTTTGAGGGTTGGGATGCCGCCGTGGACTGCTCCACCAGCGCGAAGATGCGCGAACGATTCGGGGCGCAGACCGGATTGTGGGATCGCGCCACTGAATCCATCGCGAAGCAGGTGATCCAGCTGCGGATTCTTGCTGAGCGTTATAGGTTGGGCTGGAACAGCGATCGGTGACGGCTTCGCTACTGGCAGCGAAATGACCTTCGCCGGCTCCTTGGGCTCGATCAGCCCTTCAGAACCGCGCTCACTGAATTGCAGCACCTGCCAGGTGCATCTGCACCACGGATGGACAGCGCCGGGCGTCCCGTACGGGAACTTCTCTTTGATGCCGACGATCGTCCCGTCAGCCGCAAAGCAGACCGGGCAAGTGAGCTTGTCGAGCGTCGAATCCCAAACCTTGAGCAGCGAGGTGGTCGCTTGCGGAAGCGCGTCCGCGACCTCCGCCTTGCCACCGTTGAAAGCCTCGGCCGACTCGGTGACGGCGATGCGTTCTAGGTCCGGCTTGAGCTTGGTGAGCGCCGCCGAATCACTGAGTGACTCCCGTGCTTTGGTGAGTCGCTCGCTAAAACGGGTCGAAATCGTCTTGGCGCGCAGCCAGTCGCGAGTAACGGCTGCGGTCGGCGCGAGCGGCTCAACCGCAACACGGACCTCGCTTAATTCCGCGATCGCCGAACTTGCCCCGATGGCCCGAGAGCCACCGCGAAGCGTCATGATCCGCCGGCTGAGATGCTGCTCAACCGAGCGAGAGCGGAATGCAGATACCAGTGCGGGGAACGCCAGCAGACCGAGCGCGGCGCGCTCAGCTCTTCGAAGCGCTTGGCGGTTTTCCTCCGCCTGCTCCTCGATCTGCTTTCGGCTTCGTGACACCAGCACCCTCAGCCGCGGCGTGGTACGCGGTCGCTTCGTTCGTCGCTGCCGTCAGCGCGCGCTCTTCAGCGGCGTCGCGGTCCTCTTCGATCTCCTCGATCGCCTCGTTCGTGTCTTCGCGGCCGTAGTAGGGCAGGATCGCCTTGATCGCGTCCTTCTCGGGCACGAGATGAGCGTCCTTGGCAGCGGTAGCGGCGGCGACGGCTTGAGTGATTTCCTCAGCGCCAGCGCTGAAGTACTCGCCCCAATTCGGCACCATCTTCGGCGCGTACCAGATCTGTCCGTCGTTCGTGTCGACGTAGAACTTGGCGAGGATCGGCGCGGCTTTCTCAGCGCCAGGCAAGAGCAGGCCCTTGCCGTCAATCTTCATGACCCATTGGAGCATCAGCTCAATCAGTGGCTTGAGCGCGCCATCCCACCACGTGCATCGCATCTCATCGACGAGAGCGAGCAGCGGCTCATAGGCGAGCTCCAGGAACTTGGCCGACATCTGGCCGGCCCCCGTGCGCCCCATGATTTCGGAGACGCTGACGAGCACCACGCCCATCGACTCGAGCAAGCGCGATCGGACGTCGTTGACGTGGGACGTAGCCGCTTCGAAGGCCTTGCCGGTGGTCTCAATGAGGCCAACTTGTGCCTTGTCGTTGCGGTAGCTCCACATCTGGCCCGCGCCGCTCTTGCGGGCTGGCTTCGATGCGACCTCGCCGTGCTCAGGCTTGTCACCGCTCGGCGAATACCCAGTCGCTATGCGGCCCGTTGCGCCGGGCCCGTCGTCTTCTTCGACGCCGGTCTCGTACGGCTGCGGAACACCGAGAATATTGATGCCGCGGTGGCGCTGCGAGAGCGCGAAATTCAGCGCGTCGAACTCGTCCAGGAATTCGCCGTAGAGCGAAAACCCGTCGATGCTCGTTTCGCCTTCACTGCTCGCGTTGCGGATCCAGCGTGCCGGCACGAACCCGAGGTTGTGCGGCGTGGTGTTCTCGACCACCCAGATCGGAGCCTCGTTGACTCGCGACTCGACCTGGCGGTACTCGATGAACGCTTGAGTGTCGATATCCTGGCGATACCAGTACTTCTTCGTCTCCGGCTTGCCATCGGCGCCAGTGACGGTCTTGTCGAACGTGTAGCACCAGGTGATGCTTTCGAGCTCTGCACTCGGGTCGCCGCCTTTGAACGTCGGGTAGACGTCTTCAGCGTTGGCGAGCTCGATGCAGAATCGGCCCGCCTTGAGCTTGATGATCGCGAGCGTTGCACCAATCGCGAGCCCTTGCCGCATGGTGCGGCGCATGCCTGGGCGTAGCCGCGAGTTCTCGATCAGCGCGTCGATGAAGCCTTCGAGGAACTCGGCATCGGTCTCGCTGACGGTGATGCCGGCGACCGCATCGTCTTCATCGACCTTCGAAACGCCGATCGTAGGAAAGCGCTGCTCACCAAACGTGAACTTGACGACCTGCTCGACGCATCCACGCGGCATCGGGTAGATGACGCACGGCTTCCGCTCTCGGAGCGGCACCTCTTGCCCGTCCTTCAGGCCGGTGAAGAAGTCGGGGCGCCCGTCGTACTGTTCGCCCTTCAGGTACTTTCGCAGCTGCTGCAGCGCCTTGTAACGCGGCAACAGGCAAAGGTACTCGGGCTTGACGGGTGAATCGTAGGTGGTGGCAGCCATCGGCGGCTTCGCTTATGCTTCCCGCTATGCTGCTAGGATCAGTCGCTCACAGCCGCGCAAACCAGATAACTGCTTTACGCTTGAGCTTTCGCGACCTTCGCGGCTTCCGCGGGATCGCTTGTTTGCTTGGCTCAGACAATAAGCGTGACTGGTATCCAATCTCTACGGCGGCGGTTAGTAGCAGCACCGGAGAATTGCTGATTGCCGTGCCCGTAGTCGCTCTTGCGTGGCGAATTCTAGGCGCTGAGCTCTCACCGCTTCATGAGAGCAAACCGACGAATGGATTCGGCAGCTGGTCTTTCCTCTCGAACCGCCGCGCTATCTGCGCTGGACGTTTCGAGGTATCGCGAAGCGGCATTTACAGTGCCGACCCTGGATGCGCTCCGCCACCAGAGGGGCGCGCGCTGCGCAGCGGGACGCTGCTTTACTAGCCCAGGGCTTCAGCGGGAGTGCCACCGCGGCGGCGATCGGGTCCGCCGAAGCGGTTGAAAATTGCGTAGCGGAGAGCGTCGGGCCCGTGGTTGTCGCGGTCGACGATCTCATCCGTGTAGCGGTCAGGGTCTTTGGGATCAGCTCGGCGCTTGTACAGACCAAGCTCACGCACAAGATTGGTACAGCTTGGGCTGACGTATAGCCGCGCTGTGCGGCTGATCAGTTCGGCCTCAACCCCGTTCACAGGGTCAGGCTCGGACCAAACCTCGCGGACGATGAACCGGTCAGCGACGCCCGCAACTCCGTCTTCGATCGAATTGTCGACCTCTTGGACGCGAGCGTGGCAGTCACGTCGATACGCCTCGATCCGAGCAGGCATCGACGGGTCGCCGTAGAACTTCGCAACCGGGTACCAGCTGAGCCACTTCTTTAGCTGCAGCTTCCACCAGTCCTCGGTTTTGTGCTGAGCGTAAACCTCGTCGAGCACGTAGCAAACGGCATCGCGGCCGCTGCCCAGTACTCCGATCAGAAGGAAAACGCCGGGGTCTTCGTAGCCATGATCGCAACCGATCAGGATCTCAGACCACTTCGCGTTTGCGGGAGGTTTCTTGACGTGAAAGCGCTCATCGAACGCTCCACCGTAAACCAAGCCCTCGCCAGCGTCGAAATCGCATTCCCACTCGCGAGCGAAAACGCTCGGCGTCGTGGTGGCTTTCGCCTTTGCGACCGCCTCTGCTGCCACAATCTCCGGAACGTCCCGGAACGTGGCGTAGAGAGAAAAAATCTTTTTGAACTCGGCGATCTGGAACGGCTGTAGACCGCTCACTTCCTCGCCGAGCCGGAGCCGCTTGCCGTATCGCCCGTCCCGGTACTGCCGATAAAGCAGGCCATGACGACCACGGCGCGGCGTTCCGCCGATCACCTCGAGACCAAGCGACCAAGTGGCGCTCAGCCAAGGAACGGCAACCGAATCATAGACGTTGCGATCGATGTCGTCCGCTTCGTCAGCGCACAGCAGATCGCAGCGTAAACCGCGCGCTGTTCGCGAGTTGTACTCGGAGGCCGGGACCGGCTTGACCCAGCTGCCGCCAGGGAAGGTGACGGCTCCGGTCTGCTTGTCGATCTTGGCGCCGAGAAAGTCCCAGCGTCCGCCGGGCTCAAGCTCGTTCAGGATGCCAGCGAGATGAACGTCCTTGAATTGCTTCAAGGTTGGCATCAGCACGACGATGCGCACGCCCTTGAACGGATCCAACGCCTCACGGAGCTTGTTGTCCCACTTCGCGACTAGCCCCCACCAGAGCTGGCGAACGAACCACGATTTCCCAACACCGCGACCCCACGCGAGAACCAGCGTGCGGCGGCATGCGCCGGTGAATATCTTGTTCGCCCGAAACTGCGGCGTGTTCAGCGCGAGCTGGACATCAAGCCGGGCGTTCAATCGCCGTTCTCGACGCCCGTCAGATCTTCGCGCGTGGTCGTGATCGTGACGTGAACCTCGGTCGGCTTGCCCGCGTCAGGAGCCTCGGCCTTTGCGAGATTGTGCGCGTTCTTCTCGGCGTCGAGCACGAGCTTTCCGTAGTCGGCGCGCTTGTCGATGATCACGACACTCGCGTCCTCGCTCAGGGCTGCAGGCGCCTCGAGCGCTCCACTGAATCGGTCGAGCGCAGTTTGCGCAACGCGCATCCGCATCGCAACCAACTCCTCGAGCGCGGTCGCGCGCATTTGGCGGCGAGCCTCGGTGAAATCTGGGTCCTGTGACAACTCCCGAGCGATGTCTCGCCCGGTCCGCTCATTGAGCCCAGTCTCTCGCGCAGACTCCGCCGCGTTCCCCGAATACAGGTAGTGCGCTCGGAACTCTGCTACCGCCGCTTCTGGCGTTACGACACCTCGTGTCATTGCTACTTGCTCCCGTTACGGCCGATTACGCCCGGTCGAGGCGAGGGAGCGCTTTCGCGCTGTGGTCTGGTTTTGGTGCTACCGCCGCGCCCACCGCTGCACGTCCCTGAATTCCTGCGCTACCTCACGCTGGAGTCGGGACAGTGGCCTAGGCGCCGCTGGCTTGGGTGGACCCATCATCACCGCGAGAATCAACCGCGCGGCTTCTGAGTCGTCGGGCTCCCAGCTGCCAGAGCTCTCGTTGAACCGCACCGGGTTGCGGCACTGCCGCCGCTCGTCGAGCTGGATTAGGCCCGTAGTCGAACTGGATAACTGCACTGTCGATCGATTCTGCGCTCACTGGCCCATCGCTTGCTTAGCGAACCCGCATGAGGGATCCCGTTTGCCGCGCCCGCCTACCGCTCCACACTCAGCACGTCGGCAGCCCGACTGCCGGAAACGGCTCAGCCTGGCTGCTACGTGCGATTCGTCGGAGGCGCCAGTGACCCCCGTGACCGGCTACTGGGGACTTGCCCAGCGGCTCGGACGCGCGATGCAGAGGCGGTACGGAGAGCGTCCGGTTACGCCGCGACAGGCTCGCCCGTCGGCGTCGTCTCGTCGGTGAGCTCTTGCGGGCTCGGGGAGCAGGTCTTTCCCACACGGTACCCCGCTGGCACCGTGTGCTGGCCGCGAGCAGCGCAGGCCTCGCACAGCACCGTGTAGCAGTCGGGGCAGGCGTTCGTGGTCGCCGGAGCGATCTCACATTCGCCACACGTCCACTCACCGCCGAGCGGATGCTCGACTGCTAGGAGCGTGTGCGCGCGACCCATAAATAGGTGCCTGGCGGACCTGAGACGCCGTGAGACAATTTGGCTACACACGCACACCTGCCTTTTGGGCGAGTGCAAACACGCCACGAGTGAGGCGCTCTAGTACCTGATTTTGTGCCTCGATTGCGTCGTTGATACTCTGCAATTCTGGCACAATTGGCAGTTCTCCGAGGCGGTCGTTCGCGATTAGTTTGAACACCCGCGCGGAGTCCACTTCGAGGGGACTACGGGGACCATCGGAAAAAACTGCGAACTGTCTCAGTCTCCGATACGCCGAAGCGCGGGAGCACCCGAGCATTTTCGCCGCAGCCGCCAGGCGGATCCGAGTCGGGGTCACGTGCCGGATGGCGCTCACTTTCCGAACTCCCGGTCGAAGCGGGCCATGAGGCTGTTCAGTCGGCGCGGGCGCGCGCGGGCTGGGGTCATCTGCGCCGCCTTCAGGTAGGCCGCCTTGGCCGCCTTAAGTAGGTGCTCACCGCCGGGCGCCGAGTCGTCGTACTTGCACGCCTGAGTGCCGTACGCCGCGCGCAGCACCTGGCTCGCGCTGGGTCGGTCCTTGCCTTTCGGTACCTGCGCATCGATCTTGGACGGACCCCAGATGGTGGGCGTCTCAACCACATGCAGCTCGTAGCGCACGGTCTGCATCGGCATGAGCTGGTCGGCAACGCGAAAACGATCGAGTACCGTGCCCATCGTGGTCGCGTCCGCGCCGGGCGAGTAGCTGTGCATCTTCGATTCGAACCCACCACCTCCGTTCGAGTCTAGGTTGCAGCTCGCGGTCCCTGGCTCGTGCCAGCAATAGTGCGCAACCTCGGGCTCGACGTCGGACCATGTTTGGGGTTGACGCGGTGCGCGAATATTTCGGGCTGTTTGTCCAGACATTGGCGTGCTACTCCTTGTGAATCGGCGGCAATCGATCCAAGGAGCTCAGCGCAAGCTGGGCTTTTTGCGTATCAATTCACCGAATACGCCTCGCGCAAACACCGCGGGCACTGACATTCCACGTCCACGTCGAGCGGTTCTTCCTCGTCCTCGGACAACCGGCTCTCGATGATATCGTCGCGGTATTCGATGGCGCTCCTGAGCTCGACATTCTCGGCCGCGAGTGCGTAGCACGCGCGCGACACGATCCAGACCGCGGGCATGGCGAATGCGAGGAGGACGAGCAGAGCGGCGATTGTGGCGATGGCGTAGGTCACGGGTACGGACTCCCATCATCGTGAAATGGACAAAACCTGCGCGCCGCGTACTGCCAAGGCTTGCGCCAGCGCCACTGGAGACGGCGCCCGCACTGCTGGCAAAACCGCGAGCGTGACCACGCTGCCAGCGCAATGAAGGCCACCAGAAACACGAATCCAGCGAGCTCGGCGATCGCGCTTGTCGCCAGGTAGCTGCCCCAGGTGATCGGCTCGTTCATTCTTCCGACTCCACCGGCGCTTCATCAGGAATCGGTGTGCCGGTTAGACCGTTGCGGTGACCGAATGCGAGCTGCCGTTGAGCCCACCCAAAGAAGACGCCGATCCTAGTCAGGCTTACCGCCGCGCGCGCACGATACTCGCCTGTGCGGTCCGCTCCATCGACTATCACCCTGAACTTCGGCGTGAGCTGTACGAGCACGCTCGGCATGGTGAATATTTTCATTCGATCTCCGGGTCTGGTCCGGGCTCGTAGTTGCTCGCCAGCGTCGCCGTCAGCTCGGCTTGGGTTGGGGGCGGCGGCCGCGAATCGCGCTTCGATGCGGCTGCCGACGAAAGCCCGAGAGCGTGACCGCGCACTACGATCGCCATCGACGTCAGCGACTCGGCGAGCGCTCCGCAGATCGCCGCAGAGCCTCCGATCCGAATCATGTCGCGATCGATGATCCCGTATTGGTCCGGCCTGCCGAGGTAGATCCCGCCGTCGCTCCGCAGTACCAATCGCAGGTCGCCGACTTTTTCTGTGTGGATAGTCTTCATTGCCTCTCCCTCCAGTCGTCGGGTGGTTCGTGGGCGGCGCTCATGGGTATCTCGCGCTTCCGTCGTCAAAATCGCCATCGAACTGCTTTACGTACTCGGGTCGCTCATCCAACGACTTACCCGTGAAGCTTGCCGTGACCTGGTTGAACTGCAGCTCGCACCAGTCGACAACCACAGGGCCGTCCTTGTTCTTTGGCACGTTGTACATGCGTGAGACGTTGTTCTCTCCGCTCGCGCCTGGCTTGATTTTACGCCAACCGAGCATGATGTGCTCAGCCATATTCTCGACGTCGCCAGATTCTTTCATGTCCTCGATCGTCGGTGGCTTGTCTTGAATTCGCTTCAGTTGCGAGAACACTACGCCCGCTGCAGCCACGTCGAGCTTCGTTCCCGGCGTCGACTTCTTGATCGCGTCGCCGATGATCTCGGCAGCTCGACTCACCTCGTTGCGCCGATCCTGCATCGGCCTCTTGGTCCGCATCCTCTGCAGGTAGTCGACGAGCACGAGCTGCGTTCCGATCTCTTCACGACACGCCAGGATGGCTTCCGCAATCTGCTCCGCTGGCATCCCCATCGCATTCAGCAGCACGTAATTATGCGATGCAGCCGTGCCAATCTGCGCGATTCGCCCGATTTCGCGCGCGTCCAATTCGCCGTCTCGGACCCGCAGCGCATTCAGCTCACCCCTGCGGCACACGATGCGGCGCCCGTACATCAACGGCTGATCCTCGTTGACGACAACCAGGCACTTCACACCGAGCGGCAGGTTTTCTTCTAGGATCATCGTCGCCATGGTGCTCTTGCCCCAAGACGTCTGCGCCCCGACGCACAGGATCATTCCCGAGCGCAACCCACCCAGCAGGCCATCGAGTTCTTTCACGCCCGTTGTGAACCCGCGCTTCGGCTTGTCCGAGGTCACGTGGTCGAAGACCTGCTTGATCAGTTGCCGTTCAGTGAACAGCGGGTAGCGTTCATGGATCGGCTTGGGCGCCTTCGGCCCGGTCGCTGTCTCCTCGTGCGAACTCTCTGGTTCAGGCCGATCCGCCTCGGCTGAAGGCTCACTCGGATCCGCTGCCGGCGGCGCCGCCACGCGCTGGGCTGGAGCCCACTCACGCTCCTCGCGCAGGAGGTAGCCGCGTTCGAGTCGCGAGTTTTGGCGCGCCTGCTTCGCCTTGTGGCGCAGCTCTTTCTCCGACCAAGCCGGCTGACAGCGGCCGTTGTAGTCGTTCCAGAGGATTCGAAACGTCGTGTCTTCGCTCAGGTCAAATCCGCATGCGAGCGCGCAGGCCACCTGCCACGTCGCGTCGTGCCCGTGCTGCCCAGCGATGGCGTCGGGCATCTTCGCGATGTACTTGAGCGCGCGCAGCTCGGCATTGCTCGGGTCAGATGCCCGATCGATCCGCTTTGGTTGCGCGGACGGCAACTCACGTTTGAGCCATGCGTCGACGTTCATCGGGCCCGGCCCAGCGAGCAGTTCCGCACGAAACTCGCCGCCGGGTTTGGTGCCGGGCAGAAACCAAAATCGGCCCGGATCCTTTGTCGACGGGTCGACGTTTCCGCACCAAAGAGCGACGCGCTGCCAGAGCGCCTGGTGCTCGAACGCGCTCACTGCGCGCGAAAGGGGCAGCACAACTCGGAACCGGTGCAACTCCGGAGTGTGTTTGCGGGTCGTCTGGACGAGCCCTTGGTAGGCCGCAAACTTCTCGAGCGCCCACTCGATGCTGCACCCGCCGTCGAAGTCCAGGCACAGCGCGTAGAGCTGCTGGACATGCTCCGCGGCGCGCTCACAAGGGCTGAATCGTCCCGGGGACCAACCTGGGTGCTCGCGGTCGCCTATGAATTCTCGACGCTGCGAGAGCCGCCTCAGGACGGTTTCCCAGTCGGGCGCCTCCCACTCGGAGCCCTGCGTGTCGACGAGGTTTGGCCAGAACGTGACTACGGGCTTCATGCGGCACCTGCCGGCATCTTCTTCATCCGATCGATCATCGCAGTCGGCGATTCGCGGTTCAGCGCGGATTCGCGCTTCAATGCGCTTGCCAGGATCCGCGTGAATGCCGCCTCGTTGCCGAAGATGTACCCGACGCTCGCGTGTGGGATCTTGTTGTCGTCGGCCCGGCCCGAAACCATGTCATCGTCCGGCGCATACTTCGCGACCAGAAGGCAGTGATCTAGCCCGTGATGGTCGAGCGCCGTGGACAGCTTTAGGGCCTCGCCGCCAGCCCAATCGTCGCGCAGTTCGAGTTCAGGCGGGTGTCTGAAAGCAGCCTTCCAGGCTGCGTACACCGCCTGAACGTCGGGTCTTCTTGCTGGTGAGCCAACGGTGAGCGAATCCAGGCACCGCTCGCCGGCGCCGCTTCTGGCCTTGGTCGGCGGGGGCGGGAGATCTTTTCTCCCGGAGGTTGGGTTGGGTTGGGTTGGGTTGGGGATAGGCGCGTGCGCGCCCTCGCGCGCGCGTGTGCCCGCCCGCGGGCGAGTCCCGCTGGGACTGTCCCCGGACTGTCCCGTCTCGCTTGTCCCGTCTTGTCCCGTCTTGTCCCACGGGACAGTCCCGTCAACTTGTCCCGTCTTGTCCCGTCCGGATCTGAGCGCCTCGAGCTCCTTGGCCTTCTGCTCGCGCCATACTCGTTTGCGCTCGCGCTCTTTCTCTCGTCTGAGCTGCTCTTCAGCGACACTGTTCGCATGGTCGTCGTAGTCGTGCAGTTGCCACCCGAACTCTGTTCGGTGCACGAGCCCATCACCCCTATCACCGCTTGGGTTGATACGTCCGCATTTCAGCAGCGCCTCGAGCGCTTTGGCTGGCCGCCTCGGGGCGCCGGGTAGCTTCTTGATTTCTTCCTCGGGCACGAATCCGCCTGTCAGGTGCTGCGCCGCGTACCGCTTCAGCGCGAGCCACATCAAGATCGATTCCCCGCCGCCGAGCTCGACCGCTCTGACCCACTTATCGCTCCCGACGAACTCTTCTTTGATCGTGATCAACGGGACCCCTTCATCTTGCGCTTGATTCTCGCCATGGTGAGAGCGAGCACGAGTCTCACCGATACGGGTTGATCTCCGAGCCCGAGGTTGCACGTGCTGCACATCGCCGCGAGGTTGTCTGGATGGTTCAGATCGGCATCGGTCAGCCCCTCGGCGCGGCCGGCGGCGACGCTCAGTAGGTGGCCAACGTGAAGCTCCGCGCCCATGTTGTGGCAGATCTCGCAGCAGCCACCGGCGCGCTCGAATAGGATTTGGGCGCGTAGCCCGGGCGAGATGTCGACGTCGCGAGTCGAGCGCACGGATCGCACCGGTTTGCCAGTCTCTGCACGCGGGGCGTTGTACTGGAACCGATCGCATCCGAGGCAATAGACGCAATCCTGCGCACCCGTCTCCTTGATGCGACCTGTCGTGCCGCCGCACTGAGAGCATGGGTTTCTTAGTGGGTAGGGTATTCGCTCGTTCACGCCTTCACCTCTCCAAATCGAAACACCGCCTCAACCGCCTCGCCCACACTCCGCACCACCGCCACCCGCACACCGTTCACCCGCGCCCACTGATGCCACGCGGCCTGCTCTTTGGTGAGCGCGCCGGTTGGCGTCTTCACCTCGAGAAACGTCAACTCCGCGGCCCGCAATCTCGACCGCGAGAGCATGGGCGTGATCGCGAGCAAGTCGGGCGTGCCATTTGGAGCGCAGTGCACGTACGCTGTCTTGCCGCCCTTGAGCACAGGCAGAATGCCAGCCTGGATCCGGATCACTTTGATCCCTTTGAGCGTGAGCGATTCCTGGATCGCCTTCGAAAGGGTCGTTTCGCTCGCGCGGCTTTTCCGTCTCGTCGGCATCACTTCATCCCTCCCACCACAACCTCAATCCTCCGAAACGCCTCCGCCAAGTCTTCGCGGCCGTGACGGGACCACTCGTTCTGCCGCTGGCGGAGCTCGAAGGTGGTGAGGTCGATGGCGAGGGGCATGGCTGGCTCTCGTTGCGGCTCGGGGTTACTCGGCTGCATTGGGGCCTCCGTCCTGAGCTGCTCTCGACGACTCACGAGTACTTGAGCGACGTCCGCTCGAGCAGGGAGCGACGTCGCTAGCGCCGGCGTGAGCGACGCCCTCATCACCGGGCGACGCCGCCGGCGCCGAACGACGAGCGTCGCGACCTGGACCCAGCGCCACTTTCGAGGCCTTCAGCGACGCCGCGTCCCCACGCGTAGAGGGCGACACGCGCTTAAATTCCGCGAAGGCGCGTCCCACGATCCCCGTTCCTGGAAACACATCGTCGAGCTCGTCGACGGGCGACGCCCCGAGCAGCCGAAACAGGAACGCGCAGAACGCCAGCGGCTTACGGCCAGGAAGGGTGCCCCCACCGCGCGCCGGGAGGGCTGTCAGGAAGTCCGGGAAGCCAGGCTGGCGAAGCCGCGCCGGCTTGTAGATGATCGGCTCCCAAGCGTTGTGCGCGCCCCGAGTCTTCGAGCTGACCCCGTGCGGCTTGCCCCAGGCAGCGATCCGCACGTCCGGCGGGCACAGTGACAGCACGTATTGGAGCGTCTTGGCCGACGTCGAAAGCGCCCAACCGTCGAAGCCTTCCATGCGCGACAGCAGTTCGGCGTGGTCGACTTCCCCAGCGTAGCTGGGCTGGTCGCCGTAGTACTTGCGCGACATCCCAGGGTAGGGCGGGTCGGCGTACCGGAGCCGCATCGGGGTGTCGCCGAGGTCCTCGACGACGGCCAGTTGTCTGGAACGGAATGCCGTCTGCCGGCACTTTTTCGAGCACCAGCGCAGCTGCGTCACCTCGAGGGGGGAGCGACACCACAGGCAAAGTCGCTCGGAGCAGCTCCCGACGTCGCCCGCGGCCGCGCTGGACGGTTCGGTGTCGCTGATGGAGGAACTTCGCGCCGGTACCGCAGCGACGGCCCGGGTGTCGTTCGGCGCCGTCGCGGTTGCCGTCTGCCGACGGTCGCTGATTGATCGAGCGGACGGGCTCAAGACACCCTCCGAACCGCGGCAACAATGTCGCCAGATGTGCGTGCGTTCAGTTGCGAGGGTAAATAAAAAGGCCGCAAGGAAGCAGCGAGAGCCCGGAACTCCGCCAGCAAAACAGCCGACCTCCTCATCACCTCCCCAGCTCTTGAGAGGGCTAGGGAGTGGTGGGAGAGGAAGAGGGGAGTGGGGATGCCGCAGCTCATTCCGCAGCCTCGGTTCCGCCTAGCGCCTTGACCGCGGCCTTGATCGCCTTTGCCTCGCCGCGCAGCTGGTCGGCGGCGTACTTCGCTTGCTGCTCGATACGAGCGGCGGTTAGCTCGAGCTCTTCCGCTGGGTTGCTCTGGTGGCCGTAGCGCTGCACCTTCATCAGCATCTTCACAGCGTCGCCGATGTGGCCTGCGTCCCAGGTGTTGAGCTTCAGCCCCGACCGTTCTTCGAACGTCGCGATCGCTCTCTTCTCGTGGGCGTTTGCATTTTGGAGCTGGGTTATCTGCTGCTGATGCTCGGCCGGTCCGCGCTGCTCGCCCTGCAGTACGCCTTCGGCGCGAGCCTCAGCCTTGGCCCGATCTAGACCTTCGGCCGCGCGCCGAAGTATCGCCGCGAGAAACCCCTTGGGCGTGCCTTCTGGCTCGAGTTTTGGCGCTTCCGTCTTGCAGACCATCTTGCCAGCCTTGAGCACTAGAAGGCCCCAGGACGCGGGAAGCTCGCCCGGCTGAACGATCGCCTCGTCGCCAACGGCCAGCCACCAGCGATCGCAAAACTGCGCGATGGCGTCTGCCTTCTTGGGATTCTTCAGCTCGCTCAGCCAGTCCGAGCGGGAGACCTTGATCTCGATGCCCTCAATCAAAAGCCCTCGGGAAGGCCAAAGCCCGACCGCCACGGCGTCAGCATGGCGCTCTGTGCGCGCGCCGGTGGCGTTACCGACTTCTTCGAAGAACCCGAAGGCGTCGCTCGGGTAACGCAGCCGCAGGGCCGCTTTGACGTCGGCGGATGTGACGTGCGATGTCGGCGATTTCTTTGCCACTACTTTTTCCTCCCAATCTCTCCCGCGTCCCGCTTCTCACTCACCCGGCGACGAATGGCGCGGTCGGTGAGAAACTGTGGCTTGTCCTTGCACTCGTGGCAGTAGTCCTTGCGACTAAACGGCTCCTCGACACGCACAAGCTTCCACCCGGGCGGGGCTTTCCCGTCCTGAGCCCAGGCGTATGGCATCCCGCTCGAGCGAAGACACGACACCCGCGCATCACAGCCGTTGCAGGTGACGTGGGGCTCGCGCGGCGGGAGGCCGAGGCCAGGGGCGATTCCGGCGTGGTAGGTCATCGGCTGGCCTCTCTCCCGCGGGGCGTCATGGGCGGAGACCCATCCGCCCGAAGCTCACCCGACCCCAGACACCGCCGACACGGGTAGATCGAAACCTCCCCGAGCCCTTTGCAGTCGGGACAGGTGTGGTTGCGGTCCGGCGTGCCGAGCGCGCCGCTGGACTTCGCCCGAGCTTCGATCGGGAGCTCGGCGCGTCGACAGGGACAGCCGTCCCACATAAACGTGTGGCGCACGTGATCAGCGCGGAGACACGGAAGCAGGGTGACGCCATCACGAGTGACCGGCCCGGGTGGCCTCGCTAGCAGGCTCGCGACGGCCTCGGTGGGGCGGGTCATTTGGACACCGCCTCTCCGAGCTTTAGCTCGAGCTGGCTCGGCCCCTTCGGAACCCACGGGTTGGCCTCGTAGCTGAACGTGAACAGCCCGCGCCGACCCTGGACGGTGCGGAGCTTTTCGCGGTCGTGCGGCGGTGGCCACTTCTTGCCACCACCGCGGTCTTTGGGACCGCCGACCCACATGCTGCCCGCCGCGAACTTCTCAGGCGCGCCGTGGTCAGGCTCGAAGATGAAACACCAGTTGTCGAACTCGTCGAACCAATCGACGAGCCAACCAGCACGGCCGTCCACCGCGATGATCCGGTCGTGGCGCTTACCGTGGTCTCGACCAGTCTGCTCAAGCTCGACTTTGGAACCATCAGCCAGAAAACCGAAGGTGTAGGAGTACGGCGGAGGACCGGAACGCGACCCGCCGAAGGCGACCTTTTCGAAGGCGACAACTTCGCCCGAGTCGGCCGTGAACGACGCCGGGCCGTTCCGATGGACGAGCGTCCCTTCGCCGAACTCGTGGTGTCGGACCCGCGCAACCGTTTGGCGTTCGCCCGGAGTCACGCTCCACCTCCCACCCCAGCCACGAACCTGGTGGGGTGGCGACGGCGACGCAGAGAGAACTCTCCCGTGCCAGCCTTGACGCGGGCGGTCAGGTCAGGCCACTTGGCCGCGTCTCGCTTGGCTTCGCGCAGCGCGCGGATGAGCCAGCCTTTGCGGAGGGTCACGACGCGCCTCCCGTTGACCGCTTGCGAGCGACGTAGGGCGCGGTGGTTTTGCGGAGCTCTCGCGCTAGCTCGGCTGGGCGGCCTCGGTCCGACTCCTCGCCAATGGCGAGCAGGAAGTCGCGCTCCTCGGATTCTTCACTCGCGTCCAAAGTCGCCTCCAGCGCATCGGTGGCGCTGGTTTCGTGAGCCTTGTTCGCGCCGCGCTTGCGCGCTGAGGCGCTAGATTCCGCCGGTTCTCCGCGGTTCTCCCTGGTTCGAGTCCTTGAGTCGGAGCCACTTTCCAGCATCTTTTCTGCCTCCGTATTTTCTGAGTCAAGCGGTGCGACAAGAACCGAGTAGGTCGGCAGACGGAGCATCGCCGCGCAAAACTCATCCCATTCGCGGTGGGTGTAGTGGTCGATCATCTTTCCCGAGGCGTTATGGGTGATGCGCTCGACCACCTTCTGGTCGGCCCCGCCGCGCTGGATGGCGCTGATGAAGGTGTGGCGGGTGGCGTGCATGCCGCGACAGGTCACGCCGGCGCGTGTGCAGTCCGCAACGATGGCCTTGTAGGCGCCGGAACGGCTCAGTGGGTTGGTCAGCCTGGGGAACGCCGGCACGATGAAGTCGTCGGGCTTGGGCTTCCGGAGGTAGACGATCTCGAAACCGGTCAACCACCACTCGGTGAGGATGCGCCCGAGCTCGGGGTGGATCGGCGCCTTCCGCGGGTTGTCGGTCTTGAGCGGTTGGTCATTGTACTGGGTGCCGATGGTCATGCAGCCGAGTGGAGCTGACCGTTCCAGGTCACGCCAGCG
>Ga0068859_100001009_pt1 | contig 28824 bp, 25 predicted proteins | sample KBSSwiS22_FD_66585 | JGI IMG/M metagenome (GOLD analysis project Ga0068859, IMG submission 66585) | Switchgrass rhizosphere microbial communities from Kellogg Biological Station, Michigan, USA - KBS Switchgrass S2-2 | ecosystem: Host-associated > Plants > Roots > Rhizosphere > Soil ...
GCGCGCTTTGCTTCGCCGGCTACACCGCGGATTCCGCCAAAGCCGGTGGGACCGTAATAGCCTCCGGGCTTCACCTTGCCGGTCGCAGCCAGAAGTGCCGGCCACGCGCCCTTGTCGGCGCTGTTGAGCAACAGGCCGACGATTGGGCCAACGATCTGGATCAGCCCCATGTGACGGCCAAGACTTGTGGCGGCGACTCCAGGATGGACGCCGATGGCTGTGACGGGCGACTTCGCCGCGCGCAGGCGACGATCCAGTTCGAAGAAGAACAGCGCGCTCGCCAGCTTGCTGGCGCCGTAGCGTTCGGTCTTGATGTAGCTCTTATCGGCGTTGAGGTCGTCCCAGTCGATCTTCGCCTTCAGATGCGCGATGCTCGAGGTCACGATCACCCGCGATCCCGGCGTCTCCGCCAGCTTAGGCAGGAGCAGCGAGGTGAGCGCGAACACGCCGAGATGATTGACGCCGAACTGCGATTCGAACCCCTGCTTCGTGCGCGTCAGCGGCGGGTTCATGAGCCCGGCATTGTTGATGAGCGCATCGATCCGTGGCTCCTTCGCGGCAATCTTGGCTGCGGTGCGAACGCTGTCCAAGTCTCCGAGGTCCAGCGGCAACCAGACTAGATCGGCATTCGGCGTGATCCGCTTGATCCGCGCGATGGCATCCTGCGCCCTGGTCTGCTCGCGGCAACCGAGCTGGACGCGCGCGCCCCTGGCGGCAAGCACCCGCGCGATTTCGAACCCGACGCCGGCATTGGCGCCTGTGACGATGAAGCACTTGCCCGATTGATCGGGAACATCGGCTTCAGTGAATCCGCTTCGTTTGTACATACTAATGCTCTCTATATTGAGTGAGTACATGCTCATTGTTAAGCTAAAAAATCAGGCGGCAGTTCCCTTCCAGTACAGATCGAAGCCGGCCTGCTTCAAGTGCTCATGCTGCTTCTTCGGGCTCGCGGCCATGGCGTCAATTGTCATGTCGGCCAATCCGATCAGGACCGTGTCGACGTAAAAGGACATCCGTTCCGGCTCGACATGTCCGGTCATGCTCTGTTCGACGAGTTCACGAGACTCACGAAACAACGCGTTGCCGCGCCGCCGACTCTCGGCAGTGATTCGGCCCGATACCTTGAGTTGGCGCAGCACTTTGCGCCACGTCGGGTTCGCCGCTCCCCAATCGATCAGCCGGTCCCAAATATGCCGGATACGTTCGCGCGAACCGCCCTTCGCCGGATAAGCGGCCATCGTCTGGGCGAGATCGGTCTCGATCTCGAGGAAGAGTTGGTTGAGGAGATCGTCTTTGGTGGCGAAATAGGTGAAGAGCGTCCCCTCGGCAACGCCAGCCGCCTTGGCGATACTCGCGGTAGACGCGCCGGTGCCGGACGTCGCGATCAATTCGGCGGCAGCAGCGAGAATGGCTTCACGCTTTTCTTCGCTCAAGGGGCGAGCCATCGTTCAGGACCATATGAGTGAGTACATACTCAATTATATGGACAGGTATCAGCCAAAATCAAGAGCTGTAGCTCGCAATATTGGATTGAGGACCGCTGCGTCGAAGCGTTGCTCGTAGGGCCGCTTTGGGTCGGAAGCGGACCTCGGTGGTCCTGATGTCTGCAAGGCGGCCTGAGCTAAGCGCGGAGCATTTTGACTTGGCAACGACTGGAGTACTTTGAGTGGCTCTCAGGGGATCAATAGCAACAGCACATGGATCCCGGCTTTCGCCGGGATGACGGTGTGGCACTGAGCCGGGATGACAGGTGGGAGCGGATTCCGGCCTTCGCCGGAATGACGAGCAGAGTATTGGATCAATGCCCAAAGTTATAAACAAGATTCGTAGTAATGAGCTGATCCGTCGTCTTGATCCCCGGCGCAACATCCGAGTTGCGACGCACCTGATAACCCACCTTGAGCGCGAGCCTCTTGTTCATGTCGACCTGAAGTCCCGCGTCGTTCTGCAGGAACGTGTTGTCGCTGCCGGCTTCGACGAGCAGCGTGTCGACGAACGAGGTCGTGTCGGTGAAGCTGTGTTTGTAGGCCATGAGGCCGCGGCCGACGCCTTCGCCTTGCGCATCGTGTTTCTGGATGACCGTGATCGGCGGATCGCCGACGAGCGTGGTGGTTTCGACCGGGCGATAACGCTTGTAGCCGGGGCCGATTTCCAACGAGAGCTCGTCGGTGTCGTTCTTGAGCACGGTGTATCCGTAGCCGACCGACACGATCGCCTGGTAGTCGAACGGTGAGAAGTCGTCGTTCTCGTAGCGCACGGCGCTGACGATGTAGCTGCGCTCGTCGAGCTTGTAGCCGACCGACGCGCCGCCTTCATAGCGGTTCGCCGTCGTCTCGTAGTCCGAGATGTTGTTGGTCGTCGGCGGTGTCGTGCTGTTGTCGACGGTCGTGCTCTTGACCTCGCCCTTGCTGCGCAGCGCTGTCAGATAGAAAACGTCCTTCCACGTATCGTCTTCTTTCTTGAACTGGAGCTTCGCGTTGAGGTTCTCGGACTTCGCGTTGCCGCGCGAGGCGGCGAAGCCGGCTTCGCCCGAGCCGGACCAGCCGTCGTCGGCGTGGGCGGCGAGCGGGAGCAAAGCGACGAGGGTGGCGGGGAGCAGGAATTTCGGCACGCAAGGTTCCTTATGGCAGCGAAGGGGCTGCTAATGCATTGATTCGAATCGGGATTGCTGCTTTGCAGCAGGATTGAGTCTAGCGACGGGAATTGAATGTCGAGTGAATATTTCCACTCGGCGCCTCGTTTCGAGGCGCGATTCGCGGCTAGTGCTGGTAGTAGCCGATGACGGCGTGCTTGGCTTCGGCGAAGAAAAGCCAGCGCTCGACGAGGAGGCCCAGCATTCCGAACGCGAGCGCGGGCCACGCGAGAATGTTCGAGGCAAAAGGCAATAACGCAGCAGCGCCTGCGATGAGCGCGGGCGCGAGAAATGCGCTGAGCAACGCGATCGCGCGCAGGCGTCGCGAGTGCGCGCGTGCGAGCACGAAACCCATCTCGTGCGTCAGATAATTCTCTTCGGTGTGCGGCTGCTCGAAGGTGCGCACGGTTCCGAGCGCATCGAGTCCGGTCGCGCGACCTGCGCTGATCGGCGGCGTGCGGTCGATGTCGCGCCAGTAGAAGAATTTGAGCAGAGCGCACGCGGCCGCCGTGATCGCGAGCGCCGCATGCGTTGCATGCGTCTCGAATGTGCGTGTGGCGACGGCGATGAAACCCGAAGGCAGCGTCGACAACGCCCAAAGCCAAAGGAGGCCGCCATACAGCGCAAACAGCAGATACGCCGGAGTCACGTAGCGGTTGTGCCAGGCGCGGATCGGTTTCAGGCTCGAATAGATGTGCGCCGTGCAGTACACGGTGACGAGCGCGCCGAGCGCGAGCGCGACGCCGATCGGGCGCAGCGCTTCGAAGGGGAACCACGGCGTGAACGCGTCCGTCGGCGAGAGCGTGCGGGTCTGCCACCACCCTGTGATCGTCGGCAGGATGACGCCGACCGCCGGCAGATACGTCAACAATGCGGCGACGCCTTCGCGCGAAAGCCACGAGCTTCGCCACTGCGACAGCGCGCGCCACGCGCGCCGTGGTTTGCCGAGATGACCGAGCGAGCTCAAAAGTCCGGTTGTCACCAGGACGAAACCCGCAGCCAGCATGTAGTCGATCAAGAGCGGATAGGTACAGAGCCGCAGCGACACGCCCTCTGGGCCCTCCGGCCCGGGCGCCGCGCAGGTCGGCCAGTAAACGGCGAGTCCGAGGCCGAGCAGAAACCAAATTCCGTAGCCCGTGCCCGACGCGACGGTGAAGAAGATGATCGAGAACGTCGGCCGCATCGTGTCGATTCAGCGCGAGAGCGCGCGATCGAGCCAGCGCAGCACGCCGGGCAGCTTGTCGCGATCGAGCGCGGTGTCGCGAGGCGCATTCGATGTCGCGCCGACATCGCCGACATCGCAGCCGTCGCGCCGCGGCCGCGGCGGCAGATAGCGATTGACGGGCTTGTAGCCGAACTCCGGCATGAGTGCGTAACCGTCGCGCTCCGCGACGAGCTTGGAAATATCCGAATCGGGATCACCAAGATCGCCGAAGTGCCGCGCGCGCGTCGGACACGCCGCCACGCACGCCGGTTTGCGATCGGCGGGATCGAGCGTCTCGTTGTAGATGCGATCGACGCACAGCGTGCACTTCTGCATCGTGCCGCGCTCGAAACTGAACTCACGTGCGCCGTAAGGACACGCCCACGCGCAGAGCTGACAGCCGATGCACTTGTCTTCGTCGACCAGCACGATGCCGTCATCGGCGCGCTTGTAGCTCGCGCCGGTCGGACACACGGTCACGCAAGCCGGCGTTTCGCAGTGCAGGCACGAGCGCGGAAAATGTACCGTCATCTCGCGCTTGCCGCGCGCCGTGCCCTGTTCGACCGCATAGCTGTGCACGCGATTGAACCAGACGCCGTTCGGCTCCGCGCCGTACGGATCGGCATCCGGCAACGGACCGAAATCACCGCCGTCGTTCCATTCCTTGCACGCGACCGCGCATGCGTGGCAACCGACGCAGGTGTCGAGGTCGATGACGAGCCCGAGTTTCTTCGGCGATGGATTGGGAAGGGAGGTCAAGCCGCTACCGCTTCTGCATCAGGAAGTAGTGCGAAACGATCAAATCCCGAGTCGTCTCGCCGAGCGCTTCGAGAAGCCGCATGCCAGAGCGATCGGCGATGTCGTAGACCGTAGTTTGCGGCAGCGCATGGATCTCCATGTCGACCGAGCTTTCATGCTGGCGCAGATATTCGCGTACATCGAACTGATAGCCCGGGATGTAGGTCGGCAGCTCGAAATACGCGATGGCGCCGGAATCGAGACGATTGAAAATGCGCTCGAGAATCGCCTCCATGACCGGCGGCGGATTGTGCTGCAGCACGATGACCGAGAAGAAGAGGTCGAACGCCGGCAGCGCATCGATGGAGTCGACGCCAAGAAGGCGATGGAATTCGACGTTGCTCGAGCCTTGCGCGCCGAGATGCTCGCGCGCGAGCGCGAGATGGCTTTCGGAAATGTCCGTTGCGATCACGTTCGCATAGCGCCGCGCAAGCCACGCGGTCAGACGGCCGACGCCGCAGCCGAGCTCGAAGCACGTCGCCTGCTTGCCGAGCGTGATGCCGTTGCGTGCCAGCGCGGCATCGAGCCGCGCGATGCTGTGCTCTCCTCCGGCGTGGAACGCGTCGATGTTCGCTTCGATCCGATCGGCCTTGAATTTCTCGTCCGTAACGACGGAGTAATGCGGTTCGGTGTCGCCGAAACGCGTCCAGGTTTTCGCGATGTGTTCGAGCAGGCGTGCGACCTCGGCGGGATCGCGCACGTCGTCGATGGCCATCGGCGGCTCGGTGCCCGTCAGCGACGGACGACCGCCATCGCCGGAGCGCACGCGATATTCATCCGAGCTCAAGAACGTGCGCCGAAGCTCCGCCGTCGACTTGCCCTCTGCGGCGGTTCTCGCGACGACCTCGGCGTTTTCGGGTTCGCGATCGAGAAACAGCCGGTAGGCCCAGACGACCGCGTCGATGCCCGCGACGGGGCGGTTGCTTCCGAAACGCGATAGAAGGCGCCGGATCATTCGAAGGCGTTCCGTACGAGGCGAGCGGAGCACAGGGAAGCGGGCATCATTTCAACGGCCAGGAATAGGAGATAGGAGCGATTGCGGCGACGAGCCGTCGCCGATCGCGTGCAACGAGTGCGCGACCGCGCTCGCGATGCCGACCCGCGGCGCGGCCAGCGAATTATGGCGCATCAGCAGGGTCGGGACGATCGCAAGCGGCTTGTGCAGCGGTGTCATCATGTGCGCGTTGCCTGTTCGAGCTCGATGCGATGCCCGGGTTGGCGCGGATCGCCATCGCGCTCGATGCGAACGCGCAGGTCGAACCACGCGGCTTGTCCGGTAACGGGATCCGCATTCGCGCGTCGCGTGCCGTTTGCTTCGCGTGGCAGCAGCTCGTCGATCAGGTGATTCAAGAGGAATCCATCGGTGAATTCGTGCGCGTCCGCCGCGAGCTTCCATGCGCCCTTGCGCTTGCCGATCGCGTTCCACGTCCACGCCGTGCCCGGTGCCGTCGCCGCGTGCAGGCGCACGGGCACGCGGATGCGTCCGCGCGGCGCGACGAGCCAGATCCAGTCGCCGTCGGCGACGCCGCATTCCGCGGCGGTGTCGGGATGCACATACAGCGCGTTGCGCGAGGCGATCTGGCGCAGCCATTTATTCTGCGATCCCCACGCGTGGTACATGAACATCGGTCGCTGCGTGATCGCGGAGATCGTGTATTCGTTGGTGTCGTTCGCTTCCCACTCGAACGGCGCGTACCAGAACGGCAGCGGATCGAAATGGCGCGAGACGCGCTCGCGGTCCGTGTCCGGCGGCTGCGTCTTGCCGTGTCCTTGCGCGGCAAGTCGGAATCGCTGCAGCGTCTCGGAATAGAACTCGAGCACGATCGGCGCCGTCGATCCGACGAAGCCGAGCGACTTGGCCCATTCCAGATAATCGCGATTCGCCATCTTGTAGTAGCGGCCCGCGGCCGGCACTTCGCGATGCCAGTGGCAGCCGTGCTCGACGTAGCGATCGAGCTGATTTGTATTCGGTGCGCCGACGCCGTCGTGATCGCCGCGCTCGCCGCGCCATCCGGCGAGAAGTCCGACTCCCGGCGCACGCTCGTGCTCGACGATGTATTGCGCGTAGCCGCGCGGGTAGCGCGCCACTCCGTTCTCGTCGACGAGGCCAGGCAATCCGAGCCGCGTGCCGAGATCGATCAGCACATCCTGGAACGGTCGCACGTCGCGATCCGGCTTGACGACCGGCTGGCGGATCGCGTCGGCGGCGCCGTCCGCGTCGGAGATCGGGCGATCGAGCAGGCTGATGCAATCGTGGCGCTCGAGATACGTCGTATCCGGCAGCACGAGATCGGCGAATGCGACCGTTTCCGAATCGTAGGCGTCGACGTAGATGATGTGGGGAATGCGGTATTCGCCGGTTGCAGGATCGCGATCGGCGAGCATGCGCCGCGTCTCGCTGGTATTCATCGCGGAGTTCCAGCCCATGTTGGCCATGAACAGGAACAAGGTGTCGATGCGATAGGGATCGCCGGCCCATGCGTTGCGGATCACGCTCTGCAGCATGCCGTGCGCGGCGAGCGGGTGTTCCCACGAGAACGCCTTGTCGATGCGGCGCGGACGGCCGTCGGCGTCGACGACGAGATCTTCCGGAGAGTGCAGGTAACCGAGCGGCGCGGCGTCGAGCGTGCCATTCGCCTTGCGCGTGCGGCCCGGACGATTCGCCGGCGGCGCGGATTTCGGATACGGCGGCTGATAGCGGAAGCTGCCGGGCGTGTCGATCGCGCCGAGCAGCATCTGCAGAAGATGCAGCGCGCGGCAGGTGTGGAATCCGTTCGAGTGTGCCGAGATGCCGCGCATCGCGTGCATCGACACGGGACGCCCGATCATGTCCTCGTGCGTGCGGCCGTGTGCGTCGGTCCAGCGCTGCGGCAGGCGGATCGCCTGATCGAACGCGACGTCGGCGAGCTCGCGCGCGAGACGGCGGATCGTCTGCGCGTCGACGCCGCAGGTTGCTGCGACCGTGTCGGGCGCATATTCGTCGGCGAGGTAGCGCTCGGCGAAAAGCTGGAACGCGGGAACCGCCGTGCGTTCGTCGGGAAGCATGTATTCGCCGACGATCAAAGGCTCGATGTCGATCCTCGATGCGTCGACGATGCGAATTTCGTGGTTGCCGCCACGAGGATTCGGGCGCGCCGCGCAAAGCGCATTTCCAGCCGCATCGCGCGCGATCAATCCGTCGTCCGCCGAGCCCGGGGTTCGAATCACCAGATGATGCGCATTCGTGTAGCGCACGAGGTATTCGAGGTCGACGCGATCCGTGCGCAGCAATTCGTGGATCAGCGCGCCGGCGAGGAGGCCGTCGGTACCGGGATTGATCGGCACCCATTCGTCGGCGATCGCGCCGTAGCCGGTGCGCACGGGATTGACGACGACGATCTTCGCGCCGCGCGCTTTCAATGCGCCGAGGCCAAGCTTGATCGGATTGGAATCGTGATCCTCGGCGACGCCCCACAGCATCAGATATTTCGTCAGCGCCCAGTCGGGCTCGCCGAATTCCCAGAAGCTGCCGCCGAGCGTGTACATGCCGGCGGCGGCCATGTTGACCGAGCAGAAGCCGCCGTGCGCGGCGTAATTGATCGTGCCGAACTGCTGCGCCCACCAGCCGGTCAAGGCCTGCGACTGGTCGCGGCCGGTGAAGAACGCGAGCTCGTCGGGGTTGCGAGCGCGGATGTCGCCGAGCCATTGTGTCGCGATCGACAGCGCTTCGTCCCATTCGATCTCGCGGAACTCGCCGGCGCCGCGCTCGCCGATTCGCAGCAGCGGCTTTTTCAAGCGCGCGGGCGAGTAGTGCTGCATGATGCCGGCCGATCCCTTGGCGCAGATGACGCCGCGGTTGACCGGATGGGTGGGATTGCCGTCGATGTAGCGGACGCGGCCGTCCTTCAGGTGCACGCGGATACCGCAGCGGCACGCGCACATGTAGCAGGTCGTCGTCTTGACGGTGTCGCCGGTGGGTTTGTCGAGGTCGAGAGCGGCGTGCGGCACGGATCGGCGGCAGGAAGGCGAGGGCGCAATGGTAGCGGATGCGTCTCGAGGCCGCCGCGTTCGGCGTTACCATGCGCGCGGGACGTCGGGGAGGCGCTTCCATGGTCTGGCTGAATGCCTTGTTCGTGCTGGCGATCAACGCCGTACCTCTGTACGGCGCGCTCGTGCTCGGCTGGTCGGCGATCACGATCGTCGTCTTGTATTGGTTCGAAAGCGTACTGGTCGCGATCGCGACGATCATCCGCATCGTCGTGCACCGCAAGCTGACGCTGAAAAGCGGCCACTGGCGCGACGGCACCCTCGGCGGCATGAGCGTGAACGGGAAGCCGGTCAAGACGACGTTGCTGCGCGAGTACGCGACGATCGCGCTCGTCTTCACCGCCGCGCACGGCCTCTTCGTGCTCGTGATCGCGTTCATGGCGACGGTCAACCGGCCCGAGCCGCAATGGCATTTTTCGTTTCCGGAGTTCCGCGCTGGCGCGATCTCGATCGCTCTCTTCACGCTCGGCGATCTCGCCGCGGACCTGACCACGCTAAGGCAGCGCAGTTTCGCCTGGATCAGCGGTTATGTGCAGCGCAGGTTAGGCCGCGTGTTCGTGATGCACCTGACGATCATCTTCGGCATGTTCGCGATGATGATGCTGGATTCGCCGTTTGCGCTGCTGTACGTCCTGATCGGGCTCAAGCTACTGATGGATCTCGGCGGCATCAGCGGCAAGGTCGAGGTCGACCCGGCGCCGGCCGAGGCGCCGAAGTGGGCGCTCAAGTTCGCCGACCGTATCGCCAAGGACAAAGGCGGCGCCAAGGCGATGGCGGCCGACTTCGCGCGCGATGCGGAAAACGCCCGCAAACGCGCGATCGAGGACGAGAAGCCGCTCGACGGCAAGCCGGCTTGAGGGAGGCCGCATGAGCACGTCTGCACCGAATGCACCGGCGGCCGGCGCCCCCGCGCCGTCGAAGATCGGCGCCGTCCTGCTCGCGCTGCTGATCAACGCGGTTCCGCTGATCGGCGTGCGGTACTTCGAATGGTCCGCGATCAACGTGCTCGTGTTGTACTGGTTCGAGAATTTTCTGATCGCGGTTTTCACGTGCGTGCGCCTCGCGGTGCATCGCCGCCTGACGCGAAAGAAGGGCTACTCGCGTTTGTCGAACAGGCTCGGCATCGAGGTCAACGGCAAGCCGGCTACGATGGGGCTCGTCGGCGAGTACGCGATCGCCGCGTTCGGCTTCACGCTCGCGCACGGGGTCTTCGTCGGTGGGATAGCGCTTCTCGTGCACCAGCGCTATCCCGATCAGGTGATGTGGCAGCTGTCGTTCGACCAGATCTGGCACGGCGTGCTGGCGCTCGCGGTGACGCTGGGCATCGAGCTCGCGTTCGACCTGACGCACATTCGCGGCGCGACCTTCGCAGCGATGCGCGACTATGCGCAAGGGCGCTTGAGCCGCGTCATCGTGCTGCACCTTGCGATCCTCGGTGGCATGTTCGCGATGGCGATGACGGATTCGCCGATGGGGATCCTCTACGCGCTGATCGCGTTGAAGACGCTTGCCGATCTCCTGTCGATCGCCGTGCGCGGCGCGCCGCGGATCGCCGACGCGCCGCCGTCGGCCCGTAGGCTCGACCTCGCCGACAAGGCCGGCAAGGACAAAGGCGGCGCGGCGGGCTTTATGAAGAAGTGGAAGGCGGACCGCGAGCTGGCCGCGCGCAACGCGGCCGAGGACGAAGAGGCGATGCCCGAGCCACGGCCTTGACGCTTCCGGCACAATAACGCGATGGACCGCTACGAACGCATCCTGACCCTGCACCGGCTGCTCAAGTCGGCGCGATACCCGGTGTCGCTGCAGCATCTCAAGGAAGAGCTGGGATGCTCGCGCGCGACGCTGTATCGCGACATCGCATTTCTGCGCGATGCGCTCGGCGCACCGATCGAGAGCGGCGAGGGCGAAGAGGCTGCGGTGCGCTACGCGGTCGACGAGGCCGAGCGCTTCGAGTTGCCGGGCTTGTGGCTGACCAGCGAGGAGCTGGCCGCGTTGCTCGCTTTGAATGAGCTGCTCGGCCGCTCGGACCCCGGCGTTCTCGCCGGCGCGCTGGCGCCGTTTCGCGCGCGCATCGAGCGGCTTCTTTCCGATCACGCCAGCGGCCGCGCGCTTCCGATCGAGCGCATCCGCGTGATCGCGAGCAGCGCGCGCAAGCTCGATCAGGCTTCGTTTCGCACCGTGGCGAGCGCGCTGTTGAATCGCCAGCGCCTCAAGTTCCGCTATCGCGCGCGCTCGACCGATGCCTTGACCGAGCGCATCGTCTCGCCGCAGCGGCTCGCGCACTATCGCGACAACTGGTATCTGGATGCGTGGGATCACGCGCGCGACGCGCTGCGCAGCTTCGCGCTCGATCGCATCCGCGATCCGGACCTCATCGATCAGCCTGCGCTCGATCGCGAAGCGGGCGAGCTCGATCAGCACCTCGCATCGAGCTACGGCATCTTCTCCGGCCAGCCCAAAGCCTGGGCGACGATTCGTTTTTCATCGCACTCGGCGCGCTGGGTGGCGGACGAGCGCTGGCATTCGCAGCAGCAGGGCACGTGGCTGCCGGACGGGCGCTACGAATTGCGCATTCCGTATTCGAATTCGCGCGAGCTCCTGATGGATGTCTTGAAGTACGGTCCCGACGCCGAAGTCATCGCGCCGGTGCCGCTGCGCGAGGAGATGAAGATCATGCTGCAGCTCGCGCTCGGGACGTATCAGGAGCCGCGTTGAAGAACCAAGCCAATCCGAATCCGCAGATTTCGCTGGTGCTCGGCTCCGGCGGCGCGCGCGGCTACGCGCACATCGGCGTCATCCAGGAGCTGGAGGCCCACGGGTTTTCGATCCGCTCGATCGCCGGCAGCTCGATGGGCGCGCTGGTCGGCGGCGTCTATGCAGCGGGCAAGCTCGAGGTGTACGCGGACTGGGTGCGTCCGCTGCAGCGCTTCGACGTGCTGCGCCTCCTCGACTGGACGATCTCGGGCGGCGGCTTCATCAAGGGCGATCGCATCATCGGCGTGCTCAGGGATCTCATCGGCGATGTCAATATCGAGGGCCTGCCGATTCCCTACACTGCGGTCGCGGTCGATCTCGACGTGCAGCGCGAAGTGTGGTTTTCGCAGGGGCCGCTGTTCGATGCGATCCGCGCATCGATCGCGATCCCGACGATCTTCCGGCCGTATCACTATCAGGGCCGGCTGCTGGTCGACGGCGGACTCCTGAATCCTCTGCCGGTATCGCCGACCTTGCGCGATCTCACCGACGCGACGATCGCGGTCGATGTCAACGCGCCGGCCGAGCCGTTGCCTTCGCAGGCCTCGCGCGAATCCGCGGACGCACCCGGCGATCACGGCGCGGCAGGGCAGGCATCGCCCGAAATGATGCAATCCGATGGCGAGCCCAAGCCGGCGCCCATGGACGTGCAGCAGGCGGGCTATCGCCGGCGCATCGCGGAGTTCATCGAGTCGATGATGGAGAAGCGCGAGAAGCGCGCCGTCGAGAACGAGCCGGGGGCGTTCGAGCTGTTCGCGCGCTCGCTGGATACGGTGCAGGAGACGATCACGCGGTTGAAGCTCGCCGCGCAGCCGCCGGATCTTTTGATCACGATTCCGCGCAACGCTTGTGCGTTCTACGAGTTTCACCGCGCCGAGGAGCTGATCGCGCTGGGCCGTGTGCGGACACGCGAGGCGTTGACGCGGTGGCATGCGCCGCCGTCGCGAGTGGCGAGTCCCAAGTCGTTACCCTGAACCCCGTTTCCCTCACCCGGCCTGCGGCCGGCCTCTCCCGCGAGCGGGAGAGGCGAAGGCACCCTTTCCCGGAAGTCACGCAAGCCCGCTACGGAGGGTGCTTCACTACAAAAAGTGTGGCCATGGATGGCCGCTTCTGGACTCGACGAAGGGCCGCGACCGAGAGGGTCATCGCGACGCTGGATACCGATGCGATCACGGACCGTTCGCAAAAATAAACGGCCCGCCTGGGGAGAGGCGGGCCGGGGAAATGCGGCCACTCAAGGAGAGTTGAGGCTGGGGAGTCCTCAGTGCTGACCGCGGTTCAAAGACTACGGCCCGCTCCTTTCAGTCGGCTTTCGCCGGACGACCCGAAACGTCCGCATTCAGCGGAAATTTCGTTAATTACCGTAAGGACTCCCGGACGGTGGGCTTAAGCCCACCTTGTGCTTGGCGCGTTGCGGTCTTCTCAACCGCGCTTCATCGATCCGAAGAACTCGTCGTTGGTCTTCGTGTTCTTCATCTTGTCGAGCATGAATTCCATCGCGGCGAGCTCATCCATCGGATGCAGGAGCTTGCGCAGGATCCAGATCTTCTGCAGCTGATCCGGCTCGATCAGCAACTCCTCGCGGCGCGTGCCGGAGCGGTTGATGTTGATCGAGGGATACACGCGTTTTTCGGAGATGCGGCGGTCGAGGTGCACTTCCATGTTGCCGGTGCCCTTGAACTCTTCGTAGATGACCTCGTCCATCTTCGAGCCGGTGTCGATCAGCGCAGTCGCGATGATCGTCAGCGAGCCGCCTTCCTCGACGTTGCGCGCGGCGCCGAAGAAACGCTTCGGACGCTGCAGCGCATTCGCATCGACGCCGCCGGTCAGCACCTTGCCCGACGAGGGCACCACGGTGTTGTAGGCGCGCGCGAGGCGCGTGATCGAATCGAGCAGGATGACGACGTCTTTCTTGTGCTCGACCAGGCGCTTGGCGCGCTCGATCACCATCTCGGCGACCTGCACGTGGCGCACCGCCGGCTCGTCGAACGTCGAGGAGATGACCTCGGCGCGCACGCCGCGCTGCATTTCCGTGACTTCCTCCGGACGCTCGTCGATCAGGAGGATGATCAGGTGCGAATCCGGATGGTTGTGCACGATCGCCTGAGCGACGTTCTGCAGCATCATCGTCTTGCCGGCCTTGGGCTGCGAGACGATGAGTCCGCGCTGGCCTTTGCCGATCGGCGCGATGAGATCGAGGATGCGCCCGGTGATGTCCTCGGACGATCCGTTGCCGCGCTCGAGATGGAATGCCTTGCGCGGGAACAGCGGCGTCAGGTTCTCGAACAGGATCTTGTTCTTCGACATCTCCGGCGGCTCGCCGTTGATGTTGTCGACCTTGAGCAGCGCGAAGTAGCGCTCGCCTTCCTTCGGCGGACGGATGCGACCGGTGATGTAGTCGCCGGTGCGCAGGTTGAAGCGGCGGATCTGCGAGGGCGACACGTAAATGTCGTCCGGACCCGCGAGATACGACTCGTCCGGTCCGCGCAGGAAGCCGAAGCCGTCCTGCAGGATCTCGAGCACGCCTTCGCCGTAGATACCGCCGCCGGCGCGTGCGTGAGCCTTCAGGATCAGGAAGACGATGTCCTGCTTGCGCGCTCGGGCGACGCCTTCCTGGATGCCGAGTTCGTCGGCGAGGGCGAGGAGATCGGCGGCGGACTTCCGCTTCAAGTCGTTCAGATCGATCAGCGGGCCATTGCCGCCGCCGTTCTTCGACTCGTCGTATTCCTCGTCGTTGTTCTGGAAATTCTGCTGGTAATGATGGCGATTGCCGCGGCGGTCGCGGCGTCCGCGGCGGCCTTGTTGCTGCGCGCCGCCGCCGCCTTGCTGCTGCGGTTGCGAATCGCGCGGGCCGGCATTGCCTACGTTGCCCGCATCGTCGCCGCCGCCGTTGCCGCCTGCGGCCTCTTGGGCCGGCTGCGACTCGGGCGCCTGCTGGCGCTGCGGTTTCTGCCTAGGTTGGGAACGGCCTTCGGCCACGACGTTGCCGTCGTTTTCATTGTTTTCGTTTTCGGACACGGGCAAACCTCGCTGGGCGCCGTTGCGGTGAAGCTGGAGGGAGAAAATCGAGTAAGAAACGTGGGGAGGAGCGGAGTCGCTCCTGGCGCGGGCTTTAACTTAGCACCGCGATACAGCGCGCGTCTACAGAAATGTAATTCGAGCAAAGCGGCCGTTCACATCGAAGGCCGATCGTGAACGGCGCAGCAGCATGCCGGCCGCTCACCCTCACTGAGATGAGGGCGAACGGCGCTCGTTCAATGCGAAGCCGGAAGCGCGGACGCGCTCTGGGCGATCGCCTTGTCGATGATCTGGGTGAGCTGGGTCTTGCTGACGGCGCCGATTTGCGTCGCCTGGACCTTGCCGTCCTTGAAGATCATCAGCGTCGGGATGCCGCGCACGTTGTAGTTGCGCGGCGTCTTCTGGTTGTGGTCGATGTTGATCTTGGCGACCTTGAGGCGACCTTGATAGCTCGCCGCCAAATCGTCCAGGATCGGCGCAATCATCTTGCACGGTCCGCACCATTCGGCCCAGAAATCGACCAGAACGGGGTCGGAAGACTTGAGGACTTGGTCCTCGAATTGATCGTCGGTGACGTGTGCAATGTGATCGCTCACGAATACTCTCCAGAAACCAGGGATTCCGCCCGGCGCGCGCCGAGGACGCGCTTGGGCTACACTCAGCCGGCTCAAGCGGCGCCGATGGGTGATCCGGGCGGTGCGAAAGGCACAACCCATTTCAGCCGAATCGACCTCTGCGCGCAAGTTGGGGGCGGTCAAATCGGCTTGCAAGAGCGCTCGCTCGCTCCGTTGCAAGTGCGCCGCATCGGCACCAACTAACCGGAATTCACAAGCCCAAGGACTCCTCCGCACGATCCTGTCCGAGCTGCCGCGCAGCATCTGCCATGCGATCGCCGCCGAGCGCCAACGCGCCGGCAACTGACGGTCCTTCAACGTCATTCATTCAATGTCCCAACCACTCACTGACATCGTTTTCGACAGCTTCGAGCTGCATCCTCGTCTTCTTTCGGGCCTTCATGCCGCCGGTTTCGTGCGCTGCACGCCGATCCAGGCGCTGACCCTTCCGGTCGCGCTCGCCGGCCGCGACGTCGCAGGCCAGGCGCAGACCGGCACCGGCAAGACCGCGGCGTTCCTGGTCGCGGTCCTGAACCGATTGCTGACTCAGCCGGCGGTCGCCGATCGCAAGCTGACCGATCCGCGCGCCGTCATCGTCGCGCCGACGCGCGAGCTGGCGATCCAGATCGACAAGGATTTTCGCAACATCGGCCGCGATACCGGCCTCACCTCGGCGCTGATCTACGGCGGCGTCGATTACGAAAAGCAGCGCGATTCTCTGCGCGCCGGCTGCGATCTGATCATCGCGACGCCCGGGCGCCTGATCGATTACCTCAAGCAGCACGTGTTCTCGTTCCGCGCGGTCGAAGCCGTCGTCATCGACGAGGCCGATCGCATGTTCGATCTCGGCTTCATCAAGGACATCCGCTTTCTGCTGCGCCGCATGCCGCCGCGCGAGCAGCGCCAGGGCATGCTGTTCTCGGCGACCTTGAGCCATCGCGTGCTCGAGCTCGCGTACGAGCACATGAACAGCCCGGAGAAAGTCACGGCCGAAACCGAAACGGTCACGGCATCGCGCGTGCGCCAGGTCGTCTACTTCCCGGCCAAGGAAGAAAAGCTTCCGCTCCTGATCAGCCTTCTTTCGCGCATCGACGCGCAGCGCAGCATCGTCTTCGTCAATACCAAGATCGCCGCCGAAAAAGTCACGCGCACGCTCGAGCGCCAGGGCTTCACCGTTGCGACCTTGTCCGGCGACGTGCCGCAGGCCAAGCGCGAGCGCTTGCTCGCGAAGTTTCAGAAAGGCGAGATCGAGATCCTCGTCGCGACCGACGTCGCGGCGCGCGGCCTGCACATTCCGGACGTCTCGCACGTCTTCAATTACGACCTGCCGCACGACGCCGAAGATTACGTGCATCGCATCGGCCGCACCGCGCGCCTCGGCGCCGAAGGCGACGCGATCAGCTTCGCTTGCGACCTGTATGCGATGGGCTTGCCGGACATCGAGGCGTACATCGCGCAGAAGATTCCGGTCGAGCGCATCGAGCCCGGTCTTCTGATCGCGCCGCCGCGCCGGCCGGGCGCGCCGCCCGTGTCCGAAGCGGACGACGATCTTGCCGACGACGCGCGCAATACCGCAGGACCGCCGCCAAGCAGCACCAATTCGCGCAGCGGACCGCCGCGCTCGCGCGGCAAGCCGCGCAGCAGCGAGCGCCCACCGCGTCGCGAGGAATCGCGGCACGCGCCGCGCGCACCCGTCGCCGCTGCTCCCGCGGTCCGTGTGGAAACGCCGGCAGCAGCGAGTCCTGCGCCAGCGGATGCGGAAACCGGCGCGCCGCGCAAGCGCAGGCGCCGCGGTGGCCGCGGCCGCAACCGTCGCGAGGGCGGTGAAATCGCAGCCGCGACGATCAAGAACGGCGAAAAGCCGAATGCGCCGTCCGAGCCCACGCGCGAGCGCAAGCCGCGCCGCGAACGCGTTCAGCGCGTCGACTCGCCCACGCCCGGCCGCGGCGCAATCGCCGATCCGCCGCCGCAGGCCCACCACGCCAAACCGGGCCTGTTCCGCCGCATCGCGCGGTTCTTCAGTCCACGCTGAGCGTCGCGCCGCGACTTCGATCGCGGCGCCATCGCGGGCGGCATAACCCGCCCGTTGCCACGTAAAGACTCACGCGGCGCACGCAATCGCGTCTTTTTGCGCGCCGATCCGGACTTCTTTGCTCGCGGCTTTGCTACCCTTCGCGCGGAATCGAGGAGGGGATGCACGCGTGCCGAGCGGATTTGCCAGCATCGATCGCAGCCGTTCGTCCGAGTGGGCGGCGCTCGCGGCGTGCGCGCTGCTCGGCGCCATCGCGGCCTGGCTGCTCGCGCGGCTTGTCTGGCTGCTGCTGCCGCGGAGCGACGTCGCGCTCGACGCGCCGACGCCGCGCGTCGGCGCGGCAGGCACTTCGACGACGACATCGATCTCGCAATGGCATCTCTTCGGCAACACGCCGGCGCTCCCGGGTTCGGGCGCGGGAACCTCGACGCTCTCGCTGGTTTTACGAGGCACGCTGGCTGATCGCGATCCTCGCGCCGGCATTGCGGTCTTGAGCGACAGCGGACGCGGCGAGCGCGCTTATCGTGCCGGCGAAACACTATCGGCCGGCGTCCGGCTCGAGCGTGTCTATCCGGATCACATCGTGCTGCTGCACGACGGCAGCGAAGAAACCTTGAAGTTGACGCGCGATGAGAATCTCGCGCCGTCCGATATCGTGCGCGTGCCTTCCGGCGCGTCGCCGAATGCGACGACCGCCGCCTCGAATCCCGCCGCCGCGGCCGCGCTGGCGAACGCGCAAGCCGCTCGCATATCGCCGGCCGTGCGCGAGCAGATCGAGCGCTTACGCCAGAATCCGGACGAGCTCGTGCGCCGCGTGCAGATCGTGCCGGTCTTCGACAGCGGCAAGCTTTCCGGTGTGCGCGTCTCGTCGGCAACCGATGCGGCGTTGATCAATCAACTCGGTCTTCGTCCCGGCGATGTCGTCACCGCCGTCAACGGATCGCCCGTCGATTCGCTGGCGCGCGGACAGCAGATCATCGAAAGCCTGCGCTCGGCATCGAGCCTGCGCGTCACGGTGATGCGCGACGGCAAGCCGACGGATGTCACCGTCAGCCTCAAATGACTATGAAATTCCAGACAGGATGGCACGCGATGAAGCGTTCGCGCTCACGAAGCTGGCTCATGTGCCTGGCGCTCTTCGCGCCAGCGGCCTTCGCGCAGAACGCGCCGGCGCCCGCGCCGCCCTCGCAGCCCGGTCATGAGGTGACCGCGGACGGGCGTCACACGCTCAATCTCAAGGACGCCGACATCCAAGCGCTGATCGCGACGGTAAGCGAGATTACCGGCAAGAACTTCATCGTCGGGCCGAACGTGCAAGCCAAGGTCACGGTCGTCTCGGCCAAGCCGATGAAGCCCGACGAAATCTACGACGTGTTTCTCTCGGTGCTGCGCGTGCACGGCTTCGCCGCGGTGCCGGCCGGCAGCATGATCAAGATCGTGCCGGAAGCCAGCGCGCAGCTCGATGGCGCATCGGGCCTCGACGGCAACCGCGTGCACGCCGCCGATGAATTCGTCACCCAGATCGTGCCGGTGAAGCATGTCGCAGCGACCGAGCTCGTGCCGATCCTGCGTCCGCTGATGCCGCAAGGCGGTCAGCTGATCGCGCATTCGACATCGAACTCGTTGGTCGTTTCCGATCGCGCCGGCAACGTCGAGCGCCTGGTCAACATCATCCAGCGCATCGACACAGTGTCGGACGCGGAAGTCGAAGTGATTCCGCTCGCGCACGCCAATGCCGCCGAGCTCGCGCGCACGTTGACGCTGCTGGCCGACGACAAGTCCGCGCAAGCGAACGGCGAAGCGCAGCGCGTGTTCGCCGACACGCGCACGAACTCGATCCTTCTCGCCGGCGCGAAAGCGGGCAGGCTCAAGATGCGCGCACTGGTCGCGCACCTCGATACGCCGATCGAAAACGGCGGCGACACACAAGTCATTTATCTTCGCTACGCGAGCGCGAAAGCACTGGTGCCGATTCTGCAAGGCGTCGCCTCGACGCTGACCGGCATCGCGCCGCCCACCGCCGCGAAAGCGGGCGAAGCGCTCGCCGGCAATGCGGCGCTGCCGGCGACGATTCAGGCGCACGATGAAAACAACGCGCTCGTCATCTCGGCGCCACCGGCGATCTTCCGATCGCTCGCGGCGGTCGTGCGCCAGCTCGACGTGCGCCGCGCGCAGGTGCTCATCGAAGCCGTCGTCGCCGAAGTCGCCGACCAGACCGCGAGCGAGATCGGCGTGCAGTGGCAGATGCCCTTCAGCAAGAATCCCGACGGCAGCATCAATCACAGCGTCATCGGCGGCACCAACTTCACCGGCCGCACGCCCGGCAACAACATCATCAACGCTGCGCAGAATCCGCTCGGCGTCGGCAACGGATTCAATCTCGGCTACATCAACGGCACGCTGCGCCTGGGCAACCAGACGATCATCCAGCTCGGCGCGCTCGTCACCGCGCTCGAAGCCGACGGCAAGTCGAACATTCTCTCGACGCCCTCGATCCTGACGCTGGACAACCAGGAAGCCGAGATCAAAGTTGCGCAGGAAGTTCCGTTCCTGACCGGCCAGTACACGACCAACGCGACGTCGACGACCAACAGCACGACGACGACGAACGGCATCACCAATCCATTTCAGACGATCGAGCGCAAGGACGTCGGCCTCATGCTCAAAGTCACGCCGCACATCAACGAAGGCGATTCCGTTCGTCTCGACCTGCATCAGGAAGTTTCGAATCTCCTGCCGCCGGTGCAGGGCGCGGTCGATCTCGTCACCAACAAGCGCGAGCTGACGACGAGCGTGCTCATTTCCGACAACTCGCTGCTCGTGCTCGGCGGGCTGATCGACAATCAGCTCAAGGACAACGAGCAGAAGGTGCCGATCGTCGGCGACATCCCGCTGCTCGGCAATCTCTTCCGCTATCGCACCAACGATCGCTCGAAGACCGATCTGATGGTGTTCTTGCATCCGCGCATCTTGCGTGATGCGGCGACCGAAGCGTCGGTGTCGAGCGAGAAGTACAACTACATGCGCACCGAGCAGCTGCAGCTGCGCGAAGAAAAATGGCCGATCACCTCGCCCGAACAGCGTCCGCTGCTGCCCGAGGTGCACGATTTCCTGGCGAGCCCCACGCTCGACGGCCAGCCGGACATGTCGCATCCGGAGGCGCGTCGCCAGTGAACGACGTCGCGCAGCGCGCGCGCCCGAGTTTCGGCTATGCGCGCCGCAACGGCGTCGCGTTGACCGGCTGGCGCGACGGCCACGCCGAGATCGCATGCCGCGAAGGCGCGCGCGTCGAAATCCTCGCCGAGTTGCGCCGTCACTTCGGCGCGCCGCTTCGTTTCACGCCGATGGCGCCGAACGAATTCGAGCGACTGCTGCGCGATCTCTACGAGCAGGGCGACGATGCGCGCGCGATGGTGTCCGATCTCGACGAGCGGCTCGATCTCAAGACGCTCGCCGACGAATTGCCGGAACCCGAAGACCTTCTCGAAAGCGAAGACGACGCGCCGATCATCCGCCTGATCAATGCGCTCCTGACCGAAGCGGTCAAGGAAGGCGCTTCGGACATCCACATCGAGCCTTACGAAAACCGGCTCGTCGTGCGCTTTCGCATCGACGGCGTGCTGCGCGAAGTGCTGGCGCCGCAGAAGGCGATCGCGAACGCGGTGGTCAGCCGCATCAAGGTCATGGCCAAGCTCGACATCGCCGAGAAACGCCTGCCGCAGGACGGTCGCATCGGCCTTCGCATCGCGGGACGTCCGGTCGACGTGCGCGTCTCGACGATTCCGGCCGGTCGCGGCGAACGCGTGGTGCTGCGACTCCTCGACAAGCAGGCCGGCAAGCTCGATCTGGTGCAGCTCGGCATGGACGACGCCGTGCGTGCGCGGCTCGAGGATCTGATCACGCGGCCGCACGGCATCCTTCTCGTCACGGGTCCGACCGGATCGGGCAAGACGACGACTTTGTACGGCGCGCTGCTCAAGCTCAACGATGCTTCGCGCAACATCATGACGGTCGAGGATCCGATCGAGTACTACATCGACGGCGTCGGCCAGACGCAGGTGAACACGCGCGTCGACATGACGTTCGCGCGCGGCCTGCGCGCGATCCTGCGCCAGGATCCGGACGTCGTCATGGTCGGCGAAATCCGCGATCTCGAAACCGCGGAGATCGCCGTGCAGGCGTCGCTGACCGGTCATCTCGTGTTGTCGACGCTGCATACGAATTCAGCGATCGGCGCGATGACGCGTCTTCGCGACATGGGCGTCGAGCCGTTCCTTTTGTCGTCCTCGCTGATCGGCGTGCTCGCGCAGCGTCTGCTGCGCGTGCTCGATCCGAATCTTCGCGAAGCGTACGCGGCGACGCCCTCGGAGCTTGCCGCGTTCGGCAAACCTGCCGATACGGTGGCGACGCTGTATCGCCCGCGCGCGGATATCGGTGGACGCCACGCGGGTTACAAAGGCCGCACCGGCATCTACGAGCTGGTCGGCATCGACGATGCGATGCGCCGCCTCATCCACGAAGGCGCCTCGGAATCCGACCTCGACCGCCAGGCGCGCACGCGCTCGCCGTCGATCCTCGAAGACGGATGGCGCAAGTGCATCGCCGGCATCACGTCGAGCGAAGAAGTCCTGCGCGTGACGCGCGAAGAGTGATGCCCGCGTTCGCCTACCAAGCGCTGGACCAGGCCGGCAAAACGCAGCGAGGCGTGCTGCAAGGCGATACCGCGCGCGCCGTGCGCGGATCGCTGCGCGAGCGCGGCCTCAATCCGCTGTCGGTCGAGGAAGTGCAGGAGGGCGCCGATCGCGCCGCCGGCATGTTCGGCCGGCGCGGCATCAGCGGCGCGCAACTCGCGTTGTTGACGCGCCAGCTGGCGACGTTGGTGGGCGCCGGCCTTCCGATCGACGAAGCGCTCGACGCACTGTCCGAACAAGCCGAGAACGAGCGTCAGCGCGGTATGACCGCGGCGCTTCGCGCACGCGTGATGGAAGGCGCCAGTCTTGCGCAGGCGATGGCGGAATTTCCGGAGAGCTTTCCGGAAATCTTCCGCGCGACGGTCGGTGCCGGCGAGCAATCCGGCCGACTCGAAACCGTCCTCGAGAAGCTCGCCGACTACGCCGAAGCGCGCGATGCGTTGAAGCAGAAGATTCTCGCGGCGATCGCCTATCCGCTGCTGCTGACGCTCGTCGCGATGGCGGTGGTCGCGGGTCTTCTGACCTGGGTCGTGCCGCAGATTGTCGGCGTGTTCCAGCATCTGCATCAGACCTTGCCGCTGGCGACGCGTACGCTGATGGCACTCTCGGCATTCCTGCGCGGTTGGGGTTGGCTGATTCTTCTGCTGCTGATCGCGGCGCTGGTCGCGGCGAGCATCGCGTTGCGTCGCGAAGCGATGCGTTATCGCTGGCACGCGTTCCTGCTGCGGGTTCCCCTCGTCGGTCGCCTCACGCGTGCGGCCAACACGGCGCGCGCAACGCGCACGCTTGCGCTCTTGTCCGAAAGCGCGGTGCCGCTGCTCGATGCGCTCGGCATCGCGGCGCAAGTCGTGCCGAATCTTCCGATGCGCGAAGCGATGCGTCGCGCGGCGTTCAAGGTGCGCGAAGGCAGCGCGTTCTCGCGCGCGCTCGGCGAGAGCGGCCAGTTTCCGCCGGTAGCGCTTCGGCTCATCGCAAGCGGCGAGCGCTCGGGCGAGCTTGCGCGCATGCTCGCCGAAGCGGCAGCGCAGCAGCAGCGCGAGCTCGATCGCTGGCTCAGCGCGCTGACGGCCGTGCTCGGACCTGCCGTGATTCTTCTGGTCGGCGCGATGGTGCTTTTCATCGTGCTCGCGATTCTCCTGCCGATCTTCGATTTGAATCAGATGGTGAAATAGGGTGGGCGTCGGCCCACCGTCGTAAGCGCGCTCGATGGTGGGCCAAGGCCCACCCTATACAATCACCGAAATCCGTTCGGCTCTCTTCCGATGATCCGTTTCGATCAAGTCAGCAAACGCTACGACAGCGGCCAGGATGCGCTCTCCGAGCTCAGTTTCGAGATCGGCGCGGGCGAGATGGTGTTCGTCACCGGACACTCCGGCGCCGGCAAGAGCACGCTCCTGAAACTGATCGGTCTCGTCGAGCGGCCGACGCGCGGACAGATCACCGTCAACCACGCCTCGCTCGCTCGCATGCGGCGACGCGGCATTCCGCAGCTGCGCCGCAGCATCGGCATGGTGTTCCAGGATCATCGCCTCTTGACCGACCGCACGGTGTTCGACAACGTCGCGCTGCCGCTGATCATCAGCGGAACTTCGCGCGAGGAGATCGGCAAGCGCGTGCGCGCTTCGCTCGACAAGGTCGGTCTGCTGGCGAAGGAGAAGGCATCGCCGATGACGCTGTCCGCCGGCGAGCAGCAGCGTGTCGGCATCGCGCGTGCGATCGTCGCCAAGCCGCCGGTCATCATCGCCGACGAGCCGACCGGCAATCTCGATCCGCAGTTGTCCGCCGAGATCATGAATCTCTTCGCCGAATTCGGCGCGGTCGGCACGACGGTCTTGGTCGCCAGCCACGATCTGCATCTGATCAAGCGCATCGGCAAGCGCGTGCTCGTGCTCGATCACGGGAAGCTGATCGACGACTTCCGTCCGACGACGCCATGACGCCGAAGAAGCAAGCCGAACGCAACGTACGCAAGCCCGCGCCGCCGGCGCCAGCGGCGGCGAGCGCGAGTTCGGAACCGCGGCGACCGCGCGTCAAAGCGACCACGCGCGTCGCGGCGTGGCGCGATCATCATTTGTACGGATTTTTCTCGAGCCTGGGCCGTCTTGCTGCGCGACCGTGGGCGACATCGCTGACGGTGCTGATGCTCGGCTTCGCGCTCGCGCTGCCGCTGCTTTTCTATCTCGCATTCGACAATGCGCGTGCACTTTCCGGCGGCTTGCGGCAGGCGCGCGAGGCTACGGTTTTTCTCAAGCCTTCGGTCGATGCGGCGAGTGCACAAGTGCTGGCCGGCGAGATCGGCAAGCGTGAGGACGTTTCAGGCGTCGTCATCAAGACGCCCGAGCAAGGCATGGCCGAGTTCCGTCAGCTGTCGGGATTCGGCGAAGCGCTCGACATCCTGAAAGACAATCCGCTGCCGAGCGTGTTGGTCGTCACGCCGCGGCTTGCACCGGATGCCGCCGCCGACACGCCGCCGCTCGTCGCCGAGATCAAGAACGATCCGCGCGTGGACATCGTGCAGTACGACGCGACGTGGCGGCGAAGGCTGAGCGACATTCTGGGATTCGGCGAACGCTCGGTCGCGGTCATCGCCGCGCTGCTCGCACTGGCCACGCTCTTGGTGATCGGCAACACGGTGCGCATGGACATCCAGGCGCGATCGGAGGAGATCGCGGTCATGCAGCTGATCGGCGCCAGCGATGGTTTCGTGCGCCGGCCTTTCATCTATGCCGGCCTCTGGTATGGCTTGATGGGCGGCGTGCTCGCGGTGCTCATCACCATCGGTGCGGAATTCGCGATAGCCGGCCCACTCGACCGCTTGCTCGCAAGCTATGATCACGCTCTCGTCCTGCGCGGCGTCGGCATCGTCTCCGCGCTGATCGTCATTGGTGCGAGCGCGCTCCTGGGTTGGCTGGGCGCGTTCGCGGCTACGGCGCGGCATATGGCAGCGGGGCATCCGCAATAATGGCTTCCGAAATCTCGTCCCTGCCGCGTCATCTGTCCAGCGAGAAGCCGCGCGTGCTGGTCGTCGACGGCTCGCGCGTGGCGCGGCGGTTGATCGAGCAGGTATTGAAAGCCGAACTGCCCGAGTGCGTCGTGCTCGATTGCGCGGATGGCGCGGCGGCCAAGCGCGAGCTCGAGCAGGGTGTCGTCGACCTCGTTACCACCGCGCTCAGCCTGCCGGACATGGACGGCATCGAGCTCGCGCATCACGTGCGCGAATTCTCGCCGCAGGCGTACATACCGATCATCGTCGTTTCCGGCGACGTGCAAGAACGCCTCGTCGCGCGATCGCTGTCGCCGGACGTGACCGACTATTTCGACAAGGGCCTCGGCTTCGAGGCGCTCGCGGAATTCATCCGCGGCTACGTCAGCCCCGCGCAGCATGCGAGCGGCGACGTGCTGTACGTCGAAGACAGCCGTGTCGTCGCGCTGGCGACGACGCGCATGCTGGAGAAGTTCGGCCTCACCGTGCAGCACGTCACCAGCGTCGAGGCCGCGATCGAGATTCTCGAAGCGGCGAAGAACGAAGATCGTGCGCCCGGCGCCGATCTCGTGCTCACCGACGTCAATCTCAAAGGTGAGCTCAGCGGCGGCGATCTGCTCGAACTGATCCGCGGCGGCTTCGGCTACGGCAAGGGCGCGCTGCCGGTACTGGTGATGACCGGCGACGACAATCCGCGCAACCAGACGGCGCTGCTTCGCGCCGGCGCCAACGATCTGGTGCATAAGCCGATCGAAGAGCGCCTCCTGATCACCAAGCTCATGTACCAGCTGCGCGTCGCGCGCAAGGTCCGCGAGCACGCGCGGGCGTGAGCGAGGACAAGCTCAAGCTGGAGCCTTCGTGGAAGGCGCACGTCGGCGCGTTCTTCCAGCGCCCGGAAATGATCGCGCTGGGCGAATACCTTCGCACCGAGAAGGCACGCGGCAAGATCATCTATCCGCCGGGGCCGCAAATATTCGCTGCGCTCAACGCGACGCCGTTCGATGCGGTGAAAGTCGTGATTCTCGGCCAGGATCCGTATCACGGACCGAACCAGGCGCACGGCTTGTGCTTCTCTGTGTTGCCCGGCGTCGCCGCGCCGCCGTCGCTCGAGAATATTTTCGTCGAGCTCGAACGCGACCTTGCGATTCCCCGGCCGAATCATGGTTGCCTGACTTCGTGGGCCGAGCAGGGCGTGCTGCTCTTGAATGCAGTGCTGACGGTCGAGCGCGGACTCGCCGGCTCGCATCAGGGCAAAGGCTGGGAAGGATTCACCGACGCCTGCGTCGATGCGCTCAATCGCGAGCGCGAGAATCTCGTGTTCCTGCTCTGGGGGAGTTACGCGCAGAAGAAAGGACAGCTGATTGATCGACGCCGGCATCTGGTCTTGAAGGCGCCGCATCCTTCGCCGCTCTCGGCCTACCGCGGCTTCATCGGCAGTGGGCACTTCTCGCGCGCCAACGAGTACCTTCGCGAGCACGGCCAGACCACGATCGACTGGCGCCTGCCGCCGGCGGATGGGCTCGGCGTCTGAGCTACCGCTTTCAAGGGCCATCCGCGCCCGTGCCTTATGCCCCGTTAAGCTGGCGAAGGCTAAGTGGTTGATTCTTAAAGAGGAGATCGCACGGAAGGAAACAGTCTGTCCGTGCTGTCTTGCGGGTATCCGGCTTCCCATTCCCGGCCCGGGGAGGTACTATACTCGCCAGTTCAATTATGTTCCGGCCAACGGATTGGCAGAGGGAACTTTTAGGGAACTTAGCACTCTCACAGGACGAGTGCCAAAGTACCCTCGAAGGAGGAGTATCAGCGAATGTCCAATGCCCTTATCGCTAACAATCTACCGATCCCCAGCGCGATCGGCAGCCTCGAAGCTTATGTAAGTGCGGTTCACCGGATTCCAATGCTGACTCAGGAAGAAGAGCAGGATCTGGCGCGCCGTTTCGTCAATCAAGATGACATCACCGCAGCCAAGCAGCTGGTGCTTTCGCACCTGCGCTTCGTCGTGCACGTTGCACGTGGCTATTCCGGCTACGGCCTGCAGGTCGGCGACCTGATCCAGGAAGGCAACATCGGCCTGATGAAGGCCGTCAAGCGCTTCGACCCGACGCAGGGCGTGCGCCTGGTTTCGTTCGCGGTCCATTGGATCCGCGCCGAGATGCACGAGTTCATCCTGCGCAACTGGCGCATCGTCAAGGTCGCGACGACCAAGGCGCAGCGCAAGCTGTTCTTCAATCTGCGCAAGTCGAAGAAGCGCCTGGGCTGGATGAATGCCGAGGAAGTGAACACGGTCGCCCGCGAGCTCGGCGTGCCGGCGGCAACGGTGCTCGAGATGGAAGCGCGCCTCAACGGCCGCGACGTCGCGTTCGATTCGCCCGTCGATGCCGACGACGACGAGAAGCCCGCGCCGTCCGCGTTCCTGATTGACCATTCGGCCGATCCGTACACGACGGTCGAGGCGGAATCGGAAGAAGAATCGAGTCTGGACACGCTGCACCGCGGCCTGGTCAAGCTCGACGACCGCTCGCGCGACATCATCCAGCGCCGCTGGCTCAAGGACGGCGACAAGGCGACGCTGCAGGAGCTGGCCGACGAATACGGCGTTTCCGCCGAGCGCATCCGCCAGATCGAGGCGAACGCGATGAAGAAGATGCGAGCGCTGTTCGTAGCCTGATCGGTAGAACGCTTGTCTTTGAACGGCCCCGCTTGTCGGGGCCGTTTTGTTTTCCGGGACCTTCGATCACGTCGCAGTCCATGACCCGCAGGCGTTATCCTTTCTCGATCGGAGGGGGTTGCCATGGCGGCGGACGACAGAGGACGGATTCCCTCGTTGGATGGCCTGCGCGCGGTTTCGATCGCGCTGGTCCTCTACGGCCATCTCGAAAGCGGCCACGGTTTCGTGCAGGGCAAGCTGACCGCTTGGCTCGGCGACGTCGCGCACCTCGGCGTCACCGTGTTCTTCGTGATCTCAGGCTTCCTCATCACTTCGCTTCTCAAGAGCGAGCGCGAGAGAACGCAGAAGATCTCGCTCAAGAATTTCTACCTGCGCCGCGCGCTGCGCATCTTTCCCGCGTTCTACGTTTTCATTCTCGCGCTCATCCTCGCGAGCGCCGTCGGCTGGATTCATCTCAGCGGCACCGATCTCGCGGTCGCGCTGACCTACACCGTCAACTACTACCCCGATCGTTCGTGGAACATCGGCCATCTCTGGTCGCTCTCGATCGAAGAGCAGTTTTATCTCTTGTGGCCGTTCGCATTCGTGCTGCTCGGCGAGCGGCGCGCATTGATCGCCGCCGCGATCGCCTTCCTCGCGGGGCCGCTCGTTCGCGTCGCGATGGCAGTGCTGTTCGCGCACGACAGCGCTTTGCGCGATCTCGAGATCTTTCCCGCGATGGCCGACAGCATCGCGATCGGTTGCGCGCTGGCGCTGCTGCGCCCGCGCCTGATCGCGCAAGCCTGGTACGTGCGCATGACCGCGAGCGCGTGGCTGGCGCCGATCCTGTTGTCGATGATCTTCCTGATCAACAGTCAGCTTCGCCATCCGGTGGTCGATCTCTTTGGCTGGCCGATCGTTCTGCTGGCGATCGCGATCCTCGTCGAAGCCAGCACGCGTCACGCCGATTCGTGGGCGGGACGATTCCTCAATTGCCGGCCGGTCGTATTCGTCGGCGTCCTCAGCTATTCGCTGTATCTGTGGCAGCAGCCGTTCCTCAACCGCCATCTCGATGCGCCGTTCACGCGCTTCCCGCTGAACCTCGCACTGGCGATCGGCGCCGCGCTGCTTTCGTATTTCCTGATCGAGCGACCGCTCATCGGCGTGCGGCGCCGGCTCGAACGCACTCCTGTCTTGCCGCCGAGCGAAGAAAACGTTGCGGCCACGCCGACGAAATCGACCTGACGGTTCGATCAGCGATAGCCGGCCGCCTGCAATTCGAACAATTCCGCATAGCGTTTCCCGGACGCCAGCAATTCCTCGTGCGTTCCGATCTCCTCGGTGCGTCCGCCGTCGAGCACCAGGATTCGGTCCGCCATGCGCACCGTCGAGAACCGGTGCGAGATCAACACCGCGGTCTTG
>Ga0068859_100001011_pt1 | contig 28778 bp, 31 predicted proteins | sample KBSSwiS22_FD_66585 | JGI IMG/M metagenome (GOLD analysis project Ga0068859, IMG submission 66585) | Switchgrass rhizosphere microbial communities from Kellogg Biological Station, Michigan, USA - KBS Switchgrass S2-2 | ecosystem: Host-associated > Plants > Roots > Rhizosphere > Soil ...
CTAGAGCGAGGGAAGAAAACTCGACAGGGTACGGTTCGCAGCTGAAAAGGTGTTTTGCTGACCTACTTTTTCAACACCCACTCTCTATTACACTCATTGACCCTTCACCGACCGCGGAAGACTTGTTCGCTTGCGTTTGTAGCCCCTGGGCGCATTGAAACGATTCCGGACCCTACTTCACTATTGCCATGTGCGTCGATCCGCAGGAGCGGGGGGGCATCAATCAACCATGGCAATCACAAGACACCTTCTCAACGAAATCCGAGAGACCTCGCGCACTGTTAAGCGTTACGAAGTGGAATCGCCCTCGGGAGCGCGCGTCTTTTTGATCGGATTTAATGTAGGCCGAGGCGATGAATGCGAATATTGGAGTATATCCGGGCGTGGCGATCAGTACAGCAGCGCGGAAGAAGCCTTGGCGGCGTTAGAGACTGAAGCTGCCTGAGCCTGTCGCGACAGCCTTCTTCCACCAACCCGGCGAAAGCCGACATTGTCATGGAATCATTTTGCTCATTGAAACCTGCGCTCCAAAACCGAAGATCGCTATATCGTTCGGCAAATCAGTTGGTGCCATAACTCATTCAGGCCAGACAGTTTAGTGAGTCATTACCATTTCAGCCTCGGTTCATTTGACCCCTAAACGACTCTCCTTTATTCATGCCGAAGTATTCGGAGGTGGTCGTTATGCTCAGGAGTTTTGGTTTCGGCTTCCTTGCGGTCATCACTTTGCTTGCCGGCGCATTCTCTCAGCAGCCGGTTGCGGTGTCGCCCACACAGGTCCCAAACGCAACTGCCCCGGGGCCGCAGAGGCACAACCCTTCCGCCCAGGCACAACCCAAAAGCGGTGTACCAAGAACCGCCATGGCTCAGCCTTCGACTAACTTGCCTGCGCCGTACACAGGGACAATCGAAGGGCTTGTGTATTGGAATGCGAGCACTATCAGTCATAAGCCGGCGGGAAGTTGTGATGGAATCTCGGTGACTGTAAGCCTCGGGACTCCGCTTGGCAGTTCGGGAAAGGAGGAATTCAAGCCCCTTTCGACCCAAAGCAATAACTTCAAATACGTCGGGAAGGTGGGAACGTATGGAGTCTGCACCTACGGATTCAATCACGTACCGGTTGGCGAGGATGTGCAAGTGCAGGTGAACGTAACTACGCCGCGGGCATTCTCGCCCATAGTGGCAGCTGCCGTCGCGATCACCAAACCTATCAAGATTATCAATGGAAAATGTAACAATCTTCCTCCAGCACTACCGTCGCCATCCGATCTGACTTCGCAATGGTGGACGTGCGGAAATTACGCCTACAACGTGAATTTTGTGCTGCAGCCGCCAGCGCACATCATGAGCACCAACAGCAACAACAGCGGGGCCGCGTTGCTAACCGGTTCATCTTCCAATCAGCCAACCTTGCTGTCCAATGGACCCAGCCGAGGAATGCTCGAGAGCGGTGCGGCTGCACAAGCGCAGGGTAGAGGGGCGGTCCAGGGCAATAGTCCGGGCAGCGCCGTGCAATTGAATCCTCAGCCGTTGCCGCCTCGCGGCACATCGGGCATGACGGCGGTCATGTCGCCTCAGCGTTCCCCAAGCGCAGGCGGTGTGCTGGGCACAGCACCTTCTCCAATTGCCGCGGGTATACAACCGGCTTCGCCTGCAAATATCGGCCCCGCTCAGACGAGGAGCTTTCAAGGCGGCGCACCCTCGGCAACGACGGCTTTGCCCACCCGAGCGGTTTGGTTGTCGTCCGGTATGCCAACACAAATAGCTGTGGCGTGTGGGAAGGACTCTTCATTCCGGATTCTGGGAGTTACCGGCGCAACCTACAATTCATTCATGCCGAGTGGCAAGTACACGATTTGGGGGTGCTCATTCGGAAGTGTAGCGAACCCCAAAGCGCAGACACCGCCACGCGGGCAGACGCAAACCGTCGCCACCTCGACAGCCACGAACCCGCCTCAACCCAATGGCATAATTCTATACGGTGGTGGCTCTTGGCCTCCCTTTGTAGTCGGCGCAAATATTAATTCTTGGAACGATAATTCCATAACCGTCACTTTCCCAAGCGCATCCGAGTTGGCAAAGTCTCAATATCGATGGGTTCCTGTGCAACTCTGGGTCGTTCGTGGTGATGGGAAGACAACAGCGCAGGACGGCTATAACTTCGCATTCTGGTAGAAAATTGTAGGGACCACGTGCTTATGCGGTGAAGCGTCTCACAAAAATACTCCGCGAAACCTCACTCAAGTGCCTTGGGCGGGATATTTGAGCGCTAACGCCGATTGCCTCAATTGACCTTATTCATTTCAGGTGGGCACCTCCTCGTTACGGAAGGTAGCTACCTTGTTCAACGCTGATGGGTATCTAATCGAAGTTATGGAGCCTCGCCATCGGTTCAGATACGCTCATCTGTGGGCGCTTTTAACGGCATTGTTTCTCTTCGCTTGTTCGCACTCTGAGTTTCAGCGACAACACAAACAAGCCCTTGGTGAGAATCCCTCTGGCGTTGAACTAGAAATTCGTACACGCGACGGCAGAAAACAATTTGCTGTGTCGGAGCCAGTCGCGTTCGAAGAGTTCTACACATCAACATATTCGGGGCTGTGGCATATAGAGATTCTCGAAGGCTGGAACGAAGCCACTAGCGCGACAAGTTCGGATGTTGTCCATCTCACCGATGGCAGAACCGTCTGGAACCAGCCTCGGGAAGAGCGAGTCGGCACCGTTTGTTGCGACTCGCGCCACCTATGGTTAAGTCAGGAAGGAACTCGCATACCCTACAAATTGTCTCCGACCCTTTTCCGTTCTAACCCTTCAGGCTACCGAAATCCTGAGTGGCTCACGTTACATCTGCCGAGCAAGCCGGGGAAATACCAGGTCTACATCACGACGGAGAGAGTTTTTCGGCGTAGCGATAGCACCACCACGTACCACGGCAAGGGAGTTGCGGTCTCCTCGAACCTCCTGACTCTCGAAGTGAGATAAACCTGAATCCAGATGGGGGGCAGTTGGCGAAGAATCGCAATAGAACTCATTGAGGACCTGAGTGGAGCTTTTCGAGCCGCAAGCTTTCGATAGGGGTTGATGCGCCTGGTGCGGCCAGCAGATACGGCCGGAGTACATGGTTGAGTTTCGGGAGGCTCCGATAGACAATGAACGCGTGAGTTCGCACAAGCACCGGATCGCCGATTACCTGCGACCCAAAACGCTTGCGATGTTATTGCTCGGGTTTTCTTCAGGGCTTCCCTTTCTTTTGGTTGGCAATACGTTCGGCTACTGGCTGCGCGATGAACACACCTCACTGACGGCGATCGGATTTCTTTCGTGGGTGGGCATTGCCTATTCGCTGAAGTTTCTGTGGGCGCCCGTAATGGATCGCGTCGATTTGCCGTTGTTTAAGCGGCTTGGACATCGGCGCGGATGGATGATGTTCTCGCAAATTCTCGTCGGGTTGGCGTTGGCCGCGATGTGCGGAACTGGCACGAAAGCCGGGCTCGGCCGGCTCGGCGCTCTGGCGCTTGTCGTCGCGTTTGCCTCATCGACGCAGGACATTGTGGTCGATGCCTGGCGAATTGAATCGGCAGACGATGGAGAGGAACAAGGCCTTCTCGCGTCTGCCTATCAGTTCAGCTACCGCCTTGCGCTCCTGGCTACCGATTCCGTGATCCTTATCGTCGCAGCAACCGTCGGCTGGCGCCTGTCCTATGGTATTTACGGCGCAAGTATGGCCCTTGGAATAATCGCGACCTGGCTTGCAAAGGAACCGCAGCGCGCAGATGCGGTGATGAATAAGAAAGAGCGCGAAGCACCTCTTTGGACGCCGCGCGGTTTCTTTGACGCTGTTGTGGGACCGTTCATCGCTTTTTTCCGCGCACATGGGTGGCTTGCGCTTGTGATGTTGGCGGCAATCAGCCTGTACCGCTTGCCGGACTTCATCATGGGACCGATGGCCAATCCCTACTACCACGACATCGGTCTTTCGAAGCAAATAGTCGGAGAGGTGCGCGGCTCAATCGGACTCATCGCTACGTTCGCAGGCATCGCAGCGGGCGGATTCTGCTCGCTGAAGCTTGGCTACATGCGCGCGCTCATCATCGGGGGCATTCTGCAGGCTGCGGCGATTGCCTCATATGCGACTCTCGCGTTCTCGGGCACAAGTACTCGTCTCTTCGCTCTAGTTATGGCAGGCGATAACTTCAGCATCAGCTTTGCAGGCGTTGCGCTTGTAGCGTACATGTCGAGTCTCACCAACATTGGATACACGGCCACGCAGTATGCGCTCTTGAGTTCAACCTATGCCTGGCTAGGAAAGATTTTGAAGGGGTTTTCGGGCGCTGAGGTCGAAAACCTGAGCACCACGCACGGCCTCATTCATGGCTACGGCATTTTCTTTATCGCTTGCGGACTGACCGGCCTGCCCGCCGTCCTTCTCTTTGCGGTATTAGGTTACTGGCTCAGCCGGAAGCAACCGATCGCAGCCGCTGCCTCGCAAGGTCTTAACTCGTAACCCAACCGGGAGATACTTGCTATGCCATTCTTGCAGACTGGGCATCGTGGCTTGCGCCGTTTCAACTACCAAGTCTCGCTCTTAAGGGTCGCGAGACCTACCAAGAAGACTATTTTCTAAGCACGTCCTTAGCTGGGAGTCTTCCCTAGATTTACCATTCCAACGCATGAACTAGATTCCCCAAAGCGGATAGGGGTCGCGACCAGTCTGCAAGCCCTTGCTGTTCCGAATGCGATAAATCGGTGTATGACTGAAATTTCTCCCCCCAGGAAGAGGCAGGCGCAACGAAAACAAGTGTTCTTGGCGCAGGGCAGGGCGGCCTCGCAAATGGCGCAAATCGCGAGTACCCTCATTGACCCGGCAAAACTGAAAAGTCGCCTGTAATTTCTTGGACCTGTATATTTTTACAGTGCCGTCCTCCTTGGTTTTGCGGTTACCGTTTCCACTAATTCAAACCCTCCGCAGACGGTTTTCTGCATAAGACGCCCGGTATTGTTCCGTCCCTCCTTTTCCAAATCGCCTGAGGAGAGTTCCTTCCCGAGAGGAGAAAACAAAATGAAAATACTACGACGTTCCGCAAATTGCGGTCGCGCAGCAGTTTTAGGGCTCTGCGTCATCGCCCTGTCGCAAATAGGTGCAGCGCAGATTTGGATCGCATCGGCAGGCAGCGTGGACGAGTCAAGCATCTTAACCTACCGGTTCACTGACCAACGTGCCTCTGTCAGACCCTCGCTTACAACCGGAACCGTGACCCTCCGCTATAACGTGCTTCCTGCGGGCGACTTGCTAAATCCAATCAGCCAGCCTTGCTGCGAAGCCAGGGCGCTGATGGTGCGGTTTTTGGATAACGGCAACGGAGCTCAAGTGATTGTCACGTTGAAGCAATTCAATGTGAGAACAGGCCAGTTAACCACACTGCTGACGTTTGATAGCAAACACTACCCGCCACAGCCAGCCTTCCAGGAGCCAGAGCCAACCATTTTCGACGGCAATTTCTTCAACTTCTCGTTCGCTCAAGGCCCATCAGAGGGAAGTCAGGACTTAGGTGGGTGCTGCGCGTACTACATCGAGGCCAAGCTCATTCGCAGTGCAGTTGGAGGAACTCCCGGTCTAGCTTCGATCCGGCTGGTTCGGGTTCTGGCGCCCTGATGTGCTTCTTGCACGCCTTGCATAAACCTCTCTGTTGTGTATGTGATAGGTATTCATTGTTGTCGATAAAGTTGGTGAAAAATCTCGATATGATTGTGCAGCCACGATACTCGTGTGCCGTGATGAGATGAGGATTGACCAACGATGTCTGATATTCGCTACCCTAAGAAGTGGAAGGACATGTCCCTCGATATGCGGCTGATGTTCGGATATCTCTATTACACTCACTGCCCCCACCGCTCGGAGTCGCCGGAGCTGCCATTTGCAATTGGTCTACTCGTTTCTTTCAACTCGCCTTCAGCAGTTTGATGATCCAGCCCACGAATGTAAGCACGAGAAACGGGTAGGCGTAGAAGGGCAATGGCCTTGAGGTCGGGAATATTTGGCCACCCCAAAAGATTCTTGCAGATGTGACCGCAAAGAGAACCGAGCCTATCACGGCGACCACTCGCGTCCAGACTGCGAACTCACGAGGAATGCTGGTGAGCAGAAGGCCAGCAGACCATAATGCCGTGCCCGCCGCAAATGAGGAGGCACTTTCGGTAAGGCTCGTTGCAGTCCCGACAAGCATTACGCTTTCTCCGATAGAGAAAACGAGAAAGCCGGCGGCGGTTACGTCCTTTCCCGCTCTCAAGAATTTCAAGGCCAGGAGAGTGGTAGCCACAACCAGAGCAACGCCATCGAGAGCCCACGCTGCCGCCTGAATATTTCGTTGTGCGACGAAAGTACCGGCCATGCCAAAAGCTCCGCCTATAGCGAGCAGAATAACCGTCAGCACGTTCACAGTGTTTTTCATATTGGCGGCCTATGATACCCCAACCGGCATGGAGGAATAGGCAATTGGCGAAATATCCATATCCCTCATCATCGCCAAGAGAGGCGAACAAAAAGCGCAGAGGGCTGATAATGATGATTGCCCCGATTGAACGAAGAACTATTTGAGCGTGAGAGTCATTGCTTTGAAATCAAACGTCGTCTTGTGTGCTTGTTGCAGCAGGTCGATCCCGAGATTTCCAGCGAAAAATTTGCTGGCCCCGGAGGTGGGGTTGAGGAGCACTCCCACTGACTTGAGTGTAGTCGGGAATCCGCCGATGCTGAACTTCAACGACTCAAGAGTTGCAGCCTCCATGTACTTGGTACCGCCGACACCTTCCATCTTGTACGAATCCGTTTTGGTCGCAGAGCGGATGAGTTCGGGAAATGCGGATGCAAACGGTGGATAGAGGTCGGTATTCGTAGCGCCAGTATCCAAAGCGAACGTCAATGGTCGTTGGTCGTAGGCGATCTGCACCAATGGATGGTTTCCGTCGAAGCACAGATCCGCGTGAGGCACGTTATTGTGCGAGGATTTTGGTCCGATCTCGAAAGTCTCATCCGCGCGCCAAGCAAACCTTTCAAACCCCAGCAACACGGGTATTCCTATGAGTCCGCGCGAGCCTGGAGACGCCTCATTGAACGGCGGTTGATTGTCAGGCAAGACCAGAAAGCCCACATGCTTGACACGAATTGAGCCGATGGCAAGTTCATCTGCGACCGCAATCTGTGTGTTGAACTGGGTTCCATTCACATCTCCTACTTTGGCAGTTGTTGGGTGTACTTGTAGCCCGAAGCGTTTAGCCTCGGACTCGGTCATGACCGAAAGCTCCGCTCCCGAATCGAACCAATACGTCGCGTTAACACCATTGATTGAGAATGGTAGTCCTCCATCCTGCAGTTTCACCGTGGTGTGTGCGCCCACAAGGTGTTGGTCGGGAGAGTCGGCAAGGGCAGTGAGCACAGGGCGGCTGCCCAGAGCGTCGGAATCAGTGGGTCTGACAGCAAGGATGGCATCCACCTGTGCTGACGCCTTCTTGTATTCCCCATGGGTGAAGTAGGTAGAAGCCAAAACCCTGTGTGCTTCGAGCGATTCATCCGACCTCCCGGCGGACTTAAAGACAGCTCGGAACTCCTTTTCGCATTGACGCTGATCATTGAATGCGCAAGCCACAGCTCCCCGATAGAACGCTGATGCACCACCTGTCCTGACGGAAACACGGAGCTCGAACCACTGATGGCTGTCGTAGAGTGATTTCAGGTTGGCGTCGTCCTTCCCCGCGCCGAAGCACAACGCCGCCAGAAGAACCCCGCAAGATGCAATCTTCGAACGTTGGCAAAGGTGAGCCACTGCGAGGCACAGATTTTAACGTATTTTTCCCCCAATTGAAGACCGGAGGCAAAGCGCGGCTGTTTTTGGAGTGTTGGAAGTTCTGAGAAAGCGGCCCAACGAACTGAAAATATTTGGTGGAGCTAGTCGGGATCGAACCGACGAAGCCCTCCGATCGTCTAGGGGGTACCCGACCCACCCCCGCTTCGTGAACGTGCTCGGTCACGTTCAGAAAAACTTTTTAAAAAATACGACGGAGGGGCGTGTAGCAGGAACCCTAGCGCTCCCCGCCCTTCAGCCTTCGGGAACTCCGGCCTTACGAAACACAGCAAGTGAACTGTCGAGGCCGGTTTTCGCGGCTGCCTCCGGTGTCATGTCCTTCGTTCGCCCGAAGACTTCCACACTAAGCGCATCGCTGTAGTGGATGCGGTGGAGCGCCTGCAAGAAGCCGGTCAAGTTAATGACACCTTCTCCGGGTAGCAGCCGCTGATTATCGTGGATCTGCTCTGGAGGCAAGTTCGGCGAATCATTGAAATGGACGTGCACGATGCGATCGCGCCCGGCTGCAATGATGTCCTCTGTGGTGGCTCCTGCGTGGTGCCAATGCCAGGAATCGAGCAGCAGTCCGACGTTGGGACCGCATTCCTTGGCGAACCCGAGCATATCGTTCATACGCCAAATGAATTCGTATTTGTGGGCTTTGCGCAGTTCGAGGGGACCTAGAAACTCGAGGCCAAGGCGGACGTTGGAACGCGCCAAAATGCGGGCACTTTTTGTAAACCGCTGCTTATAGGTTTGGCGCAGCTCCTCTTTTGGCGTATCGCTGGACGGCATGATGTAGGTGATCATGCGTGGGCAGTGGATAGCGGCTGCGAACTGGGCGGCTGCGTCAAGCTGGGTGAGCGAGGAATTGAAGGTTGCATCGTCTTTCCGGAATTCCACCGGAAAATCGATGACGGCTGGTCTGATCTTAAGACGGGCAAGTAGGTCGTTGGTCGCGCGAAAGCCGGCTTGCATGGCCGGGCGCAGCATGATGTCCGTGCCGGGAAATCCAATTTGCGCGGCCAAGCGCGCGAAGTCAGGCCAGTGAACACGACCTTGCAACAGGACGCTGTTCAAGGAGAGAAACATGTTGCGCTCGTCGGCGAAAGCTCTAGAGAGAGGGGCTGCGGCGAGCATCTTGCAAAATGATCGTCTGGATATCAAGTAAGACACGCCATCGATCATATCCGAGTAGCATCACGAGGAGATGGAAGACATGAACAGGCGAGAGAACGGTTAAAAAAGGCGAATAGAAAGCGCAAGAGAGTGATAACGCCTGCCCTTCAGAAATTGACTTCCGGATTGCTCGTGTCGCCTACCTTCGCTCGGCAAGAGTAGCGAGCATGATTACGGCTATCTCAAATCCCTTAGCATGGCCGCCGCATGGCTATTCGTAGCGTCCAGTCTGACGGCTGTCTGATAGCAATTTCTCGCAAGGTTCTTTTCCCCGTTTTGTTGATACGCTTCGCCCAGACTGTCGAAGGCGTTGGAAGACGCGGGATGCTCGGCCGTGTTCAACTTGAAGATCGCGATTGCGTCGTTCACCCGCTTGTCTCCGTAAAGCAGCTGATATCCCAGCGTATTCAACTCGGACTCCCCCAGGTCATAGTCGGGGTTTCTCGCATTCTTGAGAGCATCGTACATTTGCACCGCTGCCTGAATTCCTGACTCATGGATAGTTTTGTACAGTCTCTCGGCGCCAGACTGCTTCGGCAAAGTGTACGGTTTGGCTACGAGGATGTTCTGGATAGCAGCGTCTATGTCCTGGCGCTTACTGTTTCCTTTGTTTGTAAGCATGATGACGGTGACCCTGTCCGTGAGCCGCCGTTCAATAAACGCTCTGAACCCCGATTGACTGCCTTGGTGCCAAAGGTACTTATTGCCGTCCTCTTTCACTACGTTCCATCCAAAACCGTAGATCGAAGAGCCTTCTTGCACTTTGCCGGGCGTGAACGCTTCGGATAATGTTGAGTACCGCACGAGCTTGTCCGTATATAGAGCCTGATCCCAATTGAATAGATCGTCCACCGTCGAATAAATGCCTCCGTCTCCCGGGATTCGTGTTGGCGCGCCGTCATCTACGTTTCCAAATTGGTCGTATCCCACAGCTGCCCGCGCAGTTTTCTTTTCCGGACCGTCGTAAACAAAAGTGTCGCTCATGCCAACAGGTTTGAAAATCTCCTGTTCGAGAAAACCGGTAAAGCGCTTGCCTGAGACTCGTTCCACTACAATCGCCAATAGCGCATATCCGGGGTTGCTGTACCGGTATCTCAGGCCTGGCGCCGTAAAGGTATCTTCTTTTTTCAATAGATCTGCGATGAGACCTTCTTGATCAAGATTGGAATCGTCAATCGCCAAATCGCCATAGTCGGGTATTCCAGAAGTGTGGGTTAACAAATGTCTCAGTGTAATTTTGCTGAAGTGTGTCGAGTGGGAGAACTCGGAAATATATTTCGAGACGGGATCGTCGAAACCGAGTTTCTTCTGGTCAGCCAACATCATGATCGCCATTGCCGTAATTTGTTTGGTAACGGAGCCGATATTGGACGGAGTCTCAGGCGTAAAACCGGCACCCGTCTGAGCGTTCGCCTTCCCAAAAGCCTTGCGATAGATGATCTTTCCCCCTCTTGCAACGAGGATGGCGCCATTGAACTGACCTCGTTCAAATAACGTGGTCATCAAAGCGCCGATTTTCTGAGTTGCGCTCTGGGGCAACCTAGGGGAGGCTGTAGGGGAGACGTAGAACGCAATTGCAAGACTCGCCAGTCCGAGTACGGTAAAGAACCTTCGCATTTCAATAGAATAGACGTGTAACGTGAGTGGTGGCCATTGTTTGCAACTCGCGTCATCAGGCACATGTTTGTCATAGTTGTTGTTAAATCGTCGTAGCACTCATTGAGGCCCAAAAAAGCGAAGAAAAAGCACACATGAGTGATACGCCTGGTCTCGTAAACTGAGGTTCTCATCACCATGTTGACCATTGCTATCCGCCTGTGGTCGCCAGAATGCTTTCGTTGACCGCCCCTTGCCACCATCCGTAAGATGTAGCAACTATCGAAAAGGCATTGCTGAATGATTGATCAAACGATCTCGCACTACCGCATCGTCGAAAAACTGGGCGGTGGCGGGATGGGCGTGGTTTACAAAGCGGAGGATGCCGAGCTTGGTCGTTTCGTCGCCCTCAAGTTCCTGCCAGATGATCTTTCGCGGGACCCCCAAGCTTTAGAACGTTTTCGCCGCGAGGCGCGGGCGGCGTCGGCTCTCAATCATCCCAACATCTGCACCATTTATGAAATCGGCAAGCAGGGGGAGCAGTCGTTCATCGTCATGGAGTTTCTGGACGGTATAACCCTGAAACATCTCATTGCCGCAAAACCTTTAGAGATTGAAAGGGTGCTCTCACTGGCCATCCAGATCGCTGAAGGACTTGATGCCGCACATTCCCGGGGTATCGTTCATCGCGATATAAAGCCAGCGAACATCTTTGTCACTAAGCGCGACCATCTCAAGCTTCTGGATTTTGGGTTAGCTAAGGTGGAGGTGGGGAATTCTCCTTCGGGGTCAGGCAACACGCAAACGCGCACGATGGAAGGACCACATCTGACCAGCCCCGGATCGACGTTGGGTACAGTCGCTTATATGTCTCCGGAGCAGGCTCGAGCAAAGGAACTCGATGCTCGCACCGATTTGTTTTCGTTCGGCGTCGTTCTCTACGAGATGACTACTGGGATTTTGCCATTTCGCGGCGAGAGTTCGGCGGTAATCTTCAAAGCAATTCTCGATGCCCAGCCGTCTTCTGCGCTACGGTTGAATCCAGAGACGCCCCTGGAACTCGACCGCATCATCAGCAAAGCGCTGGAGAAGGATCGCGATTTGCGCTATCAAAGCGCGACAGAGCTGCGGGCGGACTTGTCGCGACTAAAACGAAATCAGGATTCGGGTGGTGCAAGAGTCTCCGTCGCGGAAGGGCCTGCTGAGAGTTCGTCCACAACAGCGGCGCGCCGGCTCTGGTGGACAGCGCTGGCTTTCGTGCTGGTGGCGGGAATTGTCGCCGGCGCGTATTGGCTACGACCGAAGACTGAAGCCACCAAAATATCATCGATTGCAGTGCTGCCATTTGTGAACGCCACGGCGGATCCGAACAACGAATACCTGAGCGACGGCTTGACCGAAAGCCTCATCGGCACGCTCTCGCGGCTTCCGGGCGTGAAGGTGATGGCGCGAAGCACGGTGTTCCGCTTCAAGAACAACCAGGACGATCCGCAGAAAGTCGGACAGGCGCTGCAAGTGGCTGCAGTGCTAACCGGGCGCATCACACTGCATGGTGACGAGCTCGGCATCCATGCAGAACTGGTTAACTCTGCCGACGGAAGCGAGTTATGGGGATCGCGGTACACACCAAAGCAAGCCAATATCACACAGGTGCAGAGCGATATTACGAGAGACATCTCGAAGAGCCTGCACGTGCAGCTCAGCGGTGAAGAGCAGCGGAAGCTGGGTGGCGCAGGCACAAACAGTCCTGAAGCTTATCGGCTGTATCTGGAAGCACGGCAGCAGTGGGCGGGGCGTACGCAGGATGGATTGAAAAAGAGCATTGAGTTATTTCAGCAGGCGATTGCAGCCGATCCGAATTATGCGCTCGCGTATGCCGGACTCGCCGATACCTATAATGTTGCTGGCAGCTATGGCATTGGGATTAGCTCGAAGCAGGGGCTGTCGCTCAGCGATGAAGCGTCGCAAAAGGCGGTGCAGCTGGACGATTCACTGTCCGAAGTACATACGGCCCGAGCAAGCTACTTGTCGTTCGCGTGGCGCTGGAGCGAAGCGGAAGCCGAGTTTCAGAGAGCCATTGAGGTCAATCCTAACAACGCCCAGGCTCACTATTTTTATGCCTTTACCCTGCTCCTACCGTTGAACCGCATTGATGAGTCCCTCGGACAGCTTCGCATCGCGCTTTCGCTCGATCCCTTGTCGCCGATCATAAACACGAATTACGGCTGGACGCTGATGGTGGCTCACAAATATGACGAATCTCTGGCTCAGTATCGGAAGACGATTGAGCGCGATCCGAATTTTGGGCCCGCGCATTTCAAGCTATCTCATCTGTATGCCTCGATGGGGCGATACAAGGATGCCTTGGAGGAGATGACGAAGTCAGATCTCATAAAGCCGGGATTTCAGAGTCTCGACGCCAAAGCATATTGTGCGGTGAACCAGTCCATCAACAGTGCCGACCGCGATGCGTCGGCTGCCGATGCATGCGCCTCCACCGACCGTGAATTGGCAATTCGTCTATTGCAGACGGGCTACGAACATCACGACTTGGTGGGAGAATTCATTCGCAGCCCGGAGTTTGATTCGCTACGCTCCGACCCGCGCTATATCGAAATCATGCGCAAGATGGAGCTGCCGAAATAAGCCGCTGGTGCTCGACGGAAAATAACCTCGTTCCTGGTCAATAATTCCCCTCTCCAGCACCTCCATATTGCTCTTAAATGGAACGATAGCGCGGATGGTTGGCGATAAATCGCTTTGAAAGATTGGTGGAGCTAGTCGGGATCGAACCGACGACCTCATCGTTGCGAATTCTCAAACCTCAGCGAGATGACGAGACACCGAAGAAGTCTGAATAGCATGGAAGGGCAGTGTTCATGCGGGTTTGGCCGTTGTTCGCTGCCCTTCATGTGATACGGAACGACACCGGGAAATACGGCGCGACCTGGGTAGGGATCACCCGGTTACGACACAAGTCACGACACAAAATTTGGCGTTGGCGATTGGCCGCAATCCGTCCGATTGTCTGTGGGGTAGCCGACCCACCACCCTTTCGTACACGTGCGGGTCGCGTTCAGAAAAATTTAGAAAAAATTGCCACGGAAGATGCGTGGTGCAGAGGCGAGTTTAGAGACTCCAAAACTCAGGGGCATCCTTTTTGAGGGAGTGGTGTATACAGACGGCAAAATGCTCCGTTCCCCTGCTTGGGAGGAAGAAACGGCGCATACCTTCTGGTAATGGCCTATTTCAGCATTAGCAAGCCCACTTAGGCGTTTGTGGAATGAGATACGAGAATGTCTTTTGCCACGCTGGGCAAAGCGGGAACCAGCCATCGGAACAGGAGGGTTGCCGCTCCCGCACCAACTAGCTGAGCTGCGACAAAACCCGGAATGTCCACGGGTCGAATGCCACTAAACGTATCGGTCATTGCTCTCGCCAGTGTGACAGCAGGGTTTGCGAATGATGTGGAAGCCGTAAACCAGTATGCGGCGGTGATATAAGCTCCGACTGCAAACGGAACAACTGATGAACGGAGGCGTGAACAACCCCATATGACTGCCATTAGTCCAAACGTGGCGATGAACTCGCTAAAAATCATCGAAGGTCCTCTGCGCGAGTGCTGCGATGTAGAGAACAAGTGCAATCCGAACATGACGTGCGCACAAGCAACGCCAAGATAGGCGCCGGAGACTTGAGCGACCAAGTAGCCAGGAACCTCAACCCAACGGATGCCCCTTTGCCATGCATCGGTTAGCGTCACGGCAGGATTAAAGTGTGCGCCTGAAATCGGCCCGAACGTTAGGATCAAAGCTACGAGAGCTGCTCCCGTTGCTAGAGTATTCGCCAGCAAAGCGACCGCAACATTTCCACCGGAGAGCCGCTCGCCCATGATCCCAGAGCCAACCACAGCCATCAGAAGAAAGGCTGTCCCGACGAACTCCGCGGTGATCCGTGCATATGGGCTGAATTTATTGCTGTCCAATGTTGTCGAGTTCCTTCTTGAGTGCGAGGCGATCTATGGACGCCAGTGGAAGGGAGAGGAAAAGGCCAATTCTACGTTCAAGCGCAACAAAAGCATCGCGGTATGCTCTTGCAACCTGTTCGGGACTGCCCGTTACCGCAGCGGGGTCGGGAACACCCCAGTGCGCCGTCAGAGGCTGACCCGGCCAAATAGGACAAACTTCTTTGGCTGCGTTGTCGCAGACAGTGAAAACGAAATCAAGCGTTGGAGCTTCGGGGGTAGAGAATTCTTCCCAACTCTTACTCCTGGCATTCTTTACCAGAACCCGCGCTGCTTCGAGCTGCTTAATGGCTTCGGGGCGTACTGCTCCACTCGGATGACTTCCAGCACTGTAGGCCGTAAATCTCGGACGGCCCTTAAAATTCATGATTGCTTCGGCCATGATCGAACGCGCAGAGTTGCCAGTGCAGAGGAACAGGACGTTGTAATGATCTTTCATGGTGTCCTCAATGGCAGCAGGTTGGAGCGCAGCAAGACATTGAGGCAGCGGGCTTAACCGCACGCACAAACGCACTCATGAATTTTCCCTCGATCTCCGGAGCGATCGCTTCAATATCAATGCCCAGGTTTAGGAGAGTCTCGCGTGCATCCTCAGCCCGATAAACGCGAGTTGGCTCCAGTTCAATCTGCGTGAACCCCGCAGCCTCCAACTTTCCGCGGTATTCATTTTCTTCGAGAGCACCTGCGATACACCCTACCCACGCCAGTACGCTTTGCCGAGTCTCAGGCAGCATCTCACCCCGCGTTACGACATCCGAAACAGCAAAACGTCCACCGGGCTTCAGGACTCGAAAGGCCTCCCTTAGCACTTGATCCTTATCCGCTGAGAGATTGATGACGCAGTTCGAGATGATGACATCAACGGCGTTATCGGGGAGCGGAATGCTCTCGATCTCTCCCTTTAGGAACTCCACGTTCTCGATTCCTGCTTTTCGTTTGTTCTCGTTTGCCAATGCCAACATCTCGTCCGTCATGTCCAAGCCGTAAGCCTTCCCTGTCGGGCCAACGCGCTTGGCGGATAGGAGTACGTCAATACCGCCACCCGAACCAAGGTCGAGAACTATTTCGCCAGCATTCAGTCTCGCCAAGGCCGTGGGATTGCCACACCCAAGAGAGGCAAGCATAGCCTCCCCTGGGACCTGCCCGATCTGTGCGGCGTCGTAGAGATTGGAAGTGATCGGATCAGCACATCCGTTGCTTGGACTTGCTCCGCAACAGGAACTCCCGCCGCTCACCACCCGTAGTGCGGCCTCTCCGTATTTCTCTCGGACTACTGTCTTGATATCGGTGCTGCTCACAAAATTCTCTTTACCTGCAACACTGCAGGACTTGTTCTGGTTTGAGTGCTTTGTTTCGCGTGCAACATTCCGCGTAGAGGAACCCAAGAAGTTGTTGAAGTGCGTCGGTATCTGCTGTGTATCGAAGGAAGGTACTCTCACGTTGCACCTTGACCAGTCCTTCGTTTCGGAGCTTGTCGAGGTGATGCGAAAGAGTTGAACTTGGAATATCGAGTTCTTCCTGAATTTCCCCTACTACGAGCCCCTCAGGATGGGCCGTCAACAGCAATTGCATGATTCGCAGCCTTGGCTCGACGCCCATGGCCGAAAACATGTCCGCATACTTGGCGATCGACTCGCTGGATTTCTTCGTAGAGGCGCTAGGCATATTTCGATATTCGCAGAACTATAGGACGATGTCAAGGGGTACTCGCAGTTTGTTCTTCGCAACTGGAATCGGGGTTGAGTCCCCGACTATGATCAATGCGATGCCCTTCCACCCCATGCCGCTGGTCCGGCGAGCAGAGCCGTTCACCCATGCCGACTGGCTCTTTGAGATCAAGTGGGATGGATTCCGAGCTATGCTCCATTCCGACGACGATGGCATTCGTCTCATCTCCCGGAATGGCAATACGTTCAAAAGCTTTCTTGGTCTGTGCGAAGGCTTAGCCCGTGACCTGAAGGGCCGCCGCTGTGTGCTCGACGGAGAGATTGTGTGCCTTGATCCTGCTGGCAAGCCGCAGTTCCGTGACCTGCTGTTTCGCCGCGCCGAGCCTGTCTTCTATGCCTTCGACATTCTGTGGGACGAGCACGCCCGCTCGGACGACGAAGAAGAAACGCGCCGATTCCGCAACGGAGAGGATATTCGGTATTTGCCGCTCGTCGATCGCAAACTACGGCTTCGCAGGGTGGTTTCGGAACGTGCCGAACGACTTCTCTTTTGCGACCACATCGAGGCAGCTGGCGAGCAACTGTTCAAGCTCATTTGTGAGCAGGACCTGGAGGGCATTGTTGCAAAGCGGAAAGGCGATCCCTACCTGCCTGAGCATGCGCAATGGTTGAAGATTCGGAATCGCAACTATTCGCAATGGGTCGGACGGGAGGAGTTGTTCGAGCGGGAAGGCGGCAACGATCCCGATTGGCAGCCTTGGAATCTGTGCTCCTCAGCGTGTGATGAACTGGTCGAAGCGCACGGGCTGAATCTGTAGGCCGACTAGTGCGACTCTGCAGCTAGTTCCGCAGCAAGACTAATGTGGCCCGGAGAGACCGAGAGCTTCTTCTCCCAGGCTGAGAAGCCCGCCTTCTTCACGACGACATCGTGGTCACCTGGAGCGAGGCTGATAGAAGACGGTGTGCTTCCTACGAACTTCCCGTCAACCTCAATATCAGCTCCCGACGGCGTAGACGATATGTCAATTAGAGCCGAGGTCACAGTCACGGCTGAAGCTGTCGCATCCGGTTTTCCGCCCCTAAATTTTGCTTCCTCCAATCTTGTGTCGCCGTTGATGTAAGCAGTGATTTCCGTGCCTTTCGGAATCGTGATGTCTTTCCCGTGCATGAAAAGAAACAGAGGTGCCGCAGGGAAAAACACGATTGCGGTGCCAACCATAGCACCGGTCATCGCGCCCGTATGGCCGCCGCCCTTCACGTCTTTGACGGCCCGCAGCGGAACCTTTTCTCCATCCGCCAGACGAACTGAATCGATGTTAACGTCGAGCTTGCCACCTCTTGCCATCCGGCGCTTCGGTTGTGCGTCGGTCACCGTTCCCCATGCGATGCTGCCTTTTGGCACCACGAGGACGTCCATTACCAACACGTCTTCGAGAACCTCAAAATCCACTGTATCGCCTGTGTGTGCGTCCGCAGAAGAAACAGTGCGGGAAGTCCTGAGCTTCACAGGGGTGCCGTCTTCAAGACCGAATCCTTGCATTGCCGCTTTCGGCGCCGAGGCTTGCGAGGGCTGAGCCGGGGCCGCCGCGTTGGCGCTGGGTGGCGTCGATTGAGCAAAGCTGAGAACAGACGGGAACGATATGACCAGACTAATAGCCACAAACTTCATAAGCATTTTGATTGTCTCCCTCTAAATGTCAATGGTTGCCCGGCTACCCGCCTCCTAGGTGCCTCAGCGTGTTTCTTGGTGTCAATGAGCGACATAGAGATGTTACGCTAAGTATCAGAGCACGCCTTCGTCATTCTCCCCCAAATATCGTGGTAGGCAGGCTATAAACTGGGAGGCTGCAGAACAATTCCTGCAGGATCGCACTCCGCAGCTTGCTCCGTTAAGTGTTCGCACCGAAAAAGAACGGGCGAGGGCAATTAACGATAAGCTGGGCGACGTTCGAGTTGCTCGCATGACCCCTACGCTTGTTCTGCTCACATTCGAGAGCGGAAGGCTGCTGGAATCTCAAACGCGACGGTAAACCGGGAGTTGGACATCATTCGTGGAGTGCTGAAGAAAGCGAAACGCTGGCACTTGTTTGCGGACGAGATTAAGCCTCTACCGCTCCGCCAGAAGGTCGGCAAAGCTCTTGGCTACGAAGAAAAGCTGAAGCTCCTAAAGACTGCCGCGAGTCGTCCAGAGTGGCAGAATGCGGCCTGGGCCGCCACTCTCGCCCTCAATACAACGATGCGCGGTTGTGAGATTAAGCAGCTACGCTGGCGCGATATTGATCTGATGGAGAAGACACTTGTAGTGGGCAAGAGTAAGACTGAGGCAGGCGAAAGGGTAATCCCGCTCAACAAAGATGCCTGGAGCACTATTCTCTTGCTTTACGAGCGCTCCAAGAAGCTCGGAGAAGTTCAGCCTGAGCATTACGTCTTTCCATCGTGCGAAGCTTCGAAAGTCGATCGTAGAAGCCAATGACGAGTTGGCGAACGGCTTGGCGTAATCTGACCCGGCAAATAACCTGCCCTGCATGTGGGACGAAGCAGCAGCCAGCAAAGTCCTGTGCTAACGAGAAATGCGGCGTTGCCATTGAGGAGTTGAAAAGTCCACTCTCAGGCCTTCGCTTCCACGACCTACGGCACCACGCGATCACCGAACTCGCCGAGTCTCAAGCCAGTGACAGCACGATTATGGCGATCGCTGGGCATGTCTCGACCAAGATGCTGCAGCACTACTCCCACGTGCGACTGCAGGCTAAACGGACGGCGCTCGATGCGCTCTCTTCCAAGCGGTTCGAGCAGACATATTCGAAGGGTGAACCGGGCGGTTACGACACAAACAACGACACAAAACGGGAAGTCCGCCCCGAACAGGTCCCGCAAGTTGTTGAAAAATTGGTGGAGCTAGTCGGGATCGAACCGACGACCTCATCGTTGCGAACGATGCGCTCTCCCAGCTGAGCTATAGCCCCACTCGGGTGATGTATAGATCTTATCATCGCTCCCCCAGGCGAATACCGACTGATGCCGATGCAATGTGTGAGGCGTCTCGGTGGCAAACCTGACTCAGGTTGCGGTTTCGGAGCTTAATCGACTCGAGGGACAGAATCGCTCAAGCGCTCGTGGGACAAATTTTGCCTACTGAACCTCAATACATGGAGCGTCTGGCAATTGCCACCGATCCTCACCGGCACCGAGTCAGCAGGTCGGGGAAGAGGACGAGAGGTCAGCTCGCTGCAGACCGATCGCTAGTGTTTCGCCACGCGGTCGCCCAATTCACAACCGTCAGCACCCGCTCGGCGGTGTCTTGGATGTAGGCAACTTGCTCTATGGCATTGTGCTCTTCTTCTCCGCTTTTGAACGTGTAGAGGGGAACCTCCATCTTTGAAATCGGTAGAAGGATGGCCTCTTCTTGATGTACTACCCCCTTCTGAAATCGTGCCTTGAAGCCAGAGATGTCCGACCGGACGTAGTCGTTTAGCGTTTTCGCGTCCTGGTCCGATCCAATCGGTGCTCCACTGATGTAGATCATGACGGTTGATGTCCCTGCGTCAGAACTTTTCGGAACAAAGCATGCAAAGCCTGGTCCATTACTTCGTTCCCAATCCTTCGATGTATCGAACGCCAATAGGCCGGCTTCTGTGAGAAGCATCTCGTGGATGTCTTTATCATCACCGGAGCTAGCTTGAGCAGATTTCGCTTTTGGTGTTTTGCTCTGCCCCTGGGAAGCCGTAAGCGCTACCGCTGCGAACAAGAGGCTGAATGTAAGCAATGCCTTCCGATGGCTCATTGATTGGGATTATCCGCGTTCGGAGTGGATTGGGATTATCCGCGTTCGGAGTGCGGCCGGCCAAGACAATTGTTTAACGGCGACAGTCGGAAGTTCGGGTTGGACGCACCCCCCATAAGTATGGAGATTCAACGACGATCTAGCTGGGGCGTGATTTTGATGTCATTTGGTGACTCAGAATCCGAGGCTCTCAGCGGGGTCCGCGTTTTACCGCCTTCACGCTTTTCTGCAACAATCCTTTGCGCTACGCGATCTTAGTCCCTCTTTCAAGGCTCAAGCACATCTTTAAGGCAGACAGGGCATGCAGCGCATTCGTAACTGCTTCCCGTTCCTCCTTGCCGTTCGAGTCAGCAAACAACTCGCGTTCCCGCCGAAGCAGCGCTCGCTCCGCTTCGGTGATGCGCACGGCGACTCGAGTTCGATCCGTCTCGAAGACAGCCTGAAGGTACAGGTCACGCCAATCAAAAGATGCTCGGAGGCAGTCATCCATAGAGTGGGCCTCATAGAAAGCGGAATCCGTTCTCGCCGGGACTGCATGCGAAAAACGTCAACTCCTAATATCAAATCCTCTTTGGGCGCCTAACTGTCAACATTGACAGCCCAAGGTGAAGCCGATAGGCTCGGGCCGGAGAAGGGCTTTCAACTGGCGATATTGAGATTTGTCAGCAATTTTCTGTGAGTTCCCTGACGGCTAGTTTTTCAAAAACGAAATTCAGAATTGTTAGATACTGTAGCGGCTTAACGAGTCGCCAAAATGGCGTGGGAGGATCTCATGCGACGGGCTCTTTGCCTATTACTGTTTGCACCTTGTTTTCTTTCGGCTCAAACTTCTCAGGTCCCCGAAATCCCGTACCGTTCTGTACCTGACTTCCTGCACCTTCCGGTCAATCTGTATTTTGGTGAGGTGGCTGGCGTTGCGCTCAATTCCAAAGGGCACATCTTCGTTTTCTCTCGGGGCGACACCACTGGTCCCGCGTATGCCGCGGCTGCAGCACAACTTTTGGAATTTGGGCAGGATGGCAAGTTTCTGAGAGAGATTGGACACAACTTGTACGCATGGTCTTACGCCCACACGGTCAAGATCGACCCTCAGGACAATATTTGGGTGACGGATAAGGGCTCTGATGTTGTCGTCAAATTTAATCCCCAGGGACAAATCTCCATGGTGTTCGGACGGAAGCAAGAAGCCTCCGACGATGGCACAGGCCCCTTGAAAGAGGTCAATCCTCCACTGCATCCAGAAGACGGTTTGTTCAGGCAGGTAACCGACGTGGCTTGGGATTCTGCAGGAAATACTTATATCAGTGACGGCTACATCAATTCGAGAATTGCGAAAGTCGATAAAGACGGCGATTGGCTGATGTCATGGGGAGAACCGGGAAACAAACCAGGTCAATTCGATACTCCACACAGCCTTGCGATTGATGCGCAAGACAACATTTATGTAGCAGACCGTGGGAACCGCCGCATTCAGGTTTTCGATGGGAGTGGCAAGTTTCTCCGCCAAATCACGATTGATGTTCCGGTTGACCCAAATGCACGACCGGCAATCGGCAACAAAACAGACCATCCCTCCGGATCGAGAGCGCCAGGCTCTCCCTGGGCGATCTGCATCACCCCTCCTCCCCTTCAGGTGATTTACAGCTCCGACGGTTTCCCGGGTCGAATATATAAGCTTAGTCTCGATGGCACCGTTCTCGGCGTGTTAGGGAAGTCAGGCAAGCAACTCGGCCAGTTCGGATGGATCCACGAAATTGCTTGCCCATCCGAAAACGAGTTATACGTAGCCGAGATCTTGAACTGGCGTGTGCAAAAACTGGTTCTGAGCCCGAGATCATCTCCCACCGTCAAATGAGGAAAATAGTGGGATTTATCGCTCGCTGGCAGAGGAGAGGAGCTGAAAGGTCCAGATTTACTGGACCATCTCTGGCCTAAGAGTCAGAGCCCTCAGACCAGCACTAACAAATTGCCTACCCTCGAGCGCGGCTTTGACCGCAGGAGTCAATTCTCTTGAAGCCGCTGCTTTCAAGACGTAACCACTTGCGCCTTCGTGGAGGGTCGCTTCAGCGATATCGCAGGATGCATTTTGGGTGAAGAACACGACCCTACTTTTTGGTGAAACCTTCCTGATCTTTCGAGCCACCTCGATGCCATTCATGGTGGGAAGGCCAATGTCTAGCACTATAAGGTCTGGCTGCAGGGCTTCGGCTTTCCACACGGCATCTAAGCCGTCCGCTGCTTCCTCAATGATGCACAGTCCCAGCTTTGACCGGAGAGTTGCACACACAATCCTCCGCCATCGTTCAAAGTCGTCTACGACGAGTGCGCGAACCTCTTGCAATTCTGCCCCCCTGAGCAAGAACAAGACTCCGATGATAAAACGATTCACATCTGTTGAATGCGCCAAGATACGCCACGTAAACCGTCACGATCAAACTGATTTTCTACTCTGCTTTCCGTAGCGGCCGGCTGAGGCCAGCAACCTGCGGCGGTACAGCCAGTTCGGTGACGCCTCCAGCCCATCCTTCATCGGAAAGGCGTGTCATTCCTAAAGCAGACCCAGGTAAAGCGTTGCATGCCCCTCCCGCCTGGTCGGGAAACATCCTGCAAAGCATCTTCGTCGAGAACCTGGTCTGTTTCCGCCCGCTGGGTGACCCGACGTCACACTCGATGGTGAGAAGCTGCAGCTCGATTTGCTCGGCAAACCGGAACAACAAAGCACCAAAGGGGAACTAAAACCACCTCCCTGCGGATTCACCTTTTCTTGTGAACCGTGGCCAACTATCCGTGTTTCGCGGCGGGCTCAAATTGGGGCTGGCAGCGATGGAGCTGTCCATTCAAAACGGTGTAGCTGAGCCCTACTAACACGAAAGTGGTGCGGTGTTCGCGGTATTGAGGTTCTCACTTCAGGTTCCTATGCTTAGAGGCCAGGAACCCGGAATCGCAAAGGACGATTCTAACCATGCCGAACTACTGGCTTCATATGCTCAAGCAAGAATCGACGGCTCCCTCGATAGTAGTTGCCGTTTCCAGCTTTCCAGTGCAGGACGGATCATCGATCCCCACTGCAAACTACGATTCCTGGGATAATCTGCACAACGCCCTGTTAGCCGTCGGAATCGAGGCGTGTACGTTGCAGAACGTCGAACAGAGCCTGGCCGATGAGGGCTTCGTTACCTTCACCGATGTCTCCCTCACTCCTAATCAGCTCACAACTCTCGGCTTCGGAAACCTCGCAGAACTCTCTATCAGCGCAAGCGTGTCCCCGTAGTTGATGTCTCCAACGCTCAGGGAACGGAGTTCTGTTTCCGTCGCGCAAAGGCGAACTTCGCTAGAAACTGGTGATTACTCGAGGTACTTGCAAGGCAGGAAAGCGAAAGCCGGTTAGAAGTGCCTTGCTGGATTTTCGAGGGTCGCAGCTGCTTGCTGATGATGGGGCGCCATTCCCGCCGGTTTGACGTCGTTCTATGTTTCGAATAATCGAGCTGCTGGATCATCCACCATCAAGTTTTCAACAGTCCAGGTAATATCACTCATCTCCGCGACGCCGTGCTGGCAAGTTCGCGCCAGGTGATCAACTTAATGTTCTCCTGAACCAGAATCTGGCGAAATTGATCGCTACTAAAGAAATCGAAATCGCGCTGCCTCCAAGCCGAGCCCCAGGTTGAGCGCTCCCTCGTCGCAGCGCGTAGTTCCTCGTTGTCGAAACCAGGATGAATGACAAATTCCGTCACCCCAGGTTTCAAGCTTCTCAGCGCCGAAATGTAAAAGTCGGCCCATTTCCCCGTTGGCACTTCGGGGCCGATCGTGACCGTATGGTCAAGAACTATGTCCTCAGCACCAAGGCTCTGCTGTAGATAAGGGTGATCGGCAAACCAATCTCGGGTGACAAAAACCGGCAACTTGTATTCGTGAGCTAGTCCTACCATTACATCGAAAAGTTCCTTCCCATTCACGATGAGCCGGTACTGGTGCGAATCAAGGTGTGTAGGACGAACCCCCATCGCCAGCGCGCGTTCGATCTGGGCACGCAATTCGATCTCAACCTCTTTCGCATTAACGTGTTGATCGTGTTCCCAGTCATGATGGAAATATCCATTCTCATCCACAAGACTAGGCACTTTGTTGGCGGGCGCTGCCGGACCCCAACGGTAGTAAACCCGTTCACTGGTCACCGTGAGGTGCAGCCCGAAGTCTGCGTCAGGATGAGATTTCGCGTAGTCAGCGATCTCGGGGAACCATGGGCAGGGCACCATCATGCTCGCAGAGTTCACCGTTCCAGCTTCCAGGCTTTGAATCGCCGCGGCATTCACCGCATGCGTTTCACCGAGGTCGTCGGCGTGAACAATGACCAGCTTTGTGCCGGGCGGATATCCCAGGCGGTCGGCCAGAGTTTGCGCGCAGGTTCTAGGTGGGTAAGCCAAAAGGAAGTAAGCCAGCAGCAATAGAACAGACGCGTACTTTCCCCTCTTTTCAATCCGAGTGCGATGTGACATGAGAGATCACTCTCTTGCGGGATTCATGGGCTTTCCAATTCTATTGATGCCGGGCGTTTACGCAACTCGCCGTCAACCACCAACGTGCTGTTACACGTCCACATCGCTCATTTCAACGGGGAGCAGATTTGAAAAACGTTGCCCTCAGGATCAACCGCGTCGCATGCCTCTCCGGGTTTCTGCCAAGGACGCCGCAAAATTTGGATTCCCAGAGACTCCAGCCGTGCACGCTCCAATTCAACGTCCGTCACTTCAAAGATGAGCTTGACGGCTTGCTCTTCGCGTGGGATCGGCGGAGATTCAATCTCGATGCGCTTCGCGATCTCAGCAGGAATGGCATGAAGCGAAAAACAAGCGCCACCAGTCTCGAAGGTGGCCCAAGCATCAGTCCAGCCCTGATTGCTAGAACCCGTGCCTAGCATCTCGCCGTAAAAGCGCTTCATGCGTTCGAGGTCTTTTACATAAAGTATCGCGCTACGCAGTTGCATAGTGAACGATGATAGCCGAAGGGATTCGCTCAGCTCACGGTCCTGATGCTTGTCCAGCTTTCTGAGAGTCTTGGCGGTGAGACGGAATGGCCGTCACTCTCCTCCACAATTAGCGATGAATCAAATCACGACCCACCCCCCGATCCAGCTGTGGCGAAGTCTTTCGTGACATTTCTTTAGAGAATTCATTGGCACACCGCCTGGTATGCCGGGGGAACCACCATCGTTGAGGTTTACAAGGCGGTCCAGCCGCCATCAATGAGAAGCGTGTGACCGGTAATGAGTGCCGCGGCCGGGGAAGCAAGGAACACTACGGTACCCGCAACATCTCTGGGCTCACCAATACGGTGTAACGCCGCGATGCGCTCGATCACGTTGCTTCGAAACGTCGGGTCCGCCAGCACCGATTCCGTGCCTGGCGTTTGAATGAATGTGGGTGCAACCGCGTTGACTCTGATGTTGTACTTACCCCATTCCACGGCCAGACACTTGGTCAAGTGCGCAATGGCGGCCTTCGTCATGCAATAAACCGACTCCGTCGGCAGCGCCACAAACCCCGCCTGCGAACTCATGTTTATGATGCATCCGCGCTTTTGGCGAATCATGATCCGGCCGGCCGCCTGACTCGCGAAAAATGTCCCTTTGAGATTCACCCTAAGAGTCACATCGAAATCTTCCTCACGTACATTCTCCGCAAGATTTTCCGGAGATAGCCCTGCATTATTCACCAGGAGATCGAGTCGCCCGAAATGTGCAGCCGTATCCTGAACAGCGCGGGAGATCTGGTCGAGTTGTGTCATGTCCATCTGCAAGGACAACACACGTCGGCCGACGGCCTCAATTTCTCTTGCCAGCTCATTCCCGGTTTTCACATCTCTCAGACCGAGCGCCACATCGGCACCAGCGTGAGCAAGAGCCAGAGCAATGGCGCGGCCCAGGCCGCGACCAGCGCCAGTCACTAATGCCACGTCACCGGTCAGGTCAAATCGAGGAAGGTCATTGGCCACTGGAATCTCCGTCCGACTGGTGTTCAGCACTGTGGTTTTTAACATACGTCAGCCCAGCCTGACAATCAGTGCCGTCACTTCTTAATCGCCAGCATTCCTTCAATAGGCGTGCTGGATACTAACAAGGAAAAATCCAGACCCGAGACAGTCCCAACTACAATGCAACAAGGCTAGCTTGCCAGACCCGAACCTACCCAACGATGAAGACAATATTCAGTGCCGTTCCGCTCGCCTTGGAGGCAGATTTTACAGATGAATTGCAGGGGAGGAGCACAAGCATCGCAAAGTTCACGCGCAAGCGGGTGGTTTTCCAGATCTCCCTAATCGTTCATGGAGGTAGACGATAGATCCCCGTATCCGTTTGTCTCCGTCCTCATGCAAGCGGGAGTTTGGCGTGATTCTCAGAATAAGGGAATGCGTCGAGCTGGATTATCTTGACGTGCAGTCTTCCAAAGACAATCCAGCTCGTGCTCACTGCGGTCTTCCATGAGCAGTCCTAAGATGCCGCATTTCTTGGGCAAATAAAGCGCCAAGAAACGCCACCGCGGAACGCGACTCACGAGTCAAAGATGCCTTCGATTAGATTGTCTATCACTTATTGACGGGCGAAACGACTAGCGAAAGTGCGAAGTTTTGGCATCGGCCTATTTCCAACGTTCGGCGAAGAATTCCCATTCGCTTATCACATTGGCGTCGCCGGAATGGGAAGCCGCACGTTAAACCGGCCGAAGACTTGCAGAAATTCAATGAGAACATCGTGGGGAGGATCGAGGTCATTTCCGAGTTCCGCGGATGATCCACAGGAGCAGCATGGTGAGGCGTGGTTGGCAATCAGAGCAGACCTCGATCCTGTCAGGGTGGAAAAAGGGATCGTTCACCGACGGCCAATTGATAGGCCACCAGTCGCCGTTGCTGCTCCAGTTCTTCAAACACCAAATTTGTAAAACGGTTTCGAGAGCAGCTCTTTCATAACAACCCCGAGATCGAGTAGCGACTGGCTGCAGTCTCCGGAGAAGCAGGAGCCGTGCATGGCGGCGACTGTCCTGGGCTTCAACGACGCCAGTCCTTGCAGAATCAATTCTGTGTTAGGCGTATAGGGAACGTACCCCGCGAGAGGTCCGGCCTGGTAATTCGCCAGCGTCTCTCGACAGCGGTCGATCACACTCGATTGGGAAAGCGGCTCACACTCGCCGTCCTGATGAAAGAGATCAGAGCTAAAGAGCGTCCGCTCCGTTTCTTCAAACAGCACTCCCGCGTCCCATCCGTGCGGCAGTTGCGGTGTCTGATAGTACCGGAAGCGATACTTGCCAGTAGTGATCGGTTCTTGCGGGCCAAATATCCTAACCTCCTGGCCCACAAAGTCGTTTACGCTGACTAAAGCTCCAACCGCGCCGCACGTGGGCTGGGCCTTGGGAGCAACCGCCATCCACTCTTTCAGCGCGCCACACTCATCCGATTCGAAATGGCTCCAACTAATCCACCGCAGCTGCGCTGGATCGATCACCTTACTCAAACCCTCTTTGACTTCCGGGAACATTCCACGCAGTCCGGTATGAAAAAGCAACGGCTCATCGTCCTTGACTAGAAAATGATTGAACTGGAGATTAATAGCGGAAAAGAAGACGGTGATTCGATAGACGTCGGGCGCGATTTCGGTGACTGTAGGCAAGGAACACCCCCCTCGTAGCAAAATTATATGAGGGAAATACTGGGCAACTCAGAACGGCAAACCTTAAGCATGAGAAATAACAAAACAATTACGAAAGCACCTCCGGAATTGCTCGCTCAAAATGAGCGCAACTCTTCGCCATCAACGGCTTCAAGGCTCGAACACTAGATGACAGTAGCTGGCTAAATTCTTCTCTCAGAAACAAACCATCAGAGAAGATGAGGGGAAGCAGCTCTCACCACCTCCACGCAACCGAGTTTTTCGTTGGAGACATGACCCTGAATCGGTGTGCAGCCCGCATTCCGTCACCTGTTTGGCGAGATCGAGAAATCAAGCACTTTCGCGATGGGAGCTCGAGCAGGGCGCACAGCCCATCAACTTCGCCTCGGGGTAAGCTCTCGGCGCGTTTGCCAGGGCCACCACGGCGTGCCATAGCAGCGATTCTAGTACTTTCGCCTCTTGTTCGCCTAGCTGGGTATGCCCGAATGCAGGACCTGAGGTGCTTTAGAGGCGCTGACGAGGCTTGTGGCAGCGAGGGGATTGCCCCACCAGAACCTCCAGCTTAGGCGGCGGCGTTCCACGTTCGCCGCGCCGAGCGTCTGTAATTCGCGTGCGTAGAGGCGAACCGCGCGGATGTCCACGAGCACCATCCGGCCACCGGGCTTAAGAACGCGAAAGCCCTCTGCCACAGCTTTTCTGCGCTCATCGTTTGAGCGGATGTTGTGGATGGCGAGGCTAGATACAACTACGTCGAAGCTCGCGTCCTGAAACGGAAGCGAACGCATATCCCCGGTTTCGATCTGCACTCGATCGGAAACACCTTCGAGAGATGCGTTGCGCAGCGTGACCTCGCGGGCGTTGCCTGATTGATCCATGGTGTTCCAGATATCGACACCCGTCACATGGCCGGTCGTTAGCTTCCTGGCGACTCCAGTCAGGACTGCGCCCCGACCACAGCCCATGTCAAGCACCGCCTCGTCACCGCGCAGCTTGAGGTGCTCGAGAATTCTCGCCCATTCGATGAACTTCCCAT
>Ga0068859_100001015_pt1 | contig 28727 bp, 22 predicted proteins | sample KBSSwiS22_FD_66585 | JGI IMG/M metagenome (GOLD analysis project Ga0068859, IMG submission 66585) | Switchgrass rhizosphere microbial communities from Kellogg Biological Station, Michigan, USA - KBS Switchgrass S2-2 | ecosystem: Host-associated > Plants > Roots > Rhizosphere > Soil ...
CGAGCCTCCCGGCCCGTCCTGACGGGGCCCACCATGGGCGCGGCCCGGCGCGGCCGCGCCGGGCCACAGGCGGCGTTCCCCGGCAGCGTCCTGGGGCGGCTCAAGAGCCGTGGGCGGGGTAGACGTCGAGGTCCGTGGCCTTCACCGTCGCCCAGACCAGCCGGCCGGGGGCCAGGCGCAGGTCCGCGAGCGCGGCGGCGGTGATGTCGGCGTGGATGGCCGGTGTCGAGGCGACGGTCACCCGGACGCGGTCGCCGAACGGCTCCAGACCCTCGACCGGGCCGGCCAGCACGTTGCGGGGGCTGCCGTGTGACGGGGCCTCGGTGTGCAGGGCGACCGCCGTCGGCCGGATCGCGACGAGGACCGCCCCGTCGCCGGTGTCGCCACCCACGCGGCCGACGTCGGCGGGGACGCGCAGCTCGCCGCCCCCGGCGAGCGCCACTCGGTCGCCGCTGGCCGTGCCGGCGTAGAGGTTGAGGCCGACGAGCCGGGCGACGTAGGGCGTGCGCGGGCGGCGAGCGACCTCGGCGGCGGGCCCGGACTGAACGACGCGGCCCGCCTCGAGGATCACCAGCCGGTCGGCGAGGATCATCGCGTCCAGCGGGTCGTGGGTGACCATCAGGACCGAGGCGTCCAGTGTCCCGAGGGTCGTCGCCAGCTGGGCGCGGACCTCGGAGCGGGTGGCGATGTCGAGCGCGGCCAGCGGCTCATCGAGCAGCAGCAGCCGCGGGCCCGGGGCCAGCGCCCGGGCGATCGCGACCCGCTGGGCCTGGCCGCCGGACAGGGCCGCCGGGCGCCGGTCGCCGTGAGCGGCGAGCCCGAGCCGGTCCAGCCAGCCGTCGGCGGCCGCGCGGGCCGCCCGCCGCCCGGCCCGGTGCCGGGCCCGCAGACCGAACGCGATGTTGTCGCGGGCGGACAGGTGCGGGAACAGCAGGTAGTCCTGGAAGACGACGCCGACCGGCCGGCGGTGCGCGGGCAGGAACGCCCCCGCGGCCGGGTCGTCGAGGACCTGGCCATCGAGGACGAGCCGGCCGCCGGTGAGCGGGAGCAGCCCCGCCAGCGCGCGCAGCAGCGTCGTCTTGCCGGCGCCGTTCGGCCCCAGCACGCAGACGACCTCGCCGGCAGGGACGGTCAGCGCGGCGCGCAGCGCGAACGAACCGCGCTCGACCCCCACCTGCGCCACCAGGCCGCCGGGCCGCACGGCGGGCGCCGAGCCACCCTCGCCGGCGCCGCCCGGGCCGGTACTGGCCGGACCGGTGCTCACCGGGCCGGAGCGCGGCGAGTCGGGGACGGTCACAGCGCGACGGAGGCGCCCCGCGCGCCGGGCAGCCAGCGGCGGCGCAGCGCGACCAGGACGACGACGCAGACGGCGAGCAGCAGCAGCGACAGGGCGATCGCCGCGTCCGGGTCGGTCTCCAGCGCGAGGTAGACCGCGAGGGGCATCGTCTGTGTGGTGCCCGGGAAGTTACCGGCGAAGGTGATGGTGGCACCGAACTCGCCGAGCGCCCGCGCCCAGCACAGCACAGCACCCGCGGCCACCGCGGGTGCGGCCATCGGCAACGTGACCCGGCGGAAGGCCAGCCAGCGGCCGGCGCCGAGGGTGGCGGCCGCGTCCTCGTACCGGCGGTCGGCGGTGGCCAGGGCGCCGGCGACCGACACGACCAGGAACGGCATCGCTACGAACGTCTCGGCGACGACGACGCCCGTCGTGGTGAACGGCAGGGTGATCCCGAACCAGGCGTCGACGCGGCGCCCGATGACGCCGTTACGGCCGAAGGCGAGCAGCAGAGCGACGCCGTCGACGACCGGCGGCAGCACTAGCGGCAGCGTGATGAGGGCCTGGATCACGGACCGCCCGGGCAGCCGCGAGCGGGCGATCACCCAGGCCAGCGGGACCCCGATCAGCACGCAGACGCCGGTCGCCACCGTGGCGGTCTGGATCGACAGGAACAGGGCCTGGTGGACGGAGGACTGTCCCAGCAGGCCCGGCAGGCCGCGCCACGGCGCGCGGATCAGCAGTGCGACCAGCGGGAGCAGGAGGAACGCGAGGGCGCCGGCGGCCGGCAGCGCCAGCGGCCAGGGCACCCGCCCGTCCGCGGCCGGCCGTCGGCCGCCGCGCCGCGGTCGGGCCGCGGCCACCGGCGCGCCGGCCGGGTCGCCGGGAGCGCCGGGACCGGCGGCGTCGGCGGGCCCGGCGGCGGTCCCGGACGTCACGGCTTGGCGAACCCGGCCTGGGTCAGCACCGCGCTGCCGGCCGGGGAGAGCACGTAGGCGACGAAGGCGTCGGCGGCCGCCCTGTTCTTCGAGGCCGTCAGCGACGCGATCGGGTAGTCCGTGGAGCTGTTCTCGTTCTCCGGGATCTCGACCCCGACGACCTTGCTCCCCGCGGCCCGGACGTCGGTCCGGTAGACCACGCCCGCGTCGGCCTCACCGAGCTCGACGGTGGTGAGCACACTCTTCACGTCGGCGCCCAGCGTCACCGGCGTGACGGTGATCCCGGCCTTGCCGAACGCCGCCTGAGCGACGACCCCGCACGGGACCTGCGACTGGCACAGCGCGACCTTGACCCCAGGCGCCGCCAGGTCGCCGATGTTCGTGATCTTCTTCGGGTTGCTGGGCGGCACCGCGATCTCGGCCTCGTTCGCGGCGAAGGTGGTCGGGCTGGCGGCGCCCCGGGCGTCGGTCACCTGCGTCATGTTCTTCGTGCTCGCCGAGGCGAAGACGTCGGCCGGGGCCCCGGCGTTGATCTGCTGGGCCAGCGTGGAGCTCGCGCCGAAGCTGAACTTCACCGTCACCCCGGGATGCGCCGCCTCGAACCGCTTGCCGAGCTGGGTGAACGTGCCGGTCAGCGACGAGGCGGCGAAGACGGTGACCGTCCCGGACAGGGCCGGCGCGGTCGCGGCGGCGCCGGTAGCCGGCGTGGCCGAGCCCGAGCTGCCTCCGGCGCTGGAACCGCAGGCGGCCAGCGCGGTGACGGCGATCAGGCCGGCGACGACAGCCGCCGTGAGGCGGGGAACGCGCATGGAGATCCTCCAGGAGGCTCGATGGGCGGAGGCGAGGCGGCCGCCGGCGGTCCGGTACCGCCAGGGGACGGTCGGATTGCGCCGAGGAGAGAGGCAGGGCGTCAGGCAGGCCGGGTCAGCGACGCTGTTCGGGGACCTCGACGACGACGTTGGTCGCCTTCACCGAGCCGACAGCCAGCACGCCGGGCGCCAGGCCCAGCTCGTCGGCGGCCTCGCGGCTCATCAGCGACACGACCCGGTGCGGCCCGGCCTGGATCTCCACCTGGGCCATCAGGCCGTCGCGCAGCACCCGGGTCACGATCCCCGCGAACCGGTTGCGAGCCGACTCGCGGACGACCGCGGCCCGCTCGGTCGCCGACTCGCCGCCCTCGGCGAGCTCCGCGGCGAACCGGGCGAGCACCGGCCCGTCAATCGCCTGGCGGCCGGCGTCGTCGCGGACCGTCGCAAGCCGCCCGACCTCGGCCCACCGGCGGACGGTGTCGTCGCTGACGCCCAGCAACTCGGCGGCTTCACTGATCCGGAACGTCGGCACAGCCGGACTCTACCGCCGCGACTGCGGCGCTATCCACGGATTGTGGACGCCCACACGGAACCCAGCCGCCCAAACGGACGTATCCGCGGAGAAACCCATCGGCCGCCGCCGCGCCGCCCACCAGGACGCCGCCCTCGGCGCCCGGCGCTCAGCGTCTCTGCTTCGCTCCGTCCGCGGCGAGCTACGGCCCCGTACTCGCTACGCTCCCACGGGACCTCCGCTCGCCGCCTCCTGCGCTCAGCGTCTCTGCTTCGCTCCGTCCGCGGCGAGCTACGGCCCCGTACTCGCTACGCTCCCACGGGACCTCCGCTCGCCGCCTCCTGCGCTCAGGCGAGCACCGCGAAGAAGCGCCAGTCGAGGACGGCGCGCGCCGGCCCGTCGGCGGGGCGCGGGTCGGCGCGGACGACCGTGCGCAGCCGGACCAGCCCGCCGCCCCCTGGCAGCGGCGCCAGGTCCTCGACGGCGATCTCGCCGCGCAGGGTGTCACCCTCGTGGACCGGGCCGGTGTGGTCGCAGCCTTCCCAGCCGGCGACCGTGACCAGCCCGGGCAGTGCCCGGGTGACCTGGGCGAACGCGAGGCCGACGGTATGGCCGCCGTAGACGAGCCGGCGGCCGCCGGCCGCGGTGGCGTCGTGGTGCACCTCGGCCACGTTGAGGGTCAGCCGGGCGAGCTCCGGCGCGCTGGACACAACGTCGCCGCCGCCGACGGCCCAGCACTGGCCGACGGCGAGGTCCGCGAACCGGGGCCCGGCGGCGAGCCGGGCGAACGGCTCGAGGTCCCAGCCCTCGACGACGGCCGCGAGCCGCTCGAGGCTCGGCTGGACGCCGACGCCGTCGGTCTCGTCGGCGTGGCCGGTGACGCGGTCCGGGTCGCGCAGCGGGAGCATCGCGCAGCGCCAGAAGTCGAGCACCGGACGGGCGTGCTGGTCGACCGTGGTGATCCGCAGGACAGCGAGCCCGGTCGGCCGCCGGGCAGGGCGAGCCTTGTTCTGGCGCAGCGCGACGACCTCGGTGATGGTCCGCAGGGTGTCGCCGATTCGGGGCGTCCGATGGAACACCAGCCCGCGGTAGAACAGGTTGGCCTTCACGTGGTGGGTCACGACCGTCGACTGGCCGATGGCCACGTCCCAGACCACGTTCGGCGCGACCAGCGGCGCGTCCTCGCCGGTGACGGCGGCGGCCAGCGCCGCGTCGAGCGCCAGCGGGAGCCGCCCGCCGACGATCGCCCGATGGGCGTCGGCCAGCCCGCTGGTCAGCGTCAGGCCGGGCGCCGAACGGAACACCTGCCCGACGGCCAGCTCGTCGAAGTACGGCCCCTCGGCCACCGCCACGGTCTCGGTTGCGGTGTCGTTTTCAGCGCTCACTGGTGTCCCCTCCTGGCCGGCGCGCCGGTCACCTCGTCTCCCTCGCGGCCTGCCGCGCGCCGGCGCCGGGCCCGCTCCGGCCGGCGGGCGCGACGGTCCCGGCCAGGCCGTCGGCCGCGGCGATGACGCCCCTGCCGGCGAGCTGGCCGATCTCGGCGTCGGACAGGCCCAGGACCTCGGCGAGGACCTCCGCGGTGTCCGCCCCGAGCCGGTGCGCCTCCCCCGGGGCCCCGTAGGCGCCGTCCCAGCGCAGCGGCGAGCGGGCCGTGATCGCCGGCACGCCCTGCGTCCGTACGTCGCGGCGCGGCGCGTCGTCGGCCGGCACGAGCACGTGCGCGAGCACCGGATGCACCCCGCGCGCGTGCGCGGCGACGACGTCCGTCATCCCCCGGTAGCGGCCCCACAGCACCCGGGCCGCGTCGAGCTCGTCGGCGACCTGCTTGGAGTCGCGCGCGGCGAACCACGGCCGCAGCACCGCGGCGATCGTCTCCCGCAGCCGGTAGCGCTCGTCCTCCAGCGTGAGGTCGGCGTCGAGCGCCTTCTCCAGGGCCGAGAACACCGCGCCCGTGCCGGTGACGGAGCACAGCGCGGCCCACTGCCCCTCGGTCAGCGCGACGACCATGACGCGCTGACCGTCGCGGCAGGCGAAGTCGACGCCGAAGCTGCCGTAGACGTGGTTGCCGTGCCGCGGCCGCTCGTGGCCACTGACGGCCGCCTCCGACAACCAGCCGAGGTTCGCGACCCCGGCGAGGGCCACGTCGGACAGCGCCAGCTCGACGTAGGCGCCCTCGCCGGTGCGGCCGCGGGCGTGCAGCGCGGCGAGGACACCGGTCGACACCGCGAGGCCGGTCACCAGGTCCCAGGCGGGCAGCACGTGGTTGACCGGCGCCCCGCCCTCCTCGGTGCCGGTGATGCCCGGGAGCCCGACCTCGGCGTTGACGGTGTAGTCGACGGCGGGCTTGCCGTCCGGGTAGCCCTGGACGCGCACGTGGATCAGGTCGGGGCGCCGGGCGGTGAGCACGTCGTTGGCCATCCAGCGGCGGCCGACGACGTTGTCGACGAGGATGCCGCGGTCCTCACCCGGAGCGGTGATCAGCGCCGTAAGCAGCTCACGGCCCTCGGTGGAGCGCAGGTCGACGGCGACCGACCGCTTGCCCTTGTTCAGCGAGTGCCAGTAGTAGCTCTCCCCAGTGGGGGCGACCGGCCAGCGCCGGTAGTCGCTGCCGCCGCCCACCGGGTCGACCCGGATGACGTCGGCGCCAAGCTGGGCGAGCGTCATGCCGCCGGTGGGCCCTGCGACGAAGCTGGCGCACTCGATGACTCGCAGCCCACGCAGCGGGCGCGCGCCCGCCGCCGTGGTCACGCCGCCCGCCCGCGGCCGGCTGGGATCGGGCTGCTGGGACTGTGGGGACGGCGGGTGAGGGCGCGCACGTGTACTCCTTCGCGCGGGAGCGATCCCGGCCACGACCGGTGGCCGGCGGCCAGCACCTGACCAGGACAAATCGTATGGCGGCGCCGGCCGGGCTGACGGACGGCCGGATTGGCAGGGCCTCCGGGCCCGCCGCGGCAGAAGCGGCCGCTGGCCGGCTGTTACAGCCGGGTACCACCCGGCACGCTCGATCCGGGGAAGGTCCATTCTGGGTCCCGTGGACGACGATATTCGTGAGCTGGTCAAGGCTCCGCCGGCCTTTCTGTTCGGATGGCCCGTCCCACTGCTCGACGAGATCGGCGAACTGCAGCGCGCCGCGTACGACGGCCGGATCGACCTGGAGACGTGGCGACGTCGCGACGGCGAGCTGCGCGCCCACATGCCGCCGCTGGCCAGCGTCGGCCTGGTCCAGGCCATGCACCGCCGGGTGACCGAGGCGTGGCGGGAGGCTCGGCGCGGTTCGGCGGACAGCGCCGACGCCGAGACGCTGCTGACGCTGATGGGCCGGCTGCGCTACCTGACGGCGACCGCGCCCACGGACGGCGAGCTGTTCCACGAGCTCGCGAGCGTCACCCTGCAGCTGCGCGAGTACAGCGAGCACGACAACCTCAACCGCTCGTTCTCCCGCCGGGCCGACCTGATCCGCGGCTGGCTCGCGACGTCGCCGGAGTACGACCTTGTCAGCGGCCTCGAGTGGGCGACAATCGGCCGCTACCGCTGGGTCAGCACGGCGCTGGGCGCGGTGCCGGCCTATGTGGACGAGGCCCGCCGGGTGGCGCTGCTCGACCCGGCCAACGCGCAGGCCGCCGCGGCGAGCGCCGGTATCCGCGGCCACGACAGCGTGCCGCCCGAGATCGCCGCGGCCAAGACCCGCCAGGCGATGCTCTATTCGTCGTTCGCCGTGCTGCTGGAGGAGACCTGGCAGCGCGACGGGTTCGAGGATCTCGGCGACGCGCTGGCCGCGGTGTGGAACCGCGCGTCGACCAGGCGACTGCTACTCGAGGTCACGGCGGCCGGCTGGCCGCAGGTGTACGCGTCCTTCGACCCGGGCCTGCCGTCGCTCGCGACCGGCCCCTCGGGCCGGCGCGGCCGCACCACGACGCCAATCTTCCACGCCACCTCGCATGACCTGTCCACCTCGCCGCTGGACTGACCGCCGTCGGAACCGACCGGACGCCCAGCCCGGCACTCAGGCCGGCTGGCCGGCGCCCGAGTCCGGGGTCGGGGTCACGCCGCCGGTGCCACCCCCGGTCCCGGCCAGGGCGCCACTGGTGCCGCCCGTCCAGCCGTGCCGCGCGCACAGGGCCTCCCGCTCGGCCAGGCCCTGCGGGGTGCTGATGTCGCTCGTCATCCCGAGCCAGTCGGCACGGAAGTCCGGCGGCGCCGACTGCTTGGCCATCTGGCCGGCCGCGAACACCGCGTAGGCGAGGTCGATGTTGCCGACCCGCTTACCGCCGTTCGACAGCTCCTGGGCATAGTCGAGCCAGAAGCAGGCGCCCTGGCCGTCGCCGTCGAGCGTCCGGTCGAGCGGCGCGTCGCCGTCGAAGGCCAGGTCGGCGACGTGGCGCGGGCAGTAGTTGGGTACGGCGGCGCGGGCGAGCGTCGTCGCCGTGGCGACGGTCAGCCGGTCGTCCGAGACCAGCGCCGAGGTGATCGCGGCGCCGCGCAGCGTCATGCCCTCGTCGAGCTCCAGGCAGGTCCAGGTCGCCTGGTCGATCTTCCAGTTGTCGTCGGCCCGCAGGCCGGGCAGCGTCGCGGCGAGCTGGGCCAGGTACGCCCGGTCGCCGGGCGGCAGCGAGGCGCTGGCGCTCGGGGTCGGGACGGCGGCCGACGCGGACGTGGTCACGGTCGGCGCCGGGGGCAGGTCGTTCTCAATGTTGGGGCCGCACCCGGCGGCGACCAGCGCGGCCGACGCGGCGAGCACCGCCAGCCTCCCCCCTGCACGATTCCCCGCTATCCGGTTGCCTGCCACCCGCTTCCATGGCCGCATCGCCGTGCCTCCACAGCCCTCCGGGCGGTGGGCTCGCGCGCCGCCCCCTGACCGGAACGGTCAGGAACGAAACAGATATCACCATCATCGCCCGGTTTCGCCCGAGCATCGCCGGGGGTGTCGGCTCGCGGACGGGCGAGCACCTTGATCGACGGCGTCGCCGCCCACACGTCAACGCCGTGGACCACAGAGTGGCGGTTCCTTGCGAGCCGATGCCATTACCCTCGGCGCAGATCGGCGCCGGACTCGTCGAGCCGCAACGCCGGGAGATTCCATGGTCGACTCGTCGACGCCGTCACCCTGAGTGAGGATGCGGTCGTGAACAGACGCATCGGATCTTCGTCCCGCCGGCCGCGACGCGGGCCGGCGGCCCTTGCGACATGCGCTGCCGCGAGCTGCCTGCTCACGGCCGCGCTGGTGACCGGCTGCTCCGGTGACCAGCCGCGTGCCGCCGCGGTCGTGACCAGCCCGACCATCCCGACGGCGACGTTGCCGACCGGGGGCACCACCTCGCCGGGCACCGGCTCCCCCACCGCGACGGGCACCGGCACCGCGAGCCCCACGGGCACGGCCAGCCCCACCGGCACGGCCAGCCCCGGAGCGGGTCAAACCCTGACCGCCACCACGGCGCCATACAAGCTGCCGAACCCGGTCACCGGCGCCACGGCCGTCGCCGACGACGGCAAGATCCTCGCGCTGGGCGGCCAGGACTCCAGCGGCCGGCCCACCGACCAGGTCACCGCGATCGACCCGAGTGCCAACTCGGCCTCCCCCGCGGGCACCCTGAACACCGCGGTCACGCACGCGGCCGGCTCGGTCGTCAGCGGCACCGTGACGGTGTTCGGCGGCAACTCGAAGGGCTCCAGCGACGCCAGCGGCGTGACCGACGTCGTCCAGACCTACACGAACGGCACCAGCCAGCAGGTCGGCAAGCTGCCGGCGAAGCGGGAGAACCTCGGCGCCACGACGGCGAACGGCAAAACCTACCTGGCCGGCGGCGACGACGGCAAGACCGGCCAGAGCGACATCTGGGCGACCAGCGACGGGAAGACCTTCCAGACGGTCGGCAAGCTCGCCACCCCGGTGCGCAACGCGGCCGTCGCGACCACGGGCACCGGCTCGGACCAGAAGGTCACCGTCTTCGGCGGCCAGACCACCAGCGGCCCGACGGACGCCATCCAGCAGTTCGACCCGTCGACCGGGAGCACGTCGACCGTCGGCAAGCTGCCCGCCGGCCTGACGGGCGCCTCGGCCTTCACCGTCAACGGCACCACCTACCTTGCCGGCGGCCAGTCGGGCGGCACGGACCAGACGAAGATCTACAAGTTCGACCCGTCGACCAACACGGTCACCGAGGCCGGCGACCTGCCGTCAGGCGTGACCAACGCGGCCGCCGCGGCGACCGGGAACTCGGCATACCTGGTGGGCGGCGAGAGCTCGAACAAGCCGATCAGCGACGTCACCGAGCTCAGCCCGCGGTAGCGCGGCGGCTCACCGGCGGGCCCCCTCCCGAGCCACGGCCCGGGAGGGGGCCCCTGCGTGCCCGGTCGGCACATCTCCCCGGTTCGGCGGGTCAACGGGGCGTAGATCAAACCCCCCGGCCTCCCGCGCTGGTCACGCTCGGCCCGTCCAGATCCCCTGGCTACCCAGCAGGCCGCCAGCACCCTCAGCGCCCAGACCAGCACATTCCGACGACTCGACCGGCAGGGTGGCCGGTCATCCGCACCTTCGAGACGAGGGCCAGCGCGAAGGCGCCTGGCCGGGCGCCTGGTTCCCCACGGACGCTCGGGCGTGTCAAAAAAGTGGCAGCTAGTGCCATCTGCCATTCCTTGTCATACGATCTCCACAGATGCGGGCCACGCAGCCCGCTCCCGGGGAGGGATCATGACGACGGGCACGGCGAAGGGCACGGCCGCCCGCCGGCTACTGGCCGGTCTCAGCGCGACGGCGGCCGCGAGCGCGCCGGTGCTGCGGCCGCTCAGCCGCGGCGGCGGCACCGACCACGGCCAGCCGGCCCAGGCCACCGGGTCGGCCCCGCGCGGCGGCGGCCCGGCCGAGCCGTCCGACGACACGGACCCGGCCTGCGGCGGGCTGCGCGAGCGCAAGAAGCTGCGTACCCGCCGCACCATCGTCGACGCCGCGCACACGCTGTTCACCGACCACGGCTACGACGCGACGACCATCGAGGCGATCGCGGCCAGCGCCGACGTGTCGGTGCGGACGTTCTTCCGCTACTTCGCGACCAAGGAGGAGGTCGCGCTCGCCCCGCTCGACGAGGTCGGCGAACTGGCGCTGGCCGCGCTTGAGCGCCGCCCCGGCGACGAGCCGCCGCTGGCCGCGCTGCATGCCGCGTCCCTGGACGCCTGGGTCGCGATGGCGCCGAAGCCGGGGGCGTTCCGCGGCTACGTCGAGCACCTGCTCAGCGCCGACGCGGCGCCGGCGGTCAGCGCCGCGATGCTGCAGCGGATGATGCGCCTCGGCGACCGGCTCGCCGTCGCGATCCGGCCCCGGTTCCCGGCGCCCGGCGGGCCCACGCCCGGTGGCGTCGACCTGCGTCCCCAGCTGACCGCGGCGGCCTTCCTCGCGGCCGTTCAGGTCGGCATCCGGGCCTGGTTCACCCGAGGCGGCGGCGACCTGGGCGAGATGCTCGCCATCGTCGAGTACTGCGTCGACCAGCTCGTTCCCGCCGACACCCCGCCGCCTGGGCCCGAGCCAGCGCGCGGCCCGGCGGCGCACCGCCAGGCCGACGGGCCGGCCGCGACCCCGGGCTCGGCCCAGCCTACCGGCCCACCAGCTTCGCCTAGCCGCTGAGCCGACCGGCGCCGGGCCAGCCCGGCGGCTGGCCCAGCCTGTCGAACCCACCCAGCTGTCGAACCCGGCCAGCCGCCAGGACCCCATCAGACCAGCACGACACCACCGCCGCGCGGCCCGAGGCCGCCGGCCCGGTCCCCACACCTCGCGCAGGTATGGCGCCCCGCACGGGCCGCCGCGTCGCGCGATCCGCGGGCTCGTTCGCCGCCGCACCGTACCCGGTCCCCGTCGCCGCGCGGGGCCGTGGGCGGCGCTCGTCCGCCCGTTATATCCGCCTTTGACACTCTCCGGCTTGTCACGTAATCGCCGTGCGCCTCGCGGGCACGCGAAGAAAGGGCATTCCCGTGACCACCACTGACGAGACCGCTCTCGCCGCCGGGCCGCCGAAATCGGCCTTCGCCCCCGCTCCCCGCGGCGCGGCCGACGACCTCGTCGCCGGCACGACCGCGGCCGGCGTCTCGACGACCACCGCGCCCGCCCCGGCCGATGCCGGCGCGCCCGGTGCCGCCGGCCGGCGGGCCGCCCGGCCAGTCCGGAACAACGACCGCCTGGCCGCCGCCGTCGACGACACCGTCGACGCGGCGGTCGACACGGCCCCGGCCACGCCAGCCGTCGCGTCCGGTGAGGCGGGCGGCGGGTCCGTGCTGGACGACACGCTCGCCCGCGCCGTCGGCCACCTGAAGTCCCTGCAGGACGAGGCCGGCTGGTGGAAGGGCGACCTCGAGACCAACACGACGATGGACGCCGAGGACCTCATGCTGCGCCACTGGCTCGGCATCTGGGACCAGGAGCGGGCGCGGTCCACCGCGCGCTACATCCGGTCCAAGCAGCTCCCGGACGGGTCGTGGCCGATCTACCACGCGGGACCTGGCGACCTCGCCGTCACCATCGAGTCATACGTCGCGCTGCGGCTGGTCGGCGACGGCCCGGACGAGCCGCACATGCGGGCCGCGGCGGCCTGGGCCCGAGCGCACGGCGGGGTGCCGGCGGTCCGGATCTTCACCAAGATCTGGTTCACCCTGATGGGCTGGTGGCGCTGGGAGGACCTGCCTGTCCTGCCGCCTGAGCTGATCTTCCTGCCGTCCCGGATGCCGCTGTCGATCTACCGGTTCGGCTCGTGGGCGCGCCAGACGATCGTCGCGATCATGGTTCTGATGGCCTACCGGCCGACCGGGGAGCAGCCGTTCTCGATCGCCGAGCTGTTCCCGGCGCCGGCCCCCGGGAAGAAGAAGCCGCGGCGCGGCGCCGGGCAGCCGGACTGGCAGTCCGCCAGCCTCGACGACCTGCTCGCCGACGAGGCCGCCGGCACCCTTCGCCCGCCCGCCGTCCTCGCCACGCCGCCCAAGCCGGCCGCGAAGGCATCCCGGCGCGCGAAGAGCGCGCGGGCGTTGCCCGACGTCATGGGCCGGGCGAAGGACGGCGGCGGTCCCGGCCTGCCGGCCCCGGCGAAGCGCCTCGCCCGGCTGCGCTTCCACACCGGGCAGGCACTGAAGAACGCGGCGCTGGACCACGTCAGCTGGTCGGCGTTGTTCCGCGGGATCGACAAGGCGCTGCACGTCTACCACCGGCACGCGATCCGGCCGGTGCGGGCGCTCGCGCTGAACCTCGCCGAGCGGTGGATGATCGTTCGGCAGGAGGCGGACGGCTGCTTCGGCGGCATCCAGCCGCCGACCGTCTACTCGATCATCGCGCTGCGCCTCCTCGGCTACCCGATGGACCACCCGGTCATCACCGCCGCGCTGCGCTCCCTCGACGACTACAGCGTCACCCGCCCGGACGGCGCACGGATGACGGAGGCCTGCCAGTCGCCGGTCTGGGACACCTGCCTGGCGACGATCGCGCTCGCCGACGCCGGAGTGCCCCGCGACGACCCCGCGCTCGTCCAGGCGGCCGACTGGATGCTCGGCCAGGAGGTCACCGCCCGGCGCGGCGACTGGTCGGTCCCGATCCCGGACGTCCCGACGGGCGGCTGGGCGTTCGAGTTCGAGAACGACACCTACCCGGACGTCGACGACTCCGCCGAGGTGATGCTCGCGCTCATGCGGGTCACCCACCCGCGGCCCGACAAGGTCATAGCCGCGACCTACCGCGGCCTGCAGTGGGTCTTCGGCATGCAGTGCGCCGACGGCGGATGGGGCGCGTTCGACGTCGACAACGCCGGCGACCTCGTCTACAAGATCCCGTTCGCCGACTTCGGGATGCTCACCGACCCGCCATCGGCCGACGTCACCGCGCACGTCGTCGAGCTGCTCGGCGAGCTGGGCCTGGGCGACGACCCGCGCACGAAGCGCGGCGTCGAGTGGCTGCTGCACTCCCAGGAGGCAGACGGCTCCTGGTACGGCCGCTGGGGCGTCAACCACCTCTACGGCACCGGCGGGGTCGTCCCCGCGCTGCGGGCCGCCGGGCTGCCGGCGTCACACCCGGCGATCCAGCGGGCCGCCGACTGGCTGGTCGCCAGGCAGAACCCGGACGGCGGCTGGGGCGAGTCCTGCTACTCGTACGACGACATGGCCACGGCCGGCGTGGGCGTGTCGACCGCGTCGCAGACCGCCTGGGCGCTGCTCGCGCTGATCGCCGCCGGCCGGGTCGGCGACGGGGCCAGGGGCGAGGCAGCCGCGCGGGGCGTCGCCTGGCTCGCCTCGACCCAGACCGCCGAGGGAACCTGGGACGAGGACTCCTACACGGGCACGGGCTTCGCCGGCTACTTCTACATCAACTACCACCTCTACCGGCTGGTCTGGCCGGTCATGGCGCTCGGCCGCTACCAGCGGGCGCTCGCCGAAAACGCCCACTGAGCCACGTCCCCGCCGCCCGCCGTGGCCCGGCGGGCGGCGGGTCAGTATCATCGCTGCCACTCCGTCGGCTGCGGGTCAGCCCCGCACCGCGGCGTCCGTCGCGGTGGCGTCGGCCCACGGAGCGTCTGGCGCGGAAGCCTCCGTACCGGTGGTGTCGTCCGGCGGCCGCGGGCCGACGCCGGCCGCCGCTCGGGCTGCGCCGAGCAGGTGGCTGACCTTGGCCGTCAGTAGCGACGGTGTGTACGGCTTCTCCAGGTAGGCGCCGTGCGACTCGCCGGGGTGGACCGCGCCGAGCAGGCCACGCGGGTAGGCGGACACGAACAGCACCGGGAGCTCGGGGCGGGTCGCCCGCAGCCAGTCGGCCAGCTGCCGCCCGTTCGTCCGAGGCATGATCACGTCGGTGACCAGCAGGTCGAGCGGGCCGGCCGACGCGGCGACGTCCAGTGCGCCGCGGCCGTCGGACGCGGTGAGCACGTCGTAGCCGGCGGCCAGCAGTACCCGTTCGGACAGGCGGCGGATCTCGGCGTCGTCCTCGACGAGCAGGATCGTGCCATGGCCGCCGGCCAGCTGGTCGGTGTCGGGGGGCGGGCCGCCCGGCCGCGGCGCCGCCTCCGTGGTCGGCAGGTGGACTCGGATCTCGGTGCCGAGGCCGGGCGCGGAGTCGACGACCACCTCGCCGCCGGCCTGGCTGACGATGCCGTACACGGTCGACAACCCCAGCCCGGTGCCCTGGCCCGGTTCCTTGGTCGTGAAGAACGGTTCGAAGATCCTCGGCTGGATCTCCTCGGGAATCCCGGCACCGGTATCGGACACGGCGATCGTGACCAACTCGCCGGCGCCGCGGGCGACCGGGCCGGGGCCACGCCTGGTGCTGATGGTGAGCCGGCCGCCGTCGGGCATCGCGTCGCGGCTGTTGACGGCCAGGTTCATCAGCACCTGCTCCAGCTGGCCGCGGTCGGCCCACACCATCGCTCCCTGGGAACCGGCGCGCACGGTGATCTGGATGTCCTCGCGGATCAGCCGCCGCAGCATGCCCTCGATGCCGACTACCAGCTCGTCGAGGTCGACGGCCTCGGGCTGCGCCTGCTGGGTGCGCGCGAACGCCAGCAGCTGGCGGGTCAGCGCGGACGCCCGCGCCGCCGCCTCCCGGATCGCCGTCACGTCCCGCCGCGCGGGCCCGTCGACCTCGCCGAGCAGGATCGTGGCGTAGCCGTCGATGACCGTCAACAGGTTGTTGAAGTCGTGCGCGACGCCGCCGGCAAGCTGCCCAACCGCGTCGAGCCGCTGCGCCTGGCGCAGCTGGGCCTCGGCGTTGCGCCACTCGGTCACGTCCGCGACCATCGCCAGCGCGCCGCCGCGGGTCGCCGGCGCCCCCGCCGGCGGCTCGTCGCCCGGCCCGGTGTCGGACTCGGCCCGGGCGGTCAGCGCGATCTGCGCGTACACTCGCTGGGCGGGGCCGCGCTCCCCCGGCTGGCCGCGGCGGGAAAGCTCCGCCTCCAGCCGCTGTGTGCCGTGCTCGCGCACCCCGGCGAGGCCGCCCGCCAGCCGCTCCCGGTACTGAGGCAGGACCAGGTCGGTGAACGCCCGTCCTCGGACCTCCCGGGGCGTGCAGCCGACCAGGGCGGCGAATTGCGCGTTCGCGTACTCGACCACGCCGGACTCGTCGAGGAGCACCACGCCCTCGCTGGTGGTCTCGACGATCCCGCGGTAGCGGCGCTCGGACAGCCGCAGCCGGCGCTCCGCGGCCTGACGCAGCCGCAGGTCCTCGAACACGGCGGCCCCGCGCACCAGCGCGGGGAACCGGCTGCGCAGCGACCAGTACCAGAGCGCGACACCCGCGGTGACCACGTCCCAGAACGCGCCCAGCGAGCCGAGGACCGGCCTGTCGAGGTGCTCATGCGCCGGCTGCCCGGTGAGCGGCGCGGCGGCGTAGGTCGCCACGTGCGCCGCGTGCCCCAGCGCGCAGGTGAAGAAGATCGCCGACGTGGCCGTGCCGAGCTTGTTCGTGCGCCACTGGCGCGACGTCCACAGCCCGCGGGCGATCGTCAGCGAGATCGCCAGGTAGGTGAGCACGATGATGGAGTTCGCCAGGCCGGCGGCCACGTCCGTCACCGCGCGCGCTTCCTCGGCCGGGCGAGGTCCGTTCGCGGCGCGAGATCCGGTATCCGCTCAGGATCCAGCAGCCGCGCGAGATCATTGGGCATAGCCACCGTCCGTCCCTCAGCCATTCCGGGGGAAAACGACCTGTGGAACCGCTGCTCAGCACGCGGTGCATGAGCGCCGCGGCCGGGCCCGCTGATCCGCTCGCGGAACACCCAGAAGGTGAACAGTCGGGCGGCAGCGCGCCGAGACAGTAACACGCGCCATAGCACCAGAAACGCCCGCGCCACACGGCCCGTTCCGCGTCACAGCCGTCGCCCTCCGTGCCGCAGCACGCCGCCAGGCTGACACGGGCAGGCCGCGCCCGGGTCGGCCCGGCCGAGGCGGCGCCGGCCCCGCCAGGCCCCGCGCCGCGCGCACCAGCACCCGCCGGGAATGCATTTCCCGTCCAGCCGGCCCGGCGGCCGGAAGTCCCGGCCACCGATTCGCCGGCGATCCCGCAGTTCACGCCGTCAGAAACGGCGGCCCGGGTACTGCCGGCCGGAGAAAGTCACATCCGCGTCATGAGTGCACATGGCGGTTTCTTCGGGCCTGGTGTGGCGGCGGGTCCGTCGGCGCACGGCCGGAGTACGCCTCGGCCGCTGTCCGGCCTCCGCGCGCTTCCTGGCCGGCTGGCCCGGGCGGGCAGGCGGCCGGCGGCCCGCCGGCCGCGCCGCGGGCCGCGTCGGGACGTACCGCGAGGACCACGGACTCGGGCACGAAGGTGCCCGCCCGCCGAGCCCGCATCAGGCCCGGATCGTGCCCGGCGCCGTGGGGCCACGGGAGGGCCCCGGGCCCACGGCGGTGGACCGGATCTCCCGCGGTGTCGGGCCCGAGGTGGGGCGGTTTGGCGCGGTTCCCGCTCCACGAGCATTCCGGGTTCCGTCACCCGCTTCAGTGGGCGACGGCCAGTGGGGAGAAGAGCGCCGCGTGCTCGGCGACGTAGGACTCGACGCTCTGCGCGGGTGTGCCGGTGACTTCCTCGACGGTGCCGGTCAGCCGGTCGAAGCGGTTCTCCCGGTGCATCCGGGCCAACGTCACGAGGTGCTGGCGGACGTGCGGGGTCAGGCCCGCCTGGGGCAGGACCTCGCCGGCCCACCGGTCGGGCGGCAGGTCCACGTAGCGCACCGGCCGGCCGAGCGCCCGGGCGTACTCGTCGGCGAGCGCGGACGGATCCTCGGAACGCGGGCCGGTCAGCTCGTAGACGCGGGCGTGGTGCGCGTGCGGCTCGGCCAGCAGGATGGCGACGACCCGCGCCACGTCCCGGGCCGCCACCGGCGAGGTGCGGCCCGCGCCGAGCGGCAGGCTCAGCGTCCCGTAGCGGTGGATCGAGCAGGCCGCGAGCCCGGTGAACATCGGGTTCTCCAGGTACACCGTCGGGCGCACATGCGTGACCGGCAGGCCCGACCAGTCGAGCACCTGCTCGGACAGCCAGTGCAGCCGGTGCTGCCGGGACTCCTCGATGCGCAGCGCGCACATCCGGGACACCGTCAGCTGTGACATCGCGACCAGCGTCTCCAGGCAGCCGAGCGCCCGGCCGACCGTCGCCACGGTGGCCGCGGCCTCCAGGTAGTCGGGTGAGACGCTCATCGCGAAGTACATCCGCCGGCAGCCGCACACCGCCCGGGCGACGTCCTGGGGGCAGGTGAGGTCACCGACGACGACCTCGGCGCCGAGCGCGCGCAGCGCCTCGGCCCGCTCGTCCTCCCGGTGGGCCATCGCCCGGACCGCCCGGGACCGTTCCAGCAGCAGCTCCACCACCGTCCGGCCGACGCCGCCCAGGCCGCCGGCCGCCCCTGTCACGAGGATCGGTTCCCCGCACACCATGGCCGCCTCCCGCTGGATCGAGCCGCCCCTACCCCGCGTGCCCGCACCCCGGCGGACGAAACGACTACCCGCCCCGCCCCCGGTGACCCTCGTGCCCCTGGCGGCCGTCAGACGCGTTCCTGGGCCAGCGCCGGAACCAGGACCGCGGCGAGCAGCCCCGGAAAGCGGTGCTCGAGGTCCTCGTGGCGGATGGTGATGATCCGGCGGCGCCCGTCGGGCAGCGCCGCCGGGTATGTGCGGTTGACCCGCCGCGCCGTCAGGACGTGTGGGGCGACCGGGTGGTGGCGACACCATCAGGTATGGCCAGCGTCGGTGCCGCCGGCTCCTCGCCCCACCGCGCCTGCTCGGACACGTCCCGACAGCGGCCGGGCCAGGTCCCCGAACTGCTGACGGTCGGGCATGGCACGGCGGACCGGGAGACGCTGACCGGGCTGCTGCGAGGCGCCGGGGTGGAGGCCGTCGTGGATGTCCGCAGCGCGCCCGGCAGCCGGCACAACCCCGACGTCATCCGCGCCTGCCTACAGCGGTGGCTTCCGGCCGCCGGGATCGACTATCGCTGGGAGCGGGACCTCGGCGGCTTCCGCCATCCGCGACCGGACTCACCCGATCTCGTCTGGCGGAACGCGTCCTTCCGCGGGTACGCCAGTTATACCCGGGACCCGAGGTTCCTGGTCGCGATGGACCGGCTGCTCGCCGAGGCCGAACAGGTGCGGACCACCGTGATGTGCGGCGAGTCCGTCTGGTGGCGCTGCCACCGGCGGATCATCGCCGACGTCGCGGTCGTCGCCCACGGCTGGACCGTCCATCACCTGATGCACGACGGCAGCCTCGCAGACCACCTGCCCACGGAAGGCGTCCGGCTCCGTCCGGATGGCCTGCTCGTCTATGACGCACAGCGAACCGGGTGAGTCCCGCCGCTCAACCGCCGCTGAACAGGCGACGGCCCAGCCGGGCGCGCAGCTGACCCGGCCGGGCAGCCGGCGAGCCCGGCCGGGAAACGGCGTCGTGTCGCCGGTCACATCGGCGGGCATTGCGCCGTTACCGGCCGGAAAACTGTGCTGGATTCTTCGAGGCGCCGAATTTCCGGCGGCATGATTTCCAGACGGCACGCGCGCTGTGACCGGCAATGGAGGTATTCCCCTGACCAGGCCCGAGACCGTCATGGACGACCTGGAGACGGCCGCGGCGGTCGAGGCCGTCGTGAACACCGGGGACTACCCGCTGTCAGCCCCACCGGGCAGCGGCGCCTGGAATCCCCTCGTGCTTCGGATCCGGCGGGAGCTGGCGGCGTCCGGTTGTTGTGTGCTCCCGCGTTTCGTCCGGCCGGAGGCGCTCGACGGGTTACGCGCCGAGTGCGCCGCGCTGGCGCCGCTGGCGTACTACGGCGACGAGACCGTGAACGCGTACAACATCGCACCCGAGACGCCGCTGCCGCCGGGGCATCCCGGCCGGGTAAGCACGCGCCGGGGCAACGCGTTCGTCGCCCGTGACCGAATCCCCGCCCGGCACGTGGCCCAGCGGCTCTACACCAGCGGCGCGTTCCGGGCGTTCATCGCGGCGTGCTTCGAGCTGCCCGCCGTGTACGAGCTGGCGGATCCGCTGGCGGGGCTCTGCGTCAACGTCGTCGCCCCCGGGCGGGAGCATCCCTGGCATTTCGACACCAACGAGTTCGCGGTGAGCCTGCTCACCCAGGAAAGCGGCGGCGGCGAGTTCGAGTACTGCCCGGGGATTCGTACCGCGGCCGAGGAGAACCTCGAGGACGTCGCGGCGGTGCTGGCCGGGCAGGGCGACCGGTTCATCCAGCGGCTGCGCCTGCGGCCCGGCGACCTGCAGCTTTTTCTCGGCCGCTACTCCCTGCACCGGGTGAGCCAGGTGAGCGGTCCGCTCCAGCGGCACAGCGTGATCTTCGCCTACAGCGCGCGGCCAGGGGTGATCGGCAGCCTGTCACGGACCAGGCAGTTGTTCGGCCGGGTGTTGCCGGAGCACGAGGCGGCGGCGGAAACGCCCGTCCGGGTGGACGCCCTCCTCGACTGACCGCCGCGCACACACACCACAGCGCGGCCCGCGGCACGGAACACCGCGTCGCCCACGGCGGCCGCCTTCCCGTGAGCGTCTCAGCCGCCCATTCCGGACCAGTGTCCCGGACCGATGCCCACCCCTGATCGCCCATGCGCCGGACGAGTCATGAGGAGCACCGACCAATGGATTTCGACGCCACCGGAAAGGTCTCGCTCGACCACGTCTACGACCAGCCCGACCCGCGCGCCTACTTCCAGACGCTGCGCGCGCTCGACTACCGGCTGCCCCAGCTGGCAAAGCCGTACTTCTCGAAGCTCATCGACGAGTACCGGGAAGCCCGGCCGGACCGGCGGCTGCGCCTGCTCGACATCGGGTGCTCCTACGGCGTCAACGCGGCGCTGCTGAGGTTCGACGTCGCGATGGACGAGCTGTACGACCGCTACGCGTGGGATGGCGACCCGGCCGCCGCCGGGCCGGACCGCCACGGGGAGCGTGACCGCGAAGCCGGCGGCGGGCCGTCCGCCGCGAGAGGGCGCAGACGTCCAGCGGCCGACCCGCGGGGACGGGAGACACTGGTCGCGAGTGACCGAGCGCTGGCAAGGGCCCGCGGTGGTGTCAGCGACCTCGAGGTGATCGGGCTCGACGTCTCCGGGCCCGCGCTGGCCTACGCACTGGACGCCGGGTTCCTCGATGAGGCACTGCACGCGGACCTGGAGTCCCGCGAGCCCACCGAAGCCGAGCGGGCCCGCCTCGCTGGGATCGATCTGGTGGTGTCCACCGGCTGCGTCGGCTACGTCACCGGCCGGACCCTGGCGCGGGTCGTCAGGGCCGCCGCCGGAGCCGAGCCCGGCGAGGCGTCAGAGGGCAGCACGTCGCGCCTGCCGTGGATGGCGCACTTCACGCTGCGCATGTTCCCGTTCGATCCCATCGCCGAGACTCTCGCCGGATTCGGCTATCGGACGGTGGTGGTGGACCGGTTGTTCGAGCAGCGCCGGTTCGCGTCCGCGCGGGAACAGGACCAGGTGCTGGCGACGCTCGCGGGGGTCGGGGTGGATCCGCGCGGGCTGGAGGCGGACGGATGGCTGTACGCCCAGCTGTTCATCTCCCGACCGCCCGAATCGTCCCCCTTCGGGCTTCGGTCCCCGTGAGAACGCCCGCCGACAGGCCCGGTAACCGCAAGGATCGGTGCCCGGGCCCGTGATACGCCGGAGGCCGCGTCCGGTCTCCCGCCCGCCTCGCCCCTCCAATGCCCGATCGGCCACGGCGGACCACCATTCCCGACCACGAGGAGGACGACGAGCAGGATGACCGTCCAGACCGGCCCCGAGGCCACGACCGCCACCGCGCCCGCGGCCGGCGCGGCGCCCGCCGTGGGCACCTTCGACAACGAGGACACCCTGCCCCGGGTCCCGCTGCCCGACCTGGCGGACAGCTGCGCGCGGTTCCTGGACTGGTGCGCCCCGCTGCTGACCGCGCGGCAGCTCGCGGCGACCGAGGAGGCTGTGCGCGACTTCCTCGCGCCGGACGGACCGGGGCACCCGTTGCACGCCGAGCTGGTCCGGTACGACGCGAGCGGCGCGCACAGCTGGCTCGACGAGTTCTGGCCCGCCCGCTATCTCGGCAGGCGGGACCGGATCGCGCTGAACGCGAACTACTTCTTCCTGTTCCGGGACGCCGTGCCCCTACCGGCTGCCGCGACGCCGGACGGCACGACGCCGGACGGTGGCCCGCAGGTCGGACGCGCGGCGGGCCTCATCGCCGCCGCGCTCGACTACAAGATCCGGCTCGACGCGGAGCGGATCCCGCCGCTGGTACGGCGGGGCCAGCCACAGTCGATGGTGCAAAACCGGTTCCTGTTCTCGACCACCCGGATCCCCGGCCCGGAGCAGGACACCGTCCGGGTGCCGTACAGCGCCGCGTGGCCCGGCCCGTCGGACGCCCGCCACGTCGTCGTCTTCCGGCGCGGCCACCTGTTCCGGATGGACGTGCTCGGCCCGGACGGCACCCCGCACACCCTCGCGGAGCTCGCCGCCGGTCTCGCCGCCGTGCTGGCCGCCGCCGACCCCGCACCCGCGCCGGACGACACCGCGGTCGGGCACCTCACCACGAAGGCCCGCGTGGCCTGGGCGGAGAGGCGCGCGGCGCTGATCGCCCATGACCCGGCGAACGAGGCGGCCCTGGACGAGATCGAGCGGGCGCTGTTCTGCGTCTGCCTCGACGACGAGGTACCGCCGGACACCCTCGCCACCTGCGACCAGCTGCTGTACGGCAGCGCGGCCGGCCGCTGGTACGACAAGGCGGTCTCGTTCGTCGTCTTCCCGGACGGCCGCGCCGGGATCAACGTCGAGCACTGCGGGCTCGACGGCACCACAATCCTCAGCTTCGTCGACGAGCTGCTCGCCGCCTCGCCCGCCGAGCTCTCGGCCCGCTCGGGGGCCCGCCCGCACGGGCAGCCGACAACGCGGCCGATCGCCTTCGTCCTGGACGCGGCGCTGCGCGCGGACATCCGGGCGGCCGCGGACTCGTTCGCCCAGTTCGGCGCGGACACCGTCTCGGTGGCGCTGTCCTTCCCCGGGCACGGCGCGGACCGCGCGAAGACGCTGCGGATCTCGCCGGACGCGCTGGTGCAGATGGCCTATCAGCTCGCGCACCACCGCGCGAAGGGCCAGACCGGCGCGACCTACGAGTCGATCGCCACCCGCCAGTGGCGGTACGGGCGCACCGAGGCGATGCGCGTCGTCACGCCAGAGGTGCTGGCGTTCGTCGCGGCCATGAACGATCCGGCAGCCGATCCGGCCACCCGCAGGGCGGCGCTGCGCGCGGCCGCGGACGCTCACGTGCGCCGGGCCGGCGAGTGCCAGCGCGGCGACGCTCCCGAGCAGCACCTGTGGGAGCTCGACTTCATCCAGCGGCGCAAGGGCGCCGAGCTGGGCGTGCCAGTGCCGTCCGCACTCTACGAGTCGCCGGGCTGGCTGCTGATGCGGGATGACTACCTGAGCACCAGCTCCGCCCCGTCCGCGAACGTGGAATACTTCGGATTCGGCTCGACCAGCGGTAAATGCATAGGCATCGCCTACGTTCTGCAGCCGGACCGGCTGAACATCTACCTGAGCACGCCGCGCCCGGTGGCCGCGGGCATGCACGCCTTCGCCGAGCGGCTACGCGACGCCCTCGGCGAACTCGACGCGCTGCTCGACTCGGACCCCGCCCGCCCCTGAGCGCAGGAGGCGGCGAGCGAAGGTCACGTGGGAGCGAAGCGAGCACGGGGCCGTAGCTCGCAGCCGACGGAGCTCAGCGAAGACACTGAGCGCAGGAGGCGGCGAGCGAAGGTCACGTGGGAGCGAAGCGAGCACGGGGCCGTAGCTCGCAGCCGACGGAGCTCAGCGAAGACACTGAGCGACCCGACCTGCCCGGCGGTGAACGCGAGACGGCTTCCACCGGAAAGCACGGTGGAAGCCGTCTCGATATCGCTACGCGAGCCAGGGGATCCTCGGCTCATCGAGTGAAACATTTCCGTTATACGTCGACTTGTAAAGTCCGGTCCTGCTGGCCAACGGCAACGGAAAAGGTTCAGTCTTCGACGGAGATGGTCCGCTACGAGAACAGATTGACCGTAATCACCTTTCCGCTGATGGGTCTGGTGACGGTGAGACTGCGGGTGAAGTTATCCGCGCCGTTGCTGCACTGAACGCTGAACGTCGCGGTGGTCCCGGCTGCCGGGACCTGCTGGAGGCTCAGGCCGTAGGAGCCTGTGGCACTGACCGCGGAAGTGTCTGTCTCCCCCGCCGACGTGGTGACCGCGACGCCCTGCGCGACACTCGCCGGACAGCGGGCGACACCAGTGATCCCGACGTTCGGGCTGTTGGGGTCCGCGCCGGCTGGAATGGCCGTGCCGAGCAGCAGCGCGCCGGCGGCCCCGGTCGAGGCAAGGAGACTCATGGTCTTTCGCATTCTCATGCTGATGTAACACCTCCTGAAAGATGCGGCCCCTGGTCGCGGAGGAAGGCTACCCGATTCCCCAAAGCATTACTCGCCGCCATCCATGCTCCCGAGAAAGCGCGCTTCAGGTTTATCGGCGCGACGCCATTCTGCGGCAGGTAATCCGGCAGAAGGAATCCTTTCGGAGGAAAGGCGGCTGTCATCACCACCCGCGTCGTGGCAGCCGCGAGCGGGTGAGCCCCAGTCGGGTGAGGACGATTGTCGCGAACCCGTCGAACAGGCGCCGGATCATCCTGTACTTGCTGGTGCCGCGTTGGGGCGACATCCGCGGCCAGCGCCGTCGCACAGCGCACGGCGCGCTCTCGATCAGCGGAGGAAGCCGCCGGCCACGAACCGGTGGGTGCGGTTGGCGAGCGCGGAGATGGGGGTGTCGTCATAGCCGGTCAACGCGCTGCGGACCCGGTCGAGCAGCGGGTCGGTCCAGCGCGCGGGCAGGGCCGCACGGCCGTGCATGAGACCGAAGACGGAACCCGCGGTGGCGCCGTCGCAGTCGGTGTCCAGGCCGGCCTGGACGGCGAGACCGATGGTCCGGCTGAAGTCGCACTGGCCCCACAGGAGCGCCGCCGCGACCGCCGCGGCGTTGGTGATCGTGTGCAGCCAGCCGTAGTGGCCGTGCCGGGCCTCGATCGCGTCGACGGCGCGGTCCCAGTCGGCGCCGGCCACGAAGGACTCGAGCACGCCGCGCAGCGCCTCGGCGAGCCGGGAGCGCGGCGGGATGTGGTCGAGGGAGGCGCCCAGCGCCGCCGCCACGTTGTCGGTGACCGGCGCCAGCGCCAGCAGCGCGGCGACCCACATCTCGCCGTAGATGCCGTTCGCCGTGTGCGACAGGCTGGCGTCGGCGCACGCGAGCCGGGCGGCGCGGCGCGGGTCGCCCGGGCATACGTAGCCCCACAGGTCGGCGCGGATCTGGGCGCCGATCCACTCACGGTAGGGGTTGTCGACGACGGCCGTCCGCGGCGGCGCCAGCCCGCAGACGAGGTTGCGGTAGGCGGCCCGCTCGGCGGTGTAGGTCTGCCCGTACGGGATCAGCTCCAGCCACGCGGCGCCGATGTCGGCGGGTCCGAAGTCGAACCCGTCCGTCTCCAGTACGTGCAGCGCGAGGATCGTGTAGTCGATGTCGTCGTCGCGGGCCATGCCCGCGACGTTGCCGAGCGTCGTCTCCCACCAGCACTCCGGGTGCAGCCGGGTGCCGGGCGGGGTCGGCCGCCACGCGGGGACATAGTCCCGCAGCGGGTAGGCGCCGGCGGCGGTCAGGTACTCCCGGATCCGGGTGCGGGACCAGCCGTAGCCCTCGACCGGCTTGCCCAGGGTGCAACCGACGCACCGGCCGAGCCAGGCACCGTGAATCCGCTCCCGCGCCGACGGCGGGCCCGGGGCGGCATCGATGGGCCCGGCATCCGGCGGCAGGGTCGCCTCGATCCGGGCCCAGCTCGACGGCTCGTCGTACGGCCATCCCGGCACCGGCGGCGCCGCGAGCAGCGCGTCATACAGCTCCCGCAGCCGCGCGGCCCGTGGATCCCGCTCGGCCCGCACGGCCAGCGCGACCTCCTCGGCCAGCCCTCCGACGTCATGCCCGGACTCCCGCTGCTGCGCCAGCTCCGCGCCGAGCAGCTCCCGAAGATCGGCGGCGACGTGCATGACGCGCCTCCTTGCGCCGGTGTCGGGCGGCGGCGGGCGGGGCGGCGTCGCGTCCGGTCAGGGTCGCCGGGCGCCGGTCCGGCCCGGCTCGGCGGGGTGCCCGACCCGCAGGCCGCCGGACGCGGCGGCATCCTGGCGGATCGCGCCGGTAACCGGGAAGCCGGCCAGGACGAGCAGGCTGCGCGCCCGGTCGGCGACCTCGGTGTCGACGAGCAGGTCGTAGCTGTCGGCCCGGTAGGCCCGCGTCCGGGTCACCCGGTCGGGATGGCCACTGCCCGCGAACGCGCGCACCAGCAGGCCGCCGAGCAGCCCGAGGACGGCGCCGATCAGCAGGCCCCACAGCGCGAGCGAGAACGCGGCCCGCAGCGGGCTGGCCCAGTCCAGCAGGCCGATGACCAGGCCGAACACGGCACCCGCCACCGCCCAGGTACCGACGGTTCGCAGCGTCGAGTCCCGCCACGACATCCGGCCGATCGACTCCACGCTGGTCAGGCCGCGTCCGACGATCGCCGCCCGTTCGACGGGGAACCGCCGGTCGGCCAGGTAGTCGACCGCCCGGACGGCCTGTCCGTGCGTCTCGTAGGAGGCGACCACCTGCTGCGGCGGGAACCGCCAGGCAAGCTGGGGCCCACCCACGGCGGGCGCGATGACGCGCTCGGCCGGCGGGCTGCCGCGCCAGCCGGCCGCCGGCCGCCCTGCTTCGGTGGGCTCACCTGCCAGGGCCGCTTCGCCCGCCTGGGTCGGTTCCGCCGTCCGGCTGGGCTCCGTCGCGGGCTTCGTCCCGGGCACCCCCGTGACCGGCTCGGCTGGCGTGCCCGGCCGGCCGGGCTCGCCGCGCTCCCCCGCGCCGGCGGGACGGGCCTCGGGCTGGCCGGGCGACGCCTCGTCGAGGGCGCCATGACTGGTCGGGCCCTGGTCTGGCGACTCGTCCACGTCGCCGGACCGGAAAACGTGCTCGGCCGCCCGGTCGGGGACGGGCCGCTGGTCGCCCGGGTAGACGTCATCCGTGTAGTGGCGGTCCTCCCGCCGATAGCCCCTGCCATGGTGTCCCTCGTGCCGCCCCCGCGGGGGCTGGTCCGCCGGCACGCCCAGGATCTCGCGCCATCCCATTGGCCACCGCCTCTCCGTCTGGCCACCCGTCGCGACCGACCGGTGGGCGCCCGCGCCGCGACCAGCGCCGCGTGGCCCCGGCGGGCGCGAGGGCACCCCAGAGACGTCCCCCCGATGACCAGCGCCAATCGGTCCTCCGGCCGAGATGACCGGCGCACCGAGTCGGCCGCGATGGTCAGCGAAGGCCGCGGTGGGCCCGCCGGGTAGGAGCGGGCGAGACGATCAGGCGGGCTGGTGGCAGACGTCACGGACGGCGTGGTCTTGCTGGCGCCGCGGCGCGGAATTGTCGGGGGCACTGCCTAGGCTTGGATCAACCCGGGCGTGGTCGGGCAGAGCGGACGGGTGCTGGCCGTGGAGGAGGCAGAACGCCGGTGTTGTCTTACCGGGACAGGGTGCGAGGCTGTCTGCTGGGCGGCGCACTCGGCGACGCGCTGGGCGCCGGGATCGAGTTCCTCGGGCTGGAGGAGATCCGGGCCCGGTTCGGACCGGCCGGGGTCACCGGGCTGACCGGTGGGTATGGCGTGCTCGCCCCCATCACCGATGACACCCAGCTGACGCTGTTCACCGCCGAGGGCCTGATCCGCGCCTCGGTCCGCGGCCGGTCACGAGGGATCTGCCATCCGCCGACGGTGCTGTGGCAGGCCTACCAGCGCTGGCTGGTGACCCAGCGGACGGGCAAACCGCCGGCGGAGGTCAGCGGCTGGCTCGCCGCCCAGCCGGTCCTCTATGCCCGGCGGGCGCCGGGCGAGGCCTGCCTGTCGGGGCTGTCGCAGCCGAAGATGGGGACGCTGGAGCATCCCGCGAACCCGGGCAGCAAGGGCTGCGGCACGGTGATGCGCTCGGCCCCGTTCGGCCTGCTGCGCCGCGACCCGGAGGACTCGTGGTCGCTCGCGATCGAGTGCGCGGTGCTGACCCACGGGCATCCGTCCGGGTATCTCGCCGCCGGCGCCTTCGCGTGGATCGTCGCGCGGCTGCTGGCGGGCGAGCCGGTGGGCGACGCGGCGCGCTCGGCGCTGGACCGGGCCGCGCAGGAGCCCGAGGGCGCCGAGGTGGCGGATGCGCTGCGCCACGCGCTCGCCGCCGCCGCCAAGATCACACCCCGGGTGCCCGGCGCCGGCACGGACGCCACGCTGCTCGCCCGGGAGGTGGAGGCGCTCGGGGCCGGCTGGGTCGCCGAGGAGGCGCTGGGGATCGCCGTCTTCTGCGCGGTCGCCGCCGCCGGCGACCCGGCCGCCGCGCTGCTCGCAGCCGTCAACCACTCCGGCGACAGCGACTCCACCGGTTCGATCTGCGGCAATCTCGTCGGCGCCGCGCACGGGATGGACGCCCTGCCCGCGGACTGGCTCGCCGAGCTGGAGGGCGCCGCCGTCGTCCAGGAGATGGCCGACGACCTGGTCCGCGAGGTCACCGGCAGCGCGGAGGTCGCCGACCCGTGGGGCGAGGCAACATCAAACTGGGTTACCCGTTATCCCCCTTCGTAGCAGGGACTTGCTCGGCGAGATCCTTCGAAGCGCGGGCCGCGGGTCAGCCTGGCTGGCGGCTGGGTGCGGCGGCGCTGGTCGGCTTGGTACTGGACGGCTTGGTAGCGGTGTCGACACCGACGGCGAGAGAGACGGTGTAGCCGCTGGTGACGGCCCCGGTCCCGGTGGCGACCTGGTGGACGCCGCCGTCGTCTTCTTCGGCGTGCCCCTGAGCGTCGTGCTGCTGGTGATCGCGGCGGCCCGGGAATGGGCGCTGCGCGTCGAGGCGAGGCGACGCGTCCCGTGACGGCCGGTGGGCCCGCTCGGGTACGACGCCCGGGTCAGGTGATCGCTTCGAGCTGGACGGGCAGACCGTCGCGCGGGACCGGGAGCGGGAACCGGTCGAGGGAGAGTCGGTAACCCGCGGGCAGGCCCCACCGGTAGCGCAGCAGCAGCTGGTGCAAAATTGCCTTGACCTGCTGGCCCGCGAAGTGCAGGCCGATGCAGGTGTGCGCGCCGCCTCCGAAGGGCTGCCAGGCGTGGGGGTGCGCCTTGTCCTCGCGGCGGTGCTCCGCGAAGCGCTCCGGGTCG
>Ga0068859_100001016_pt1 | contig 28725 bp, 21 predicted proteins | sample KBSSwiS22_FD_66585 | JGI IMG/M metagenome (GOLD analysis project Ga0068859, IMG submission 66585) | Switchgrass rhizosphere microbial communities from Kellogg Biological Station, Michigan, USA - KBS Switchgrass S2-2 | ecosystem: Host-associated > Plants > Roots > Rhizosphere > Soil ...
TACGCGCACGGCAGGCGGGCTGATTCCCGTAGGAAACGACGACGCAAACAACCCCGACCATCCAATAAAGCTGCTGCTCGACGACGCGCGGGCCGAGGCCGCGCGGCTGATTGCCGCCGATACGCTCTGCCGCAATACCATCGTCGTCCTGATTACGGGCGGCGCAGAGGGCAATACGACGAGCGGCGCGAACCCGCCTGTCACCGCGTCGACGTTTCTGAATGTCAACAGTCGCCGCGTGCCGATCTATGTGATTGCGATTGCGCCGGCCACCGCCGATGTCGCGCAGCTTCAGAGCATTGCCGCCAACAGCGGCGGGCAGTACTTCGAGATCACCAAAGCGCAGATCGACGCTGCCGCGGCTTCGTCCATGAATCTGAGCTCGGTGACCGCACCTCCGCCCGGAACGATAGTCGTTCCCGCATTGGTCAGGGCGATCAACATCGCGGTGCAGCACGCGTTTGCCAGTTACGCCGATTTCAATACGGCCCCGACCCCCACGTTACCGTTCGGGCCATCGACGGAGTTTCCGACGAACAGCCCGATCGTCGGCACGGTGAATCTGGAGAACGCGAAGGACATCGACGGCGTGTCGCTGCCGGACACGATCGTGTTCGATCGGTCGAACGCAAAAATTCCACAACGCTCGAACCTGCTGTTGAACTCGGGGTTCAGCCTCCCCGGCTTTGGCGGCAAGCTCCGCGCGTTCCGCACTTACAAACCGGTGGCGGACGCTTCTCAGGTGGCGCGGTACAAGTTCGTCGCCGACGGGACGCGTCTCTGGGTCGCGTCGGCGCCCGCGGCGGCGAGTCGAAACATTTATACAGTGCTGCCCAACGGCACCTTCGTAGCCTTGACAGCGGCGAACGCGGGAACTCTGAAGACCTACATGAACTTGAACGACGCCGATGCGGCGACCGTCATCAATTTCATCCGCAGCCAGCCTCTCGGCGCGATCATCAACTCCACGCCGGCCGTGATGGATGCTCCGTCGGTCGATCCGCCGCCCGACGAGTTATATCCGGGATTTTCCGCCGCGAACATCAACCGCCGCTCGATCATCTGGGTTGGCGCCAACGACGGCATGCTGCATGCGATTGACGCGCGGCTTGGAATGGAAGTGTGGGCCTTCGTCCCATTCAACCTGCTGCCGAAGTTGAAGGAGCTGCGCTACGGTCAGCCTGTGGGCTCGTTCAACTACATGGCCGAGGGCTCGCCGAAGGTCGCCGACGTTCGTGTCAGCGCGCCGTGCGGGGCCGCGGCGACATGCTGGAGAACTTACTTGTTCTTCGGTGAAGGACCGGGCGGAACGTTCTACCAGACGTTCGACGTCACGATGAGCGACATGAACGCCACGGTCGGGCCGACAAGTGATTCCTTGACAGACGTGCTCGGGTATTTCGCCGACCCGTCGAAGATTACCTTCAAGTGGGCGTTCCCCAGCTACTCGAATTTCGACTACACGCTGGCGCCGTACGGCGACATCAGTGCGGCGGCACCAAACATCGAAAAAACGGTCGGGCAGACATGGGCCGACCCGGCGGTCGGCCAGATCGAGTCTGCGTCGGGCAAATACGCGCTCGTCCTCGGATCCGGATTCATGCCGCGCAGCGTGGAAACGCAGTCCAATCGCGGCGTCAGCGCCGGCACGACGTTCTATGTGTTGAACGTCGAGACCGGGGCGGTGTTCGACAGCTATTCGGTCGGCAACGACAACATCGCCGAGACGATCGACAGTTGTGTCACATCGAACGACTGTTCGAAGATCAAGAACGCGCTGCAGGCCGACCCCGTGGCGACTGGTCCGCCGAACTCGCGCTACATCACGATGACCTATGTCGGGGACCTCGATGGCCGTGTCTGGCGCTTCGACCTCGGCACGAGCTCAACGACGAATCTGCCGTATATCAAAACGAAGCCGCCAGTGAAGCTCTGGGACGGTGGAGCCGCACATCCGGTGTTTTCATCGATGGCGACGGTGAACGTCGGAACGACACAGCAGTACATCTTCTTCGGCACGGGAAGCGACCTGCTCGCGTCGAACAGCATCAATCAGCAGTACAAGCTGATCGGCGTCCTCGATAACGGCGGATCCGGCGCCGAGACGTTCAGCACAACGTTGACAACGGTCGACGGCGTCGGAGCCGACGAAAAGGTCACCGCGTTCCCCGCGGTTGCTGGAGACATCGTGTTCTTCACGACCACGACGTTCAATCCGGCCGCGCCCTGCACGTTGCCGACTGCGAAGCTTTACGCGTTGACGTTCATCGGCGGGCCGGCGTACGACACCACCGGCGACGCCCGCATCACGACCGCCGACAGCATTCTCGTGACGACGATTGCCAACACGAGGGCGACGGCGCCGTTCGTCGGCGACCGGCATCTGATCTTCGGCACCGGTGCGGACACACAGCTTTTCGGCGACCCCGAGGCGTTCGACAACGGTGTCGGACAGGCAGGCGTGCGGATTCTCTCCTGGCGCGAGTTGAGGTAAATGCCTGCATCCGTCGTTTGCACGTTCTGCGGCGCGAAGATCAAGGAAGGGCGCACAAAATGCCTTCGTTGCGGCGAGGCGCTCGTTCCCGCCGCCGTCGACGCGAAGGCGCCAGGCGGGGTGCCGTCGTTTGTTGCCCGTCATCGCGGACAGCTGACGATCGCGGGAAGCGTGCTTTCGGTAGCGGCGCTGCTCGTCATCGCCATCAGCCTTCAAAGCTCCGGGCCGCTCGTACCTGAAAACGCCGGCACGACAGGTCCTCAGCTCCGGACGCCGGCGGCTGCGCCGCCATCAACAAAGCCGGGCGCCGAAGACGGGCCAAAGGGGGTTCAGCCGGTCACCGATCTGGATGCCCAGCGAGTCGGCAACGCGGCCTATGCGCAGGGCAATTTCCAGGGAGCGCTCGACAGCTTCGAGCTCGCGGTCAAAAAGAATCCCAATAATCCAACCGCCCTGAACAATCTTGGCCAGGCGCTCGTGCGCGTTGGCCGGGCGAAGGAAGCACTGCCGTACTTCGAGCGCGCAACGGCGCTGAGCCCGTCGGAGTGGGCGCCACGCTTCAATCTTGCGCACGCTTACGGCGAACTCGGCGACTGGCCGCGTGCGATTCCGGAATACGAGCACGCCGCGCAGCTCTTCCCCGACGACTACGTCACGCATTACAACCTCGGGCTGGCTCTTCACAAGGCGTCCCGGGAAGAACCGGCTGTTGCCGAGTTCAAACGCGCGATTGCGCTGGCACCCGGCGAGGCGAGTTTCCGGCTCTCGCTGGCGCTGAGCTACGAGCGGTTGCAAAAACCTGCAGAGGCGGCAACCGCTTATGAGGAATACCTGGAGCTCGCGCCGAACGCGGCAGAGGCGCCCAGGGTGAAAACTCGCATCGAAGCGCTCCGTCATCCGGCGCCGCCGCCGCAGGGCTAAGACTCTCGTGGTCAGGAGCCGATAAGATCCCGAAGAAGGCACAAAAGCGAATCATGCTGAGCAAAACCTCTATTTACGTCGCCGTTACGATCCTGCTGGCCTGTGCGGCTGTTTCCGGGGCACAGGGGCTGGCCGAGGTCGCGCGGGCCGAAGAAGCCCGGCGGAAGACCGTCAGAGCTCCTTCGAGGACCTACACGAACGACGACTTGAAGGGCGATAACAACGGCGCGACGGTGGCGTCGCCTGCGCCCTCCACCGCGGCACCCGCGCCGTCTACGCCCGCCGCGACCCCGGCCCAGGCCGGCAAACCGGCGCCACCGGCTGTCAAGCCGGATGCGGCGAAGGACGCGGCGAAGGAAGAAGAACCCAAGAAAGACGAGAAGTACTGGCGCGATCGCATTACGTCGGCGCAGCAGGCCATGGCCCGCAACAAGGTGCTCGTGGACGCGCTGCAAAGCCGGGTGAATGCGCTCAATACCGACTTCGTCAATACCGACGATCCGGCGCAGCGGGCAGTCGTGGAACAGAACCGCAAGACGGCGCTCGCCGAGATGGACCGCGTGAAGAAAGACATCGACACCCGGACCAAGGAAATCACCACCATCCAGGAAGAAGCGCGCAAGGCCAACGTACCTGCGGGATGGCTGCGCTAGACCACCCAATCCTTCTAGTCGAAGACAAGGATTCGCTGCGCACGATGCTGCGCCTGGCCATCGAAGGGGCCGGGCATACGGTGGTCGAGGCGCGCGACCAGGCCGAAGCATGCCAGGCGCTGGAGCAGTCGCGGCCAGGACTCGTGCTTACCGACCTGCGCCTGCCCAACGGCGACGGCTTTGGCGTGCTGCGCGCGGCGAAGGAGTTCGACCCCGAGCTTCCGGTGATCGTGATGACGGCCTACGGCAGCATTCAGGATGCGGTCGCCGCGATGAAAGAGGGGGCGCTCGATTTTCTCGCCAAGCCGGTCGATCCCGATTACCTCAATCTGATGGTCGAGCGCGCGCTCGCGGGGCGACGCCTGCTGAGCGAATACATTCTCCTGAAAGAAGAGCTCGGCTCGCGGCGCGGGGCGCCCGTCATCATCGGCGAAGCGCCGGCGTTGAAACGGGTGATTGCGACACTGCAGCGCGCCGCCGGCACCGACGCGACGGTCCTGCTCGAAGGCGAGAGCGGCACCGGCAAAGAGCTCTTCGCTCGCGCGCTCCACGCGCTGAGCGAGCGATCGGAGGGTCCGTTTGTCGCCATCAACTGCGCGGCGATCCCCGACACACTTCTCGAAACCGAGCTTTTCGGGCACGAGAAAGGTTCCTTCACCGGCGCCGTCGCCCGCAAGCTGGGCAAGTTCGAGATGGCGCATAAGGGGACGTTGTTCCTCGACGAAATCGGCGATCTACCGCTCGGGCTGCAGGCGAAGATTCTGCGCGCATTGGAAGAGCGGCGGTTCGAGCGCGTAGGCGGCACGGCATTGCTGCACGTCGACGTCCGCATCATCGCCGCCACCAACAAGGGGTTGCGCGCGAGCGTGGCGGCCAAACAGTTCCGCGAGGATCTCTATTTCCGCCTCTCGGTCTTTCCGATCACGATTCCGCCGCTGCGCGACCGGCCCGACGACATCCCGATTCTGGCGCGCCATTTCGTCGAGCGATTCTGCCGCGACATGAAGAAGAAAGCCGTGATGCTGTCGCCGAGCGCCATCGACGAGCTTCAGAAATATCCCTGGCCGGGCAATGTCCGGGAATTGCAGAACTCGATGGAGCGTGCGGTGATCCTGGCCGATGGCGACATTCACGCCCGGCATTTGAACCTGTCGTTTCACGCACCGCTGCAGGCGACCGAAGCGCCGAATACCTGGGCGACGTTCGATTTTTCGGGGTCGCTCACCGACGTCTCGCGCCGTGCGCAAGGCGAGGCAGAAAAACGGAAGATCGAGCAGACGCTGAAAGAGGCCGGCGGGAACAAAGGCCGGGCGTCTGAGCTGCTCGGTGTGAGCTACAAAACGCTGCTGATGAAGCTGAAGGACTACGGGATCGAGTGACGCGCGGTTAATTTCTGTTATTTCTTCAGGCCGATTTTTCTCAGCGCCTTCCCCAGTTCATCTTCCGTCACGTCTTTCACCGTGGTCCACGATCCGATCCCGGTGCACAACACATAGTGCAGCGTGCCGTTCACGATTTTCTTGTCGCGCTTGGTGGCTTCGAGAACCTCCTTCGTGGACAGATCGCCAACCGGAGGCAGCGGTCCGAGCTTCATGATGATCGCGCCGAGCGCATGGCGATCGGCTTCGGGCATCAGGCCGCGCGCCAAGCCGATTTCCGCCGCGGCCAGCATGCCGTAGGCAATGGCCTCGCCATGGCGGAAGCGCTTGTATTTCGTCACCGACTCCAGCGCGTGACCGGCCGTGTGGCCGAAGTTCAGCATCCGCCGGGGACCGCCTTCTTTTTCGTCCACGGACACGACCGACGCCTTGATTTGACACGACTCGCCGATCACCGGCAGGAGCGCCTCGGCCTTGCGCGCGAAGATCGCGTCGATCTCGCGGCCGACGCGGTCGAAGAGATCGCGGCTCGACGTCATGCCGTATTTGATGACTTCATACAAACCGGCGCGGAACTCGCGGCGGGGAAGCGTCTCGAGCAACGCCGGATCGACGGCGACGAGTGACGGGTGATAGAAGGCGCCGATCAGGTTTTTGCCGAGCGGATGATTGACGCCCACTTTGCCGCCAATCGCACTATCGACCTGCGCCAGCAGCGTGGTCGGAACCTGCACCAATCCGATGCCCCGCAGGTACGACGATGCGATGAAGCCGGCCATGTCGCCGATCACGCCGCCGCCGACCGCGATGATTCCGGAGCCGCGATCGGCGTCCAGCTTAATCAGCGATTCGTACGCGCGCGAGACCGTCGCCAGCTGCTTGTGGCGCTCGCCGTCGGGCAACAGGATGGGCTCGGTGCGCGGCACCGCTTTGGCCATCGCTTTGCCGTGCAGCTTCCAGACGAGCGGGCTCGATACGAAGAATTGGCGCGATGACGCCTTCGATTGCTCGAGAAGGCGGCCCAGGTGCGCGGTGAGGCCATGCTCGATATAGACGGGATAACGGTGGGTTCCGGCGGAGACGTCGATGCGGAGCATTAGTGGTCAGTGACGACACGAAGATTCTAAGTAAACAGCCCAGGCACGAAGAAAAGTTATTTTCCTTCTTCGTGTCTTGGCAAACGCGTTCAGGCCTAAAGCCCGAAGCCCGAAGTCCGAAGCCGCCCGCTCATTCGTCACTTATCACTTATCACTTGTCACTTATCCCGTGTCCCTCGTCCCTGAACTGATGCAGTAGGATAACACCCGGTGGATCTTCGAGGCGATTTCGTCATCGTGGGGAGCGGCATCGCGGGACTGCGGGCGGCTGTCGAGCTCGCGCCTGCCGGCGACATCGTCGTGATTACGAAAGCGGATCCGAGTGAGAGCAATACCGAGTACGCGCAAGGTGGAATCGCCGCGGCGATCGGTCCCGACGATTCGTCGGATCTCCATGCGGCCGACACGTTGAGAGCGGGCGACGGTCTGTGCGACGAGCGGGCGGTTCGCGTGCTCGTGGAAGAAGGCCCGCGCTACACGCGCGAGCTGCTCGAATGGGGCGCGCGCTTCGATCTCGACGAGCAAGGACGGCCGGCGCTCGCATCCGAAGGCGCGCATACGGTCCGCCGGGTGCTTCACGCGAGCGATGCGACCGGCCGCGAAATTGGGCGCGTGCTGTGGGAGCGCACCTCGTCGGCGCGCGGCAAGACCCCCATTCGCGTGTTGAAGAACACGCTGGCGGTCGGCGCCGTGATAAAGGATGGGCGGTGTGCCGGCGTGCACTTCATCGACGAGAGCGGCGGTCCCGGCCGGGTGCTGGCACGCGCGACGCTTCTCGCCACGGGCGGGGCCGGACAGGTGTTTCAAGAAACGACGAACCCGGCGATCGCGACAGGCGACGGCGTTGCCCTCGCGTATCGCGCGGGCGCGCGCGTTGCCGACATGGAGTTCGTGCAGTTCCATCCAACCGTGCTCGACGTGGCCGGTGCGCCGCGCTTTCTCCTGTCCGAGGCGCTGCGCGGTGAAGGCGCGACGCTCGTCAACGCAAAGGGACAGGCATTCATGCTCAGCTACCATCCTCTGGGCGATCTGGCTCCGCGCGATGTCGTGGCTCGCAGCATCGTCCGCGAAACGGAGCGCACCGAAGGGCCTGTCTTCCTCAGCCTTCGCCATCTGAACGCCGACGTGGTTCATCGGCGCTTCCCGATGATCGCCGCGACGGTGCTGAAAGCCGGATTCGATCTGGCGCGCGATCCGATTCCGGTTGGGCCTGCCGCACATTATTTGATGGGGGGCGTGGAAACGGATCTCGATGGGCGCACGTCGGTTCCGGGCCTGTTTGCCGCCGGTGAAGTTGCGTGTACGCGCGTCCATGGCGCGAACCGGCTGGCGAGCAATTCCCTGCTCGAAGGGCTGGTGTTTGGCGCGAGAGCGGGGCGCGCGATGACCGACCCTGCGCGAGAGGCCGACCTGCCGCCGCCGGTGTACCGAGACGTCTCGAGCAGCGCTTCGACCGATCCGAATCGGATCATGGACGAGGAAGAAATCCGGCAGCTGATGTGGCAATCGGTGGGGTTGTTCCGCGACCGGAGCCACCTGCGTCACGCGGTGAACCAGCTTCAGGAACAGGAAGGCGCGCTCGACGCGATCCTCGCCCGCGACACCCGGCTCGATCACGAAGGCTGGCGATCGGCCAGCATCGTCACGGTTGCCTCGCTCATCGCGAAGGCCGCGCTCCGCCGCGAAGAAAGCCGCGGCGGTCACTTCAGAACCGATTACCCGGTGCACGACGATCTAAACTGGAAGAATCACATCTCCGACGTAAAGCCTCTCCGATGAGACAGTCAAAACTCCTGATCCAGACCTATCGCGAGGCGCCTCGCGATGCCGATGTCGTCAGCCAGCAGCTGATGATGCGCGCCGGCATGATTCAGAAACTCGCCGCGGGCATCTACGACTATCTGCCGCTGGCGCTTCGCAGCATTCGCAAATTCGAGGACATCGTTCGGGAGGAGCTCACGCGCGACGGCTGTCAGGAACTCTTGATGCCTGTTGTCCAGCCGCGGGAGTTATGGGATGAGAGTGGCCGCTGGCAGTTTTACGGCAGGGAACTGCTCAGGATGAAAGATCGGAAGGGCGCCGACTTCTGTCTCGGCCCGACGCACGAGGAAGTCGTCACCGACATCGTACGGAAGCTCATCAAGAGCTATAAGCAGCTGCCGGTCAATCTCTTTCAGATTCAGACCAAGTTCCGCGACGAGATTCGGCCGAGGTTCGGTCTGATGCGCGGCCGCGAGTTCATCATGAAGGACGGCTACTCCTTCCATGTCGACGATGCCGACGCGGACCGGGAGTACTGGCGCATGTTCGAGGCGTACAAGCGGATCTTCACGCGTCTCGGCGTCAAGTTCCGGCCGGTCGAGGCCGACAGCGGCGCGATTGGCGGCAGCTTCACGCACGAGTTCCACGTGCTTGCGGGAAGCGGCGAAGACGCCATCCTCAGCTGCAGCGCGTGCGATTACACGTCGAATGCCGAGAAGACGGAAGCGCCACAGCTGCCGTTTCCGTACGCCAACGAAGCCGTGATGGATCTGAAGCCGGCGCACTTCCACACACCTGGCATCATCGCGATGGAGGAGCAGGCAAAGGCGTTCAAGGACGCCGAGCACAACGGCCTGCCGCTCGATCATGCGTCGAAGTTCTATCTCTACCGCGCGGGCAGAGGGGAAACCACTTGGGATGTCGGCCTTGTCCTGCGCAGCGACCACGAGCCCAACACCGTGAAACTGAAGAACCTGATTGGCGCCGATGCGCTCGATCTCGTGCCGCTGGAAGAAGCCGAGAAGCGGGCGGGCACGAAGTCGGGGTTCATCGGGCCCGTAGAGCTCGACGTGCCGATGTACGTCGACCGCAGCCTCGAGGGCGCATACAACCTCACGTGCGGCGCAAACAAGGAGGGGTATCACCATTTCGGCCTCAAGCCCGATCGCGATCTGAAGCAGTTCAAAGGGTTCCACGATCTCCGGATGGCGAAGGAAGGCGACGTGTGCGCCCGCTGCGGCAAGGGCACCTATCAAGCATTCCGCGGCATCGAGGTCGGCCAGGTCTTCAAGCTCGGCACCAAATACTCGCAAGCCATGTCGTGCCTCTTCAACGACGAGGCGGGCATCGAGCGGCCAATGGTGATGGGCTGCTACGGGATCGGTGTTACGCGGACGATCGCAGCCGTGATCGAGCAGAACTACGACGCCGACGGCATCATCTGGCCATGGGCCGTCGCGCCATTCCACGTCCAGCTGGTGAGCCTCGATTCGAACAAGCCGGACATCGCCGCGGTGGCCAATCAGTTGGAAACAGATCTGGAAGCCGCCGGCTTCGAGGTGCTGCACGACGATCGAGACGGATTGAGCCCCGGCGTGAAATTCAAGGACGCCGATCTGCTTGGGATGCCGCTGCGTCTTACGGTCGGATCAAAAGGGTTGAAGGACGGGATTGTCGAGCTGCGCGATCGACGAACGAAGGAAGTGACGAAAATAAAACCCGAAGAGGTGGTGAGCGCCGTGAAGAGCTATCACGAAAAGGCAAACCACTAAGGGCAGAACACGAAGGCACGAAGGCAGAACCACTCAAGGCACCAAGAAAGAAAAGAAAATATGTTGGGTTTGTGTCTTGGCGGGTTGAGCTGAGCTGGCGAATTGCGACGCAATCTGCTGTCAATTACTGCTGAAGCTAATACAGCTAATTCGCGTCTGCTTCGCGCGAAAAGCATGCCAACTTGGTTCGAACCGAGTTGGCATTAATTTCGCGAGTGTCTCACTTTTTGCAACCTGTGCTCTTTTAGGTTGGGACCCACAGCATGTTTCGATGAACCGCGTCGACTCGCCTCTACTTGACGGTCGGTTATATCGAAACCCACGATGGACACGACAGAACACGAAGGCCACGAAGGCGGAACCACTCAAGGCACCAAGAAAAGAAAAGAAAAACTGTTGGGTTTGTGTCTTGGCGGGTTCAGCTGAGCTGAAGCTAGTACAGCTATTCGCGGCTGCTACGCGCGAAAAGCATACCAACTTGGTTCGAACCGAGTTGGCATTAATTTCGCGAGTGTCTCACTTTTTGCAGCCTGTGCTCATTTGGGTGGGGACCCAGAGCATGTTTCGATGAACCGCGTCGACTCGCCTTCCTTCGTGCCGTGTCTGCTTACTTAAGATCTCCGTGTCTTCGTGTTTTCCGTCGTGAGACCGGCAGCGGCCGAACAGTAAGGTCCGAAAGTAAGATCTTCGTGTCTTCGTGGTTTACACTTCCTCGAGCGTTTTCTTCTTCCTCCCGAAAATCCAGGCGATCGCGATGCTGATGATGTACAGCCCGACCATCGGCACGCCGACGATCATCTGACTCGCCATGTCGGGGCTCGGCGTAATAACCGCCGCGATGATGAAGATCACGAGAATGGCGTACTTGAAGTAGCGAATCATCCAGCGCGCCGTCACCACGCCCATCTTTGCGAGAAAAAATACGACGGTCGGCATTTGAAAGACGAGCGCCATACCGACGACCATCTTGATGTAGAGGCCGAACGCGGTCTCCACGCGCGGCATGAACGTGACGAAGTCGCTCTGGAACGTCGCGAAGAATTGCCACATCAGGCGGAAGACGACGTAGTGGCCGAAGGCGGCGCCGCTGACGCAGCCAATGGTCGCAAACAGGATGAAGGGAATCGCGAAGCGCCGCTCTTTGGCATACAGCGCGGGCGCGACGAATAACCACACCTGCCAGAGGATCAGCGGCGAGGCAATAATCAGCCCGGCGATAATGCCAATCCGGATGTACAGCATGAACGCTTCGGGAGCTTCCGTGAAGATGAGCTTGCCGCCGGGCGGCAGCAGCTCCTGCATCGGCCGCATCACGAAGTCGTAAATGCGCTGGATGAAAATGAACGCGATGCCGGCGCCCACGGCGAGCGACAGCAGCGCGTAGATCAGGCGGGTCCGGAGCTCGTCGAGGTGCTCCAGAAACGACATCTTGCCGGCAACGTCGCCCTCGCTATCGTCGAACGACCAGCGACTGGGCTCGTCGTTGGAATCCGGCTGCGGGTCGCGGAATGGAACGACACCCATAGTTACTTCAAGCGGGAACCGTTCTAGGCCCCGGCGTCTACGTGTGAAACGGGTTCGGGGTGAACGGGTGCGGCCGGCGCCGCGGGCGCCGCGATCGATGCCGACGGAGGTACCTCGGCCGACTTCCTTGCGGCTTGGATCTCCTCGGACCTGATCTCGTCCTCGAGCGTATTTTTCAGCTCGTTGGATGCCCGCTTGAACTCGGCGATGCTCTTCCCAAGCGATTTACCAAGTTCCGGGAGTTTCCGCGGTCCAAAAATAAGCAGCGCGATTATCCCGATAACGATCATCTCCGGCATGCCAATTGAGCCAAACATGGGCTAACTCCTTAATGTTTCGAGTCACCAATTATACCCCTAACTGTAGTACCATTTTCATTGCCATGCGTACATACCGATCCGTCTCTGTAGCGGCCTTTGCCATCGTGTTGTCCGCCCTCGTGGGCGGGTTTTTCGGCGGCCGCGTCCTGGCGACTCAGGATGGCCTCCCTGAACGCTATAACGTCTTCACGGCCGCTCTGAGCCAGATCGACGCCAAGTATGTCGAAAAGGTCGAATCGGATCGCCTGGTCTACGGCGCCATTAACGGCATGTTACAGACCCTGGACCCGCATTCGAGCTTCATGGACCCGAAAGCCTATGCGCAGTTGCGCGAGCGGCAGGAAGGGCATTATTACGGCCTCGGCATCAGCATCAACGTCGTGGATGGCGACATCACCGTGATGTCGCTCTTCGAAGGATCCCCTGCTTACAAAAAAGGTATCCGGCGGGGCGACGTCATCGCGAAGATCAACGGGGAAGACGCCAAGGGATGGACGAGCGACCAGGCGGTGTCGAAGCTGCGCGGTCCGCGCGGCACGCCCGTGCAGGTCTCGATCAAGCGCGCCGGCTACGAGAAGCTGATCGAGGTTGAGGTCGTGCGCGACGAGATCAGCATTCCGAGCGTTCCGGCGTCATTTATGATTGCCGCCGACACCGGATACATCCAGCTCCACGACTTCTCAGAGACCACCGATCGCGAGCTCGGCGCCGCGTTGCGCGATCTCACCGGCAAAGGCATGAAGAAGCTGCTGCTCGATATTCGTGAGAATCCGGGCGGACCGCTCGATCAGGCCATCAAAGTCTCGAACAGATTCCTCAAGCGCAACGAGCTCATCGTCTACACGAAGGGCCGCATCCCGAATTCCGATCAGGAATATCGCGCCGTTGACAACAGCGACTACACCAATCTGCCGGTTGTGGTCCTCGCGAACCGGCGCAGCGCGAGCGCCTCGGAAATCGTCAGCGGCGCCCTGCAGGATCACGACCGCGCGCTCGTCGTGGGCGAAACGACCTGGGGCAAAGCGCTGGTGCAGTCGATTTATCGTCTCAGCGAAGGCGCCGGGCTGGCGCTGACGACGGCGCATTATTTCACGCCCGCCGGCCGCCTCATCCAGCGTCCGTGGGACGAGACGTTCGACGAATATCTCTCCTACACGATGCGGGATCAGGATCCCAACAAGGTGCATCCGCCGAGCGATTTGAAATACACGTTGAAGCTCGGCCGCAAGGTCTACAGCGGTGGCGGCATCGAGCCCGACCACCGGATGGACGGCCCGATGGAAGGCTTCAACCCCGGCAAGTTTGCGCGGCGGCTCTATCCCGGCATGTTCGCGACCTTCGCGCAGCGATTCGATCGTGAAGGCGACACGCGTTTTGGCGCCGCGACCGACGTGAAAGCGCGACGGGCGATCACGAGGGAGTTTGTCATCGATGACGCGATGATCCAGGAGTTCAAGACGTTCGTCCGCGGGCAAATGAAGGACGCCAGCCAATTTGACGAAGCCGGGTTCAACGCCGACATCGAGTTCATCAAAGCGATGATTCGCTACGAGATCGACGTGGCGCTGTTCGATGTCGCGACGGCGAGACGGCACCTGCTGGAGAAGGACCCGCAGGCGCAATACGCGCTAACGCTTCTGCCTGAAGCGGAGTCGCTGTTGCGGGCAACGTCGAGCACCAGCGTGAAAGCGTCGCGCTAGGGCGAACACCACACTACTTAGGGTTCCAGTTTGTTCTTGCCCCACCATATGGGGCTTGTTACACTGGCGACCGTCTCTTGGATCCACGGGGCGCGCTTCGGGTTTCGGAGCGCACGGGTCCGACTCGGTCGCCGTTGCTAACCTTACAAGGCTTAATTCGTCGAGAGCGTCCCAGCCGCTCGTTGGTTTCGGTCTACCGAAGCTCGCGCGCGGCGTTTTTCTGTACTTTCGATAAGTAACCTTATGCGCTTACAACAACTCGAAATATCCGGCTTCAAATCGTTCTCCGATCGCTCGCACCTGAACTTCGATCGCGGCGTGACGGCCATCGTCGGCCCGAACGGGTGCGGCAAGAGCAATGTGGCCGACGCCATTACCTGGGTCCTGGGCGAGCAGAGCGCCAAAAGCCTGCGCGGCGACCGCATGGAGGACGTCATCTTCAACGGCAGCGACGCGCGCAAGCCGACGGGCACGGCAGAGGTGAGGCTCCGTCTGTCCGATGTGCTGTCCATTCCGACGGGCAACGGGGCAGCGACGGCGCTGGCGCTCGGCGTCGGGGATCCGCTGGGGGCGCTCGCCGAAGACGACGTTCCGCCGATCGCCCGGACGGTTGAAGTGACGCGCCGGCTCTATCGTTCGGGCGAGAGCGAATACCTGATCGATGGCGAGATCTGCCGGCTGCGGGATGTGCACGAGTTTCTGATGGATACCGGCCTCGGTGCCAAGGCGTACGCGATTATCGAGCAGGGCAAGATCGGCATGATTCTCAGCTCGCGGCCGACCGATCGCCGCCAGCTGATCGAAGAGGCGGCCGGCATCACCAAATACAAGGCGCGGCGCCGGGCAGCCGAGCTGAAGCTGGAAGCGGCGCAGCTGAATCTGACGCGCCTCGAAGACATCATCTTCGAGCTCGAAAAGCAGTTTGGCTCGTTGAAGCGTCAATCAGCGAAGGCCCGCCGGTACAAGCGGCTGCGCGACGACCTGCGGCGTTGGGAAAAAGTGCTGTTCGCGGGACGGTATCGCGAAGTGGCGCACAAGGTTGAGTCGCTGCGAGCGCACCTGGCCGATGCCCGCGAACGAGAATCGGCGGCAGCGGCTGCTGCCGGTGCCGCAGACGCCGATTTCAGCCGTGTGCGCCTGTCGCTCGTCGAGGCAGAGATGCATGCGACCACCGCGCGCGAGGCGGTGCACGCGTGCGAGCTCGACATCAGCACGCGGCGGCAGCAGATCGAGTTCAACCGTCAGCAGATCGAGGCGTTCGGCGTCCGCGCCGTCGAAGTCCGCGCGGACCTGGAATCACTGGAGGCGCGGCGCGAGCCAACCCGGCTGGCCTGCGTCGAGCGTCAGGCTGCCGCGGCGAAGGCGCAACAGGATCAACAGAGCGCCGCCGCCGAGCTGGAGCAGATTGAACGCGAATACGCCGAAGAACATCGGCGAATCGAAGGGCTCGAAGCCGATGTCGAGGCGGCGCGGTCGGAGGTGTTTTCGGCCCTGAACGTGGCGACAACGCTGCGACATGCCATCCAGCACGCAGAAGAAGCGTCGGCGCGCGTGTCCCAGGAGCTGGCGAAGCTTGCCGTCGAAGACGCCGACGTTCGTATGGAGAAAGAGCGTCTCGAGGACGATCGTGCGGCGACAGCCGATGGGCTGAGGCGCGCCCAGCAGGCGACCGAAGAGTCGATGCACGCACGCACCGCGCGCGAAACCGAGCTCGCGGCGGCCCGCATCGATCTGGACTGGAAGTCGCACAACCTGCAGGCGCGCGAGCGCGAGCTCGCCGGCCTGACGGCGCGGCTCGCCTCGCTGACGGAGCTCGAGAAAGCCCGAGCCGGCTACACCGAAGCCGCCCGCATGGTGCTCGCGGAGGCCAGCGCCCACGTCGGCCAGCAGGGCTCGGTTGCTGATTACCTCGAGGTGGACCCGGCCTACGAACGCGCGGTCGAAGCGTGCCTCGGCGATCTTCTTCAACACATCATCGTCCAGACACACAGCCAGGCTGACGCCGGGCTCGACCTCATCCGCGAAGAGAACGTGGGCCGATGCGGCTTTGTCGTGCTCGAAGGGGTGCCCGTCGAACATGCCGGCACGACCCTGAGCGCGGCAACCGCACCCGATGGACTCGTCTCCATTCGAGACGCCATCAAGGTGACCGGGCCGCACGTAAACGCCATTCATTCCGCGATTGCCGATGCGTGGGTTGCCCCGGATTTGACCGGGGCGCTCGCGGCGTCACGCACCACATCGGCCGCCATCGCGACGCTTGCTGGTGAGGTTGTGCGTGGCCCGGCACTGGTCTCGGGCGGTGGTAAGGACGGTGGCCGCGCCATTCTCGGCATCAAGAGGGAGATTAAGGAGCTGCGGGATCGGATTGCTGGCGAAGAGGCCGAGCGCGATCAGTCGGTGTCGGAGGTAGCGGCGCTCGAGACGCGCGTCGTCCATGTCTCGAACGCGCTCGCGGCGGTGAACGCCGATCTGCACAGAGAAGAGAAAGCGATTCTCGCCCTCGAGATGCAGTTGCAGCGATCGGCCGACGATCTCGAAAAAGTGGACAAGAAAGGGGAGCTGCTCGCCATCGAGCGGCGTGGAGCGGAAGAGCAGCGCGACGGGCTCGACGCGCGTCAGCGCGAGGCTCGCGAATCGATTGCCCGCCTCGAGCACGAGCAGCGATCCGCCGATGAGAAGCTGTCGCAGGCTCAGCATCGTCTGGGGGATGCACGCGACGCGCTGCAAGGTCTCGCACGGCGGGCGGCAGAGGCCAAGGCTGCATACGCGACGCAGATTGAGCGCGCCGCGGCGCTTCACACGGAGGTGGCGCGCCTGGAAGATGTGGAACGTGAGCTCGAGATGCGCGTTCGGGCGTCACAGTCGACCCTCGCGGATGTGGAGAGCCAACGCGACAATATTCGCAGGCTCGTCGAGGAGACGATCTTGCTGCTCGATCGCGAGGGCGTGCGCCTCGAGACGCTTCGAACCGACGTCCGCGCGGCCGAGGACGCGGTGACCGAGCTTCGCCAGGAAGCCGACCGCTACGAAACGGCGATTCGTGACTCGAGAAAAGCGCTGGAGTTGGTTCACCACGCAGTCGCGGAGCTGGAGGTATCTCGAGCGACCGAGGAAAGTCACCTGACGCACCTGGCGGCATCGTGTGTTGAATCGCTCGACATGACGCTCGATCAGGTCGTGGCGGAAATCGAGGAAACGCAGCCGGCCGACGTGGTGGCTGCCGCCGAGCCTGAAGTTGAAGAGGTCGAAGAAGACGGAGCAGGATCCGACGTTCAGGCAGCGCCGGAGCCGGTGGTCGCGGCGTCGGCTTCGCCCGAAGAACACATCGCCAATCTGCGCCGGAAGATCGAGCGTCTGGGTCCGGTGAACATGATGGCGATCGATCAGTTTGACGAGCTCGAAACACGCCACACGTTCCTGACAACCCAGCGGAAGGATCTGACCGACTCGATTCAGTCGACGAGCGACACGATCAAGAAGATCGACGAGACCAGCAAGGTTCGATTCCGCGAAGCGTTCACGGCCATCAAGGAAAACTTTCAGGGCACGTTCAGCACGCTGTTCGGCGGCGGCCACGCCACGCTGGCGCTGATCGACGAGCACGACGTCCTCGAAAGCGGCATCGAAGTTGTCGCATCGCCGCCCGGCAAGCGGCTGCAGAGCGTCATGCTGCTGTCGGGCGGCGAAAAAGCGCTGACGGCGATCGCGCTCATGTTTGCCATCTTCAAATACAAGCCGAGCCCGTTCTGCGTGCTCGACGAAATCGATGCACCGCTCGACGACGCCAACATCGGGAGGTTCGTCGAGATGCTCCAGGGCATGCAGGATCACACCCAGTTCATCATCATCACCCATAGCCGGAAAACCATGGAGATTGCCGATCGCCTGTATGGCGTCACCATGGAGGAGCCCGGCGTTTCCAAGTTGATCTCGATCGAGCTGAACTAATCGAACATTCATGCCCAGCGGTTCGTCTTGTACCGCATGGCCACCACCAGCACTCTGACTTCGGCCCTCAGCCGTCCCGCCTTTGCGCTCCGCGCCTCTGCAGGCCCCGCCCTGTTGGCGGCGGCCTTGGGCCTGGCGGCGTGCGACATTCAGGTCGGCGAAAACGGGGGCGTGAAGGTGGGCATGTTTTCGGCCCAGGCCACCGACGAGTGGACGAGGACGTATCCGTTGGCGCCGGACGGGCGCGTTGAAGTCGCCAACCTCAACGGCCCAATCGACCTCAGCGAAGGGCCCGCGGGCGCCAACGTCGAGGTGCATGCCAGCATCATTGCAAAAGCGCTTACGGACGCCGGCGCGAAAGATGTTCTTGCGAGGGGCAGGATCGAGGAGACGACGTCACCGGCCAGCGTGAAAATCGAGACGGTGATGCCCAGACCCAACCCCGGGTCCTACGAAGTCCGCTACACGCTCAAAGTGCCGGCGGGCGTCGAGGCTCGGGTTTCGGCGACAAATGGATCGGTGAAAGCCACCGGCCTCACCGGAAAGCTGAAAGCGTCGGTCGTCAACGGCCCTGTGGAGTTGCACGACATGGCTGGTGAGCTCGACGCGTCCAGCGTCAACGGATCGGTTTCGGTAACGCTTATCAACGTGACCGCTCCGGTAAGATTGGAGACGACCAACGGCCGGCTCACGCTCGAGCTTCCGAAAGCGAGCCGGGCGAATCTGACGGCGCGCGTGGTCAATGGCAGACTCAACGTATCGGGGCTCCCGGTGCAGGAACAGCGCGGCACCCGCATTCGAAACCTGGAAGCTGCGCTCAACGGCGGCGGTCCACCGGTCGACCTGCGGACGACAAACGGCCGAATCACGATTACCGGAACGGGAAACTAGAAATTTCAAACTAGGAGCTGGCAGCGGGAAGCCGAATGAACGAAGACAAAGCAACCCGATATCATCGGCTGGGGCGGCGGGCGAGCGTCATCTCAGGGATATGGACCCTGACGCTGCTGGTCGGCTTGATGATGGGCGGGATCTCGGTTGATCTTCGGCAGTGGGCAGAGGATATCGCCAGCCTGAAGTTTTACTTGAATGAGTATCAGCCGCTGATCGTCGGCCTATACGCCCTGGCGCTGTCTTTCGTCTTCGACGTCGCGCTTCTGCCCATCAGCTTCTACAAAGGGTTCGTTCTCGAGCGGCGTTATGGAATGGCCACGCAGACCGCGGCCCATTGGCTGAAGGATTACCTGAAGGCCGTTGTCATCGGCCTCGTATTCGCCGAAGCGAGCGCCGAGTTCGTGTATTACACCATCCGCCGCTGGCCGGACGCGTGGTGGGCCGTGTCGGGACTCGCCTACGCTGCCGTCACGGTTGCGCTCGTCAATCTCGCCCCTGTCCTGATCCTGCCGTTGTTCTTTCGATTCAAGCCGCTCGATAAAGCCTCTCTGCGCGAACGGTTGACGGCGCTGGCGGCGAAGGCGAATACCAAAGTGATGGGAGTGTACGAGTGGCGGTTGAGCGATCGGACCAAGAAGGCGAACGCGGCGCTTGCCGGGATGGGCAATACGCGCCGGATCATTTTGTCGGACACGCTGCTGGCCGAATATTCAGACGACGAGATCGAAGTGATCCTCGCGCACGAGCTCGCGCATCACGTTCATCGCGACATCTGGAAGGCGGTCATCATCGACACCGTCCTCACCTTCGCCGGCTTCTACGCCGCCCATCGCGTGCTGCGCGCCATCGTGCCCTACCTCGATTTGAAGGGCATCGACGACCCCGCCGGCATACCCGTGCTGTTGATGGCGGCGGGCGCGGTCGCGCTCCTCGTGAAGCCTCTCATGAATGCGCAATCGCGAAATCATGAGCGCCGCGCCGACGCGTACGCTCTGCGCCTGACGAAGAACCCATCTGCATTCATTTCGGCCATGCGCCGGCTGGGCCAGCAGAACCTCGCCGAAGATCATCCCTCGCGGCTCGTGCAGGCGTTCTTCTATACACACCCGCCAATCAACGAGCGGCTCCGCGCCGCCGAAGAATGGGCCGCGTCCTAACGAGCAACGACGAACGACCACCGACGAAGAATTCGGTGTAGTATGCGCGGTTGCGGGTTATGTAGTCCCCGCCCTTATTCTTCAGAAGGGGGTTGTATGCCGATGAATGAGCTCGAGATGTTCTTCAACACGTGGGAGCGCGATACGGAGGCTACGCTGAAGCTGCTGAAAGCGCTGCCCTCAAGCCAGTACGACTTCCGGCCCGATCCAGGCGGCCGATCGCTGGGCGAGCTGTCCTGGCATCTCGCGGAAGGCGACGCCTACATGAGCTTCGGCATCGAAAATGGGAAGTTCGACATGAGTGGTGCCAAGCCGCCGAACATCGAGCGGCCGCGCACAGTCGAAGCTCTCGCGCCGGGATTCGAGCGGATTCACCACGAGGCGGTCGCACGAATCCGCAAGCTGACGCCGGAAGATCTCGATCGTCAGATTTCATTTTTCGGCGCTCAGAATCTGACCATCCGCGACATTCTGTGGGGGATGATCATCGCCCACGGCACCTATCATCGCGGACAGCTCAGCCTTATGTGCCGGCTCGCAGGAGGCCAGACGCCGGGGTTGTACGGTCCGAACCGCGAAGAAACGGCCGCCATGCGCGCTGGAGCCGCGGCGCAGGCCTAGAGCGAGCTATCGACTGCGGGCGGGCGCCTCTCGCCCGCAGTCGCCCACCGGCCAAACGCCACGACCTGAGACAAGTTGCTACGACCCGTTCCGAGACCGGCATGTACAATAACGCGCGCATGCCCGCAAAATCAGTTGCTCTTCCAAGTATTCTGGTCCTCGTTCTGGCGCAGGGCGTCAGCGGCCAGCAGCCGGCGCCGGCGCAATCGCGTGCGGTTGCGCAGGCGGCAGCACGCAAGGCGGCAATCGCCACCCGGATAACTCAGCCTCCCTCAATCGACGGCGCGTTGGACGACGCGTCCTGGCAGCAGGCCACGGCGCTCGAGGATTTCACCCAGGCCGAGCCCTTCGAAGGTGAGTCCGCGACGGAACGAACCGAGGTCCGCCTCATTTTCGACGACGCGAATCTGTATATCGGGGTCATTTGCTACGACAGCAGCCCGTCCGAGATTATCGTGAGCGACGCGCGCCGCGATGCCAGCATGACGGAGATGGACTCGTTTCAGGTGATCTTCGACACATTCCGCGATCGGCAGAACGGATTCATCTTCGGCACCAATCCAGCCGGCGCTCAGTACGACGCCCAGATTCGAAACGAAGGGGAAACGCAGTCGCAGGGCAGGGCCGGCCCTGCCTCTCTGACGTCCGGCGGAGGCGGTGGAAGTGGCGCGGGCGGTGGAGGCGGCGGGGGCGGTGGCGGCCGGTCGAGCGAGGGCGGCGCCATGAACGCGAGCTGGAACGCCGACTGGGAAGTGAAGGCACGCATCACCGAAATCGGCTGGGTCGCCGAAATACGCATTCCGTTGCGGACGCTCCGTTACGGGTCGCCGCCGCAGCTATGGGGCGTGAATTTCTCGCGCAATATCCGGCGCAAGAGAGAGCAGGCGTATTGGTCGCCGATCTCGCGCGCGTACACGATTTCGCGCCTCTCGTCGGCGGGCGATCTGCGAGGGTTGGACCTGAGGACGCCGCGGAACCTCAAGATTTCTCCGTACGCCATCGCGGCGGCAAACCGCGTATACGCGAACCGCACCCCCACCAACGACGTGACGAAGGACTGGGGCCTGGACGCGAAATACAGCGTGACGCCGACGCTGAACCTCGATCTCACCTACAACACCGATTTCGCGCAGGTCGAGGCGGATCAGCAGCAGATCAATCTGACGCGATTCAATCTGGTGTTTCCGGAAAAGCGGCCGTTCTTTCTCGAGAACGCGGGATTGTTTTCCGTCGGCAATGGCAGCGACGTCAGTCTGTTCTACAGCCGCCGCATCGGAATCTCTGAAGACGGCGGCCTCGTGCCGATCACTGGCGGCGCTCGTCTCAGCGGCAAGGCGGCCGGAGTGAACGTGGGCTTTCTGAATATGCAGACGCAGTCGATGGTGGACGCGAACGGCGTCCTCACGACGCCTGCGAACAACTGGACTGCCGCAAGGGTCACGCGCGAGCTTCCAAACCGATCGTATATCGGAGGAGTGTTTACCAACCGGTCCGCGACGGGCCGCGGCACCGGCCCGAACGATTGGGGCCGGACATACGGCATCGACGGCAAGTGGGGGATTACGCCCAATCTCACATTCGGCGGGTTTGCCGCCGCAACCGAAACACCCGGCATCACCGGGCGACGGCAGCACGCCTTCGAATCCACGCTGAACTACAACGCGAGTCTTCGGCGCGACTACATCGGATATACGGAAGTTGCCGACGGGTTCAATCCCGAGGCAGGCTTCCTTCAGCGCGCCGGTGGCTATCGCGGCCTTTCCGCCGGCTGGCACGAGCAGTGGCGCTGGAAGAGCCTTCGCGATAAGGGTTTCCGCGAGCTGAGCCCGCACATGACGTTCGTGCGTTACTGGAACTACGATGACGGCGGGCTTTTGACGAGCACTCTCCACATTGACAACCATCTGGACTGGGAGAATGGGTACTACTTCAGTCCGGCGGTGAATATCGATTGGGATGGGCTCGACGAGCCGTTTGAAATCTATCCGGGCGTCATTGTTCCTGCCGGCCGCTACACCGAGCCCCACACGGCCTGGCGGTTCAATACGGACGCGAAAAAATCGCTCTGGTTCAGCACGCAATGGCAGTACGGGGGATTTTTGTCCGGACGCCAGAACTCGATGGCTCCGGCGCTGAATTTCCGTCAGGGCGCCAACCTCGTGACAGCCCTCACGTGGACGCGAAACGACATCAATCTTCCGCAGGGGGCGTTCGTCACGAATCTGGGCAACCTGCGGATGACCTACAACTTTTCCACGACGCAGTTCGTGCAGGCGCTCGTGCAGTACAACGACCGGACAAATCGCTGGTCGACGAACCTGCGTTTCAACTGGATTGATTCGGCCGGAACGGGGTTGTTCCTGGTCTACAACGACACTGAAAGCATGAACGGACTGGGCGCCCTCAATCGGGCGTTCATCGTGAAGTTCTCGCGGCAGGTCGACATCCTGCGATAGGGACGATCGCGATCGGTTATCTGGCGCTGGCGAGCCAGAAGCGCTGCGCGACGCACGCGACGAGCAGCGTCAGCAGAATCGCCGGAACCCGCGCGCTCTGCGGCTCGTGAAGGACCGCGATCCATGCGAGGATCGCGCCGGCCATCGTGCAGCCGATGAACAAGGCCCCAATGAGAAACGTACGGGGTATCAGGAGAAGGACCGCGCCAGCGACCTGCAGTCCGCTGGTGAGATACCGGAGCCAGGCGGGGGCGCCTATTTCAGCGAAAATCGGGACCCACATGGGATGGGCCCCGAACGTCCTCGATCCCACAGTAAAGAAAAAGACCGCCAACGCAACCCGCAGAAGCCACCCGGTGACGAGCGTGACCGTCTCGAACCATGTCCGGGGGATGAGCGCGGGTACAGTTGCGCCCGCAGGCGTTGCCGTCCGCCGGGGCCTGAGGCGCCGCGCTAGTTTCGCGCGGTGACGACGAGCTCGCCGTGCATTTCTCGGCACTTTTCGTCGATGCTCAGGTTGCAGTAGATCGGAAAGCGCCCGGCCTGATCGGCGCGAAACTCGAACACGACGGCTTTGCCGGGCTCGACACGCTTGGCGATGCGGTACTTATCGACGGTGAAGCTGTGCGGGATGTCCTGGGTCGTGAGCGTGATTCTGACAAGGTCGTCCTGTTGAACTTCAATGCGCGCCGGGGAAAAATCGTATTTGTGGGCCGAGACCGAAAATGTCTGCTCGCGGCCGCCTTCCTGCGCGAGGGCGGCTATCGCGCCGCAGGCAACGCCGAGTACAAGCGCGGTCCAGCGTAGCGCGCGGCCAGAGATCATGATGGTTCTCCTTGCTGGGGGACTTGGGGGGATGTCGGCAAGCAAGAAAGTAAACCTCTTACTTGCAACGCCCCCCAGCTACAACTGTAGCAAAAACTGAAGCGAAGTACTAATTACTCACTTTTGCGCGCCGGCGCCGCGGCCGTGCCGGCGGTGGCGGCTTCATCCTGCAGCAGCGCCTTGCGGCTGAGCCGGATTTTGCCGGTCGGGTCGATATTGATCACCTTGACGAGCACCTGTTCGCCTTCCTTCAGCTCGTCGCGCACGTCCTTCACGCGGTGATTCGCGATCTCGGACACGTGAAGCAGGCCGTCGGTGCCGGGCATGATCTCGACGAACGCGCCGAAATCGGTGATGCGCTGAACCTTGCCCATGTAGGTCTTGTTCAGCTCGGCCGTCGCCGTCAGCTCCTGGATAATGCCGATCGCCTTCTGCGCGGCGGCCTCATCGGCCGACGCGACGTTCACGCTGCCGTCGTCCTCGACGTCGATTTTCACGCCGGTGCGCTCGATGATGCTGCGGATCATCTTGCCGCCTGGCCCGATGACGTCGCGGATTTTGTCGACCGGGATCTTGATGGTGATGATGCGCGGCGCGTACGTCGAGATGTTGACGCGCGGGCCGGTGAGGGTCTTCTGCATCTCGGCGAGAATGTGCATGCGCCCGCGGTTCGCCTGTTCGAGCGCCTCGCGCATGATTTTCGACGTGATGCCGGTGACCTTGATATCCATCTGCAGGGCCGTGATGCCCTTTGATGTGCCGGTGACCTTGAAGTCCATGTCGCCGTAGTGATCTTCGGCGCCCGCGATGTCCGAGAGCACGGCGTACTTGCCGGTCTTCTCGTCCATGATGAGGCCCATCGCCACGCCGGCGACTTGCGCGCGCAGCGGCACGCCGGCATCCATCATCGACAGGGTGCCGCCGCACACCGACGCCATGGACGACGATCCGTTCGACTCGAGGATGTCCGACACCACGCGAATGGTGTAGGGGAACGTCTCTTCGGGCGGCAGCACGGGGAGGAGCGCGCGTTCGGCCAACGCACCGTGACCCACTTCTCGGCGGCCGGGGCCGCGCATGAACTGCACCTCGCCCACCGAGAACGGCGGGAAGTTGTAGTGCAGCATGAACCGGCGGTAGGTTTCGCCTTCCACCGTTTCGATTTTCTGCTGGTCGTCCGATGTGCCGAGCGTGACGGTGACGAGAGCCTGGGTCTCGCCGCGGGTGAACACGGCCGAGCCGTGGGTTCGGGGCAGCACGCCGACTTCCGACCAGATGGGACGAATCTCGTCGAACTTACGGCCGTCGAGCCGCACGCCCTTCTCGAGCACTTCGTCGCGCAGAACTTTTTCTTTCAGCTCTTTGAAAATGGCCTTCGCTTCGACCTTCCGCTGGACTTCACCTTCCGGAATCGACGCGACGAGATCGCCGAGCACCTGGTCGACCGTGCCGTAGTTGGCCAGCTTGTCGCGCATGCGCATCGCTTCGCCGAGCGGAATGATCACTTTCTCTTCTACCTCGCGGTAGAACGCGTGATCGACCTCTTTCTTCGGTGTCTCGCGTTTCGCCTTGCCCGCGTCTTTCGCCAGCGCGTCAATCGTGTCGACAATCCGCTTGATCGCGGTATGGCCGGCCTCGAGCGCCTGCACCACGTCCTCTTCGCTCACTTCTTTTGCGCCCGCCTCCACCATCACGAGGCCGTCCTTGCTGCCGGCGATGACGAGATCCAGACTGCTCTTCCGTCGCTGCTCGTACGTCGGATTGATGATGAACTTTCCCTCGACCTGTCCGACGCGAACCCCCGCGATCGTCTTCTGGAACGGAATGCTCGAGAGCGCAAGCGCAGCCGAGGCGCCGGTGATGGCGAGCACGTCCGGGTCGTAGTTGGCGTCGGCCGACAGCACGAGCGCGATAATCTGCGACTCGTTGCGCCAGCCCGCCGGAAACAGCGGCCGGATTGGCCTATCGATCACGCGGCTGGTGAGCACTTCCTTTTCGGAGGGCTTGCCTTCACGCTTGAAAAATCCGCCCGGGATGCGACCCGATGCGTATGTGTATTCCTTGTAGTCGACCGTCAGCGGAAGAAAGTCGATGCCTTCGCGCGGGTTCGGCGAGGCGCAGGCAGTAACCAGGACGACGGAATCTCCCATCCGGACCAGGACCGAGCCGTCGGCCTGCTTGGCGAGCTTACCCGTCTCGAATGACAGCGGGGTGCCGTTGATATCAACTTCGCGTTTGTACATGTGTGCCTCAAAAAATCATCGGCGATTGTGCGATAGGCGAATGGGTGATTTGGATACGGCCACCGGCAGTTCCTCTCACCCAATCACCTATCGCCCAGTCTCCAATTTACTTGCGGATGCCCAGGCGGCGGATAAGCTCGGCGTAACGCTCCGAATCCTTGCCCTTCAGGTAATCGAGCAAGCGGCGACGCTGGCCGACGAGCTTGAGGAGGCCTCTGCGCGAGTGATGATCTTTCGCGTGAACCTTGAAATGCTCGGTGAGATAGCCGATGCGTTCGCTCAGAATGGCAACCTGGACTTCAGGTGAGCCGGTGTCGGACTCGTGCGTACGGTACGAAGAAATGAGCTCGGTCTTGCGATCCTTGTTCAGTGCCACCAAAGTTACCTCCGCGAGCGGCCCAGTGGAGCATACTCCCCGGTCCGCCGCAATTGACTAATGCTAAACGAGATATTTTATTCCAGTACGACGCCGGGATGCAAAAAACCGACTGGCCCGGCAGGGCGCTGCTCCGCGATGGCCACCAGATGGCCGTCGGGGTGCAGGAGGCGCACTTTGCCGGCCGCTGGGAAGGGCTGCGAGCCATCCAGGTGGGCCGTCGAGATGAAACCGCCCTTGGCAGCCAGCAGGGCGCCTTTCTCGGTCAGCGTCAGCGCCGGGAGGCTGGGAAGCAGCTGGCTCAACCGGATAACCTTCGCTGCCGCCTGCGCCGGATCGCGGTCGAGGGTCGCCAAAGAGACCGCCGAAGCGATCGAAAAATCGCCGCTGCGTGTTCGCACCAGCGCCGCCAGGTGCGCGCCCGTTCCGAGCCGGTCGCCGATACCCTGTGCGAGCGAGCGGACGTAATAGCCGGCGGAGCAGACCAGCCTGAGGCGAAGGCACTCGCCGTTCCATTCGATGATGTCGAGAGCGTGCGCGACGACCTCTGATGGCTGCAGCAGAACAGGGGCGTTCCTGCGCGCCAGGTCGTAGGCGCGCTCGCCGTCGATTTTCTTGGCTGAAAACGACGGGGGTTGCTGCATCTGCGTGCCGCGGAAGGCGGCGACGACTGACTCGATCTCGGCCGCCGTCACATCGGACACCGGCCGCGCCGGCGTCAGTTCAACCGCCGCGCCCGCGCGATCGTAAGTTGTCGTGCTGAAACCGAGCCGAATCTCGGCTTCGTACTCCTTGTCGGTACTGGAGAGGAACTGCGCAAGGCGCGTCGCGCGTCCGAGCACAAGCGGCAGCACGCCCGACGCAAGCGGATCGAGCGTCCCCGTGTGCCCGACTTTCATCGCCGGGTGTCCAATCGCACGCCGCGCGACGGCCACGATGTCGTGCGATGTGGGGCCCGGGGGCTTGTCGATAATCAGGACGCCGTCAGGGAACGACACAATTCCTCGAGCACTTTCTTTCGCAGGTCATCGTAGCGGCCGTTCAACGAGCAGCCCGCCGCGTTCTTGTGGCCGCCGCCGCCGAACACCGCGGCAACGCGATTCACATCGACGTCGCCTTTCGATCGCAAGCTGATGCGGTAGCTGTCGGGCGAGATTTCCTTGAAGAACGCCACGGCGACGATCTCCTTCACCGTCAGGGGAAGATTGATGAGCCCGTCGGAGTCTTCCTGCGTGGCACCACAGTCGGCCAGCATCTTCAGGCTCATGTGCACGAGCGCGGTACGCCCGGCAGCTTCGAGCTCCAGGCTGTGAAGAACCGCGCCCATCAGCCGCAGCCGCCCGAGCGTGCTGCTGTCGTAGACGGTGCGGGCAATCGCCGCAGGCTCCGCGCCGGCTTCCGCACAACGCCTGCAGATCTCGAAGGTGTGCGGCGTGATGTGGCCGAAGTGAAAGCCGCCGGTGTCGGTCATGATCGCGATGTACACGTGCGTGGCCATCTCGGCCGTCAGCCGCACGCCGAGCGCCTCGATCACATCGAACACCATTTCTCCGCACGCCGCGGCGCCCTCGTCGAACCAGTTGATCGCGCCGTACATGGTGTTGCCGACATGGTGATCGATGTTGATGATGAAATACTTCTCGAGGCCTTTCACGCCTGTGCGCGAGAGATCGCCGCACTCCATGACGAGCACGGCGTCGCATTCGCCGTTGAACTCCTTCATGATCTCGATGTCGCCGACGCCTGGGAACGGCTGAAATTGAAGCGGGGCCGGATCGCTGTCGACCATGCGCACGGATTTGCCGAGCGCGCGCAGCGCATAGGCCATCGCGAGCTGCGATCCAATGGCATCGCCGTCGGGTCTTGCGTGGGAAGTGATCACGAAACGCTGCCGCTGCAGAATGGCGTCCCGAATTTCGGCGAGCTTGTTATCCTTCGTCGTCATCGTTCCCGGTCGTCTCGGCGTTTTGCGGTCCCTCGACGGGCGCCGCCGGAGCGGTGCCGAGCTCCTGGAGCAGCTGTTCAATGCGATCCTGCCGGGCGATCGATTCGTCGAACACGAACGCGAGCTCCGGCGAGCGGCGCAGCCTGAGGCGTTGTCCGAGCTGCCGCCGCATGAACGACGAGGCGCGATCCAGCGCTTTGCCACTGTTCGTCCGCGCCGTCCGGTCGCCCAGGGCGCTGTAATACACGCGGGCGTGCTGCAGATCGGGGCTGACCTCCACGCGAGTGATGGTGATGAAGCCCAGACCCGGGTCGTGCAGATCGCGCGCGATCATGCTGGCGACCTCGGCGCGAATCTGGTCGGCGACTCTGTCGGGACGTGCACCCTGGCCCATATTTCAGTTTCCAGCTCCCAGCTTCCAGTTAACCCAAGAACTCTACTTCAGTCCGCGTAATTAGTCCCGGCTCGAGCCGCTCGATTTCATTCACGACAGCGGCCAGCTCGCGGTCGGCATGTTTTTCGTCGTTGGAAACCGTGACGACGCTCAGGCCCGCGCGTTGCCATAAGTCGTGGAACTCCACCTCGGCCACCGCGACGTTGAACTTCTTGACTCGGTCCTTCACGCTCCGCAGCACC
>Ga0068859_100001018_pt1 | contig 28707 bp, 19 predicted proteins | sample KBSSwiS22_FD_66585 | JGI IMG/M metagenome (GOLD analysis project Ga0068859, IMG submission 66585) | Switchgrass rhizosphere microbial communities from Kellogg Biological Station, Michigan, USA - KBS Switchgrass S2-2 | ecosystem: Host-associated > Plants > Roots > Rhizosphere > Soil ...
TGGTGGTTCAGCGCCAGGGCGAGCAGCCCCATCGCTCCCATGCAGACGGCGGTGCCCCCGTTGTCGAAGACGGTCAGGTCCAGGTACGACGGATGGATCGCGAGGAAGAGCCCCGTCAGAAACGCCGGGAGGAGCCCGATGCGAACGGCGATCAGCGTCGAGAGCCCGGCGATCCCGAGGCCGGCGAGCACCACGGCCGAGAGACGCGCGGTCTCGGTGGAGATGCCGAGCGCGGCGAAGAGCGGCGCCGTCGCGTACGCCTTGGTCGCGCCGACGTAGGGAATGATCATGAGCGGCCAATGGCGGCCGGCCGCCCGGATCCAGGACGCGGGCTCGTGGTTGAACGGCGGAGCCCCGGAGCCCCGCAGCAGGTAGACGGCGGACTCGGTCCAGAGCGCCTCGTCCATCTCGTAGCCGACGCCGGTCCGGATGAACGCCGCCGCCCATGCGCCGTAGAGTGCGAGGGGCAGCACGAACGCGAGAGCCCAGAGGCCCCGCGTCCGCGTCCGCGCGGCCTCGCTCATCCCGGGCCGGCGAGAACGCGCCAGCTCGCCAGCCGCTCGGCCGTCTCGACCGCGCGCCGCGCGGCCAGCCGGCAGAGGAGCAGGGACAGCTCGCCGCAGCCCTCGGGGTCCGCGCTCTCGAGGGCCTCGAAGCGTTGACGGGAGAGCTCGAGCACGGTGGCGTCCTCGTGCGCGACCGCGTCGGCCGAGCGGCCGGTTCCCGGGTCGAGCAGCGCCATCTCCCCGAAGATCTCGCCGGCCGACAGGATCGCGAACGCCTCCTCGCCGCCGGAGATCTGCCGCGAGATGCGCACGCGGCCCCGCGCGATCACCGAGATCGCGTCGCCGGCGTCTCCCTCCCGGAAGATGACGGCGCCCGCGGGGTAGAGCTTCTCCTCCGCGAAGGCGGCGAAGAGGAAGCGGTCGGATTCCGAGAGGCCGACGGTGGTGAGCGAGCGCGACTTCTCCTCGAGCGACATCGAGTCGGCCGAAGAAGACGCCCGGGCGCTCGCGTGCGGATCGACCGTGGGTCGGCGCGTCTTCTCTCCCTCCGGCCAGAATTGGCGGAAGAGGTCGTTGAGCCCGGAAAGGCGGCGCGCCAGCCGCGTGCGGAGGTAGCGCAGCCAGACGGCGTGGTCCGGCTCCGGCGAGAAGAAGTCGGGGGCGAAGCCGAGAAGCGTCACGGCGCCGCGGGCGCGCGCGTCCGAAACGCGGGGCGAGGACAGGAGCGCCTCCTCTCCGACGACGTCGCCCGGCTGCGCCTCGCCGAGCGGCTGATCGCCGACCGGAGTAGTGCGCGAGAGGACGACGGCGCCCTGGATCACGACCGAGAGCTCGCCGGCGCGGTCGCCCGTCTTGTAGAGGGAGCTGCCGTTGGCCAGCCGCCGCAGCTCGCCCGCGGCCGCGGCGGAGAAGAGCGCGAGCTCGTCCATCCCCTGGAGCGCGGGCAGCTCCGCGAGCCGGCGCGCGCGTTCGAGCACGCCCTCCGAGGCGGCGGACCCGCGGCGGATGAGCGCGCGCAGGAGCTCCGCGGAGCGGTCGGGCCAGTCGACGCCGGGGCAGCGCCGGCGCGCCTCCTGCTCGAGCCTCTCGCGGGCGAAGCTCACCGCGTCTTTCCAGGCCGGGACCTCGCCCGGAGCGAGCGCGCGCGCGGCGCGCAGGAAGCGCCGGTCGGTGGCGTCCGGCAGACCGTCCGGGCGCAGCAGCGCCGCCTCGAGGAGGTCCCACACCGCCTCTCCGAACTTGCGCTCGAGGAAGGCCAGCCGCCCGCGCGCCGAGGCCACGCGCGGATCGAAGGGATCCCGCTGCCGGGCCTCGTCGAGCAGGCGCCGGGCGTCCGCGAAGTTGTAGACCTCGAGGAGGAGCCGGGCCATGAGGACCGGGTCGTTCCCGTCGAGGGCGAACGGGCGCGCCTGGTCGATCCGCCCGCAGGCCATCAGCACCCGGGCGAAGGAGGCCGCGGCCGACGCGCGATCCTGGTTCTCGATCGTCTCCGCCAGCCGGTAGAGGATGTCCGCCTCGGCGCCGAGGCCCGCCGCCTCGCAATTTCGCGCGGCCGCGCGGGCCCGCGAGGCCGACGAATCCGCGGGGGCGCCCTGGTTTTCCTCGCGGGAATCCAACACGTGCGGGCATTCTACGGGAGATCCCCGCGTCCGGGCCGGACGCCTCCCGGCCGGAGATCGTCCCGTTGTGCTAACTTCCCGTTCCCGATGGCCGCCCCCGCCGCCAAGGAGAAGTCCGCTGCCCTCCGGCGCACGCCGCTCTACCACCTGCACCGCGAGCTCGGCGCGAAGCTCATCGACTTCGGCGGCTGGGAGATGCCGGTGCAGTACGCGGGGATCCTGGAGGAGCACCGCGCGGTGCGCGAGCGCGTCGGGCTCTTCGACGTCTCGCACATGGGCGAGCTCGAGCTCGGGGGAGCGGGCGCGCTCGCGGCGCTCCAGCGGCTGACCTGCAACGACGTGGCGCGCCTGACCGACGGCCGCATCCACTACTCGGCGCTCCTGACCGATCGCGGCACCTTCGTCGACGACGTCCTCGTCTACCGCCGCGCGGCCGACTCCTACCTGATGGTCGTCAACGCCTCCAACACGCCGAAGGACTTCGGGTGGGTCGCGGAACGTGCGGGCGAGGGCGTGCGGGTCGAGGACAAGAGCGATTCCTATGCGCTGATCGCGGTGCAGGGGCCGGCGGCGGCGGGGCTCCTGCGGCGCGTCGCCACGCCGGACCCCACCGACCTGCCGTACTACGGCTTTCGCGAGGCGACCACGGTCTGCGGGGCGACGGCGCTCGTCTCGCGAACCGGCTACACGGGCGAGGACGGCTTCGAGGTGTATTGCCGTCCCGAGGACGCCGAGCGCATCTTCCGCGGGCTCCTCGCGGCGGGGCGGGTGGACGGCGTGCAGCCTTGCGGCCTCGGCGCCCGCGACACGCTGCGGCTCGAGGCCAAGATGGCGCTCTACGGCAACGACATCGACGACACGATCACGCCGTGGGAGGCGGACCTCGCCTGGATCGTCAAGATGAACAAGGGCGAGTTCATCGGGCGCGAGGCGCTCGCCGCCCAGAAGCAGGCGGGCGTCGCTCGAAAGCTGGCGGGATTCGAGATGGTCGACCGCGGCATCGCGCGGCACGGCTACCCCGCGAAGACCCCGGCGGGCGCCGGCGTCGTGACGTCGGGCACCCATTCGCCCACGCTCGGCAAGCCGATCGGCCTCGCGCTCCTGCCGGCGTCGGCGGGCGCGGTCGGCTCGGAGTTCGACGTCGAGATCCGGGGCCGCGACGCGCGCGCCCGGGTGATTCCCACCCCGTTCTACAAGCGACCGGACGCAAGGAGGGACCCGTCTTGAATCCCGAAGAGCTGCGCTACACCGAGAGCCACGAGTGGGTCCACGTCAACGGAGACATCGGCACGATCGGCATCACCGACCACGCCCAGAAGCAGCTCGGCGAGATCGTCTATCTCGAGCTCCCCGAGGTGGGGCACGTGTTCAACGCCGACGAGGAGTTCGGCACGGTCGAGTCGGTCAAGGCGGTCTCCGAGCTCTACGTCCCGGTGTCGGGGGAAGTCGTCGAGATCAACAAGGCCGCCGTCGGCGAGCCCGGGATCATCAACGACGATCCGTTCGGCGACGGCTGGCTGATCAAGGTCAAGCTTTCGACCGACGAGGACGTCGCGCGGCTGATGACGGCCGACTCCTACGCCAAGTACGTCAGCGAGGAAGGGCACGGGTGAGAATCCCTTGAAGTTCCTTCCCACCTCCGACTCCGAGCGGGAGCAGATGCTGGCCGCGATCGGCGCGGCCTCGATCGACGACCTCTTCGCCTCCGTCCCCACGGCGGTGCGCGCGAAGCCCGATCTGCCGGCGCCGCTGTCGGAGATCGAGGTCCGGAGGTTCCTCGGCGGCTTGTCCGCGCGCAACGCCAGCGCCCGCGACACGGCGTTCTTCCTCGGAGGCGGCATCTACAACCATTACGTCTCCTCGATCGCGGACCAGATGCTCTACCGCGCCGAGTGGCTGACGTCCTACACGCCGTATCAGCCCGAGGTCTCGCAGGGCACGCTCCAGTCGATCTTCGAGTTCCAGACGCACATGTGCCTGCTCACGGGGCTCGAGGTCGCCAACGCGTCGCTGTACGAGGGGGCCTCGGCGATGGTGGAGGCGCTGCTGATGGCGGACCGCCTCGTCAAGGGACGCAAGCGCGCGGTCCTCTCCGCCGGCATCCACCCCGAGTATCGCGAGACCGCCCGCACCTATTTCGCGAACCTCGGTCTCGAGATCGTCGAGGCCCCGCTCGGGAAGGACGGCGTGACCGACGCCGCCGCGCTCGCCGCGGCCGTCGACGCCGACACCTTCGCCGTCGCGGTCCAATCGCCCAACTTCTTCGGCCTGGTCGAGGACTGGCGCATCTCGTCCGAGGCGGCCCGCAAGGGTGGGGCGCTCTCGATCGCGGTCGTCGCGGAGGCGGTCTCGCTCGCGCTGCTGTCGCCGCCGGGAGCCGGCGGCGCCGACATCGCGTGCGGGGAGGCCCAGTCGCTCGGCGTTCCGATGCACAACGGCGGCCCGCTCCTCGGCTTCCTCTCCTGCAGGATCGACCACCAGCGTCAGATCCCGGGCCGGCTCGTGGGTCAGACGCGCGACGCCGAGGGCCGACGCGCCTTCTGCCTGACGCTGTCGACGCGAGAGCAGCACATCCGCCGCGAGAAGGCGACCTCCAACATCTGCACGAACCAGGGGCTCATGGCGCTCGCCTCGAGCATCCACATGTCGCTGCTCGGCAAGGAGGGGCTGCGCGAGGTCGCCCTGCAGTCGCACTCCAAGGCCGAGTACCTGAAGCGCGAGATCGCGAGGCTCCGGGGCTATCGGATTCCCCATGCGGGTCCGACCTTCAACGAGTTTGTCGTGGAAGTCGAGGGCCCGCACTCCGCCGCCGAGCTTCTGAACCGGCTCGCCCGCAGGAAGATCCTGGGCGGAATCCCGCTCTCGCGCTACGACAAAGCGGACGCGCGACGGTTCCTGGTCGCGGCGACGGAGCTGAACACGCGGGCGGAGATGGACGTCTTCGTCGCGGCGCTCGCGGCCGACGCCGCGGGGGAGTCGGGAGCATGAGTCTGGAAATCGCGGCGCGGAACGACGCGTGAGCACGGAAATCGCGGCGCGGAACGACGCGTGAGCACGGAAATCGCCGAACCCGCCGCCCCCGGCAGGGACCGCCTCCACCCGGAGCCCCGGGTCGAGCCCCTCATCTTCGAGCGCTCGGGCCAGGGCAAGCACGGCTACTCCCTGCCGCCCCTGGACGTGCCCGAGACGGTGGCGATCCCGAAGCACCTGCTGCGCGCCGAGATCGAGGGGGAGACGCAGGTCTCGGAGGTCGAGATCGCGCGGCACTTCACGCGCCTCTCGCGGCTCAACTTCTCGATCGACCAGGGCCTCTACCCGCTGGGCTCCTGCACGATGAAGCACAACCCGCGCCTGAACGAGGAGATGGCGCGGCTGCCGGGGTTCGCGGCCTCGCACCCGCTGGCTCCGGAGGAGGTCTCGCAGGGGACGCTCGAGCTCGCGTGGCGGCTGGAGCGCGCGCTGGCGGAGCTGACGGGGCTCGCGCGCGTCACGCTGCAGCCGGCGGCCGGCGCGCAGGGCGAGCTCGCCGGGATCCTCATGGTCCGCAAGGCGCTCGAGAAGACGGGCCGGCCGCGGACGACGGTGCTCATCCCCGACTCGGCGCACGGCACCAATCCCGCGTCGGCGCACTTCGCGGGCTACAAGGTGAAGGAGCTCAAGTCGAACGCGAAGGGAACCGTCGACCTCGCGGCGCTCGAGGCCGCGATGACCGAGGACGTCGCCGCGCTGATGCTGACGGTCCCGAACACGCTCGGCGTCTTCGAGGACCGCATCCTCGACATCGCCCGCATCGTCCACGGCAAGGGCGGCTTCCTCTACTGCGACGGAGCCAACTTCAACGCCTTCGTGGGCGTCGCCAAGCCGGGGAAGATGGGCGTGGACGTCATGCACATGAACCTGCACAAGACGTTCTCGACGCCGCACGGCGGCGGCGGACCGGGCTCGGGACCGGTCGCCGTCGCGGAGTCGCTCGTGCCGTTCCTGCCTCGGCCGACCGTCGAGCACAGGAGCGACGGGCGCTTCGTGCTGGACTTCGACCGGCCGGAGTCGATCGGCCGCCTCCGCACGTTCCTCGGCAACTTCGGCATGTTCGTGCGCGCCCTCTCCTACATCGCGTCGTACGGCAACCGCATCGGCGAGGTCGCGCAGAACGCGGTCTTGAACGCGAACTACATCCGCGCCGGGCTGGCGGGGGTCTACCACCTGAAGTACGACGCACCCACGCTCCACGAGGTCGTCTTCTCGGACAAGAACCAGACCGGGAACGGCATCTCCAACATGGACATCGCGAAGCGGCTCATGGACTACGGCTTCCACCCGCCCACGGTCAGCTTCCCGCTGATCGTGCACGGCGCGCTCATGATCGAGCCCACGGAGACGGAGGGCAAGCCGGGCCTGGACGCCTTCATCCACGCCATGCGCGAGATCGCTCGGGAGTGCGCGGAGGATCCCGAGATCGTGCGCGGCGCCCCGCACACGACGCCGGTCCGGCGCGTCGACGAGGTGGGCGCGGCGCGAAATCTGGTCCTGCGCTGGAGGCCCTAGGCCGAGGCCGTGGCGTCGGCCTCCCTGATATCCTCTCGGCACACTTCATGAGCGCCGCCGACGCCTTTCAGCGGAAATGCCCGCTCTGCGGGGGCGAGATGTTGCGCTCCCGCTCCAATACATCCGGCTACACCTCCTACTTCTGGAAGAAACCGTGGAAGTCGGGCCTCTTCTCGTGGGGCGTCGAGAAGGTGTACCCGTGGGCGTGCATGGGATGCGGCGTCGTCCTCTTCTACCTGGACCGGCTCCCGTCGGTCGCGGAGGAGTACCGGACCGCGCGGGACGCCAAGCGCGCGCCCGAGGGGTTTCCCGCCACCATCAAGCCTTGATCGGCATCGCCTACCTCGACGGTCATCGCCTCTCCCGGTCGGTGATCGCGGGTGCGCACTTCGTGGCCGAGCGCGCCGAGGCCCTCAACAAGATCAACGTCTTCCCGGTCCCGGACGGCGACACCGGCACCAACGTCGCCTCGACGCTCCAGAAGGTCGCCGCGGCGATCGCCCGCACGCGGCAGCGCCACATTCGCGAGATGTCGAAGACCATCGCGGACCTGGCCGTCGGCAGCGCCCGCGGGAACTCCGGCGCGATCCTGGCGCAGTTCTTCTGCGGCTTCTCCGACGGCCTGCCCGATGCCCCGAGGGTCACCACCGCGGCGTTCGGCGCCGCGGTCGTCCGCGCCGCCGAGTCGGCGTATTCCGCGATCGCGCGCCCGGTGGAGGGGACGATCCTGACCGTCATCCGCGACTGGGCTCGCAGCGTCGCGGACCGTTCGGGGGCGGTGCGCGACTTCGGCGTGCTCGTGCCGGACTCGCTGAAGGCGGCGCGCGCGTCGCTCGCGAACACCCCGAAGCAGATGAAGGCGCTCCAGAAGGCGGGCGTCGTCGACGCGGGCGCCCAGGGCTTCGTCTATCTGCTCGAGGGGATCGTCCGCTACCTGCGCGAGGCCGCCCGCCTCGTCCCGCCTCCGGTCGAGCCCGACGAGGTGGCGGCGGCGGTGTTCGACCGGACGCCCGAGGCGATCCTGTTCCGCTACTGCACCGAGGTCCTGCTGGAGGGCGACGGGATCGACCGGGACGGCCTGCGCCGCGAGGTCGCGCTGCTCGGGGACTCGATCGTCATCGCCGGCGGCGCCTCGCGCGTCCGCCTCCACGTCCACACCAACGAGCCCGAGCGGCTCTTCGAGGCCGCCGCGCGCTTCGCCGACGTCGCGCAGACGAAGGTCGAGGACATGCGCGCGCAGCACGAGTCCCGCTTCGACAAGAACCGCGCGGAGCGCGTGGGCGTCGTCACCGACTCGACCTGCGACCTGCCGCCGACGCTGGTCGAGGAGCTGGGCATCGGCGTCGTGCCCGTCCGGGTGTACTTCGGATCCGAGAACTACCTGGACAAGGTCACGATCACGCCGGCCGAGTTCTATGCCCGCTTCTCGGTCACGGACGTCGCGCCGAAGACGTCGCAGCCGCCGCCGGCCGACTTCACGCAGGTCTACGAGAACGTGGCTCAGCACGCCGGCTCGATCGTCTCCGTGCACCTCTCCTCGGGGCTCTCCGGCACGTATCAGGCCGCGGTCGTGGGCGCGAGGCCCGTCGCCAAGACGCGGATCGACCACGTCGACAGCCGGAACGTCTCGGTCGGGCTGGGCCTCGTCGTCCGCGTCGCCGCGGAGGCGGCGGGATCGGGGAAGAGCGCCGGGGAGGTCGCCGAGACGGCCCGCGACGCGGCGGCGCGCGTGCGCACGTTCGTCGCGGTCCCGACCCTCCGGCACCTGGTCCGGGGCGGTCGCGTCTCGCCCCTGCGCGGCTGGATCGCCAGGATCCTCGGCCTGCTGCCGATCCTGACGATCACCCGCGAGGGAAAGGCCGAGCCGGCGGCGAAGGCGCGCGGCTACGCGGCGGCGCGACGCAAGATGATGTCGCTGCTCTTCGCGGAGGCGGGGGAGCGGGAGAGCGCCTCGCGCCGCTTCGGAATCGCCCACTGCGACGCCGAGGATGCCGCCGAGGAGCTGGCCCGGGAGATCCGCGCGCGCTATCCGGAGACCGACGTCATGATCGCGGAGTGCGGGCCGGCCCTCGGCGCGCATGGCGGTCCGGGGGCTCTGGCGGTCGCAGTCCTGCCCTAGCGCCCTCGAGCGTTCCGCGTTCCGCGTCGTCGGAGTCGGCGGTACGGTGACCGTCGATGAGCGACGCGATCTCCACGGCCGGCCACTCGAACAAGCCCCTGGCGGACTTCCTGAGCCTCCTTCGGGCGCAGGGAATCCGGCGAATCCTGGACGTCCGCCGCTTCCCGGGCTCCCGGCGCTGGCCGCACTTCGGAGCCGCGCGCCTCGCGGAGAGTCTCGCCGCGGAGGGCGTCGGCTACGTCGGGATGCCCGAGCTCGGCGGGAGGCGGGAGCCGCGGGAGGACTCGCCGCACACGGCCTGGAGGGTCGAGGCGTTCCGCGGCTATGCCGACTTCATGGACACGCCGGAATTCGCGAGCGGGATCGCCGAGGTCGAGCGGCTGGCCCGCGAGACGCCGTCGGCCCTCCTCTGCGCCGAGGCCCTGCCCTGGCGCTGTCACCGCTCGCTGATCGCGGACGCGCTCGTCGTCCGGGGCTGGGAGGTGCGCGACGTGATCTCCGAGGGCGAGGCGCGCATCCACCGGCTCCCCGAGTTCGCGAGGGTCGAGAACGGGCGCCTGATCTACGACGGGAGGGTCTAGATCCGCTTCGCCGCGATCAGAAGGACGTCCCGCTCGCCGGGCGCGATGCCCGTCTTCTTCCACTCCGCGACGAGCGCGGCGAACGCGGCCGAGAGCGGTTGGGTCTCGGCGGCGCGCGCGAGACGGAGGATCGACTGGTCCGCCGAGACGGGCCGGGCCGACTCGAGGGAGAAGAGGCCGATCGACGAGAGCACGAGCAGGTCGCCCTTCGCCGTCTCGATCTCCGCCTCCCGGACGCCGTCCGTCTCGGCGATCTCGAACGGCACCGCGCGGCCCGACCTCAGCAGGTACGGCACTCCGGTCTCGTGCGCAGCGAGGCGGACGCGGTCAGCCTCCCAGCACGCGGCGGTGACCGAGCACCCCGGCTCCTGCGAGGCGATCCTCGAAACGATCTCGGCGGGGGCGGAGGATGCGAGCAGCGGCCTCCCGAGGTTCGCGCCGCGGACGAGCCCGGCGATCGCGTCTTCGATCGGGCGGCGGTCCTCGAGCAGCAGGAGCGCGAGACGGCCGGGTCCCGCGTCGACCGCGTAGAGGAGCAGGTTCGGCAGCTCGCTGCGCCATCGGAGCGGCGCCGACTCGAATCCCGGCGTCGCGGGCCACGCCGTCGGGTTCAGGAGCGGCAGCACGCCCCGAAGCACGGCGTGCGCGCCTTCGCGGCGCGCCCGAGCGACCTCCGCCTCGTGCTCGCGCACGCTCGCGACGGCGAGCGCCGCGTGGGTCCCGACCTCCGCCAGGAACTCCTCGTCCTCCTTGGTGAAGGCGCGGCGGCGCTTGTTCAGGATCTCGACGACGCCCACGATGTCCCCGCGGGGAGTGCGCAGGGGCGCCGCCAGGACGGAGACCGTCTTGAAGCCCGAGCTCGCGTCCGTCCTCTTGTCGAAGCGGATGTCCTGGTAGGCGTCGGGGATGTTCACGACCTGGCCCGTCTTCGCGACGGCGCCGACGATCCCGGTCCCGACCGCGAGCCGGATCGGGCTGACCGAGCCGCCCTCCAGGATCTGGCTGACCAGCTCGCCCGAGTCCGGGTCGGTGAGGAAGATGGTGCCGCGCTCGGCGTCGGTCTCGCTGGTCGCGGTCTTCAGGATGATCCGGAGGATCTCGGTGTTGTCGAAGGTCGTGGCCAGCGCCTTGTTGGCCTCCAGGATGACCATCAGCTTCACCATCTTGGCGCGCGTGACCGAGACCTCCGCCAGGACGCGGTCGAGGACCTGGCCCTCGAAGGCCGAGATGGCGTCCGAGAGCGAGAGGGCGTCGGGGAAGCGGGCGTCGGGGTCCTTCGCGATCGCGCGCTCGAGGATGTCGCGCAGCTCCGGCGGCAGGTCGGGGCGCAGCGTCTCGATGCGGGGCGCCGTCTCCGAGATGACGCGCCGCACGAGCCGCGCCGTGTCGTTGTCGTCGAAGGGGACGCGGCCGGTGAACATCTCGTAGAGGAGCACGCCCATCGCGTAGACGTCGGTCTTCTGGCTGGGCATCTCGCCGCGGAGGAGCTCCGGCGCCAGGAACTGGGGCGTGCCGGGCACCGTCTCGCTCTCCTCGCCCCGGTAGAGGCTCGATTCGATGGCGATGCCGAAGTCCATGAGCCGGGGCGTGCCGTCGTCGCCGACGATCACGTTCTCGGGCTTGAGGTCGCGGTGCAGGACCCCGATGCGGTGCGCCGCCGCCAGCCCGCCGCAGATGCCCTTGGCGATCGCGAGGCCGCGGCCGAGCGGAAGCATCCGTTCCCGGTCCTCGATCTCCTTGAGCGTCTTGCCGGGCAGGAACTCCATCGAGACGAACTCCTCGCCCTCGATCTCGACGAGGTCGTAGACGCGGCAGACGTTCTCGTGGGTGACCTTGCGGGAGAGGATGATCTCGCGGCGCAGCGTCTCGCGCCGCTCGGGGGAGACGCGGTCGGGACGGATGCGCTTCAACGCGATCTCCTGATCGAGCTTGAGGTCGCGCGCGCGATAGACGACGCCCATGCCGCCGAAGCCGAGCACCGCGTCGATGCGATAGCGGCCGCCGAGGATCGTGCCGACGCGGAAGGGCGCCTCTCTCGAGTTCGACCGGTGGGCCGATCCGTCGCGCGTCGGGAACTCGCTCTCGTGGGACAACCTGTCGCAGATTCTAGCCCGGCGCCGCGCGCGCGCGACGACGGAAGCTTCGCCCGTTCTTTGACTTTCGAGAACGCGGGGTCTAGATTGTTCGTCAAGCGTGCGAATCCAGCGTCCTCGCGCCGTCACCCCTTGGCGAACAATCGAGGGAGGAGAACTGTGACACAGCGTCCTCAGGTCGCATTCCGGTGCAGAGCGTCCCGGGTCTTCCTGGCGTTCCTGGCGGTGGGATGGCTGATCGCCGCGCCGGCCACGCCGTCCGGGTTCCAGGTCATGACCCAGGGCGCGCGCGCCACAGGCATGGGCCTCGCGTTCACAGGCGTCGCCGACGATCCGTCCGCCGTCTTCTTCAACCCGGCGGGCATGGGGTTCCAGGAGCACTTCTCGATCATGATCGGCGGCTCCGTTCTGGGACGAAAGAAGGCCGACTTCGAGGGTGCCGACCCGTTCCCGGGCGAGGGCACGTCGGGGAGCGTTCAGAAGCAGGAGTTCGTGATCCCGCTGGTCTATGTGGTCGTCCCTCTGACGAGCGAGCTCAACTTCGGCCTCGGCGTCAACTCGCCGTACGGCCTGGGACTCCGGTGGAACGACCCCGAGAATTGGGCGGGGCGATTCATCTCCCAGAACGCGGTCATCAAGTCGCTCGACATCAACCCGGTTTTCTCCTACAAGCTCTTCCCCGAGCTCTCGATCGCCGCCGGCGCGGACCTGCGCTTCTCCAAGGTCCAGCTCGAGCGGAACAGCAACCTGGGCATCGTGGACCCGTTCGGCGGCGAGGTGCAGGACCTCGCCCACGTCAAGCTCAACAGCTCGCTGACCTCCAACACCGGCTGGGGCTGGAACGTCGGCCTGATGTTCAAGCCGATCCCCGAAATCGGAGTCGGCGTCGCCTACCGCAGCAAGATCACGGTCGATTACGACGGCACGGCGGTTTTCACGCAGCGCTTCACGGGAAACCCGGTCATCGACGGCCTGGTCGGCCAGCTGCTGCCGCAGGGCGAGCATCCGGTCGCGACGTCGGTCGCGTTCCCCGCGAGCCTCAACACGGGCGTCGGCATCGAGCTGCCCGCCGGGTTCCTGCTGGCCCTCGAGGCCGACTGGACGGAGTGGTCCAGCTTCTCGGCCCTGAACATCCACTTCCCCGACGGCGTCGCGCCGGACCTCGACCGGGCGACGCTGTGGAAGGACAGCTGGGCGTATCGCGTCGGCCTCGAGAAGAAGTTCGCCAGCGGATGGGCGCTGCGCGCCGGCTACTACTACGACAACACGCCGCAGCCCGAGAAGGACGTCGGGCCGATCCTGGCGGACAACGACCGCAACGTCTATTCGGCCGGCTTCGGGTACAACACGCCCGAGTGGGGGATCGACGTCGGGGGCCTGTACATCCGCTTCAAGGACCGTAGCGTCCTGACGGAGTCGACGGACAATTTCTTCGGCCGTTATTCGGAAGACGCGTGGGTCGGAACCGCGAGCTTCCGACTCTCGTTCTGACCAGGAGCAAGCCATGAAGACGAACCCGGTTCGCTCGATGGTGTTCGGGATCGCGCTGGCCGTGCTCTGCGCCGGGCCGGCACAGGCTCAGTTCAACAAGTTCGTCGTGGTCGGCGACAGCCTCGCCGCCGGCGAAGAGTCGAACTGCATCGTGGAGAGATTCCAGGAGCGTTCCTGGGCGCGACTCGCCGCCGGCCTGCTGCAACAGGACTTCCAACAGCCGCTGTTCGCCGAGCAGGTCGCGACCAATCCGCCGACGGGCTACCCATGCCTCGGCCCGATCCTGAGCGGAGCGTCGATCTCGGTCGGCATCGTCTCCCAGCAGGGCCCCAACCAGAACATCCAGCTCGGTCGGCCCTACGACAACCTCGGGTTCAATGGATCGCCCCACATCAAGGACTTCGTCGACTTGAAGACGACCGTCCCCGGCCGCTCGGACCTCGACAACAAGGCCGCCGCGATCCTCCGCAACTGCACGGGATGTCCTTTCGAGGGACTGAGCGCCGTCGACGAAGCGAACTCGCTCGCTCCCGACCTCGTCGGCTTCTGGGGCGGAAACAACGACGCCCTGGACGCGCTCGGCGCGGGCGCCGCCATCGAGGGTGTGACGCTGACGCCCGTCGACGCCTTCACGGCCAAGTACGAGGAGGTGATCGAGGCCCTGTCCGTGTCGGGGCGGACCCTGGTCGTCTTCAACGTCCCGGACATCGGGGCGGTCCCCTTCGTGACGACGATTCCGCCCGTCGTGGTGGATCCGGCGACTCGGCAGCCGGTGCTCATCAATGGCAATCCCGTGCCGCTGCTCGGGCCGGGTGACGCGGCCTTTCCCTGCGAGCCGGTCCCTCCGGACCAGGGCTGTCCGCTCCCTCCCGGAACGCTCGTGAACCTCCAGGCTCAGCCCCTCCTCGCCTCGGGATTCGGGATTCCGATGGCGCTGGGTGGATCGGGGTTGCCCCTGCCTCATGGCGTCTTCACGCCGCCGGCGACGTTCACTCCCGGAGTCATCCTGTACCCCGACGACGTGACCTCCATCCGCGACCATGTCGACGGGTACAACGCGGCCATCGCCGCCTCCGCGTCCGCGAACGGGGCGATCCTGGTGGACATTCACACGCTCTTCGATCAGGTCGCCGCCCAGGGCTACACGATCGGCGGAATCACGGTGACGACGAGCTTCATCACGGGCGGGATCTTTTCCTACGACGGCGTGCATCCGAGCCCCATTGGCTACGGAATCGTCGCCGACGAGTTCGTCAAGGCTCTCAATGCGGCCAAGGGGACGAACATCCCCCGCCCCAACTTCTCGCAGATCCTGTTCACGCCGAACGTGCCGTCCGTCGGACCGCCGGCGCCGGTGACGACGGTTCACGCGGATCACGGCACGAGGACGGTCGCCCGGGGCGGCACCGAGTAGCCGCACCGAACGGTTCTCCGAGGGCCCCGGTCCGCCGGGGTCCTCGCCTTGCGGCTGGACGGATGGGGCCGGTTCTGCTAGATTTCGCCGTCTTTTTGGCGCCTTTCGGCGGAAGGCTTTCGGGGGGACGGGCCATGATGATTCCAGCCACACAGCTTCGCAGCGGGATGCTCATCATCCACAACGGGGAGCTCCACCGCGTGCACAACATGGTCCACAAGACCCCCGGCAACCTGCGCGGGTTCGTCCAGGCCAAGATGCGCAACGTCCGCAGCGGCGCCATGAACGAGCACCGCTTCGGTTCCACCGACCGCGTCGAGAAGGCCTCCCTGGACGAGCGGGAGATGGAGTACCTCTACTCGGACTCCGCCGGCCATCACTTCATGGACCAGAGCTCCTTCGACCAGGTCACGCTGTCCGACGAGGTCATCGGCGAGCAGATGAAGTACCTGCTGGCCAACACCGCGATCCACGTGGATTTCTACGAGGGCAATCCGGTCGGCATCGAGCTGCCCAACACGGTGACCCTCGAGGTCGTCGAGACGCAGCCGGGGATGAAGGGGGCGACGGCTTCCGCGTCCTACAAGCCGGCGAAGCTCGAGACCGGGCTCGAGGTCATGGTTCCGCAGTTCATCGAGGCCGGGACCCGCATCAAGATCGACACGCGAGACAACAGCTACCTCGAGAGGGCATAGCTCGTCGCCTTCGCTTCGTTCGGGGTCTGCCTGTCGGCCCGGCGGTCGGCTCGCGCACGGGCGCTCGACCGACCGCCTGACCCCTCACTTCGCTTCGGCTCCGACGACACCAACAGCGCCCTCCATTAGCCCTCTCTTCGCGGAATGGAGAGAGGCCGCTGCCCAGCGTTCGCCAAGAAGTCTCGCGCCTTATGCTGAATCAGCATAAATACTTGATTCGATTGAACTTTTGGGTTGACGGGTCGGGGGGCGGTCCAGATAATCGCCCTCAGTGCGCAGGATGTCAGTCATCCCGGCGGCGCTCGTAGCCGCCGGGTTCGTTTTTGGGGCCTCGTCCGCCGAGGCCCTCCACACCGCCAAGAGCCGGCACCAGACCGCCGCCGGCCAGAGCCTGGCTTCGGCCAGGACGGCGCACCGCTCCGCGCATTCGCCGGCGCATCACTCCACCCGCGTTTCGAAGAAGTCGGCGAAGGCATCCGCTCCGTCGGCCGAGCCGTCCGCGCCGCTCGAGGCCGCGGTTCCCGAGGCCTACGGGCCGTTCCCGCCGCCGGAGGCCTACGACTATCCGCGGCCTCCGTGCACGGACCACGACGCGGTCGCCGAGGCGACGCTCCACGACTCCCGGGAGGAGACTCCGGAGCCCGACTTCACCGACGCGGAGCTCGATGAGGTCGTCGTGCCTCCGCCCGCCGGCGCGATCACGCGCATGGCGCGGTCGCTCGGTTCGCTCCTTCGGCCGAAGTCGGCCGAGTCGACGGTCCGGCCCGAGGACGTCGACCTCTCCGACCTCCTGAGCGCCGGCGTCCAGATCCCGGTCGAGGGGGTGGATCCGGCCCGGCTCAAGGACTCGTTCCTCAACTCCCGCGGAAGCCACCGGCAGCACCTGGCGATCGACATCGGAGCGCCCCAGGGGACCCCGGTCCTGGCGGCCGCCGACGGCGAGATCACCTCGCTGCGGCGGGAAAAGCGCGGAGGGATCTCGCTCTACCAGAAGGACCAGACGGGCCGGTACCTGCTCTTCTATTGCCACCTGACCCGTTACAAGAAGGGGCTGCGCCCCGGCCAGAAGGTCTCCAAGGGAGACGTGGTCGCCTACGTCGGCCGCACCGGCCACGTCATCGGCGGCCCGCACTTGCACTTCTCGATCACCCGCCTGCCCGATCACGACGACGACTTTCGGGCCGGCGTCGCGATCAACCCGTACCTGCTGTTCCTCGCCGCGGTTCCGTAGGCGCCCGCTCGCCCGGCCGTCCGCGGTCTCCCAGGCCGTCATCCCGAGCGATAGCGAGGGATCCTGTCACGGGCAGGCTTCGAGCCGGTCCAAGACTCGTCACGTTCGGGATCCCTCCTTCGTCGCTCCGCTCCTCAGGATGACGGGCCAATGGCCGTCGGCGGAAGGTGAGAGCGCCTACACCGCCCTCGGATCCTCCATCCGGAACAGGCGGTCCATCCAGAGGTTGGTCAGCTTCTCGGAGACGGTGTTCTGGCGCAGCCGGGCGGCGAGGTTTCCCCAGTCCATCTCGTCGAGCTTCTGATCCTGGTTGAAGCAGGAGAAGACGATCTCCTCCTTGCCGGTCGCCGGATCGACGTGCTTCTGGAGGCACTGCGCGCAGACCTCCTTCATCATGCACTGCATCGGCGAGTTGATCGACGCGATGCCGACGTGATCGGGCTTCAGGTGCGCCGCGAGGACCGACTTCCGCGAGCGCGCCACGGCCGCCATCATCCGGTCCGAGCCGATCACGATCAGGCGGTCGACCTGCGACAGGGGGATCGTGACGGGCCCCAGCCGGCCCGTGGCGTAGGCCGACATCGCCTCGACGATGTTGCCGACGAAGCTGCGGTCCTTGGGGCGCCGGGCCGGGATGGCCTCGCCGCGGTCGACGGACAGCACCAGCACGTCGGAGGCCTCCTCGAGCTCTTCGCGCTTGTAGAAGTCCTCGGCCTTCTTGTATCCGGCGAAGTAGACGACGCGGTTCCCGCGCTCGCGCGCCTTCTTGCCGATCGAGAAGAGGACCGCGTTGCCGAGGCCGCCGCCGCAGAGCAGGACGGTGCCGTTCTCCGGCAGCTCGGTCGCGCTCCCGGTCGGGCCCATGGCCACGACCGGCTCCCCGGGCCGGAGCACCGAGCAGAGGCGCGTCGAGCCTCCGATCTCGAGCGCGATCATGGACAGGAGCCCCCGGCCCGCGTCGACCCAGGCGCCCGTCAGCGCGCACGGCTCGACGAGGAGCGGCGTGCCGTCGATCGTCGGGGCGTGCGTCTCGAGGTTCTGGAGTCGGAAGAACTGGCCGGGCTGGAAGCTCCGCGCGGCGGCGGGCGCCCGCACCACGACCTCGACGATGGTCGGCGTCAGCCGGTTGACGGCGACGACGCGGGCCGTCAGGTCGTCCTCGAGCCGGCGCCGGAAGGCCTCCCACTCGGCGTCGGGCTGCCCGGCCGGGCCCAGGCCGTTGAGCACCGCGGCGATCGCGCGGTAGCCGTTCTTCGCCGAGGCCATGGCCTTGACGACGTTGCCGTTGTAGGCGGGGTGGTTGTCGCCGAAGAACGTCACGAACTTGCCGCCGCGCGTGAATCCGGTGAAGAACGCCGACTCGTCGTCGGCCGCCGCAGGCTCGAGCCGAAATCCGCCGGCGCCGTCGGGGACCGCCTTGTGGGGAGCGAAGAACCGCCGGCGGGCGTCGAGCGGCAGCGCGTCGGGGTACTCCTTCGCGTAGGTGATGTTGGGCGTCGTGCCGGCAGCCACGAGCAGAGTCCGCGCCGGCAGCTCGACGGTCTCGCCGGAGCCGCCGCGCAGGAACCTCACGGCCTTCAGCTTGCCGTACTCGTCGGGCACCGCCTCCTCGGGCTCCAGGCCCTCGATGAACGCGATCCCCTCCTCGAGCGCCTTGACGACCTCCTCGTGGTTGAGGCGGTAGGCGGGGGACTCCTCCATCGAGCGCCGGTACGCGATCGAGACCCCGCCCCACTCGCGGCAGAGGCGCGAGAGGTCGGGCACCTCGCCGGCGCCGTGCGCGCGCTCGCGCTCCTTGCGGACCGCCAGGCCGTGCGCGAGGAAGCGGTCCAGGATCTCGCGCTCCTCCGGGTCGAACGGGGCCCGCACCGTCTCCTCGCCGTGATCCCGGCAGAGGCTCTCGTAACGGGCCAGGGTCTTCTCGGCCTGGAGGGGGTAGTAGGCGAGGAGCTCGGTCGCGGTGTCGATCGCGGTCAGCCCGCCGCCGATCACGACCGCGGGCAGCTCCGCCTGAAGGTTGGCGAGCGCCTCCTCCTTGAAGGCGCCCGTGAGCTGGAGCGCCATGAGGAAGTCCGAGGCCTTGCGGACGCCGCGGAGGATGTTGTTCTTGAGCGAGATGATCGTGGGCCGTCCGGCGCCGGCCGCGATCGCCACGTGGTCGAAGCCCGCGTCCAGGGCCTGCTCCGCGTTGAGCGTGCCGCCGAAGCGCACGCCGCCGAGGATCGCGAAGCGGCGCCGGCGCGCCAGGGTCAGGTGCACGAGCGTCAGGAAGTTCTTGTCCCAGCGCACCGTGATCCCGTACTCCGAGACGCCGCCGAACCCGGCGAGCGGGCGCCGGTCGAGAGGGCGCGCGATCTCCGCCCAGTCCCGGATCGGCCGGATTCCGCGGCCGTCACTCCCGGTCCAGTCGGCGGGGAGCTCCTCGATCTTGAGACCGTCGATGCCGGCGACGGCGCACCCCTCGTTCAGGAGGTAGTGCGCGAGCGTGTAGCCGGCCGGACCGAGCCCCACGACCAGCACCTTCCTGCCGGAGTAGGGGAGGGCGCTGGGACGGTCCGGGTTGAGCGGGTTCCAGCGGGTCAGGAGGCCGTAGATCTCCACGCCCCAGGGCAGCTTCAGCACGTCGGTCAGGACGCCGGTCTCGATCTGGGGGATGTTGACCGGCTCCTGCTTCTGGAAGATGCAGCCCTTCATGCAGTCGTTGCAGATGCGGTGGCCCGTGCCCGGGCACGTCGGGTTGTCGATGCACACGAGCGCGAGCGCGCCGACCGAGTCGCCCTCGCGGCGGAGCTCGTGCATCTCCGAGATCTTCTCGTCGAGCGGGCAGCCCTTCAGCGCGATGCCGAGGGGGTTCTTCTGCCACGAGACGGTCTTCTCGTCGAAGAATCCCTTCGAGCAGGAGTCCTTCTCGCGCTCGTGGCAGAGCAGGCAGTAGTGCGTCTCGCCCAGGACCTCGCGGGCCGTCATCCGGGGGTCCGTCAGGACGAACCCCTCCCGGCGGCGATGGCGATCCGCCGGACCGACGCGCTCCTCGGGCAGGGCCGGGTTGTTGCGCTCGGTCGCGACCAGGTTCTGGTAGTCGAGCGTCTCGGGAAGGTGGAAGGACGCCCATCCCCGGATCCCCGCGCGCAGCGCCGGGATCTCGAGGCGGAGGCGGCACCAGTACGCGTAGCCCTCGAGAGTCTTCTCCAGGAACGCGAGGCGCGCGTCGTCCCCCGCCGACTCGTCCACGCGCGGCAGCCCCGGATCCGCGGACGCGGCGGCCCGGCGCACGAGGGCCCGGACGCGCTCCCGGGAGGCCGGAGGCACCTCGGGCAGCTTCTTCTGGCGGATCGCCCCGATGAAGTCGGCCTCGAGGTCGAGCAGCGAGCCGACCATGCGGGCGGTCGCCAGCTCGGGATCGGCGTCCCAGGGGAGCTCGGGGAAGAGCTCACGCTCGAGGGCGCGGGCGGTGCGCTCGCGGGCCGCGACGTCGATCGCGGCATGGTCCTCGGGAAGCTTGACGCGGGCCGCGCGGCGCACCAGGAAGTCGCGCCGGACGCGGAAGAGGACGGCCTCCGGCCCCGCGGAGGCGGCCTGGAGGCGCCACTCCGTCTCGATCCCGAACAGCCGCACGATGAAGAGCGACAGGGGTCGCGCGGCCGCGACGAGCAGCCGGGAGCGGGAGAGCGGGTCGAGGGAGGCGGGATCGGCGCGGTAGGCGCGCAGGCGCGAGGCCAGGGAAGGATCCGTGCGCTCCAGCTCGGCGAGGAACGCGCCGTCGAGGTCCGCGAGGCGATCCTCCCGGTGAAGATCCTGGTAGGCGAACCCGGGCTCGCCGAGAGGGAAATCCCTCTCGGCCGTCGGTGGCGGTGGAACCGAGGTTTCCAAGCGCACCGATTCTACCGCCTGGCCCATTTTGGACTCGGGATCGCGCCCGCCGAGAAGCCGCGCCGGCAGCGCCGAATCCCGCGGCGGCTAAACTTAGGAAGCATGGTCGAGCCGCCGGCAGCCGCCTTTCGCCGGGTGCTCTTCCACGGCGCCCTGCGCCCGGAGCTGGCGACGTGGCTCGCGGCGGACGGGATCCGCCCCGAGAGTTTCCGTGAGCACACCTGGACGCTCGCTCCGGACGAGGTCGGCCTCGTTCTCGGAGGCGCCGAGCTCGCCCCGGCGCTCGCGTTCCCGCCGCCGCCCGGCCTCGGCGAGGCCGCCGACCGCGTCGGTCTGCTGCAGCTGGGAGACTCGCTCGCGGGACTCGACCCGTTCTGGGAGGCGCGTCTCGTCTTCTCGCTGCCCGAGGACGCGCTCCAGCCGCACCGGGCGCGCGCGCTGCTCGCCTCGTTCCGGATCCTCGAGGAGCGCGCGCGCGGCGCCCGGGACCGCCGCGCCCTCATGGTCCGCACGAGCGAGGCGCAGGCCCTCGTCGAGATCGGCATCGCGCTGTCGGCGGAGACCGATCCCCAGAGGCTCCTCGAGACGATCCTGACGCGTGCGCGCAAGCTGACCTCGGCCGACGCGGGCAGCCTCTACCTCGTCACGCCGCCCGACGCGGCGGACTCGCTGACGTTCGTCCTCGCGCAGAACGACTCCGTGCGCTTCGAGTTCCGGGAGGCGGTCCTGCCGCTGGCGCAGCCTTCGATCGCGGGCTTCGTCGCCCGCACGGGCGAGGTCGTCCAGGTGGCCGACGCGCGCGACATCCCGGCGGACGCGCCGTACCGGTTCGACGAGGACTTCGACCGGCGGATCGGGTATCGCACCCGTTCGATCCTGGCGGTGCCCATGGCCACGCCCGACGGCCGGACGATCGGTGTGCTGCAGCTCATCAACCGCAAGCGCCTGGTCATGCCGGACGCGACGACGACCGGGTTCATCAAGTCCGAGGTCGTTCCCTTCGAGGAGAGCCACCGCGCGATCGCGCGCTCGCTCGCGGCCCAGGCGGCGGTGGCGGTCGAAAACCGGCGGCTCACGGAGTCGATCCGCACGCTCTTCGAGGGCTTCGTGGAGGCCGCGGTGACCGCGATCGAGCAGCGGGACCCGACGACCTCGGGCCACTCGCATCGCGTCGCCGCCCTCACGTGCGCGCTCGCGCAGGCGGCCGACCGCGCGGAGGACGGCCCGTACGCCGCGTTCCGGATCGGACCCGACGAGCTGCGCGAGATCCGCTACGCCGCGGTGCTCCACGACTTCGGCAAGGTCGGCGTCCGGGAGCAGGTGCTCGTCAAGGCCCGCAAGCTGTCTCCCGGCGGGCGCGAGCTGGTCCGGGCGCGATTCGAGCAGGCGATCCTCTCGGCCGGCGCGGACGCGTGGGAGGCGGCGGCGCGAAACGGCGGGGCCGCGGCCGCGGTGGCCGACGCGCTCGCGCGGCGCCGCGCGGAGCTGGAGGCGTGCTGGAAGCTGGTCGAGCGCGCGGACGAGCCCAGCGTGGAGCTCGGAGCGGCCGCGGACCTCGACGCGCTCCGGCGCCTGGAGTTCCGCGCGGGCGACGGAAACCGCGTGCGGCTCCTGACCGAGGAGGAGCTCGCCTGCCTCGCGATCGCCCAGGGCAGCCTCACGCCCGAGGAGCGGGGGGAGATCGAGTCGCACGTGACGCAGACGTTCCGCTTCCTGACGAAGATTCCCTGGACGCGCGATCTGGCGCGCGTGCCGGAGTGGGCCTACGCCCACCACGAGAAGCTCGACGGCTCGGGCTACCCGCGCCGGCTGACGGCCGCCGACATCCCGGTCCCCGTCCGGATGCTCACGATCTGCGACATCTTCGACGCGCTGGCGGCGCGCGACCGGCCGTACAAGCGCGCGGTCGCGGGCGACGACGCCCTGCGCATCCTCTCCGCGCTCTCGCAGAGAGGCGCGATCGACGCGGACCTGCTCAGGATCTTCGTAGACGCGCGGGTCTGGACGACGGCGTCTCCGGCCTGACCCAGACGGGCGTCTGTGGCGGCAGGAGCCTCCGCCAGCGCGTGGAGGCGCGCGCCACCGCCGGCGCGGCGTAGATCGCGACGAGCTCGACCGGCTCGAGAGTCGACAGACGAACCCCGGAACGCTCGAGCGTCCGCGCCCAGCGCGCGGACAGCGCGACGTGGCAGGGGCTCTCCACGATCCAGTTGCGCGGCGTTCCGGCGCCGGAGGCGAGGACGGAACGCATCCGCTTCGGATCGACGCGGCCCTCGAGGAGGAGCGCCGCGACGGTATCCCCGGCTCCGGGCCGCGCCTGCCGGGAGCGCGCCGGCCGCGGGCGGGTTCGAGGCGCGCGCAGTCCGGCGATGGCGTCGCGGAAGTCGGCGGATGCGGCCGGCCAGAGCAAACGGCCGATCACGCGGCGGAGGAAGAGAAGGTCGCGCGCCGCCGAGAGCCCGGCGGGGCAGATCAGGATCCGCGACTCGGCAGGCAGCGTCGCGCAGTATGCCGAGAGCGAAAGGACCGACAGCGCGACGCCGGGAAGCCGCGCCGCGAGAGCGGCCTCGTCCGCGCGCGCGAGACGTCCTCCGGGCGCGATGCAGACGACGGGGCGGCCTCGGGGCATGCGACACGATACTCGATGGCCCGGTTCCGGGAAATGTCACGTAAACTGATGACAAACAGATCCGATGGAGACGTATCTCTTCTCACTGCTGGTTCAGGCGGCGGGCACGGTCCTGCTGTTCATCGTCTTCCTCCTTCTGTACCAGAAGTTCCGCAGGCCGGCGTTCCTCGACTGGATCGCGTCGTGGGGATTCTTCCTCGCGTCGATCGGCGTCCTCGCCATCTCGCAGGCCGAGGGGTGGCGCAAGATCGCGCTGCCCGTCTACGAGGTCGCGCTCCTCGGGCACGTGTTCTTCCTCCTGCGCGGGGTGTGGCGGTTCCGCCGCCAGGAGACCGTCTCGCGGCCGGTCGAGATGCTGTGGGCGATTCCGATCCTCGCCGTCGCGTGGTGGTTCTCCATTGTGTCGGTGCCGGAGGCGCCTCCCGCCTTCCTCCGTGCGGCGGCGTACCTGGTCACGGCGCTCGCCTTCGCGCTGACTCCGGGGTCCGTGGGGGGGCGCGCCATCCTGTCGTCGTCCTTCTTCTTCTGGGGCGTGGAGCGCGGCCTCATGGGGTTCGCCTACCTGCGCTACCCGAACCCGACGGCCATGCCGGGGTATTACAGCTACGCCCACTTCGTCGAGATGTTCCTCGAGATGACGGTCGGCGTGGGGATCATCATCCTGCTCTTCGAGGCGAGCCAATCGCAGCTCCAGTCCGAGATGCAGCGGCTCGTCGAGTCCGACTCTCAGGTCAAGGAGATGGGGATCCGCGACCGCCTGACCGGTCTCTACAACCGCCACTACTTCAACGACGTCATCCGCCGCGAGCTCGCGCGCTCGCGCCGGCACGGCGGCGCGCTGTCCGTCCTGCTGATCGACGTGGACCGCTTCAAGGAGATCAACGACGTGCGCGGCCACCAGGTCGGCGACGGCGTCCTCCAGTTCGTCGCGAACTACCTGACCGCCGGCGTGCGCGAGTCGGACCTCGTCTTCCGCTGGGGCGGCGACGAGTTCCTCGTCCTGCTGACGCAGGCCGACGAGGCCTCCGCCGCGCAGAAGTGCGAGGAGCTGGCGAACCGCCACCTGCCGAAGCTGCCCGGCGACGAGCGGCTGCGCATCGACCTCTCCGTGGGCTGGGCCACGCACCAGCCCAACGCCGAGTTCCCCAAGACCCTCGCGGAGGCCGACGCGCGGATGTACGAGATGAAGCTCAGCCGGAAGAAAGCGCGAGCGACGCAAGAGCGGGATCTGGGGCGTCTCTGAGCAGGCGGTACGCCGCGCGGGCGGGAAGGCCCATCACGTTCGTGAACGAGCCGTGGATCTCCGCGATGAATCGCGCGCCGAGCCCCTGCACGCCGTAGGCGCCGGCCTTGTCGGCGGGCTCGCCCGTCGCCGCGTACCACGCGATCTCCTCCTCGTCCATCGGCGAGAACCGCACGCGCGAGACTTCGGCATGGCCCACGCCGGGGCCGGCGCCGCGCGTCAGGTGCAGGGCGGTCACGACGCGGTGCTCGCGTCCCGCCAGCCGGCGCAGCATGACGCGGGCGTCCTCGACGTCGAGGGGCTTTCCGAGGACGAGCCCGTCCAGGAAGACGAGCGTATCGGCGCCGAGCACCCACGCTCCGGGCTCGCGCGCGGCGACGTGCCGGGCCTTCTCCTCCGCGAGCCGGCTCGCGGCCGCCTCCGCGGTCTCTCCCGGGAGGACGTCTTCCGCGACGTCCGCAGGGAGAACCCGGAAGGGGATGCCGAGGCTCCTGAGGATTTCGGCTCTGCGTGGCGAAGCCGAAGCGAGAACGAGCGGGCTCAAGGGCGACTATCCATAGGCTCGACGCCTAGGGATAGTAACCGCTGATCGTCCTCGCCTGGAGGCTGGTCGGCTCGACCTTGATCTCGACCTTGCGCCACTTGTCCTTGCTCGTGTCGGAGTTCGTGGAGTAGTAGGTCAGCAGGTACTGGCTGCGCAGGTCCTCGTTGATCTGACGGTACACGCCCTCGAGGTTCTTCGCCGAGTCGACGTAGAAGGTCTGGCCGCCGGTGACCTGCGCGATCTTGTTGAGCTTGTACTTGACCTCGAGGTCGGTGCCCGAGATCTTCAGGCCGATCGCGTAGATCGAGAGGCCGGACTTGCGCACGTATTCGAGCAGCGTGTCGTAGTCGAACTTCGACGCCGTGTCCTTGCCATCCGTCAGGATGACGAGCGCCTTCTTCCCCTTGACGCCCGTGAACTGGTACAGACCGTAGATGATGGCGTCGTAGAGCGCGGTCGAGCCCTCGGCGCGCAGGCCCGACAGCGCCCGCAGCATCTTGTCCTTGCGGCTCGAGAGCTTGGCGAGCAGGTACGGCTCGTTGTCGAACGACTCGACGAACGCCCGGTCCTTGGCCGACATCGTGTAGTCGAGGAAGTTGAGCGCGGCGGTCTCGGCGTCGGGAAGCGACTCGAGCATCGAGGCCGAGGTGTCGACCAGGATTCCGACCGACAGCGGCAGGTTCTTGACGTACTCGAAGCCCTGGATCGACTGCGCCACGCCGTCCTCGAAGACCTTGAAGTTGGACTGCTGAAGAGTGTTGACGGGGCGGCCCTTCTCGGTGACCGTCGTGTAGAGCTCGACCGCGTCGACCGTGACTTCCGAGACGAACTGCGGCGCGTTGACGTAGCGGAGATCCTCGGCGACCGCGCCGTCGTCGAGCGTGCCGACCACGCGGACGTAGCCGAGAGAGCCCGTCTGTTTGATGTTGACGGTCTGCTCGTAGGGCGCCTGGTACAGCGTCGCGACGCGCGACTCGTTGTTGTAGAACTCCATCTTCTGGAGCGTCTTGCCCTCCGGGACCGCGATCGCGGCGACGACCTTGGTCGGCCCCGACACCTTCGAGCCCTTCTCCGGGGTCATGATCTTCACGCGGAAGATCTCGCGTCCCTCGTTGACCGTGTACTCGTCTTCGCCCACGGAGCGGCCCGCGGCGCCGTAGGCGACCACGCGGATCGTCTGCTTGCGCGGCAGCGGTCCGAGGTTCAGATCCGCGTCGAAGGGCGCCTTCGTCCGCGTCATGATCTTCGCTCCGTTCAGGTAGAAGTCGACGGCCTTGACGCCCTCGGCGGCCTTCGTCTCGAAGCGCTGCAGCCCCGTCACGATCTCCTTCGCGATCGGGAGGAGCGCGATCGCCGACGGCATCAGCCCCGCCTCCTGGACCTTGTCGATGGCGGCCTTGCCCTCGGCGCGGGCGGCCGCGATCTGCGGCGGCGGCGCGTCCGGCTGCTCGGGCACGCTGAGAGGCTCCGACAGCCGGCCCTCCGCGTTCTGGTTGCCGTCCGAGATCTTGAGGATGAGCTTGTATTCGCCGGGATAGAGGTAGCGCCGGACCGTCAGCGGGATCTTCTCCCCGCCGATCTCCTCGATGGGGATGTCGAAGCGGTACTTGAAGTTGTCCACGAGGCGCTCGTCCTTGACGATCTCGCCGATGATGTCCACGTTGTAGAAGCTCTCACCCCCGAGCGCGCGCGCCTTCAGCTCCGCCTTGGGGACGAGCAGCGAGAGGTCCATGCCGAGCTTGTTCGCGCGGACCTCCGGGAAGTGGACGAGCTTGCCGACCGCGAGATTCGCGGAGTTCTCGTGGAGGTCCGTCGTCATCGACAGGATCTGGTCGACGCCCTCGGTCTCGATCAGCGGCGGATCGAAGAGCTTGCTGGCGCCCTGCATCGAGAACGCGCCGGTGCCGAGCACGGTCGACGTGTACTGGAGCGCCTGCTGCACGGTGCGCCACTCGAAGCAGCGCTGGATGTCGGGCACCCGCGCACCGGTCATCATGTTCGACTCGACTCCGACGAGCAGCACGCCGGGCCCGTCGAGCGGGAGCCACAGCTTGTACGGCCCGGCGCCGTGCGGCTGGTAGAAGATGAGGTAGACCTTGCTCTTCAGGACCTCGATCCGCTCGTAGTACCAGATCTGCAGGGGGACGTAGATGTCCTCGCACTCGATCGGGATGACGGCGTCCGGCGGCCCCTGGATGACGAACAATTTGGCGCGGTCGTTGTGGAGGTCGTGGAACTGCTCGAGGGCCTGCTCGACGCGCCGCGTGTACGTCGCCCGGTAGTCGGTCCGCAGGCCCTGGTTGTCGATCGAGCGCCGCTTCCAGAAGGACTCGATGAACTTGTCCTTCTGATAGTTCTCGTGGATCTCGAGGAAGACCTCTCGCTCCTCGTCGGTGATGATCAGCTCGACGAGGGTCAGGAAGCTCTTGTACTTCTGGTCGAGCGCCTCGGTCAGCGCCTTCGCTTCCTTCTTGCTGAGCTTCCTGTGCGCCGGGAGGGGAGCGCTCGCGCTCGCGGCGGAGGGCGGCGCCGCCGGAGCCGGGGCCGACGACGGGGCGCCGCTCCCCGCGACGGCCGCCGCGCCGGCGGAAGGCATGCTCTCCGAGACGTTCGCGTTGGGCGACGCCGGGGCGTGAGCGCTGCCCTCGGTCCCCGGCCCCTCGACGGTGAGCGTCTTCGTGCCGGGCTCCTCCGGCGTCACGAAGGTCTCCGCGAGCTGACGGAGGTCCTCCGTGTCGACCGGCGGAGGCGTGTCGAGCGCGGCGTACTCGGGGGCGCCGAGGCCCTTCGCGGAGATCTCCGCCGCGGCCTCCGCGATCGCGCAGGCGTTCGGGCAGCTCGTCCCCGCGGGGGTATTCGGGCAGTTGGTGCTCGACCTCGACGCGCCGGCGCCCGTGGCTCCCGCGGCGGTGCCCGACGACCGGCACGCCTCGGCGAAGCTCCCGAGGCAGGTCGACGGCTGTATGAGATCGCGCTGCGGGATGGCCGGGTACCAGAGCTTGCGCGGGGCGCCGACCGCCTGACGGTAGAAGAGGTAGAGCGTCTTCTGGGCGACGCCGCCCTTGTCTCGCGTGTAGGTCCAGAGCTCGATCGACTTGAAGAGGTCGTTGCAGTCCGTGAAGTTCTGGATCGAGCTGGGCTCGCCCTGCCGCACGACGAGCTTGCCGGCCTCCTGGTCGATACCGTCGAAATCGGACGCGGCGATCTCGCGCAGGCGCTGGTAGCGGGCACGGTAGCCCGGCCCGAGCGGCGGCTGGAGGGTGGGCTGCTCGCGGCGGGCCCAGAAAGCGTTCTTGAAGCGCTCGCGCTGAGCCGGCTCCGTGAGCTGCAGGAAGACCTGCGCCTCCTCCGGAAGGATGATGGGCGCGACGTAATCCTCGAGCCACTTGCGGTCGTCCGGAGGAAGCGCCTTGATCCGCTCCGCGCGTTGAGCGGGCGTCAGGTCCGTGAGCGCGGCAGCCGGGATTGCTCCGGGGAGGGCGAGGACCGAGGCGACGAGGAACAGGAATACCGTTCGCAGCATCGGACTGTCGATCTTACTCAACTCTCGGCCACGGTACGGCTATTCCTTGAGAAATGTTTTACGCCGCCGAGTCATCGGAGCGATAATTTTGAAGGCCGTCCGAGAATCTGGAGAATGATCTACCTCGACAACAACGCATCGACGCCGCTGGCTCCCGAGGCCTGGCGGGCGATGGAGGACGCGGCGGGCCTGTACGGCAATCCGTCCTCCGTCCACGCCGCGGGTCAGTCGGCGCGGCGGCGCCTCGAGGAGGCGCGGGACGAGGTCGCCGCGCTCGTCGGGGCGAGGCCCGAGGAGATCGTCTGGACCTCCGGGGGTACGGAGGCCAACGCGCTCGCCCTCTTCGGAGCCCTCGGGGCCATCGGCCGGTCCGGAAGGATCGTGACCTCGGCGGTCGAGCACCCGTCGGTGCGCGCGTGCGCCGCCCAACTGGCCGAGACCGGTGCGGGTCGCTTCGAGTGGGTCGAGGTCCCGCCCGAGCGCAGCGGAGCGCTCGATCCCGGCCGCGTCCTCGCCGCCGTCTCGCCGGGCACCGTCCTCGTCTCCATCATGGCCGCGAACAACGAGTACGGCGGGCTCTTCCCGATCGCGGAGATCGCGCGCG
>Ga0068859_100001021_pt1 | contig 28677 bp, 18 predicted proteins | sample KBSSwiS22_FD_66585 | JGI IMG/M metagenome (GOLD analysis project Ga0068859, IMG submission 66585) | Switchgrass rhizosphere microbial communities from Kellogg Biological Station, Michigan, USA - KBS Switchgrass S2-2 | ecosystem: Host-associated > Plants > Roots > Rhizosphere > Soil ...
CTCAGCGATCGCTCCGGGCCCCGGTTGTCGCGCTAGGCCTGGTCGCCGTGCTCGTGGCGGTGCTGAGCGCCTGCTCGCAGGTGCTGCCGATGAGGTCGGCCAGCCTCATTCCCGCGGACCTTGTTCCCGCCTTCCGCGCGGCGGCCAGGACCTATGGCCTGCTGTCGGCAGCCCAGCTCGCGGCGCAGGCCCGGGTGGAGAGCCGGTTCGACTCGTCCGTGGTCTCGCACGCCGGCGCGGTCGGGATGATGCAGTTCCTGCCGAAGACCTGGGCCGAGTTCGGCATCGACGGCGACGGCGACGGGGTCGCCGACCCGCTCGACCCGCTGGACGCGATCCCGTCCGCCGCCCGCTACGAGCAGCACCTCGACACCGTCGTCGGGCACCTGCCGGGTGATCGGGTCGCCCTGGTGCTGGCCGCCTACAACGCCGGCCCCGCGGCCGTCGAGGCGGCCGGCGGAGTACCCGACTTCTCCGAGACCAGGATCTATATCGCCAGAGTGAACCAGTGGGCGGAGACCTACTCGACAGAGATCTGACCACCGCCGGTCTGACCGTCCGCCGGTCTGACATCAGTCCGCCACCTGAGCGGGCGGGGACCGGCTGACCATAACCGGCCGGCCGCCGCGGTGCGAGCCGCGCCCGAGGTCGGCGCGATGCTGGTCTTGCCGATGCGCCGGGCGGGTAGTGGGCCTGGCGTGGGCCCGTGCGGCGGTGTGGGCGCAGGAGATGTCGGACCGGGTTACCGGAAGGTGACGGCGATGGCGACGAGTGCTGACCTGCTGACAGACGCCTTCGGGCGGGTGCGGGAGGCGGTCCACGACGCGGTGGCGGGCCTGACCGCCGCGCAGCTGAACCACCGGCCGGAGGGCCGGCTCAACTCGATCACCTGGCTGGTCTGGCACCTGACGCGGATCCAGGACGACCATGTGGCCGGCGTGGCCGGCACCGAGCAGGTCTGGACGTCGGCCGGCTGGGCCGATCGCTTCGGCCTCCCGCTGCCGCCCGAGTCGCACGGCTACGGCCACACCTCGGCCCAGGTCGACAGCGTCCGGGTCGCCGAAGGCGGGCTGCTGACCGGCTACTACGACGCCGTCCACGACGCGACCCTGCGCTACGTCGCGACGCTCACCGACTCGGACCTGGACCGCGTCGTCGACACCCGCTGGGATCCCCCGGTCACTCTCGCCGTCCGCCTGATGAGTGTCATCGCGGACGACCTCCAGCACGCCGGCCAGGCGGCGTTCCTGCGTGGCCTGGGAACGTAGGCGCGCGCACGGGGAGGCGGTTTGCTGGCTTCGGCCCGGCGGGGCTAGGTTTCGGCCCATGACCGACTCCCCGGCCCGGCTCAGCGCGGGCGACGTTGCCCCGGACTTCACGCTCCCGGACGCCGACGGCAAGGACGTGTCGCTCGCGTCCTACCGGGGCCGCCGGGTGGTCGTCTACTTCTACCCGCGGGCGAGTACGCCGGGCTGCACCAAGCAGGCCTGCGACTTCCGCGACAGCCTTGCCCAGCTGAACGACGCTGGCATCGACGTGCTGGGCGTCTCGCCCGACAAGCCGCCGGCCCTGGTGAAGTTCCGCGACAACGAGGGGCTCACCTTCCCGCTGCTGTCCGACCCGGACCGGGCGGTGCTGGGCGCGTACGGCGCCTACGGCGAGAAGATGATGTACGGCAAGGTGACCACGGGCGTGATCCGCTCGACCTTCGTGATCGGCGCCGACGGCAAGATCGAGAAGGCGCTCTACAACGTCAAGGCCACCGGGCACGTCGCCAAGCTAATCCGCGACCTCGGGCTCGCCGCGGCCTGACATGCGGGAGGCGGCGTGCGGAGGTCTCGCCGGAGCGTAGCGAGGGTGCGGCCGACGGAGTGGCAGCGGTGATACTGACTGTCCGGCCGGGCCGCGGCGCCCCGCCGCTGGCGTGCCGGCGGCGCGGGGCAGCGCCGCCGGCACGGACGCGTCAGGAGGCCTTGAGGGTGTCGCCGAACAGCTCGGCGGTGCGCTCCCAGTGCCGTTCGGCCGCGGACTCGTCATAGACGCTCTGGTCCCCGACGGCGAAGCCGTGGAGGGCGCCGGAGTAGACCTCGAGCCGGTAGTCGACCTTCGCCTCGTCCAGTGCCGCGGCGAGCCGGGCCTGGTCGGCCGGCGTGCACGAGCCGTCCTCGTCGGCCACGCCGAAGTACAGCCTGGCCTGGATCCGGCCCGCCTGGGTGTGCGGGCTGGTCGGGTCGTCCTCGACGGCCAGCCGGCCGCCGTGGAACGAGGCCGCGGCGGCGACCCGGTCCGGGAACGCGCCGGCGATGATGAAGGACATTCGGCCGCCCATGCAGTAGCCGGTGGTGCCGACCTTGTCCGACCGGGCCGCCGGCACGTCTTCCAGCGCCGCCAGCAGCGCGCCGGTGGCGGGCACCAGGCCCGCGTTGGCGGCCATCATCACCTCACCGAGCTTGGCCCGCACCTCCGGGTTGGCGAACGACGAGGCGTCGAACGGGCCGGCGTCCGGAGTGCGGAAGAAGACGTTCGGCAGCGCGACGGCGTAGCCGAGGTCCGCCAGTCGCTGGGCCAGCCGGTCCATTTCCGGCCGGACCCCGAACGCGTCCGGAAACATGATCACGGTGGGCAGCGCGGGACCGCCAGAGGCCGAATGGTCGGCGGGCAGGTGCAGGTTGACGTCCATCACCCCGTCGTCGGTGGGAACGTTGAGCTTGGTCACGGGCACACGAACCTCCTGCGGAATCGGCCACCGGGCCGTGGAACTCGCCCGCGCCGGGCAAGCTGGCGGGTCCTCCTGGGCCGGGCGGTGAAATGTCTGCCGGCGGCTGCCCCGCGACGGGCGCGGCCCGGCTGCCTGCTGAATCCGCCGGGCCGGGGCGTCCCGCCGGGAGTCCCCAGCCGGGCTTGTCCGCCGGCCCGGCGCTGCCGGGCGCGCGCGGATAGTCGGCGTAGCCGCGCAGTTCCAGCATCGACCCCGTCGCCCGGCCCACGCTCTCACCGGCCCTGCGACAGCGCCCGCCCGTCGACGCCCGTCGCCGGCAACGCTGTCACCGGCCAATGGTGGCACTGGTGCGCATCATCGTGGGCCCAACCAGTCGCCGGCGGGCCTCGCGCCGTCGGGTCGACGTCAGCCGGCCGCGTTCACGGCCGCCTTGAACGGGCCGGGAAGCAGCTGGTTCTGCGACAGCGTCTTCCCGTTCACGATCACGGTCGGCGTGCCGGTCACCCCGCGTCTGGACGCGTTGTCCTCGACCTTGGCGACGTAGCCGTCGAACTTGCCCGATTTCACCGCGCCGGTGAACGCCGGGGACGTCAGGCCCACCTGCGCGCCGAGCTGGATCAGCCGGTCATTGGTGAAGCCGCCGGAGTTCTCCGCGGGCTGGTTGGCGAACAGCACGTCATGGTACGCCTCGAACCTGCCCTCGTCGGCGGCCGCGGCGCCCGCGTTGGCGGCGCGCACCGAGTCAGGCCCGATGAACGACATCATGTGGTAGACGGCCTTGATCCTGCCGGCACTGAGGAGCGACTGGACCGTCGAGCCGGTCGTCGTCTCGAACTGCTTGCAGACCGGGCACTGGAAGTCCTCGTAGAACTCGACCGTGACCGGGGCGCTCGCTCTGCCGACGACGATGCCGTTGTCCTGGCCGGTCGCCGTGGACGGCAGGACGACCGGCTTGGTGTGCTGTCGCGAGTTCTGCACGAGGATGCCGATCACCGCGGCGAGGATGACGGCGCCGAGCACCGACGCGAGCACGATAATCCGCTTGCGGCGCCGCTCCTTGGCCGCGGCCTCGGCCCTGGCTGCCGCGGCCCGGTCCCTGCGGGCCGCGGCGCGCGGGTCCCTGTCCGGCCGAGGTCCGCTGTCGACGCCGTCCGAGCGGCCCGCGCCCGGCCCCTTGCCGCGGCCGGACCCGCGACCCGTGCTCGCGCTCATCGCTCGCGCCCCATGCGTCCAGCCCCATCCTCGGACCGTGACCGGCCGCCGCGCCGCGCCCGGTACCCCTCGTGCCAGTCCCCGTCATCGCCCGCGCCGCCGGCGCGACGGCCGTCCCGGTCCGCCTCGTCCCGATCCACGTCGTCCCGATCCCCGGCTTCCTGATGCGTGCCGCGCCGGCTGCCCTCGCCGGGCAGGTTCTCGCCGTCCCAGCGCTCGTCCTGGCCGTCCCAGTCGTCCCACTCGTCGGGGTCGCCGTCCGCGGCGCGGCCCGTCGGCGGGCCGAACAGGAGGCGGTCCAGCGTCAGGTAGCCACCTGGCCAGACGGCGAGCAGCAGGCTGGCCAACAGAAGCAGACTGTCACGGATTAGCTCCGACGTGTAATGGGTGGGCGCGCCTTTCGCGAGGTCGCCGCCCTGTGAGAAGCACCCGCACTCGATGCGCAGGCCGCGGGCGGCGGCGGACGCGATCGCCGTGATGTAGACGGCGAGCAGCACCGAGGACAGCACTGCCCCCAGCCGCACGGCGAGGCCCAGCACGAGCAGGGCCCCGAGGGCGATCTCCACGAATGGCACCGCGTACGCAACCGGGTGGACCAGCGACTCCGGCAGTAGCCGGAACGCCCGCACCGAGCGGACCATCGCCGGCGCGTCGCCGACCTTGAGCGAGCCGGCCACCAGCCAGACAACGCCCAGGCCCAGCCGCAGCACCGTCGAGATCGCCCGTCCCCAGGGCTGGTCGGCGAACGGGACAGGGCGCGCCGGTGCCGGCTCGGTGCTCATCGCGGCGCCCTCCTGGCGGCCAGGACCGGAAGGTCATGGATGTAGTCGGTGACCTGCGTGCCCGGTGGGTAGCGCAGCGCCAGCGTGCCGTCGCGGTCGAACGCGAGCACGTCCGCGCCGTGGTTCTGGGTCATCGCGCCATCGACCCGCCCGGCCGGCGGCTGGGCGTCGACCCCGAGACCGCGCGCGGCCGCCCACACCCGCGAGAAGGGGCCGGTCAGGCCGTAGAAGCCGAAACCCGGGTCGAAGTGATGGAGCCAACTCGCGAGAACGGCCGGCGTGTCGTGCGCCGGGTCGACGCTGACGAAGACGACGCGGATGCCGGCGCGCACCGCCGGGTCGAGCGCGCCCAGCGCCGCGGCCAGGTCGGCCATCGTCGTGGGGCAGACGTCCGGGCAGCGCGTGTAGCCGAAGTACAGCAGGGTGACCAGGCCGGCGGTGCGGGCGCGCAGGTCGAACGCCTGCCCGTCGGCTCCGGTCAGGTCCAGTGCCGGCTTGGGTACGGGCACCTTCGGGCTCGTCCCGTGCAGGCCGCCCGGGCGCCGGTCGTCGATGACCGCGGTCCGCATCCCGGGCGTGTGGTCGGAGCATGCCGTCGGCCCGGCGAACAGTGCCGCCAGTGCGAGCGCCGCGACCGGCGCCGCCGACGGGCGGGCCGGGCCCGCTGGGCCCGAGGAGGTGATGACCATGATCCTCCGGCTTGGGAGCCTGGTCGGCGCCGGGACGCCCGGCGAGGTGGTGGCTGCTGTGAGTGACGAGATGACGGCGGTAACCGTAACCAAGGGTGGTCGTCGCGCCACGGCATTGGAGGAGTCTCCTGGCCTCTTCCGCCAGGGAGGAACGGCAGTGCCCCGGGGGTGGCGGACGCCGGCGGGCCCGCCCGGTGACTTGCGGTTCCGGCTCGTCAGAGGTTGTGAGGTCTGGCACCCTGGGTAGTGGACCCGTCGATGCTTCACCAACCGTTGGCCCAGGTTCGCGCGCCCGCAGCGCGTGGTCTGTGCTCTGGCGAGACGAGAGGTCACCCGTGCCGCAGGACCCGGCCGCCATCCAGCGCCAGATCGAACAGACACGCGCGGAGCTAGCGGAGACCGTCGACGCGATCGCCGAGCTGGTGTCTCCCCGGCGGGTCGCGGAACGCGCGGGTGAGCAGGTTCGCGCCAGGCTCGCCGAGCTGCGCGCCCGGGCCGGCCAGCGGGACGGCGAGCGGCTCGGGCTGCCGGCCGACGCGTCCTTCGGCGTGGGCGCCAACCCGGCCAATGCGCCCGACGTCGGCGCGCCCGGTCAGGCAGGGATGACCCGGACGGTCCGATGGGGGCGGGTCGCGCTCGCCGCCGGCGCGACGATGCTCCTGGTGGTGGGCACCACCCGGCGCCGTCGCCGCCATCGCGGTTGACCTGATCGTCGCCAGCGGTGCTGACGCTCCCGCGACCGCGCTGATGGCGGCGGCGCGGCCGGGCCGACACCCACGACGTCGTCGCGACCGACGCGCTCGTCCCGCTCGGCCTGCGGTCCGTAACCGCGACCCGGCGCGACCGCGCCATGGCCGGGCCGCGTGGATACCGTGGTCGCGGTGCCGCCGCACCGGTGGTTGGCGGGCCGGCTGGCGCTGCCGCGGGCAGCTGGCTCGGCCGCCGCGAGAGTCTGGGGACGCCGAGTGAGTCAAGACCTCCGTGGCCCGGTGCCCACCGGCCGGCTCGTCCTCGTCCGACACGGGGAGACGGAGTGGAGCCGCTCCGGCCGCCATACCGGGCGCACTGACATACCACTGACACCGGAGGGCGAGCGGCGGGCGGCGGGCCTGCCCCCGGCGTTGCGGGAGTTCCGGTTCGTGCTGGTAGCTACCAGCCCCCGCGCCCGGGCCATCCGCACCGCGGACCTCGCCGGTCTCGTCCCCGGTGGGCAGCGGTCCGCTGCCGACGTGGCCGCGCGTGCGGTGTGGCCCGATCTGGCCGAGTGGGACTACGGCGACCTCGAAGGGCGGACGACCGCCCAGATCCGCGAGCAGCAGCCCGGCTGGACGATCTGGACCGGCCAGGTGCCGGGCGGCGAGAGCGCCGCCGCGGTCGCCGCCCGCGCGGACGCGGTGCTCGCGCGGGCGCTTCCCCTGCTGTTCGACGGCGACGTCGCGCTGGTCGGCCACGGGCACATGTCCCGGGTGCTGATCGCCCGGTGGCTCGGGCTGGGGCCCGCCCACGGGGCGTCGTTCCTGGTGGAGCCGGCGAGCGTCTCCGTGCTCGACCACGAGCGGGAGACCCCCGTGCTGGGCCGGCTCAACCTCCGCCCGGCGGCATCGGCCGCGCGCTGAGCGGCGGTCGGCCGGAACCGGGCGCGGCGGTCGGCCGGAACCGGGCGCTGAGCGCCCTTCGGCCGCTCCGCCTGGTACGGGCGCTGAGCGCCCTCCCCTGCGTGATCCGGGGTGCTGCTTGACCTTGGGGCAGGCGGGTTGAGGGGTTCTGGCCGTAGGTGGGTTTCGCTGTTCGGTTCGTGTGTGGTGGCTGGGTTGGTCTGGCTGGCTTGGCTGGGTGCGGCGGTTGGTCGGAGGCGGGCGGTGAGCGCCGTTCGGTTGTGGTGGCTGGGTTGGTCTGGCTGGGTTGGTCTGGCTGGCTTGGCTGGGTGCGGCGGTTGGTCGGAGGCGGGCGCTGAGCGCCGTTCGGTCGGGGCGTGGTGGTCGGTCAGAGATCGCCGCGCCTGCGTAGCGCGGTCAGCGCGATCACACCGGGGACGACCGGCAGCCAGTAGGTGATCAGCCGGTAGACGAGCACGGCGGCGACCATGGACGCCGCCGGGCCGCCGGCGGCGGTCAGGCCGATCGCGAGCGCCGGCTCGATCGCGCCGACGTTGCCCGCCGTCGGCGCGGCGCCCGCGACGGTGGATCCGACCAGGTAGACCGCGGCGACCGACAGCACGCTGACGTCGCCGCCGAACGCGCGCTCGCCCGCCGTCAGCGCGATCACCTGAGCCACCTTGGTTCCGGCCAGCGAGCCGGTGAGCACCGCGGCCCGGCCGGGGGAGTGCGCGAGGTCCCGCAGGTGCGCCCGGAAAGTCGCCAGCGGGCCGCGCAGCCGGTCGCGCACCCGGCGGCGGGTGAGCACCACGGCGAGCACGGCGACGGCCGCTCCCACGCCGATGCACACCGGACCGAGACCGAGGCTGGACATCGTGTCGCGCAGCGGGCCAGTCAGCGAGGCGGTCACCCGCGAGTCGCCGAGCAGCGCGGCCACCAGCGCGAGCGCCGCGAGATGGACGAGACCGCAGGCGACCCGTAGCGACGCGATCGTGGCGACCGCGGCTGGCCGGGACAGGCCCCGCCGCTCCAGGAACCGCAGGTTGACGGCGATCGCCCCGAGTCCGGCGGGGATGATCCGGTTCGCGGCGGCGGCGGCGCACTGCACGCTCGTCGCGACCCGGACGCCCAGTGGCAGGCCCGAGCCGGCGCGCAGCGCGAGGCCGTTGGAGACGTAGTAGAGCGTGGCACCGCCCCCGCAGACCAGTAGCCACGGCCAGTTCGGCGCCGGGATGTCGGCGAGCTGGTGCTCGACCTCGGCGCGGAACCGGACGGCGAGCACCGCGAGCGGCAGTCCGAGGATGATCGCGAACAGGAGCGTCCGCCGCCTCGGCAGGCGCAGCGCCGGGCGAACCGACAGATCGAGGTCGCCGATCGCCGACGCCCGTTCCCGTACGCCGTCGGCGCCGCGCCGCTGGCCGCGTGGCAGGCTCGGCGCCAGGGTCTCGCGGCCGACGATGACGGTCGGGCCGGCGAGCCCGGGGATGGCGAGCGCCGCTCGCTGCGGCCCGGCCATCAGTATGGGCACCGCCGGCGAACCGGGGAGGACCGGAAGGGCGGCCGGGCCGGCCAGCGTCGACGCGGGCCGCGCGAGCACCCGAATGCTGAGCGGGGTCGGCAGCTGACGTGGTCGTCTGGCCCTGGTGGCGTGCGCGGCTGCCGCCCGCTCACGCGCCGTGCCGCCGTCGTCGCGCGAACGCCGACCCAGCCGTGACGGCACGGTCGCCGACCCGGGGAGCGTCGTCGCTCTCGTCGCGTCCGCCGCCAACACACTCGGAGTCTCGATGGCTGGGGCTCCCCTCGAGCCGGGATCGATCATGTGGAATCGGGTGACTACTGTCCGGATGTAGCCCACGTCGCCCGTCTCATTGTGTGCACGGCCATGCGCGTTCGGCCAACCATGCGACGACCGGTGCCGTCAGCCGGCGCTTCAGCATCGGGGCGCCTCCGGTAGCGACTGGTCCGGACTGCAGGCCATCTCGGACGATGCCCTGGTCAAGTGTGGGTTTGCTGTGCGACGGAACCCCCTTCCGGGGGGTGTCCGTTGGTGGTCGCCCGGAAGAAGTATCGGTGTGGCGCGAATTCGCTCGACGCTCGACCGTCATCACTGCGGCGTTTCTTGCCCATCGTGATTCTGTCGTCGCTCTGCATGAGGTCGGACACGCCCCGAACGTGCGACCGGCGCCGGTCACGAGGTCTCTGCTGAGCTCCGTCGGCGGCGAGCTACGGCCCCGTGCTCGCTGCGCTCCTACGCTCAGGTGTCTCTGCTGAGCTCCGTCGGCGGCGAGCTACGGCCCCGTGCTCGCTGCGCTCCCACGGGACCTCCGCTCGCCGCCTCCTACGCTCAGACCTCCTGGACGCCGGCCCGGCCGGTGACCTCGGCCGGGGATCCTCCGGCGGCGAGCTCGAACCAGACCTCCTTGCCATGGCCTGCCTCCGGCGGTGGGTCCAGGACACCCCAAGCGCTCGCCAGCGACGCGACCAACTGGATGCCGCGGCCCGACTCGTCCCAGGTGCGGCCGGCCCGCAGAACCGGCGGGAGCGGGCTGTCGTCGCCGACCAGGAACCTGACCCGGTCCGGGTGCGCGACGAGGGCAAGCCGTACCGACGTCCACCGCCCCCGGCTCGCCGTGCGGTCCCGGACGGTACTCGCGCCGAACACGCGCGGCCGGTCCGCCAGCTCGTCGCCCTCCACGGGCCCGGCGCCCTCCGGGATACGTTCGCCTTCCAGCGGCCGGCTGCTCTCCGGAATCCGGGGGCTCTCCGAGAGCTGGACTCGCACGGCGTTCGTGACGATCTCGGTGACCAGCAGCCGGGCGACGTCCGCGTCCTCCGCGCGGTTCCAGGCCGCGAGCACCTCGGATACCAGCCTTCTGGCCCGGCTGGCGGCCTTCAGGTCCGCGAGCAGATCGAACCGCGCGGTGAGAGCCACGGCCACAGCCCACCTTCCTGGGTGCGCCGGCCAGCCCGCCCGACCAGGGCCCCGCGCGGGTCCGCAGCACCGGCTGGTTGCCTACTGCCACCGCGACCTCGACTGCAAACCTTGGTCACGGAGCCTGAGCCGGCGGAGCCGGTTCCCTGCCGGACCCCGCCTGTCCGTTCAGCGTGGCGTGACCATGGTCCCGACCCGTGGCCGCGCTGCGGCGTGCTTTCCTGATCGGTCCCAATTCAGGGCAGGGTAGGGCGCTCGGCGCCCGGCCCAGGCGAAAGCGGCCGGGGGTCTCTGCCGGATGCGCGAAGCGGATCTGAGAGGTCTGGGGCTCCGCGCCCGTTCCGGCCGCTTTCGCCCTAGATGACGTCGATGCCGTCGAGGATCGGGTCGCGGCGTGACATCCATTCCGGGGTGACCTCGTCGGCGAGCGGTGGCTGTCCCGGGCGGCGCGCTATCGGGTCCAGCGGGCGGCCGGTCGCCGGGTCGACGCTGTCGCCGTGAATCGAGCGGTGCGGCGGCGGTGGTGCCGAGATCGAACGGCTCTGGCCGCGCGGCGGCCCGGCGGGCGGCCGCAGCCGCGGGTCGATCGAGCCGGGCAACCCGCCGAGGCCCATCACCCCGAACTGCCCGGTGGCGCCGTTCGGCTCGCCGGACGGGGGTGTGCCGTGTCCTGAGGGGGCGGGCAGGCCCGGTCCCGCCGGGGCGCTCGGCGGTCCTGAGGGCGCGGGCGCGCCCGAAGCGGGCCAGCCCCTCGGGTCGGCGGGATAGCCGGCCGGTGGCCGCGCGGGCTGTGGCGCCTGCCGCGGCGGATAGGGCGCGGGCCGTCCCTGGCTGTCTCTGGCCGGGCCGGGTGGGCCGGTGGCCGGGCGGGCGCCCTGCGGGAGCCCGGACTGGCCGTATTGGCCACCCGGGTAGCCGCCGCCCGCCGCGGCCGGTCGAGGACTGGACTGGTTGGCCGGCGGCGGCTGGGCAGGACCGCCACCAGAACCGTTCGGATGGCCGGCTGGCGGTGGCCCGGCCGGCCGTGGGTTGACCTGCCGTGGGGCGGGCTCACCGAACCGCGGCGCGGCCGCTGGCGGTGGGGTCGGGGCCTGCGGCGACAGTGGGCGGGCAGGAGCAGCGGCCGAGCCCGGCCGCTGCTGGGCCGGGCGGCCGGAGCCGGGCGGCCCGGACCCCGGCCCGAAGGACTGGGGCGGCGAGGGCTGGGTTCCAGGAAGCGAGGGCTGGGGGCCGGCGGCGCGTTGCTGTTGCGCCGGGCCGGGATACGAGGCGTCAGGCGGGACGACCGGAACGGTCCCCGTCAGACCGGGTGGCGGCAGGATCGGGCTCGATCCCGTCATTCCCGGCGGCGGGAAGCCGAAGCTTGCCGCGGTCGTCCCCGGGGCCGGGAACGCCGGGTTTCCGCCGGCCACTTCAGGTGGTGGGAAGGCCGGGTAGCTCTCGCCAGGCGGCGGGATGTGCGGCACCGGCCCGGTCTGGGCGGGTGGCGGCCCGGGACGGCTGGCCTCGGCCCCCCGGGCGCCGGGCGGCATCCGCTCGGACGGTGGCGCCGGCGTGACCGGCGGCGCGGTGGCGGGCAGCGACAGCGGTGGCTGCGAAGCAGGCGGGGGCGTCGGCTGGCCGGACCGGCCGAGCGCCGGGATCAGCACGGGCCGCCCGACGGTCGGCGGGGACGCGCTGTGCGGCGGCGCGCTCGGTGGCGGCGTAGGCGGTGGCGGAGGAGGCGGCGGTGGCGGAGGAGGCGGCGCGCCGGTGGAGCGGGGCCCCGGCGGGTCGGGCAGGTTGCCCTGAGTCGTCCGGCCGTCCGGCCGCGGCTGCGGGGCCGAGGCCGCGGCGTGGCGCGAGCTGATCAGGTGCGCTCCGGTAGCCGGCGGCGGCGTGTGGGGAATCGCGGCGCTGGGAATGGCGTGTGCGCCCGTGATCGCGGCGTTGACGGCCCGGCGGGTTGCGCCGGGAAGCGGCCGCGGCTGGGATACCTCGCGGTCGATCGACGGCAGCTCCGCTGGCAGGCCGGTGACGGCGAGTACCGAGGCGCAGGGCCAAAGACGGTCGCAGCCGAGACAGACGTCGAACTCGTTTGGCTGATGGAGGTCGATCAGGGCGAGCAGGGAGCGGATGTGCTCGATGGTGCGCGGGCCGGCGAGTACCGGTCCGCTCCTGATCATGTCAAGTTCCGAGCACAGCCGACCGTGATACCGCTCGACGTCGGAAACGTCCTGATCCTCCATTATCGCCAAGCATGCACCATCGAACCGCGCGACGCGCGGGCGGTACCCGAAAAGCCGGACAAGACGAGCCTCACATGGTACGGACAGCGCCGGACCGGTCGCTGCGGGAGCCGACCGCGTCGGTTCGCGCGCAACGGCGCGGGCGCCCGACCAGCACGGCTCCCGGTGCCGACGCGGATCCAGTCGCCGCCACCGGCGGCGTCACCGGGCGCCGCCGAGCCGCCGGCGGGTAACGCGCCAGCCGGGGATCCGGGGCAAGCGGATCGCGACGAATCCCGGCCTCCGCCGGCCCGCCGGGCCGGCTCGGCACGGCCGGTGACGCCGCCGGATGCGGAACGGGGCCGTCAGGCACGCTCCGGGCGGACCTCGTCGCCGCGGCGGACCTGACGCATCAGGCCCTCCTGGAGACGAGCGAACTCCTCGATGTAGGGGCTGTCCGCCGGGTTGCCGCTCGGCAGCTCCTTACCCGGCGCGCCGCGGTCGAACGCGGGCTCGAAGCCGGCGTACGGGCCGCCGCCGTTCAGCCGGTCGGGCTGGCCGTTGTCGAACGACGGGTAGTGGCTGGCGCCCTGGGCCGGCGCGCCGCGGTCCGCCGGTGCCTCGTAGGCGGGGTAGCTCGGCGGCGGCGTCGTCGGGCGCTCCGGCGCGTTGTCGAACGCCGGGTAGTGCGCGCCGTTCGGGGACCCCGGCCGCTCGGGCTGATTGTCGTAGCCGAACTGCGCGGACCCGTTGGCCGACGGCGCTGGGCTGATCGACAGCGGCGCCGAGCGCAGCGGCTCGGAGGCGCCGTCCGACTCGGCCGGGCCGAAGCCGTCGCTCTGCGCCAGGATGCGGGCCGAGAGGCTGACCGACATCGGGTCGCTTCCATAAGTGATCACGTCGACCTGGTCGTCCGGGCCGATACCCCCGTTACGGGCGAGGTCGACGAACCGGAACAGATCGGCCCAGCGCAGGCCGTCAAGGTCCACACTGATGCGGAGTGCCATGTTGTGTCCCGTCCCGTGAGCTGCGTCTGAGCTGCGTCTGAGCCGCGTCGTGTGCCGCCCAGCGCATGGCCGAAGCGCGTCCCCGCCGATCCGCTCGCACCGATCGACGGGTCCCCCTAGGCGGGGTGTGCCGGCCCGTGCGCGGGTCTCCCGCCCGCGCCCCCGGCGTGGTCTGACCAACTCCGGGTGATGGGCGGCAGCTTATACCGCGTTGGGATTGTGCTCCCCAGGCGGGCGCCTTTGGGAGGCTATGGACACCTTCTCTCCGTGAGCCGTCCGCGGGGCCTGACCGGCGGCGCGTTGCCAGGAGCCGCAGGTCGGGCCAGTTCTGGACGGACTGGGCGGCGGTGGCGGGCCGACGAGCCGGGCGTGCGCCGCGAAGGCGGCCAACTCCGACTGGCGACCGCCTGTCGGTGTGGGAGTAGTCTCGCGCCCGTGACCAGTGTTTCCGGTGGTGTCAACGGCGTCGGCGCCACGGCCGGGGTCGGTCTCGGCGGTGTGGCCGGGGTCGACATCCGCGCCGGTTCGCTGCCGATCAGGCTGCTGCACGACCGTGTTCTCGTCGAGCCCCGTGAGGACTCGGTCGACCGGCGCTCGAAGGCGGGCATCGTGATCCCGGCGACCGCGCGGATGGGCAAGCGGCTGTGCTGGGCCGACGTCGTCGCCGTCGGCACCGCCGTGCGCACCATCCAGGTGGGTGACCGGGTGCTGTTCGACCCCGAAGACCGCGCCGAGGTCGAGCTGCACGGCTCCACCTACGTCCTGATGCGCGAGCGCGATGTCCACGCCGTCGCCGCCGAGCGGCTCGACGACGGGCTGACCGGCCTCTATCTCTGATCTGGGTACCTCGGATCCGCGGCGGCGGGCACCTCGCGGACGGCGTACCGCGCCAGCTCGACCCGGTTCGCAGCCGCAGCTTGCCCAGGACGTTGTGGACGTGGTTCTGGACGGTGCGCGGTGAGACGCCGATCCGCGCCGCGGCGTCCCTGGCGGACAGGCCCCTTGGCGACCAGCCGTAGCACCTCGACCTCGCCTGTCAGCTTCGGCGTCCCCGGCACCTGGGGCCGCCTGGCCGCGCGGGACATCTCGCCGGGGACCAGCGCCGCGAGGCCCGCGCTGAACACCGGCAGCCCGGCGGCCGTCCGGCGGGCCGCGTCGACGAGATCCTCGGGTCGGGCCGACTTGACCAGATAGCCGGCCGCGCCGGTCAGCCGCGTCGCCCAGGCCCGCGTGGAGCGCATCCTCGCCGAGCACGACCCGTTCCGCTGCCCCAGCCCTGACCTCCGCGATCGGATGCCTCAAGTCCTGACTTCCGGGTCCTGATCTGGAAGTCAGGACGTTCGGTCCCGCCCTTCCGGGGCCTGCGGGGTCCGGGAACCTGCCGGCGCGGGTGTGGCGGGTCAGACACGAGGAGGCGACCGCGAGATTCGCCCTGTGCGGCTCCTGCCCCGTATCCTTCGCACGGTCTTTGATGATCCAGGCGTGGCCGGCCCTCCTGGGTGGGCGTTGGCGCGAAGAAATGCGGACATTTGAAGTCGGCTTCTTCTCGCGCCAGAAGCATTGCGTATTGTGACTATCCGATCTCGTTCGGGTGAACAACTGGGCGTCGGAGCGGCGAAGGGCCCGCTCCGCAGCCGAGCTCGCCCGGGTGGGACGGGGTGTACCGCCTCGCCTGGCATGAGGAACGGCCCGCCCTCGGGGGCGGGACCGCTGGTGTGGCCGCCGGACGGCCGGCCCGCCGGCTGTCGAGGAGTGGACGGAAGGAGAGGCATGGCTCGAGATTTCGACGCCCGGCGTAGTGGCGACGGTGATGACGACGACCTGCAGGAGCAGAGCCTGGAGTCGTTGAAGGCGCAGCGGGTCGGTGCGGCCGCCGATCTGGGCGACGACATGGACGCTCTCGAGACGGAGCTGGATCTCCCCGACGCCGAGGTGCGGGACGAGGAACTCGCGCTGCGCGTGCTGCCGCGGCAGGCCGACGAGTTCACCTGCACCAGCTGCTTCCTGGTACACCACCGCAGCCAGCTCGCCGACGTCCGGCGCACGGTCTGCTCCGACTGCGCAGCCTGACCTGTCTTTCCGCTGTTCCGACCGGTCCGGACCGGCGGAGCCCGCGGGAATGACCCGCGACCGCGACAGAGAGTAACTGCCCGGCTACCGTACGGTGGGTGCTGGGGGGTGACGGGATGCCGTGCGAGCGTGACCACTATCCCGAACGGATAGGCGGTCAGGGTCCCGACGGGACGAGCGGCCAGAGTCCCGAACGCAACGGGGACCGCGGCCCCGGGGGGACGAGCGACAGGGGACCCGGAGAGCCGGGCGAAGGGGTCCCCGGCGGGCAGGGCGAAGGCCCGCCGGAGCGCGGTGGGCGCCCGGCGGTACAGCGTGGCGAGCCGCCCGCGACCGAGCCTGGCGCGGTGGTGGCCCGCGGGCGGCAGGTCCCGGCGGCAGGCCTGCCGCCGCTGCGGTGCCGGCTCGCCCCGCCCGCGCTGCCTGTTCCCCATGTGCCGCGGCCGCGGCTGTGGGAGCTGCTCGAGGCGGGCGACCGGGCCCTCACGATCGTGCGCGGCCCGGCGGGCTGCGGCAAGACGGCCCTGCTCGCCTCCTGGTACCTCGCCCGCCGGGACGGCCTGCCACTGGTGTGGCTCCAGGTTGATCCGGCGACCGGACCGGCCCCGGCACCGGCCAGTGCCATCGCTGCACCGGTCCGGGTCTCGTTCTGGGCCCACCTGCTGGCGGCGTTGCGCTCGCATCCCGACGCCGACCCCACCGGTGCCCTGGCGCGGCTGAGCCCGCCGGCGCCCGGAGGTCGGGCCGACCTGTTCTGCCGTGAGCTGACAGATGCCCTGGCCATCGGCCGGCCGCTTCCCCTGGTAGCGATCCTCGACGACGTCGGGCTGATCCAGGATCCGGCGGACATCGCGGGCTTGGAGTTGCTGGCGCAGGGCGCCAGGGGGCTGCGGCTGGTGCTGTCCGGCCGGCGGATTCCGGTGGCGGCACACCGGGCCCGCGCCGCCGGGCAGCTCACCGATATCGGCCCGGACCTGCTCGCGTTCGACCCGGCGGAGACCGATCGCCTGCTGGCCGCGCTGCGGGTGCCCGCCGCGGCGGCCACCGGCCTTCGGGCAGCGACCGAAGGCTGGGCGGCCGGCCTGCGGCTGGCCGCGGCGGCGCTCACTACCGCCGCCGACGTCGCGGCCGTCGCTGTGGCTGCTGGCGGCGTGGCCTCGGCTCGCGCCCAGGACGGCACGTCCGTGGCGCGTGGCCCCGTCGGCGAGTGTGCCAACGAGGCCGCCGGGCGGCCCGCGCTGCCCCCGGCCGCGTTCGCGCCCGTCGCGGACTACCTGCGGGCGGAGGCGCTGGCGACCATGCCGGCTGGGCTGCGTCGTCTGCTGGTTCTTACCAGCGTGCTGGACGAGGTGTGCGGCCCGCTGGCAGAGGCCGTCGCGGCCGAGCCGGCGGCGGGCGACCGGCTGTTGGCCGAGCTCGCGACCGGCGCGGTCCTTGCCACGCCGCTGCTCGGGTCGCCGCTGGCCACACCGTTGCCCGCTGGACGACCGGGCGCGGCCGACGGCGGTCTCACGGTGGACCGCGGTCTCGGAGGAGGCCTGGGAATCGAGGCCAATCCGGGCCTTGGGGGCGACTGGGGTCTCGGGAGCCGGCTCAGCCAGGCGCCGGGGCCTCGCCAGGAGACCGATGCCCGCGGGGCCGGTGGCACGGACGATCCTGCGGGCGGCGGGGCGGCGCCCGGCGACGGGCAGCCGCACGCGGCCGCGGTGGCGCCCGCGTCCTGGTATCGATACCACGCGCTCCTGCGCGGCGTGCTGCGGGACACACTGCGCCGCGACCCGGCGGAGGACGAGGCGGAGCTGAACCTGCGGGCCGCCCTTTGGTATGCGGCCAACCGCCGTCTTGTCGACGCGGCGCGGCATGCCCGCGAGGCCGCCGACTGGCGCTACCTCGCCTGCCTGGTGGCGCGCGGCACCGTCCCACTACTCCTGCAGGGTGAGCTGCGCGACCTGGCCGCGCTGGTCGGGGACTTCCCGGACCGCGCGGCGGGCCTCGGCCCGGAGTGTGCCATTACCGCCGCGGCCGCCCGCGTACTCGCCGGCGACGCCGTCATCGCGGGTGAGTACCTGGAGCTGGCGCGTTCCGGCCTCGCCGCGGCGACGTCCGCCGCCGGCCAGCCCGGCGCTGCCGCGCGGCTGGGCCAGCGCGGTACGCAGGCAGCGACGGGCGGCGCTGGCTCGCCCGGGGCCGCGCGGCGGGTGCTGCTGACGGCGATCGAGGCCGTCGAGCTGCGGCGCGCGGAGCTGACCGGGGATGTCGACGCGGCACTGGCCACGGCCCGCCGGGTGCTGCGGGTGCGGGCCACGGCTGAGCCCGGCCCGGCCGCCGGCCTGCCGGACGGACTGCGCCCGCTGGCACTGGCCGCTCGCGGCCGGGCGGAGCTGTGGCGCGGCCGGCTCGAGGCCGCCCAGGACGCGCTGGGGGTCGCGCTCGCGGACGCCAGGAGCGCCGGGTTCACCGGTGCCACCGCCGGCTGCCTGGGGGCGCTGGCGCTTGGCTTCGCGCTGCGCGGCCGGCTGCGTCAGGCCGAGGAGACGGCGGCGGCCGCGCTCGCCGCCGGTCGGCCGCGCGAGCTGACCTGGCTCGACGGCCCGGCTCGGGCCGACGCGACCTCCTCCGGGGCCGAGCAAGATGACATCGCTCGGGGCCGGGACCCTGATGGCAGCTCCGACCTGGCCGTGGTCGGGCGGCCGGGCGCCGGTCGTGAACCGGTCGACCGACTCGTCTCGCTCGCCGCGCCGGCGGTCGCGGGTGTCCCGGGGACGGCAGAGGCGCTGTTGGCGCTGGCGGTCGTCGCTGGACACCGGGGGGACAGCGCCGTCGGGCTCGGCTGGGCCGACCTTGCCGGGCGCGCGGCCGGCGAGTCCGGCCAGCTGCCCGGCCTGGTCGGCCTGCTGCGGGCCTGGCTGCGGCTGGGCCGGCGGACCGGCGAGGACCTGCGGGCGGCCCGCCGCGCCCTCGCCGCGTTCCCCGCGCGGGAGGCGCCCGCGCTGCTGGCGGCGGTGCGGGAGGCGACCCAGGCAGACCTGCTCGTCGCCGGGGGCAACCCGGACGCGGCGCTGCGGCTGCTCGGCCCGGACGAGACGGCCAGCCGGCGCGACCGGCCGGCGGCCAGGTTGGCCAGGGGCCGCGCGCACCTGGCCCGCGGTGATGCCGCGGCGGCCGCGGTCTCCGTCGCGCCGTTGCTCCGCGCCGACGGCGGCGGGTCCGCGAGCGTTGTCGGCGCCTGCGCCATCAGCGCCGTCGCCGCGGCGAGACAAGGCGACGGGGCGCAGGCCGGCGGGCTGCTCGCCCGGGCGTTCGCACTCGCGCAGGACGAGCAGCTGGTACGGCCGTTCGTCGAGCTCGGGCCCGAGATCGTGGCGTTGATCGACGCCCATCCCGGCCTGCCGGACGCCGCGCCGCGGCTCGTCGCGACGTTGCGGCAGGCCGTGGCCCGGGAGGCGCAGCGCCGGCCGAACGAGCGGCCCCGGACGGTTGAGCATGTGCGGCCGGGTGAGCAGGGCCGGTCGGGCCAGCCGCGGCCGGCGTCCCGCGGGGAGCGGGCCGGCACTGGCCCGGCACGCGGGGCGACGCGGCCCCAGGCCGGGCCGCATCCCGTCACCGTCCCGACGGCGCGGCGGGCGTCGCGGCCCGTGGGTGCCCACCCGGACGCCGCGCTCGGCCAGGATGGGCCCGCGCCGTGGGAGGCGGGGGAGGAGGCACGCGGCGCCGGCCCGCGGCGGGCCGGCGCCTCCGCCTGGGAAACGCGCGGGGGGTTTGCGGCCGGTCGGCCCGGCCCGGCGGGCCGGGCCGGGCCGGGTGGGCGCCCGGGCGCGCCGCCGCGCGGCTCATCCCTGGCCGGCGGCACCGTGGGCGGCGGCTCACCCATGCTCGGTGACGGCCGGGTCGGTGACGGTCACGCGTCCGGCGGCCCTGCCGCGACGGACGGCTCGGCCGTGGTCGACGGGCGGGACGGTGTGCCCCGCGGGCCAGATGATCAGGAATTCGGAGGGCAGGCCTCGCGGGGCTCCGTCCCCCGGGACTCGCGCGGGCCCGTCCCAGCCGCGGGCCGGCGGCCATCCGAGTGGCTGGTGGGCGCGGCGCAGGCCGGCTTCCCACCGCCCGATGCCCTCCCACCCGGTTCCGAGCGGGCGGCGCGCCAGCCGGCCGGTCGCGGCGCCGACCGGCTGAGCGACCGGGAGTTGGCGGTGCTCAGCTATCTGCCGACGATGCTGACGACCGCCGAGATCGCCACGGAGCTCTACGTCTCGGTCAACACCGTGAAGACGCACCTGAAGAGCATCTACCGCAAGCTGGATGTCGCTCGCCGCCGCGACGCCGTCCACCGGGCTCGCGCGCTGCACCTGCTCTGACGCGGATCCTGCTCCGATATGCAGACCACGACGCGGAGGTCACCCGGGGCTCCCGGCGGGTGGCCAGGTGTCAGGGCCGGTGATGACGGGTTGCCGTGGGGCGGCGCGGCGCGGCGTGCTCACGGAGCCGGCCACCCAGCCGCCGCGCTCAGCCGGTGCGCCGCCAGGCGCGGGCCGGTCAGCGTCACCGAGACCCGGATTGAAGATCCAGATCAGTCGGAGCACCAGGGTGACGATGCCGGCGATCGCCAGGATGAGGCCCAGCGTCGGCAGGTCGAGGCCGTGGACGCGGAAGGTGATGGCGTATCGGAGGATCGTGCCGACGACGATCATGAAGATCGACGAGCCGATGGTCACCGCAGTTCACCCCTCTCGGGCCGCCGTCCCGGGCTGGCCGGCGGCCCCACCCCATCCCTGGGGAGGGGCCGCCAGCCCGGCGTCAGATCCAGCCGCGGGCACGGTGGGCGCCGCGGCCGAGCACTGTCGGAACCGGCGGACCGGGTCGCCGCAGACCGTACCCGTCTCGCCGATCGGTTACACAGCGTGCATGAAATGGGGTGGTTCTCCTGCCCCTCGGTGACCGGCATGGCCCGTGTGTGCACAGCGTGACTAGCTCGATCGGGTAGTGAGAAAGCGATCATCAACTACAGGGAGTGTGCATGTGACCACGCTCGATAGAAGGAGAGCGCTCTCATAGGACTTTAGGCCCTGTGTTGATCTCGGAAATGCCGGTCCTTGTTGGCAAGAGGTAAAAAGTCCCGCCCGGCGTCTGGCGTGCCTCCGGGGGTGCCCCTACGCTGACCCAACATGTCCAGCTTGGCCGGTAATACCCCGGCGGCCTCGAAGCGGTACGCCGAACCCATCGCGTCCGTCGTCAGAACACCCGCTTCGGCGTCCGGACTCCTCGTTACCTATCGACTGAGACTGGCCTCGACCGGACCCGGAGGCACGCGTGGTTGACCGCATGCTTGAAGGCGCGACGGATACCTATTTGGGCGGTACCGTCGGAATCCCTCCGGTTCGTCGCCAGCCGAGACCCGTGACAATCGACACACCTTCCGCCGTCCTGCGTGGGCCGGCGCCGCTCGTCGACGGTGCGGGCGTTCACGGCCACGAGGGGCCGGGTGGGATGCCGTCGACCGCCAACGCGTCGATGGTGGGAAACGCGTCGTCAGGCGCGGCCGCTCGGCCGCGAACCGCAGGAATGGGAACTCAGCCGGTTCGGCCGGGGGTGGTGGGAATGCAGCCCCGTGCGCAGCCGACCCCGCGGGCGGCTCAGCCGCCGCGGGACCTCGCCCTTGGCGCCGCCGAGCTACGCGGCATCCTGCGCGTCGTCGAGGACTGCGAGCGGGCGCCGACGTTGCCGGCGTTTCGGGAAGCCGCGCTGGACGCGATGTCCCGGCATCTCGGATACCGGAATTCGGCCTTCTTCCTCGGGCAGACGCTGGAGGTCGCCTTCCAGGACCAGCGCCCGTCCGCGCGCGGCCTCGCCCTGCGGATGGCCGGCCCCTTCCTGGAGCGCTACCGCGGCCTCGAGGTGTTCTCCGACCCCGAAAGCCTCCGGCTGATCCGGGAACGCGGTCTGGTCACCCTGGAGGACGTCGGCAACCCGGCCCGGCCGGAGATCCGGCTGCGTATGGAACGTTTCCTGCGCGCCCACGGCATCCACTCCGAACTCCTGTTGAGGCTCGCGGGCCCGGGCAGCATCGGCGCGGTCATCTCGTTGCTGGATCCACGACCAGGCGCGTTCGGCCCGCGTGACCGGGCTGTCGCGGCGGTCCTTGGTCGCCACCTCGGCAATCTGCTGCGTTTCCACGTCCGGGCCAACACCGGTCCCGCCGTCACCGCGAAGCTGTCCGCGCGGGAGCGCGACGTCGTCCGGCTGGTCGCGGAGGGCCATTCCAACCGCCAGGTCGCCGAGGCGCTGTGCATCAGCATTGACACGGTCAAGCACCATCTGACACACGCGCTGGTCGCCACCGCGTGCACGAACCGGACCCAGCTCGCCCTTGCCTGGCAGCGGGAGATGGGCCCGTCGGCGTCGTCTGGCGGCCCCGGCCGGGACTGACGGTCCGCGGGGCCAGCCAGCCCGGCGTCCCGGCGCCTGTGGTGGTGCGATGGCGGCCGCGCGGGCTGGTGGCCGCGTGGGCCGGCGGGTCTGGAAAACGGGCAGGCTCCGGCCGTTGACCTCGTAATACGCCCTTTTCCAGCCCTGCTCCGGCCTTCTGCGCCGCCGCCGGCCGGCCGCGGGTCACGCGCCACTGGTGGGGGCGCCGCCGCGTGGTTACGGTCGCGACACGCCGTTGCGTCTTCCTTGACGAGCCCCGGCGTAACCGTCCGTGTCGCCTGCCGCCGAATCGGCGAGATGTGCACGCCGCCGACTCTGCTCGGGTCGCGAGGCGCCGGTGGCGCGCCGAACTTGCGACCATCCAATGTGACTAGGCGAAGCGTGTCATGCCGACGTGGCCCGTCACCCTCGCGGGTCGTTTGCGGAGTTCCCTGCACCGGCGGCGCCATGGCCTCCGCGGGGGCGCCCGCCGCCCAGCGCCACGCCGCGGTCGCCCGGCCCGGCTGGCCCGCCCTTCCGGTGGCGTTCGGTGTCCGTTCCCAGCGTAGGACCGACGGGTTGATGGCCCGTTTCTCGAATGTCTCCGCCGATTTCGTGACAAGAAAAGAAGCGCTTTCGGATCGCCGCCCGGGGAAATTCGCTGGGAAACTCCGGAAGGTATCTGTCACTGGATTCTGGAGTAACCGGAGCAGTGGCGCTCCAGCCGTCGAGGGCGACCACTGCGCCGCGTCGGATACGCCGTCAGATGCCGGTATCTTTCGCCGGGCCGGGGTGGCCACGAGGCACCTCGATCGCCTGTCCAGCGAACCGCCGGGACGCCTCTGGGCATGGTCTGGGCAGTCACACCAGGCTCAACCGGTGGGACCGTGCAGTGATCGCTGAGAGGCCAGCTAGAATTTTCACTGAACCTTCTCGGGTAGCCGTCCTAGCAGTGTGACGTGCGCCCGAGGGCCCGCGTGAAACTCGATCTGGGTGCGTCCGGACATGGCCGGTCACGCCCGCGGTACGGACCTGGAGACGTTGTTTTCCGAGATGACCAAGGCTGTGGCGCACGCGTGCACCCGACCGCCTGCGCGGGATCGCGCGGGCCGTCGTCCGCCCGCCTCCCCGATGGTGAAACCGCCTCGGTGATGATGCACGCAGCAGGACCGTCAGCAGGTCTGTCCACCGAGCCCGTTCGGTCGCGTCGGCGCGGCCTGAGGCGTGGCCATCGCGGCGGGGTGTCGCCCGTCACCCCGCAGCCCGTACACCAGTGTCGCCCCGGGTGTCACTGGCTCAGGAGGACCAGTCGATGACCAGGACTTCCCGTCAGCAGGACGCGGGCCGTGTCACCCAGTCGAGGGACGCGGTGGCGGCCAGCCGACCGCCGGCCCGGGACCTCGTCGCCGTCGTGACCCCCTTCGGGGAGCCGAACGCGGCGCTGGTGGCGGCGGTGGAGCGCGCGGGTGGCCTGGGAGTGCTCGACCTCGGCCGCGACGCCGCCCGGGCCCGGCGGGCTCTCACGGACGCCGCGCGGTGGTGCGGCGGGTTCGCGGTCCGGGTGGGCCCGGCGGCTCCGCTGGGACCGACGGACCTGCCTGGCGGCGTCGACACCGTCGTGCTCGCCGATCCTGACCTGCTCGCCGCGGCTGTGACCTCTGCGGCAACCCCGGCCCTGACCCCTGCGGCAACCCCGGCCCTGACTCCTGCGGCAACCCCGGCCGCGGGCTGGCACTGGGACATCGTCAGCGCCGCCGGCCCCGGGGGGCGGCGGCGGGTGCTCGTCGAGGTCACCTCGGTGGCCGGCGCTCGCGCCGCCCTCGCCGCCGGCGCCGACGGGGTGGTCGCGCGGGGGAACGAGGCCGGTGGCCTGGTCGGCGACCTGACTACCTTCACGCTGCTGCAGCACCTGCGCGCGGCCGGCCTGACGGCCCGGTCCGGCGCCGCGGCGCCGTTCTGGGCCGCGGGCGGGATCGGCCCGCACTCGGCGGCCGGCGCGGTTGCCCTCGGCGCGGCCGGCGTCGTCCTGGATGCCCAGCTCGCCCTGGTCAGGGAGATGGAGCTACCCGCCGACGTCGCGAACGCGATCAGGGCCATGGACGGCAGCGAGACCGTCGTGCTCGGCGACCACCGGGTGTACGTCCGCCCCGACCTGCCCGTCGCCAAGCTCGCGGCCGCGGCGGCCGCCGGCGGCGCGCCCGCGACGGGCGCCGCGCAGGCGCAGGCCGGTCTCGACCTGCGCGACACCGGCGGCGAGATCGCCTCCGACGGAACCTTGCCGGCCGGCGCCGACGGGTCCCCGACAGCGGCCGAGGTCGCCGCCCGACTGGGCGCCGCGGACCTGCGCGCCCAGTTCCTCCCGATTGGCCAGGACGGCGCGTTCGCTCGCCCGCTCGCCGACCGGTACGCCACCGCCAGCGGCGTCGTCGGCGCCGTGCGCGCCGCGATCACCGACCAGCTGGCCGGCGCCGCCAGCCTGCGCCCACTGGCGCCCGGCGCGCCGTTCGCCGCGGCGCGCGGGCTGCGCTACCCGCTCGCCCAGGGCCCGATGACGCGGGTGAGCGACGTGCCCGCGTTCGCGAAGGCCGTCGCCGACGGCGGCGGGCTGCCGTTCCTCGCGCTCGCGCTGCTGACCGGTGAGCAGACCCGGGCGCTGCTCGCCGAGACGGCCGAGTTGCTCGGCGACGCGCCCTGGGGCGTGGGGATCCTCGGCTTCGCGCCCGCCGAGGTGCGGGCCGCCCAGCTGAAGGCCGTGCTCGCCGTGCGGCCGCCGTGCGCCCTGATCGCCGGCGGCCGGCCCGCGCAGGCCGTACCGCTGGAGGCCGCCGGGATCGACACGTTCCTGCACGTCCCGTCGCCGGGGCTGCTGGACCGGTTCGTCGCCGACAGTGCCCGCAAGTTCGTCTTCGAGGGCCGGGAGTGCGGCGGGCACGTCGGGCCGCGGGCCAGCTTCGCGCTCTGGGAGGCGCAGGTCGCCGGCCTGCTGGCCGCCGGCGAACGGATCGGTGGCACGTTCTTCGAGGAGCTGCACCTGCTGTTCGCGGGCGGCGTGCACGACGAGACGTCGGGGGCGGCGGTCGCCGCCGTCGCCGCCCCGCTGGTGGCGCGCGGCGCGAACGTCGGCGCGCTGCTGGGCACCGCCTACCTGTTCACGGATGAGGCCGTCACGACGGGCGCGATCCAGCCCGGCTTCCAGGACGCGGCGCTGGTCTGCGAACGGACAGTCCTGCTGGAGACCTCGCCCGGGCACGCCACCCGGTGCGTCCGCTCGCCGTTCGTCGACACCTTCCTCGCCGCCCGCGCGGATCTGGCCGCCGCGGGACGGGGCCGCCAGGAGATGTGGGCCGAGCTGGAGAGCCTGAACCTGGGCCGGCTGCGGATCGCCAGCAAGGGCGTTCGCCGTGACGGCGGCGCGTTGGTGACGGTTGACGCCGCCACCCAGGCGGCCGAGGGCATGTTCATGATCGGGCAGGTGGCCGCCCTGCGCGGTGAGCGGACCACCGTGTCCGCGCTGCACGAGCAGGTCACTGCCGGCGCGGGCGACGCGCTCGCCCGGCGCGCCGCCGAGCTGGGTCTTGCCGCCACCGAACCGGCCACTGGCTCGGCGACAGGGCGGATCCCGGCCCAGGCCGTGCCGGGTACGGCTGGCGAGTCGCGGCGCGCCGCGGCGGCGCGGTCGGTCGCGGCGGTCCGCGAGACGGCCCGGCCGGCCGACATCGCGATTGTCGGGATGGCGGCCGCTTTCCCCGGCGCCCCGGACGTCGAGACGTTCTGGGCGAACATCGTCTCCGGCGTCGACGCGGTCACCGAGGTGCCCGCGGACCGGTTCGAGGCCGACCGCTTCTACGCCGAGGACGCGTTCGTCAAGGACGCCGGCAAGATGACCCCGTCCAAGTGGGGTGGCTTCCTGCCGCCGATCCCGTTCGACGCGCTCGCCTATGGCATCCCGCCGCGTTCGCTGCGCAGCATCGAGACCGGGCAGCTGCTCGCGCTGGAGGTCGCCGCCCGGGCGTTGCGCGACTCGGGCTACGACACGGGCCTCGGCGCCCAGGGGCGGGCCGGCGGCGCGGGCCAGGCGTGGGCCGGGCGCCCGTTCGACCGGTCGCGGACCTCCGTCATGTTCGGTGCCGAGGCGGGCGCCGACCTGTCCGGCGCCTACGGCCTGCGGGCCGGCTACCGGGCGCTGCTCGGCGACCTGCCGCCCGAGCTCGACGACCACCTGCCCGAGCTGGACGAGGACTCGTTCCCCGGCATTCTTTCCAACGTCATCGCCGGCCGGGTCGCCAACCGGCTCGACCTCGGCGGGTCGAACTTCACCGTCGACGCCGCCTGCGCGTCGTCGTTCGCGGCGCTCGACGCCGCCTGCAAGGAGCTCGCCGCCGGCAATGCGGACATGGTGCTCTGCGGCGGCGTCGACACCCACAACGGGCTGAACGACTTCCTGATGTTCGCCTCCGTGCACGCGCTGTCGCCCAGTGGCAAGTGCGCGTCGTTCGACTCGACGGCCGACGGCATCACCCTCGGCGAGGGTGTCGCCGTGGTCGTGCTCAAGCGGCTCGCCGACGCCGAGCGCGACGGCGACCGCATCCACGCCGTCGTCAAGGCGGTCGCCGGCTCGTCCGACGGGCGGGCGCTGGGCCTGACCGCGCCGCGGCGCGCCGGCCAGGTCCTCGCGCTGGAGCGGGCGTACAACCGGGCCGGCGTCTCCCCGTCCGAGGTCGGCCTCGTCGAGGCCCATGCCACCGGCACCGTCGTCGGGGACCGCACCGAGCTCACCACCCTGACCGACGTGTTCACCGAGCACGGCGCCGAGCCGGGCAGCATCACCGTCGGCTCCGTGAAGTCACAGATCGGCCACACCAAGTGCGCCGCCGGCATGGCCGGCCTCATCAAGGCCACCCGGGCGCTCGCCGCCGGCGTGCGGCCGCCGACCCTGCACATCACCAGGCCCAACGAGGCGTGGGATGCCGAGACCAGCCCGTTCGCCTTCGACCGGACCGCGCGGCCGTGGGCCGCGCCGGCCGCCGACCGGCACGCCGGGGTGTCCGCGTTCGGCTTCGGCGGTACGAACTTCCACGTCGTGCTCTCCGCCTACGACGGCGGCCCCGAGCCGGCGCATGGCCTGGGCCTGTGGCCGGCCGAGCTGTTCCTGATCCGCGGCGCGGACCGGGCCGCGGCGGCTCGCCGGCTCGACAAGCTCTCCGAGCTGGTGGCGACCAACGAGAAGGCCGGCCGGCCGTGGCGGCTGCGGGACCTGGCCCGCACGGTCGCGGACGACCGGTCGGGGCCGGTCCAGCTCGCCTTCGTCGTCGCGGACCTGGACGAGCTGCCGACGGCGCTGGCCCGGGCGCGCTCCTTCCAGCCCGACCCGAAGTCCGGCCTGTTCGTCGCCCCGGAGGCCCCCGAGGCTTCGGACTCCGGACCCGGGCGGGTCGGGTTCCTGTTCCCCGGCCAGGGCAGCCAGCGGCCGGGGATGCTCGCCGACCTGTTCGTCGCCTTCCCACGGCTGCGTGAGGTGCTCACGTCCGGGCCGCACCTGGCGGACACGATGTTCCCGCCGGCCCCGTTCGGCAAGGCCGAGGCGGACGCCCAGGCCGCGGCGATCACCGACACCCGGGTCGCGCAGCCGGCTCTCGGCCTGGTGGACCTCGCCATGGCCGAGCTGCTCGCCACGCTCGGAATTCGACCGGATGACCTCGCCGGCCACTCCTACGGCGAGCTGGTCGCGCTGACCGTCGCCGGCGCGCTGGACCGAGCCGACCTGGTCGGTCTCTCGGAGGCCCGTGCGGACGCGATTCTCACCGCCGCCGGCGACGACCCGGGCACGATGGCCGCGGTCTCCGCGCCGGCCGAGAAGATCCGGGCCGCGCTTGACGCGGCCGGGGGCCGCGCCGCCGAGGTCGTGCTGGCCAACCAGAACGCCCCGAAGCAGACCGTCATCTCGGGTGCGACCGGCGCGATCGACGCCGCGCTCACCGCGCTCGCGGCGGCGGGCCTGGCCGCCAAGCGCATCCCCGTCGCGGCGGCCTTCCACAGCCCGGTCGTCGCCGCCGCCGCGGACACCTTCGGGAACGTCCTCGCCGGGCACGACGTTCGGCCCGCCGGCGCGCGCGTCTGGTCGAACACGACGGCCTCGCCGTACCCCGAGCCGGCCGCGGACCTGCGGGCGCTGCTCGCCGGCCAGATCGCGGCTCCGGTCCGGTTCGTCGAGCAGATCGAGGCGATGTACGCCGCGGGGGTCCGCACCTTCGTCGAGGTCGGGCCGGGCCGGGTCCTCACCGGCCTCGTCGGCAAGATCCTTGCCGGTCGGCCGCACCGGGCCGTCGCCACCGACGTCGCGGGCGAGCCGGGGCTGCGCCGGCTGCTGCTCGCCGTCGCCGAGCTCGCCGCGGCCGGCGTCCCGGTCGAGGCCGCGCCGCTGTTCGCCGGCCGGGACGCGCAGGCGGTCTCCGCCGCCGACGTGCCGCGCCGGCCCGGCTGGCTGGTCGACGGCGCGTTCGTTCGCACCGCGGACGGCCGGCCGGTCGCAGGTGGCCTGAAGCCACAAACGGTGCTTTCGGTGACGTCGCCCGCAGGCGCCATCGCGTCGCCGGGCGCTCTGGCTGGCCTGCCTGGCGCCGTCGCGGTCCCGCTCGCCGACCCTGCGGCCGACGCGGCGGTGCTGGAGTTCCTGCGGACCACCCGCGATCTGGTGGCCGCGCAGCGTGACGTCGTCCTCGGCTACCTGGGTCGCTCGGGCGCGGACGCGGCGGCGCTGGGGCTCGCCGGGGCCGGTCTTGGCGCAGGCGGGCTCGCCGGCCAGCCGGCACTGCCGCGCGCCTTCCAACCCAGGGGAGTGGACGCCACCGCGGGCGGGGCCCCGATGATCCCCGCGCAGGCGGTGCCCACGCAGCCCGCCGCCCCCGCCTCCGGCGCCGGGTCGCTGTCGCGTCCGGTGGTGCTGGACACGGTGGTGGAGGTGATTGGTTCGCAGACGGGTTATCCGGCGGAGATGTTGGAGCCGGGTCTTGACCTGGAGGCGGATCTGTCGATCGATTCGATCAAGCGGACCGAGATTCTGGG
>Ga0068859_100001022_pt1 | contig 28675 bp, 23 predicted proteins | sample KBSSwiS22_FD_66585 | JGI IMG/M metagenome (GOLD analysis project Ga0068859, IMG submission 66585) | Switchgrass rhizosphere microbial communities from Kellogg Biological Station, Michigan, USA - KBS Switchgrass S2-2 | ecosystem: Host-associated > Plants > Roots > Rhizosphere > Soil ...
CGTGCGAAGGCCCCGTCGAGATCGCGAACGGTCGTCACGAGCGTGATGGCCCCCGGGTCCTGGACGCTGCGCGAAACGGGCTCGAGGGTTGCCTTCGAGACTTCAATGATCTCGACGCCGCCCGCAATCGACGGAGCTCGACCGATCTGGTAGCGCAAACGTGCATCAGGCAGGCCAAACATCGCGCGCAACTGAGGATTCGTGTCGGCGGTGGACGGCTCGCCCTGGAACTGGAAACCGATTGCGCCATAGAAGGCGATCGCCTTCTCGAGATCCGCGACGATCGGGCTGAAGTAGTTGCCCGAGCCTACGACGAGGCCCGTCGGTGCAGGTGCAGCCGCGGACTGGGCGTGCGCGAGCTCGGCCGCAAGGATCATGGTTAGAATGAGCGTTAGTTTCTTCACCTGTATTTCCTCCTCGTAAACGCAACGGGCAGCCTGGGCGGTCATAGACCGCCCCTACAGTTCAAGCGCCGATTGTCGTCTTCAACGCTGGACGAGCTCGATCCGGACGCCGTCAATCCCCTCGATGAAGGCGAGACGCATCGAGACACCGCTTGAAAGCGTGAGCGGCCGAGGTTCGGTCGTTATCTTGACGTTCTTCGCCTTGAGCGCCGCGACGGCGTTGTCCACGTTCTGTGGACGGAATCCAAGGTGGTCGATTGCGTGGCCGGCGCTCGGCGTGGCTTCACCTTTTGCCGCAAGCACCCAAATGCCGCCGTAATTGATCCCATCAAGGAGATTCTTTAATTTGCCGACCGTACCGCCGAACTTGTCCACGTACCATGCCAACGTCGCACTCGGATCCGGCCCCCGCAGATGAATGTGATGCAGTCCAAGCTGCGCGGGATCCTGAACGATTTCGAGCCGAGTACCGAAGGGATCTACGACGAAGCCGGCCTTCATCAGCCCAGGCACTTCGCGAGCCGGTCCCTCGATTTTCGCGCCATCCGCTTCCATCGCCTTCATGGCCGCGTCGACGTCTTTGACCGAAAAACCGATGTGGTCGACGACCGCGCCCGCGCTAGGAATTGGCTTGTCGTTCCGTTGAAAAATGACGCGGGTCTCACCGAACATCAGCCGGTCGGTGCCTTCCGTCATCGGCTGACCGGCGAGATTCTTCCGGTACCATTCCACTGCCTTGATCGGATCCGGTGCCGCGAGGTGCACATGGTCAATCATGTTTGCAAAACCGGTCTGTGCGGAGACCGGCATCACACAAGCCGCGACGATGAGTGCCGAAGCAGCGATTACCCGAAGAACGAATCTCATATGTCCTCCGAAATTTGGAGCTAGACTACACCAATCCGCGTAAACATGCCTGCAATCGTTCAGGGAAAGAACGTTGCGGAGACTTGGCTTTGGGCCGATCGCTGGAAAACACAACGCGATCTTTCGAACGAGAAGGTCGATATCAAGCCGTATACTGAATGCCATGTCCAAAGAAACGACAGCCTCGATCTGTCCACACTGCCATGGATCAGGGTTCAGGCGCGTTGAAGGAAAAGAGGGCGTCGCTAGATGCGATTGCAAGCGGGAGAACCTGGCAGGGCGTTTGCTCAGCGACGCTAGAGTACCCAGGAGGTACGCTTCATGCAGCCTGGACAACTACGTTCCTCCGCCATCTGAAGAAAATCCATATCTCTCACTCGCCTTGATTAAAGCGAATGCCTACGTCAACAACTACCTCGCGAGGTCGACCCCCAAGGGACTTCTGTTCCAGGGTCCTCCTGGACTTGGGAAGACTCATCTCGCCGTTGGGATCTTGTATCGGTTGATTGAGCGACAGTCGGTCTCATGCTTCTTCTGCAACCTTGCTGGTGAATTGCAAAGAATCCGTGATTCGATGAGTTCTGAAAGGTCGTTGAATCTACCGCGACTTGTATATGACGCAGAGGTCTTGCTGTTGGATGACTTCGGTATTCAACGGTGGTCAAGCTGGGTGCAAGACCAAATCTCCAACATCATCAGCAATCGTTATGACAATGGCCGTGCCACGCTTATCACAACGAATCTTTCGGACAAGGCGTCTGATGATCGTCAGAGCGTAAGAGCGGAGGCGATGAAGAAGCTTGGGATAATGGACCATAAAGGGAACATTGATAATTTTGCGTTGGACAGGTACGAGAGAATTGGCATTCACTTTTCAGCGCCTCGCGAGGAACCTGAAACGCTGGAGGATCAAGTTGGTGAAAGGCTGCGCTCGCGCCTTTACGAAATGTGTGATGTCGTCCGAATGCTAGGCGATGACTACCGTAAAGCCCAAAACCAACGGCGTCAACGCCTGGACCTATGAAACCACGGCATCGGACTTACTTTTGAATTCACCGCGAACTGCGAGTTATGATCTGAGGCACATTAGGGAGGTTCATCCATGAGCGACGGCGAAATCACGCGACGCGACTTCGTATCCGCAACAGTGGCAGCCAGTATTGCGGCTGCTGCGGGGGCACAGATTTCAGGTCAGGCCCGGGTAGTCGAATCGAATGTCGAAATCAAAACTCCGGACGGAACGTGCGACGCAGCTTTCATTCATCCGGCGAGCGGCGCGCATCCTGCAGTCATCATTTGGCCCGACGCATTCGGGCTGCGGCCGTCAATGCGTGACATGGCCAAGCGACTGGTGACCGAGGCTAACTATTCGGTGCTGGTGCCCAATCCGTTCTATCGCGTCGGCAAAGGAACCTTCTTTCAAGACGCCTCGAAGGTCGACTTCGCGGCCGAGCGCGCTAAGATCACGCCGCTGATGGGATCGATCGGCGCCGATGGCGCGGTTGAGAAAGATGCGCCGGCATTCGTTGCCTGGCTGGACGCGCAGCCTCAAGTGGACAAAACGAAGAAGATTGGTACCCAGGGCTACTGCATGGGCGGCGCGCTCGTCGTTCGAACCGCGGCGGCAGTGCCGAATCGCATTGGCGCCGGAGCGTCGTTCCACGGCGGCGGTCTGGTGACCGCTAACCCCAACAGTCCACATCTGCTGGCGCCGAAGATCAAAGCTCGGATGTACTTCGGAGTTGCTGCAAGCGACGATACGCCGAATCCCGATGTGAAGGTCAAGTTGCGTGAAGCGTTCGAAGCCGCGAAGGTCCCGGTTGAAGTGGAACTCTATCCGCAGGCCCAGCATGGCTGGTGTGTTCCCGACATGCCAACGCAGGCCAATGGCCAGCCGACTTACAACAAAGCCGACGCCGAGAAGGCATGGGGCAAACTGCTCGCTCTCTACAAAGCCGGTCTCGTCTGATCGAGTAATGTTGTCTGACTTGTGAGGCCGCACGGCGAGTAGGAAGTGCCCAGGCGAAAAACATTTGGTCTTATTGCTCTGCTCGTTTTCGCGAGCTGCCGCCCGAGTCCACTGCCTTCGAATGCGACCTGGCGCGGAACACTGCAACTACCAGAAACATCGCTTCCCTTCCGCATGGAACTGGATCTTTCCGGCCCGGCAGGAGCCTTCATTGTAGGGACCGAAAAGATACCGATACCCGAGATATCGCGAAACGACAACACGTTGACCTTCACTTTCTCGGAGTACGGTGCAGAAATGCGTGGAACATGGGATGGGAAACAGTTGAAGGGCGACTATCTTCGTTATCGTACGGCCGGCACGAAGTCGTTCCCGTTTTCCGCGTCTCCGGATTTTCGGGATGGCTCGCACTCGCCGATAGCACCCACCGGGAATTACCAGGTCGTCTTCGACGACGAGACGCCCGAAGAGGCAACAACTGTCGCAAGAATCTGGCGCGAGGGCCCCGTATCCGTCTACGGCACTTTCATCGCGCCTGACGGAGATTATGGACTCCTCGAAGGCACCGCCACTCAGGATGGGGTTCAGTTACATCGGTTCACCGGATGGCAAGGCATTGCGATTGAATTGAAGCGGGACGCCGAAAACTGGACCGGCATCTATTACGCTGCCCACAACGATAAAGCCCGGCCGTTCAAGCTGCGGCCGCGCGCGGATGCAGCGCCGGCGGAAGGCCAGGAAGTCCGCATGAAGAATCCCGACAACCCGTTCGCCTTTGCATGCACTTCCTTAACCGGGGAAACAGTCCGCAACACGGAAGAACGCTTTAAAGGTAAAGCTCTGGCCGTGGACATCATGGGAACGTGGTGCCACAACTGCATGGACGAATCGCCCGTGCTGGAGGAACTTTACCAGCAGTATCGCAAAGTCGGATTCGAAGTCGTGGGACTGTCGTTCGAAATCAAAGACGACGCAGAACTGGGAAAGAAAAACCTGACGCTCTTCCGCGACCGTTATAAGCTCACCTACCCGCTGCTCTACTGCGGCAGCGTTGATGATGCCAACGTAGAGAAACAGCTAAAGAGTCAGATCGTGAATTTCTTCGCCTACCCGACAACGCTTTTTATCGACAAGAGAGGCAAGGTGCAGGCAATCCACTGGGGATTCCAGGGACCTGGCACGGGCGATCGCTACCCGTTGCAGGTCAGGAAACTGCATGATCTGGCGCAGCACGCGCTGCAATAACAACTCACGACATTCCAAAAGAAAATCTACGCCGCGAGGCCCGCTGGAAGAGTGTCCCCAAACGCGCGGGCCTGGTCCGCGGTTTCCATGGTGACGACTTCACGTAGAAGGCTCTCCCACGATTGTGGCGCCTGCGCGTGGCGGACGGCATCGAGGGCGCGTTCACGCAGCGGATTGTCGACGTCACGCGTACGGTCTCCGGTCAAGCGCGCGATTTGGACTGCGGCGAAGAGAGCGCCTTCGATGTTGCGCGTGTGAGCGTCCAGCAAACGGTTCAACCACTCCGATGCATGGTCCGGATCGACTGCTTTATGAACGCTTCCGTAAAGGGGAACCCGAGCCCCGACGCGTCCGAGAGCCCATGCCCACGGTCCGGGAGTGGCGACGCGCGGCGCAAGCCAGTCGCCGAGCGTAATCTTTTCCTCCGGGTCCAGATGCTCGAGGGCTGCCGCAAGACGAACCATCTCATCGAGACCTTCCGGCTGAATGCCCTTAATCTTTGGTTGACTCTTCGGCTGCGCCGGCGCGAGGCGTTTTTCGAGGTGTGGTTTGAGAAATCTCCATATCTCGGCGTGCGGCTGTTCGGCCAGGCCTCCGGCAACCCGGCGCCACATGATCCAGAATTCCATCCACACGGGCTTTTCCTTGTGGAAGGCGACGCCTGCTTCGAACAATGATTCGAACATCTGCTTGGATCGCCAATCATCCAGCGGATAGCCGAAACCCGGGCGCAGTGTGTAACCAGCAAGCTGGAACCATACGCGTTCATGATCGGCCGACCGGCGGCGCTTTCCTGCTCGCGCGTACAGAGCACTCCACATTTCTCGCAGCATCGGTACGCGCCATTGCGCTCGCGGCCCTAACACCTGCTCGAGATTTCGCCAGACTTGCTTGACCTTCACGGGCGCACCGGATGCCGCGCCTCCGGCTGGCCTGGTGGCGAACGTCTCCTCGATGTGGCGTCGCGCCTCGACGAACTGAGGCGGCATGGACTCGATAACCGTTTCCTTCGCGGGCCCTGCGGTGCCGCGAAGTTCGAACTCCAGGCGCCAGCGTTCCTCCGAAGCGTCGGACACACACCACAGTTCGAGGGTTCCGATCTCGGTCAGAAGTGCTCGCAGATGCACGGGAACCTGTCCGGTCTTTCCCTCTGCATTCTTCAGCACCGTGTGAATCGGCGGCAACGGATGCAGATCTTCGCTCAGCGTGACAATATCGCCGGATGACACCAGGCGGTCTGACGTCGCCGTGTATAAGGCGAACTGCACAGGTCTTCCGAGCATCAGGTTGAATGTCCGGCTCCCGAGCTCCACGGTCTGCCCTTCTTCGAGACCGCGAGGGATCAAACACAAGACCTTCGGTTCCTCGTGACGTTTAACTTCCAGGCCGACATAAAACGAATGCGCGGCTCCTCCGCCGATGCGCCGCCCCATACCGTGCCGGACCATGCCGTACCATGCGGCGCCCCGCGCGACGGCGTGTTCCAGAGAATCGTGCTCGAGCACGCGAATGCGTGAAGCGGCCGGCCACCAACTCGAGAGGATTTCCACCAGCCGCGACGCGATGGCGGTGGAATTGAAGACACCGCCATTCAGCAGGATTGCGTCCGGACGTCCGCTACCCTTGTGCGTCTGAAGAAACGCCGCGAGTTGTCGCGTAATGGCGGGGTCGCTCGCGTAGGGCAGCCCGAACTCCTGCAGCGCCACACGTGTCGTTCGCCGTGGCAAATCGGCGGGGTCGCACCGCGGGAAGAAGCCGTCAAGAACGACGCGCTCAACGTCTTCACGTGAGATCTTTGCGGACATTGAACCACCGATCAACCGGCCGCCTTCGGCAACCACCGACAGATGGTACGTATCCACAGCATTCTCCGAAAGCAGTGATTCTTTTGCGACGCGGCTCGCCTGCACCAACTCGCTCCATTGCGACGGGGTGAGTTTGCGTCCGCCTGCCGTCATCTGCTCTTCGGCTTTGCGTGCAACTGCAGCATCCATGTTGTCGCCACCAAGCATCAGGTGGTCCCCGACGGCAACGCGACGAAGACGTTCACCATGTTCAACCTGCACAAGCGTAAAATCGCACGTGCCGCCGCCGACATCTACCACAAGCACAAGCGATACTCCTTCAAGTGCCGCTCCGAGATCGTGACGATGACGTGCGGTGAAGTCGTAAAAAGCAGCCTGTGGTTCTTCGACCAAAGTAAACTTCTCAAAGCCGGCGCGGCGAGCAGCCGTCACAGTCAGCGATCGCGCAATTTCGTCAAACGATGCGGGCACTGTGATCACCACTTCGAGGTTCTCGAGCAAAGCTTCGGGATGATCGCGATTCCATGCGTTGCGCATGTGCAGAAGCAGACGCGACGATGCGTCGACCGGCGACATCTTCTCTATATCTGTCGGCGCGCCCCACGGAAGGATTTGAGCTGTCCGATCGACTCCCGCGTGCGAAAGCCATGATTTGGCGGATGTGATCAGATGTGATGGAACCTTTGATCCATGCCAGCGCGCGAATTCGCCGACAATCTGCGGCGGCGCCGGATCCCAGGGCAGAGCATAAGACCCGGCCGGAAGTTCGTCCGGATGCTGGAGGTAGAGTGCAGAAGGAAGCAGTCCCTGCGGGCGAACGTCGAACGGCCGAATGGTTTGGGTGATCAGAAAGTCCAGAATCGGAGCATCGGGGCCCATCGAGCGATCGATGTACGCGACAGCCGAGTTTGACGTGCCGAGGTCAATGCCGACGATATAGTCGCTCACGCCGTTTCTTCCCGCTTACTCTTCTTTTCCGCGTACGTTGAGTTCCAGCTTCCAATGGCCGGCACCGGCCTTCTCGAGGCATCGAAGTTCAAGGGTGCCGACTTCGGTCACCGCCGCCTGCAAATTCACAGGAACAAGTTTGCCCGATTCGCCGCTTAAGGTCGTCTCAATGGGCGCGACCTCTTCGAATTCTTCGTTCGGCGCCACGTTGTCGATCATGTCGCCGGCGCGGTCTTCGCGACGAACGGAAGAAGAGAAAAATCGAAACACGGTGGGTTCACCTACGACGAGTGCAAACTCCTGAGGCGGAATATCGGCCTTGGTTCCCTCTTCCATTCCGAATGGCGCCACGCACAGAGCCTTTACAGGTGGTTCGAAGCCCGGCACTGCCGGCATTGCCGCCTCGACGCCGACATAATATGCACGGGCCGTGCCGCCGCGGATCCGAATGCCGTGACCATGACGCACCCAACCGTAATAAGCGGCGCCGCGAGCGACCGCAAGATCGAGATCGGCTCCTTCGAGCTCCTTCACCGGAGCTGCGGAATCGTTCGCCAGCCATTCATTCAGTACTTCAGTGACACGTTCCTTCAACATCGGTGCCTTGAAGACACCGCCATTGAATAGAATTGCCGTCGGGTGTACGAAGGACTTCCCTTCCGCGATTCGCGATTGCCTCGTGAGAAACGCCGCGAGGTGCCGTGTGATGCCGGGGTCCTGCGCGTAAGGCAAGCCGACCTGTGTGAGCCCCGTTCGCCGGCCGGTTCGTGGGGGCTCGGTAACGCTGACTCTCGGCATAAACCCGTCAATGAGAACGCCCGTTACATCTTCGCGCGTCAACTCCATTTTGATTGTGCCGCCCACAAGGGCGGACCCGCGACTCGCAATTGCGATCGGCGCCTTCTTCAATTTGAGATCCGCGAACAAAAGCTCCTTCGCCTGGCGGCATCCATATGTCAGAGCCGCGAACTGCCACGGATCTAAATTCTTTCCCTGGGCAAGATGGTGGGCGAGAGTGAGATCCATGTTGTCTCCGCCGAGAAGAATATGATCTCCGACAGCCAGCCGCGTGAGCTGCAGGTCGCCATCCTCTTCCGTGACGGCGATCAGGGAAAAGTCCGTCGTACCTCCGCCCACATCGACCACAAGGATGACATCTCCAACTTTGACTGCTTTCCGAAAAGCGTCACCGACGTTCTGGATCCAGGCGTAAAGCGCCGCCTGCGGTTCTTCGAGCAACGTCACATCCGCAAGACCGGCTTGTTTGGCGGCCTGGGTAGTCAGTTCTCGCGCGGCCGCATCGAAAGATGCGGGGACCGTGAGTATGATTTCCTCGGAAGCAAGATCGCCCTTTCGCGACATCTTCCACGTACCGGCCAGATGCCGGAGATATCGCGCGGAAGCCTCGACAGGAGAGATGCGTTCCACCTCGGGCGGCGCCTGCCAGGGCAACAAGGCAGCCATTCGATCCACGCTGCTGTGGCTTAACCAACTCTTCGCGGACGCGACAAGTCGAGTCGGCACCTTTGCGCCGTGCGTCCGCGCAAATTCGCCGGCGGCGTACGAGAGCTTTTTATCCCAGGGAAGGGCCAAGGCACCGGCCGGAAATTCTTGTTCTCCGGCGGCATATATAAAGGATGGCAACAGCAATCGTTCTTCGACGACGCCTGCTGCGGTCAGTTGCGGAATCCGGACGACTTCCCCCGAACCATTGGATAAATCACACGACGAGAGAGCACAGTTGGTCGTACCTAGATCGATGCCGACAGTGTGGTGCGCCATAGTTACGATAATTCCACTTCGGCCGGTGCGATGACACGCGGATCCAATGCTTCAGAAGTCGAAGGCATGCGGACTTCAGCGGCGATCCACCCATGATGTTTCAGAGTCCCTTTGAATGGCGGCTGACCACTGACGTTACCGGTCAGCCGGATGCGCTGAGCATCGAATCCCGACGGCACCGTGATCGGTCCTCCCTCGTTGCCCTGAGCGGCGGGCGAAATGACGAAGAACTGGCGGAAAGTCTTCCGGCAGCCACCATGCACAACACGGGCAGCCGCGCCGATGTCCTCATCGCTGAACCCCGCTACTTCCTGCTGAAGGAAGTCAACCAGCCGGCCTTCCCGCTGAAAAGCTGCCAGCAATGTCAGCGCCGATGCGTGAACTTTTTCAGGCGGCAACGCTGCTTTTGTCCGCGCCGCCTCGGCCTGATTCAAAGCTTCAGACACTTCATGCGCGAATTGAGCCTTGATGAGAACACGCCATGCCATCTTTACTCTTTCCCAAAATCCAATGTGCTCCATATAGAAACCATAATGATCGACGCGCTGTTTGGGAAGCGCTTTGGTGGCTTATGTCCATACGCGCGGCGCCGAAATCTGTCCGAATTTTGAACTATTCCGCATTTCGATCGTACCCACTGCCTCCGCCTCGCCACCAAATCTGACACCGCGAACTGTCCGCCCAACGCGGGTTCTGACGACTGTCATGAAGACGAGTGGTCCATCGATCGCCTGAACTATTAGTGTGGATTAAAGGAAATATGGAGAGCAAAAGCAGTGCTCATCGGTCACCGCGTACACCCACAAGATCGAAGCCCTCTTGAGCATAGGCATTGCGAGCTCCGTGAGGCGCGGCAGTGCTTGGGCAACGTGAATATTTCTAGATCATTTCTGTTCAGACTTCTTATCCACCTCTGTCCGCGGGCTACGCTTTTCTTTTTCCTCTTCGTGGAGCTTTGTTTCGCCGGGTTTTCTCTTTTTCCAGGCGGGTTCGTTCGGTTGCGGAGGTACTTCCCCGGTGTGTTGTGGGCCTCTATCGTCGGGATCTTCTGGCATTTGATTCCTCCACGTCTGAAGAAGCACGTTGTGGACCATCTCAGACGTTGCTCTTCGATGGGGCTACCTTAGATCCGCGGCTCTTTGTCAGGGCGCACAGGCATCAGTCGAGGCATCAATTGACAAGCACAGCCCGATACCGCATTTCATTCTTGCGCAGCCGGTCCAGCGCGAGGTTCGCTTCGCGCATCGGAAACGACTCGATTTTAGGCGTGATTCGGTGTCGCGTGGAGAAATCGATCATTGCGCGAATCTCCGAGCGCGAGCCGATACAGCCGGTCACGATGCTTTTTTGGCCAATGATCAACGGCAGAGCAGGAATGTGCACGTCACCGTTTGGTACCCCAACGATGCACAACTTGCCGCCGGGCCGAAGCACCTGGATGTAGTCCGCCCACGACACATTGGCAGTCACCGTCGAGAGCAGGAAATCGCAGGAGTTCGCGTAGGCCGCCAGCGCTCCGGGCTCGCTCGTCGCGACGAACTCATCCGCTCCGAACCCCTGGGCTTCTGCGGATTTGGCACGCGACGTGGAAAACGCGATAACGTGACAACCAAGTGCCCGTCCGTACTGCAGCGCCATGTGCCCGAGCCCGCCAATGCCGATTACGCCCAAGCGGACAGACCCGGCAACTCCATGCCGCATCAATGGGGCGAATACAGTGATGCCACCACAAAGAAGCGGTGCGGCATGCTCGGACGGCAAGGCATCCGGGAGCGGAAACGCCAGGCGCGAGTCGACCCGAATGTGCGACGCATAACCGCCCTCCCTGCCCACACAGGTAGGTTGCCAATTCGGGCAAAGATTGTCCCGGCCCGCCGTGCACTGTTCGCAGCCGAAGCATGCTCCGGCGAGCCAGCCGACACCGACACGCTGATCGATCTGCAGTCCTGCCACATCATGTCCCAGCTGGGTGACCACCCCCGCAATTTCGTGCCCCGGCACCAATGGATAGGATGACAAGCCGAAATCGTTGTTGATTAAATGCAGATCTGTATGGCACATGCCGCAATGCGTGATCCTGATCTCAACGTCCATTGGACCGAGCTTCTTTGGAACGTACTCGTACGACTCGAGTGCCTGTCCAATTCGATGGGCGGCGAACGCTTGAATTGGCGCGTCATCAGGTCTGGAAAAGCCGGCTTCTGTTCGTGTCATGGCAACACCCGCTCTCTTCGTGCTTTTGAGAAGATCGGGGTGTACTAAATCACGTCGTTACTCCAACGGTCAACGAAATCCAATTGAGCGTTACGGTTTCACCGATTCGACGATCGGTCGGACTGCAAGCTGTAGGCGCGCTCACCAACCACGACACGGTTCCGGCCGGTAGTCTTGGCATGGTACAGGGCGGAATCCGCGGCATGGTAAAGCGCCGCCGGGTCCGATCCAACCGCGTCTGTGACCGCTCCAATACTGGCGGTCACGGAAAGTTCCGCAGTGGCAAGTGGGATCGGGCGAGACGCAATGGCATGAAGGAGACGATTGGCGATCTGGCAAGCCGAAGGAGACTCCGCACCACATAACAGCACCGCAAATTCTTCACCTCCGACCCGGAATACCTGGTCGAACGGACGCAGATCCAACACCATCCGCGCGGCAATGACACGCAGCACTTCGTCGCCGGCGCTATGGCCGTAGGTATCATTGATGGACTTGAAGTGGTCCAGATCCAAAAGCAACAACGCGAACTGCTCACCCAATCGTTCTTTGCGCGCAAACAGGGACGCGAGAGCGTCGTCAAACGCACGGCGGTTAAGTAACTCGGTCAAACCGTCGCGGTTGGCTCGGTTGGCCAGAGCATGCTCGGATTCGTGCGCCCGAACTATGGACCGGTTCAGCTCTGTGACCACGCTGTGGAAATCCGGCGGAACACGCACGTCAATGTTTCCGTCTGTATTCCCGGAAGCAAAACGCTGTGCGCCCTGCACCAGACGTTTCGTGCTGCCTGACAGGAGCTGACCAATGACAATGAAAAGAACGACGAATGCGAGGAGCGAAACCGCCGCAGAGGCTGCAACGACCTTCTCAAATCGGTTGAACAAGTCAACCGTGCCCTCCTGAGCGTCGGGCGCATCCTCGGTAAGCTTCTCGTAGACCGCAGAAAGCTTCTCATCGGCCGCCGCAATGCGCTGATGAAATGCGGCGAGGAATTGCGGATCGCCTGCGCCACGCCTTAGGGCTTCCGAAGCGCGAGAATCAGCGGCAATCCAATCCTGGTGGGCCTTGTCAAACAGCCCAGACAGCTCGAGGTCGTGTTGCAGTTTGGGCTCAAGGGCAGAGAACGCTTCGGCAATCTTCGCCTGAATCGCCTTATACGCGCGGACTTGAGCTGAACTGCCGTTGTCCGCGAAGGCCTCGACGGGCGCGACGGAACTCCAGATCAGTAAGCGAAGGCCTTGCGTGGGGTCGATCTGGTCGTGCTGGCGTGACGAACTTTTCTGGAACAGAGGAATCACGTCGCGATTGAGGATCAGATAGCCCATTATTCCGGAAAGAAGCAGCGGCGAGAGGGCTACCACCATTCCAATTCCAATCCAGGTCCGGATGGAACCGCTCTTCCAAACCGGATGCAGCATCTGTCGTCCTCCTGTTTTATCCCTCAATATCCCTTCAGAGGGGGCTGAACGTTGGCAACAGCCAGGAGCGATTGTCGAGTAAAGACATGCACATGGCTAGAACGTTATTTATCCCCTGCCGCTTCAACGCAATACGTGCTTTCGGGGTGCTTATTCCGGGAATAGCGCACCATTCAGCTTCGATATTGACAAGTGCGTTCGATTTCCTCATGATTCGAGAACAAATGAAGGAAAGAACCCGCTTCTGCCTGCTTGCACTTCTTGTTTTGTGCGTGCTCACTCTGCTTGTGGGCGGACGCCTGCGTGGCGACGCCGATTCATGGTTCCGAAACGCGCCGGCCGCCGTCGGCATGATTTCTGCGATTCTCCTATTTTACGGGTACGTCCTGTTGCGGAAACCCAACCGGGGAAACCAGCGCGTCAACTCATTTATGGATGCAGGCTTCAAGTGGGGTCTCGCAGCAGGCTGTTTGTGGCTGGTCGGTTTGCTTGTCGAACCGGCAGTATGGTTTCTGGCATTGGTGCTTCCGCTACTGGCCGGGGCTATCAGCGCCGTGAGCACCGGTCGGCTCCGCGACGGAATGCAGACGGGATTGTGGTGCGGTATTGCAGGCGGTATGCTCGGATTCCTGGTGTTTGCCACGGAGGCAAACATCGCTTTGATCTTTCCCACGCTATTCCCAAAGGTCGATCCAGATGAGCTTGTATTCGCGCTCTGGATGCTGATCGCGTATGGCCCGATCTACTGCCCCGTCGCCGCCACCATCGGCGGACTAGTCGGCATTCCTTTGGCACGAACCGGAAAGCCCTTCGTCTCGCGACCCGTCTCCTCCTGAAGAAAACTGGGAAGATCTGCTTGACTTGACTCACTCAATATCTTAACGATTGGAGAACAAATGGCAAACCCGAATGCGATAAGTAATTTTGAACTGATGGTTCTCCTCGCGCTGATTCGGCTGGGCGATGAGGCCTATGGCGTCCCGATCTCGGAGGAAATCGAAAAGCACAGCGGACATGACGTAGCGATCGGCAGCGTCTATGCTGGCCTCGAACGTCTCCAGGCACGCGGTTTCGTCTCTTCGAGCGTCGGAGATCCCACACCGGAACGAGGCGGACGGGCCAAGAAGTATTTCAAGATTACCGGCAAGGGGATGAGGGTGGTTCAGGAGACTCAGCGAACCCTGATTCGCCTCTGGAAGGGCTTGCCGAGACTGGAAGGTGGCAAGCCGTGAAGTTTAGAGAACCTCCAAAGCTCGCCATGCGAATGCTCCGGATATTCAGTTGCCACCCTGACGACGAAGCCATTCTCGGCGATCTCCAGGAACGCTACCAAAAACGACCGAACCCTGTGTGGTACTGGCGGCAGGCTTTCATCGTAATCTTCCACAGCCTTGCGCGGGAAACGTGGGGACACAAACGCGACTCGGCGCGGGCACTTTGTGTGGGATGGTTCGCGCTGTTCGCGATCTGGATCGCTCTTGAAGGCTTGACGGCCCACCCACTCGTTCTAAGCCGTCATGTCTGCACATTTTTCTGGTGTATCGCCGGCACCGGCAGCGGAGGGCTCGTGGGCGCGATCGCTAACAATCGGGCACGGCCCATGATCTTTCTCTATGCCGCAAGCGTCGCCGTATTTCTGCTCGTCTTTCATGGCCCGACGAAATCCAATGCCATGTTCTACTGGATCGATACGATCGTCCTCACAACTTCCATTTTGCTGGCTGCCTTACCGCATCCTGTCCGCTCCGTTACTCCCGCAGGGGAAGAGTTATGAAGACTCGATGTGACCCCGAAACACTCGAACACTATGAAACGTGGCGCGCGCGCCACTCGTACGAACGCCTTCTAAAAAGCGCAATGTAAAAGGGCCACTGGCATGCCTGACCGAGGTCCATTACACTGATGACTTCTTTTGCAGGAAGCGGATCGGATGACCCATCAACTTGACTTGATCCTCAATCTCGCAAGGCGGAATTTCTTACTACAGTTCAGGGGGTCGCTGCTGGGCCTGCTGTGGGCTATTCTTTTGCCTATTGTTCAATTGATAGTCTTCGCTTTTCTTTTTCAGAGAGTTGTCCCTCTCGGAATTAACAACTATCCCGTCTTTGTATTTACGGCACTCTTGCCCTGGAACTGGTTCAGCGTGTCCATCCTTTCGGCGGGAAACCTCTTTATCGTTCATCGCGACCTGGTTCGCAGGCCTAATTTCACACCGTCAACGCTGGCTCTCGTCTCCGCGCTTACCAATCTGTTGACGTATCTCGCAGCCCTCCCGATTGTGTTTGTATTGGTTGCAATGTCGGGCCGAGCGATCACGTGGACAGTGCTGTTGCTGCCCTTCATCATGCTCATCCAGGGCACCCTGATCGTGGGGCTTAGCCTCTTCATTGCCACGTGGAATGTCTTTTATCGCGACGTGCAGCAGATTACGGGTGTTGCAATCATGTTGTTGTTTTATCTCACCCCCGTGTTCTATAGCCTGGAAAGGGTCGGGCGCGAATACCGCATCGCCTTCACCCTGAATCCCATGGCGGTCCTGGTTCAATCCTATCGAGCCATTTTGTATGAAGGTACCGTTCCCGATTGGAGCGAACTGCTCGTCGCCAGCAGTGTCGCCGTCGCCGCGCTTGCCATCGGCTACCTGTCATACCGGCGTGAGATTCAAGAAGTATATGATTTTCTCTAGACTGAGCCGGGGGCAGGGATAGGCAGTGAATCTCGTCCTTGAAATTCAAGGTGTGTCCAAGCGGTTTCGAACCCAACGGAACCGGCCTGCGACTCTCAAGGAGTCCTTCATTCAGCGACTGAATGGGCGTCTTTCGAGGGCTGCCGGTGAACACTGGGCTTTGCGAGACATCAGTATCAGCCTGGAGAAAGGGAGGTCGCTGGGCATCATCGGTCACAATGGTGCGGGGAAAAGCACCCTGTTGCGGCTCGTCTGTGGACTTGGACGACCTACGATGGGGACAATACGGTACTGGGGTCAAATCGGAAGCCTTCTCGAACTGGGAAGCGGTTTCCAGCCTGAGATGACGGGCCGCGAGAATCTCCTCACTGGTGGAATCCTCGGAGGACTCTCGCGACGCGAGGTTGAAGCTATTCAGGATGAGATCATTGCTTTTGCCGAACTCGAAGAGTTTATCGACCAGCCGGTGCGAACCTATTCAAGCGGCATGTATCTCCGGCTGGCCTTTGCCACTATCACTCACTTTAATCCGGATTTTCTTATCATTGATGAACTGCTGGCTGTGGGTGATTCACGGTTCCATCAGAAATGTCTGGATCGACTGAAGTCCTTTCGCGCCGCCGGCAAGTCTTTGCTGATCGTCTCTCATGATCTTGATCAGATCCGGGCGTCGTGCGACGAGGTTGTGGTCCTCGAAGAAGGTCGCATCTTGATGCGTGGAGATCCGGAGACCGCCATTCGGTCCTACTATGACGTCATGAGGCATCGCACAGAGAAGCGTCGAGCGGAAATTGAAGGCGCCCATCAGCCCATTCAGGGTAACCGCTACGGTACCCAGGAAGCGACAGTGACCGCGTTTCGCTTGTTTGACGGAGAGGAGAGAATGACAGACCACATTTACGCAGGCGCTCCTCTGACTGTCGAACTTGACTATCTCCGATTGAACACCGTCGTCGATATGGCCTGCCTTGTGACCATTTTCAATGAGAACCACACGAAGTGCTTTGAGACCTTCATCCCATCGGTTCATTCGGCTTCCGGGAAACTGTCGGAAAGAGGCAGTATAAGATGTCACCTTCCGGAAGTGCCTTTGGTGCCCGCACAGTACTACATAGCTGCGGGCCTATTTCCTACAGACTGGAGCTTTGCGTACGACCATCATGGTCAGATACACATGCTGCATGTCATGAACGAAAATGGAATCTCTGCGAACGTCTCCGGGGTCCTCATGGTTCGCCCCGAGTGGACCGTTCGTCCTGTTGATCCTTCATGAGCGGAAGAGAACATCGGGGAGACTCCACGGGGACAAAAGTCGCCCTCTTCCAGGCGACGTCAGGGAATCCGGAACGAGCTCGTTCGCATACGCCCGGGATGAGAGTGCTGATTGTCTCGGTATTTCCCCCGGATCCCGCGCCTGAAGCCAACCATGCTCTGCACATCAGTGAGCTCCTGGCGGAATGCGGACATGACGTGCACGTCCTTTGTGGGAAAGGCAGCATTTCGGCCACACGGCAAGGCATCGTTGTGCACCCGGTCATGGATGATTGGACCTGGTCCAGTCTGCCAACGCTGACTCGATGCCTGAGAGAGTCACGACCCGACGTGGTGTTTCTCCTCTATCTGGGTTGGATTTATAGATTCCAACCGATGATTACCTTCTTGCCCACGATCTGCAAAACAGTCCTCCCCGGCGTACCCTGCATAACTCAATTCGAGGCCATTGATACAAGCCTACGCCGTCAATCCATCTTGTCGCAGTGCTTAAGGATGGGAATGAAGGTATGGGCGGGTCGCAAGAACGTGCATTCAGTGTACGGGACCCTGTTGCGAGACAGCGCGTGTGTTATCGCCTTGAGCAGCCCCCATCGGGCCCGCCTGGTGCGCGAATATCAAGACGTGCAGGAAAAGAGTTTCGTTATACCGCCGCCGCCTCTCATTCGCTTCTGTTCAGACGAGCCGTCTACCGTCCGGCGCGAGACTCGGGCAGCGATTGGCGCCTCGGAGTCTGATTTCGTCCTGATCTACTGGGGCTTTATCTACCCCGGGAAAGGGATCGAAACTCTCCTCCAGGCACTTGCGATCGTGTTGTGTCGTGATGCGAACGTGCGATTGGTCCTTGTGGGCGGAAGCCTTGACATCTCAATGAGCGCGAGCTCGAGCGATTATTTACGATTGATCCAACAGCTTCCGGAGACGCTGAGCATCGCAGAGCGGCTCACCTGGACCGGACAATTCCAATGGGACAGCGATATTGGATCCCGGTACCTTCACGCGGGAGACGCTTGTGTTCTCCCCTTCGACTTCGGATTAACCCTGAATAACAGCTCGTTAGCCGCGGCGAGCATGCACGGATTGCCGGTCCTGAGCACTGAACTACAGGAGGGACACGATGAAGCTCTGCAGCACGGCCGCAACATTTATCTCTGCCGGCCCCGCGATCCCGAAATGTTGGCGGAAGCAATTCTTGCTCTGAAGGAGGACGCCCTGCTCCGGGAACGCTTGCGGACGGGAGTCCTTCGCCTTTCGCAGGACTGGTATCAACCGAATATCGTGGCCAGGCGTCTCTCGGAGGTACTGAAAGCCGCCTCGGCGTCGCGAGACGTACTCGCCCGCAAAGAAGAGAACTCATCGGAACTGTCTCTCAGGGAAGGTGATGGGGTTCATGGTGAAAATCTGCGTCTGTCATCCGCCGTCTGGGCCGGACAAGAACTCAACAACGATGTCTCCGGACCGCTTCTCTCGATCATCGTTGCCGTGTACAACGTGGAGGCTTATCTAAGCCACTGTCTGGATTCTTTGGTTCATCAGACGCTGAAGCAAGACATTGAGATCATCGCAATCAATGACGCTTCCACGGATCATAGCCGAAGCATTCTCCAGGAATACCGGGCAAAGTATCCGCAGCTGCGCGTGTTGACGTGTTCGTACAATAAAGGGTTGGCGTCTGTGCGGAACATCGGCCTGCGCGCGGCGAGAGGTCGATACATCGGGTTCCTCGACGGAGATGACTGGGCCGACATAAAGATGGCCGAGGTGATGGTCGCGCGCGCGATCCGTGATGACGCGGACGTCGTCATCGCCGACGTAACGGTGTCGGACGAAGACGCCAAAAGATTTGGTCCCTTCGGCGACTACTATGTACGTGCGCATCTCCCTCCCTCGCTGCGGACTGCGCCGTTTCACGTCTCCCGCGAGCCCCGCATTCTTCTGCTCGAACCCGTCGCTTGGCCGAAGATATACAAGAGATCCTTCCTTTCGAAGCACGATTTCCATTTCGAGGCAGGCATGAATTCCTACGAAGACATGTGCTTTCACTTTTCTGTGCTTTTGAAGGCCACCAGGATCTCGTTGATGGATGACCCTCTCTTCTTCTACCGGCGGAACCGGCCCGGTCAAATATCAGGGCGCACGGACCGGAGAATCTTCGAGGTGTTCGCCGTGTTCGGCAAGATTCACGACAACCTGGCGGCATGGGAGGTCTCAGCCGATATCTGGGCCATGCTCGTTAAGGTCCAGATGCGGCAGTTTGACTGGCTTCTGAGCGATCGAGTGCAATCAAACCATAAGCGGGAATTCTTCGCTCGCGTGAAAGAGCAGTTCCGGATGATCCCGGCTTCTGGCTTCGATAACGCCATGAAACACCTCGGCGTCAGAAACCTGTCCCGATTACTTTGTATGCGACGCGGCTGGCTCGGCGCATACGAAACTCTCGCAAAGCAAAGGTGGCCGCTGTTCCTGCCGTTGTATTTCGAACTGTACCGACTGTATCGACAAAGACATCCAGGCGGGAGAGTTGCTCGCCTAAAGCACGCGTACGGACGCCTGAGAAGAATTGTGCGTCACAGCGCGAGCGTTTCCCTGCGATCCTTCGGCAAAAGAGTACGAAACTGGGTCGCATCCCAAGAACAACTGGCAAGCGGACAAGAAGGTTCGCCCAAAGCGCGGGAAAGGATAACGTCGTCCAGAGAAGAACCGGTTGTCGAAGGTTGGCGAATTAAGGACCAGGTCCTTATTCTCTCCTGTCCTTCTGCCGCCGGACTAGCCGATGCGGTTTCGCGAGTGACGAATGATGACTACCTTTCGAGTATGGCTGTGTTTCGAGAGGGCGACACTGTGGTCGACATCGGCGCACATGTCGGGGTGATGTCGATCCACCTTGCCAGGACCTATCCTTTCATCAAAGTGTATGCCATAGAACCTGACCCGTTGAACTATGCCTGCCTGATGCGAAACCTGGAGCTGAACGGGGTAACAAACGTCACCGCAATAAATACCGCGGTATCCGGTGATGGAGGGAATAAGACTTTGTATGTGGATCTGGCGGATAGCGCCTGGGCCACTACTGAGGCCGGCCGCACATGCTCGCGAGGGGCGTTGCGACTCGAGGAGGTGACGTCTGTTACCCTGGAGGCTCTATTCGATAGTTACGAGATTCGGCACTGCCGAATGCTGAAGATCACTGCCCCGGGCTGCGTGCTGGACATTTTGAAACAGTTCAAGCGACACGGTTGCGTCGATCTGCTGTGCGGAGAGGCTGATTTCGAGGACGTCAGCGCGGCGAGACTGGAAATGCTGGGCTGGAGTATTGCGCGCCAGCATTTTTTCAGAATCCGTCATAGGCAAGCCCCCGCAGACAATATCCGGTGGATACATGAGCTCCCGATCGGATGCGAAGACCCACGCTCGGCATTAAAGACAACAGTCTCTAAGGACTCATCTCCATTTGAGGCCTCGCAGGGTTTGGATCGAGAGGTCGGGTGAAAGCACCCTCACTTATGTGACACATCTGATGACCAAGACGACGAGCGAATTTCACAGACGCTAAGGAAATGGAAGCGGGAAGTACTTTGCCGCGCTGGATCGACCGCTATAGGACCAAGTCTTTCCTCGTCGACCAACTCTTCCTCGTAGCATTGACCATTGTGATTGTCGCTGTGTGGATTCCGCGGTGGGCCGGACCTCTCGATCTTCGTTGGGATGCGGCGGTGTACTACATTCTGGGGACTTCCATAGCCGAGGGGAAGGGCTATCGCCTGCTGCATGAGCCTGGCGAGATACAGGGCATTCAGTATCCTCCGCTTCTGCCTTTACTGGCGGCCGCTCCCCAAAAAGTAATGGGAACAAGCGACCCGGTGATCGTGGGCAAATCCCTGAAGCTGTTCTTCTTTATTTTCCATGCGTGTTTTGTCCTGGCGGCATATGTCCTGCTGAAAAAATTCGTTCCCCTCTGGATTGCCTTTTTGGCTGCCCTCGCATTGCTGCTGAACGTACAAGTCGTATTTCATTCGAACCTTTTTTTTGCGGAAATCCCGTTCGGGCTCGTCACGGTTCTGTTCGCGCTCTGTAACCGCCGAAGCAGCAACCCTGTTTATGAAGTATTGGCGGCGATGTTTGCGGTGACTGCATTCTTGTTGCGATCAGCGGCGATTGCGCTCTTCGTTGCCTGGATTGTGGAGAGCGTGGCCCGCAAGAAATTCAAGAGAGCGGCCATTCGCCTGCTGGTCTCAGCGATTCCTGTCCTCTGCTGGAACGCCTATGTCATTCAGGTCGAAAGCGCCCCATCATATTTGACCCCGGCTTACCCCTATCAACGTGCTGCTTACCTGAACTACAACGTAAGCTATGCGACAAATCTTGCTTTGGCAGACTACAAAACTCCAGGTTCCGGCAAAGCAACGGCGCTGCAATTGGCAAAGCGTTTTTGGCATAACATGCGCGGGATAGTGGCTACGCTCGGGGAGTCCGTGAGTGAGAGCCGAGGTTTCTGGGAATACCAATTGAACTATGACGGGAAGCTGTCTCCCGTTTTCGTGAAAATGTTGTTATGGCTCGTCCCGATTCCCCTGCTCCTGATGGGAGGATTCATTCTGGGAGGACTCGTCGTTCTTATCAAGCGCGGCGAGGTATTCATACCCGTTTATGTTGTCGCTTCCACGGCGTTAATGTGCGTAACGCCCTGGCCGGAGCAGTTTCGCCGCTATCTGGTCCCCGTTGCGCCCTTCTTGCTCGTCAGTCTATCTCTCGGCGTCCTAAGCGGCAGCAACTGGCTTCGAACGTCGAGGTCAAATGCCGTACGGTCGTGTGCACTGATTGCTCCGATGTTAGTGTTGGCACTAATCTTTGAATCAGAACTAAACAGCCTGTTCTCAATGTACACATATCACTTTGACAGCGTAAGATCGGAAACGCGATACGGGAAGCTTGTTGACTATCATTTGTTCTATTACGACGCCGCTTCCAAATCGCTGGATGAGGGCCTCGACTGGCTGAAGAGGAAGACAAAAGCGGACGAGGTCGTCGCCACCTCGATGCCTCACTGGGCTTATTTGAGAGAAGGATTGAAGGCCGTTCGTCCTCCGCTCGAGGCTAATAGCGAGCGAGCGCAGACTCTCTTGGATTCGGTTCCTGTTGCGTATGTCGTCGTGGATAAAAGCGACGAGGGGTACAGTAACGCTTTTATTCTTCCCCTTCTCCAGGGCAACCCACGCGCGTGGCGACTGGTGTACGCAGACGAGAGAGGACCGGTTCGGGTTTATGAGCGAGTACGAGCCGACGCTAAAGGACAATGAGCCAACTCTTATGAAGCAGACGCTGCCCGCTGGATTTCGTCCAAGTGAAACTGCGTCACACCCGACGGCCGATACCATTGAAGTCTCGGTTGTGATGCCCTGCCTGAACGAGGCGGATACGTTGGCGATTTGTATTCAGAAAGCACAACGGGCATTCCAGGAGCATCGGATCAATGGCGAGATCGTGATCGCGGATAACGGCAGCACGGACGGCTCGCAAGCAATTGCTCACCGCCTCGGTGCGAGAGTTGTCGAAGTCGAAGCTAAAGGCTACGGCAATGCATTGATGGGTGGTATTGCGGCGGCGCGCGGAAAGTTCGTGATCATGGGCGATGCCGATGACAGTTACGACTTCCTGGAGATTCCGAAGTTTGTCGCAAAGCTTCGCGAGGGTTATGAACTGGTTCAGGGCTGCCGACTTCCTTCCGGCGGCGGCACCGTAGAGCCCAATGCGATGCCCGTACTGCATCGTTGGCTGGGTAACCCCCTGTTTTCGATCCTCGCCCGCCGTATGTTCTGGGTAAAAATCCATGATGTCTACTGTGGCCTTCGCGGATTTACGAGGGAACTGCATGACCGTTTGCAGCTGCGCTGCACCGGAATGGAATTTGCGACCGAGATGATCATCAAGTCCAGCCTCTACGGTACGCGAGTGGCAGAAGTGCCCATCACGTTGCATCCGGATGGACGAAAAGCTCACAAACCGCACCTGAAAACGTTCCGAGACGGCTGGCGGACACTTCGCTTCTACATGATTTACAGCCCTCAATGGTTATTCTTGTACCCGGGGTTGGCTGCAGTTCTCGCAGGACTGGTGGGTTACGGACTGGCCCTGCCGGGTGTGTCCGCTCTTGGGGTGACTTTCGATGCGCACACGCTTCTCGTTTCCAGTCTCTTTATCCTTCTTGGCTACCAATCGATCGTCTTCGCGATTTTCGCCCAGACATTTGCGATTGGCGAAGGCTTGTTACCGCCCAATCCACGGCTGGACCGGTTTTACGAGCTTGTCAATCTCGAAAGAGGTCTAATCGCCGCTCTCGTCGCCCTTGTATTGGGTGTCGTGCTTCTGGTTCTTGCCGTGAATCAGTGGCGGCTGCACGGCTTTGGTCGTCTCGATTATGCCTACACGATGCGTTTCGTTATTCCTGGTGTCACATTGACGGCCCTGGGGTTCCAAACGATCCTATCCGGTTTCTTTGTCAGCATCATGGGAATGCGTCGCAAATGACTTTGATGGACGAGTATCACTTGCATTGACACGCGCGATTTCGACCGCATATGGTCTTTACATTCTCTCCAGGAGCAGCAAATGAGCAGGATTCAAATCGGCATTGCGTTGGTGATCAGCTACCTGATGGCGTTAACGGTTGCTACAACCACCGTTACTGCTCAGGATAATTCGGCTCGGGAAAAGGATCGCGCCGAAATCGAAGAATTGATGTGGCGCTACACCCGCGCTCTCGATACGGGTGACGGTCCCACTTACGCTGCGACCTACACCGTTGACGGGGAATTTCGTGCCGGTGCGAGCTCGACCAAAGGAACTGAGGCGTTGAAGAAGATGGTCGATGCCCTCAGACCTCAGCCTGGTGCAGCGGCACGGGCTCCGCTATATCACATGGAAACCAATACGTGGATCGAGTTCGTCGACAAGGACCACGCGCGTCATCATGCGTACTACATTACAGTGTCTGGCGCCGGTCCGGACAACACACAGCCGCGCATTGTGGCAGCGGGACGCAGTGTCGATCACCTGGAACGCGTGAACGGTAAATGGCTCATCAAGCTGCGCGACGTCGCGCCGAAGGATTAAGAAACCGCAGTAACCTATTTCGCACATACGGACACCGCGGAGCGTCGCGCCTTCCGCTCCACACCTGGCCAGCCTCTTCCCACGGCTCCTCGGTGACACAACGCAGTTCCGATGGAGAGATCGAGATTAAGGAGCACAGGAATATGAAGTCTAAGAACACGATTTGCCTTTGGTTCGACAAGAACGCCGAGGAGGCGGCGCGCTTCTACGCCGCTACCTTTCCGGATAGTGAGGTGACCGCTGTTCACAAAGCGCCGAGTGACTATCCAAGCGGCAAAAAGGGCGATGTCCTGACGGTGGAATTCACCGTTTTGGGCGTTCCCTGCATCGGTCTCAACGGCGGCCCGATATTCAAGCACAGCGAGGCCTTTTCCTTTCAGATCGCGACAGAGAATCAGGAAGAGACAGACCGCTACTGGAACGCGATCGTTGGCAATGGCGGAAAGGAAAGCCAGTGCGGTTGGTGCAAGGATCGATGGGGTCTTTCCTGGCAGATTACCCCGCGTGTGCTAACCGAAGCGCTGGCGGCCGGTGGCGGTGAGGCGAAGCGTGCCTTTGAGGCGATGATGCCGATGAAGAAAATCGACGTCGCCACCATCGAGGCCGCCAGAAGAGGCTGAGCTGGAATCCCTCTTCCGTGAACCGCAGCACACAACGCATCCTGACAACGCACGTCGGCAGCCTTCCCCGCTCTTCCTGGGAGGTGCCGCTCAACGAGGCCGTTACAGAAGTAGTCGAAAGGCAGCGGATGACGGGCATCGACGTTATTAATGAAGGTGAATACACCAAAGGAGGCGACTGGCTCTCTTTCGCCGATAACCGGCTCAGCGGCTTTCGCGACGCAGAGCAACCACCCGGTCCCCCGATCATTCTTCAGGGTAAAGACCGTGAAGAGTTCGCCGACTTCTATCGTTTTGCCGCCACACGTGGAACTCTTTTCTTTGAACACGGCGAGCAGATCAAAAAAGTACGCCGTTACTTGATCTGCGACGGCCCTGTAACTTATTGCGGCGGGGATGTACTTGCGCGGGAAATTGAACTTCTGTTGAAAGCCGGCAAGACTGCTGGTTCCAGCGATCTCTTTCTCACTTCCACCGCGCCTGCGAGTTTGGAAGTCTATCGAGGTAACGAGTTCTACAAAACCGAAGAAGAGTTTCTCTACGCGATAGCGAACGCCCTGGCAGTGGAATATCGCGCCATCGCGCAGGCGGGACTCATTCTGCAGGTCGACGACGCCTGGCTGCCCGCGCTATGGGACCGCATAGGAATTCAAATGGGTCTCGATCGTTTCCTCCGCCGCTGCCGCATCCGAGTGGATGCTCTGAATCATGCGCTAAAAGGCATAGCGCCGGAACAGATTCGCTACCACATGTGCTGGGGCAGCTGGCACGGTCCCCATGCTTTCGACCTCGAGTTGAAATATCTTGCAGACATCTTGCTTAGCGTCAATGCAGGCGCGTATCTCATCGAAGGCGCGAACGTGCGACATGAACACGAATGGGCCGTGTGGCAGGATGTGAAGCTTCCGGACGGAAAGATTCTGATTCCAGGAGTAGTAACGCACTCGACCGACTTGATCGAACATCCAGAGCTTGTCTCTCAACGTATCCAGCGCTACGCAAAACTCGTGGGACGCGAAAATCTGATCGCGGGCTGTGATTGCGGGTTTGGCGGACGCTGCCATCCAGATATCGCTTGGGCGAAATTGAAATCGCTTGTTGAAGGTGCCAGCCTTGCGAGCCAAGCTCTGTGGCGAAATTGAGCTCAAGCCTCAGGAGTCATCACTTGAACAAACAAGCGCGCCGAGAACTGTTGAACAGCGAGCGACGTCAGGCAATATCCTGCGAACCAGTAAAACCCGGAGCCGAAAGAGGCATCAAACTGAACGACCGCCGAGGCTCCGCCTACAGACTGGCTCGCCTGAGCGGCGAGATACGCAATCATGACGGCGACAGCGAACACATCCGCCATCGACCATTTCGCAATCGCTTCGACGAAAAACAGAGTGTGCCGTCTGCGGTCAACGTTCGACTGGATGACTGCCCAGGAGACGAGCAGGGATTTTGTCAGGGGCACGATGATGCTGAAGAAAAGAATCAACGTGGCAGCCGCGCTGCTTCCGACGCTGTACAAGTGACGCACAGAACCCACAATACTTCGAGTCTGCGCATACACTTCGATCGGCTCACTTGATTTTAGCTGGGTCGACAATTGATTGCCGATGGCCGTCACCATTGCTCCTTTCAGGCCACCCTGCCCGCTTTCCAGCAACGGAAGCATTGCGGGGTTGAGTATCGGCCGAAAATTGTTGATTGCAGAATCCGTGAGCCCTGCGTCCAGTATCTTGTTCGCGAGATCTGCGACGCCACCTGGATTGAGTGTTCCCCTGACAGTCAAGACCGGAAGGAATAATCCGGGAAGCAGAATGACAAACGATATGGCGACGCCGGATAGAACGAGTCGGCGCAGACTCCTGGAAGCAGAGTTCATGCCGCCTTCCATCTTAAGGAGCCTTCGTGAAGCCGGCGGGCACGGCGAAGTTCTCAACAGGCACTGCAGCCCGTCGAATCTCAACCAGTTCGACAGTCGACTCCGGTTGGCCATTGCGGAAACTCACGCGACGCACGGGAAATCCAACGAACCCCTGGTTGGCCGCGTTGCCATAGGTCGGAATTCGTTCAATCAGTTCTGGTGATGCGACGGCCTTGACCATATCGATCGCCTGCTGAACGATTGTGAAGTCCGCACTCGTCAGCCCGACGGACGAACCTTCGGCCGCACACAATTCAACGACTTTTTCCGAGCCGCGAAAACCTTCATACGTCGTACAGGTCCAATCCTTCACCTTACCGGACCCCGCGCGCTTATAGGTTATTGGCATCGGCGCGGAGGCAGGCTGCCCGCGCCCGCCAATCGCGGGCGCGCTTTGAATAGTGGTCGGTGTGTACTCTCGGTACGTTCTCAGCAACGGCACCACGAGCCGCAAGGTCTTTGTCGAGGAGTCATAGAGCACCTGAGACGCGAGAGAGGGAGCATCCAGCCGTGCGTGTGTCCGGTCAGTCTGTATTACTGGTGCCGTCTCTCCAACCGGCCCCGTTTCTTTCATGGTGATCGTGAGCCCCTGGCCGCACAACGGCATTGCAATGAAGAGGGCCAGGATGCCCGACCGCATACTTTTCATAAGGATTCTCCTCTGCGGGGTGAGTATGACGTAATTTCCAGAAAGTAGCGCGTGCAACGGACTGTGCTCGTCGCTATTATTCTCGGCAGGTTTGGGACGGCGGCGGAGCCATAGCTGCCGCCCAAATAATCTGATGACACCCCTTATCGACTGGCTGGCAGCACTTGTAAACGCCATACCCCTCGCTCTTCTGGAAGTGTGGGGACGCTTCAGCTATTTCATCGGTCTCGTTTTAGCGGTCTGCGCGTATGGTGGCTTTACATTCCGAGTTGGCAACCGATGGAGATTCGGACGGCAGCGGCAGACGTGGAATGTGAAGGCGTTCCTCAGCGTGCCGCTGACGATGGTGCTGGTCATTGCGACGGGCTACATCGGATCTTTCGTCGTGTTCGTTCAGGGCGCGCAAACCTTCGAATCCCTGAAAGATCTCGTCGTCTTGCTCTGCATTGTTCTGTTCGGATACCCGGCGCTGATAGCTGTACCCCCTGCCTACATGCTGTCGGACCTGATCGAAGGCGTGCCGCCCGATTCCGTATTGAGTTGGGCAGAAGGCTATTTCTTCTGGACAGCATTTGTCTGGATGGCCTACCAGCTGATCGGGCGGGATCCGGATTTTCGCAAGATGCAGACGTGGGGACGTTACGCCGTATTCGTTGTTCTGATCATGTTGCTCGACCCGGTGATGTGGGGCTACATCTGCTCCCCGGAGTACACCTCCAGTATCTCGTACCCCAATATTTCGACGGCACTGGCCGCTACGTTGAGCGTCACGTGGATCCTCGGCCCTGTTGCCTTTTTAGTCGCTTTGCCACTTGTCCGGCGGCTCGAATGGTTCTGGGCAGAAATCCCGGGGCACGTCAGAGAACGCGCGATCGGCAACAGCGAGTGGATTTGGGAAGCCGGCAGAGGTGAGAAGCCGCTCGACGCGCGGCGGGATTATGCGCTGCCTATCCGAGTGTTTATCTTTGCGCCGTTCATCGCACTGGTTCTTGTTATGGTGGGGGCCACAGCGATCGTTGCGCTTCGTAGCGCCGACGATGATTCAGACATCCTGGCAACGCGGCTTCAGCAGGAAGCAGCAGCGAACATCGGAATGAAGCTCGACAGATACCTCGCGCTTCCAACGACTCCGGCGGCGAAGCGGCGAGAGGATCTCAACCAACTGCTGCGAGGCAGTCAGGCTATCAGCGCTGGGGGCCTGGCCTTCATTCTGGACAATACACGCACGGTGATCGCTACGTCGGCTTTCGATTCCAACGGCGACGCGATCGTGCAAAACGCGATCGGAGCACTGGAATCTCACAACAGTTCGGGGGTATCCGAAAATGGTGCGGACTTCCGGTTCACTTACGTGACCGAAAAACCACCGTCTCGCGAAACCTGGTTGGCCTATGCATCGAGCTATGACAATAGTGGCCGGCGCTGGACCGTGGTCACAGCCATTCCGGAACGGTCATACCTGGCGGGGCTGCACCTTGCAAACAGTCGCTCGGCACTCGTATTCGCCCTCGCCCTGCTGGCATCCCTGGTGCTTGCGGCGGCGCTGGCATCGATGATGACTGCACCACTTCGCAGAGTCGCGCGAGCCGCACAGGCCATGGCGGGCGGAGATTTGACCGCTCGGGCACAGGCCAGCCCACTCGAAGAGGTAGGTGCGCTGGCGCAATCGTTCAATAACATGGCGGACCGGCTTAAGACATCATTCGACGATCTTCTCGGCGAAGTCGAGATGCGAAAACGCCGAGAACGCGAACTGCAGGACAGCGAAATCCGT